>Ga0268298_10000834_pt1 | contig 38535 bp, 37 predicted proteins | sample WWTPWeurt_MetaG_FD_194462 | JGI IMG/M metagenome (GOLD analysis project Ga0268298, IMG submission 194462) | Activated sludge microbial communities from WWTP in Nijmegen, Gelderland, Netherland - WWTP Weurt | ecosystem: Engineered > WWTP > Aerobic digester > Activated sludge | place...
CATGGCCTTGGTGATCTTGCGCGTGTTCTCGACGCTCTTGATCTTGTTGCGAATTTCCTTGCCGCTAGGCATGGCGTTCTCCTAAGCGATCAGGCCCAGCTGCTCTTGAACGCCTGGATGCCGGCGGCCAGCTTCTTTTCCGTCTCGCCATCAAGCTCAGCCTTGGACTCCATGGTGTTCATGACGTCGGCGCAGTTAGACTTGAGGTATCCGATCATGGCCTTTTCGCACTCGAGGGCGCGCTTCACTTCGACGTCGTCGAAGTATCCCTTGTCGGCGGCGTACAACGTGACGGCCATTTCGGAGATGCTCATGGGGGCGTACTGGGGCTGCTTCATCAGCTCGGTCACCAGACGACCACGTTCCAACTGCTTACGGGTGGCATCGTCCAGATCGGAAGCGAACTGGGCGAAGGCCGCGAGTTCCCGGTACTGGGCGAGGGCCAGACGCACACCACCGCCGAGCTTCTTGATCAGCTTGGTCTGGGCGGCACCACCGACGCGGGACACGGAAATACCGGCGTTGATGGCGGGACGGATACCGGCGTTGAAGAGGTCGGTTTCCAGGAAGATCTGACCGTCGGTAATGGAGATCACGTTGGTCGGAACGAAGGCGGACACGTCGCCGGCCTGGGTTTCGATCACGGGGAGAGCGGTCAGCGAACCGGTCTTGCCCTTGACTTCGCCGTTGGTCAGCTTCTCGACCCAGGCGGCAGAAACGCGAGCGGCGCGCTCCAGCAGACGGGAGTGGAGGTAGAACACGTCGCCGGGGTAGGCTTCGCGGCCGGGCGGACGGCGCAGCAGCAGGGAAACCTGACGGTAGCCCCAGGCCTGCTTGGTCAAGTCATCGTAAATGATCAGGGCGTCTTCGCCGCGATCACGGAAGTATTCGCCCATGGTACAGCCGGCATACGGTGCGATGAACTGCAGCGCAGCGGATTCCGAAGCGGAGGCGGCGACCACGATGGTGTATTCCATGGCGCCGTGCTCTTCCAGCTTGCGCACCACGTTGGCGATGGTGGAAGCCTTCTGGCCGATGGCGACATAGACGCAGTAGAGGTTCTTGCCCTTCTGGTTGATGATCGCATCGACGGCGACGGCGGTCTTGCCGGTCTGGCGGTCGCCGATGATCAGCTCGCGTTGGCCACGGCCGACGGGCACCATGGAGTCCACGCACTTCAGACCGGTCTGCACAGGCTGGGAAACGGACTGCCGCCAAATAACGCCGGGAGCGACTTTTTCGATCTTGTCGGTCAGCTTGGCGTTGATCGGGCCCTTGCCGTCGATGGGACGACCCAGGGAGTCCACGACGCGACCGAGCAGCTCGGGGCCGACGGGAACTTCCAGAATGCGGCCGGTGGTCTTCACCACGTCGCCTTCGGAGATGTGCTCGTATTCGCCGAGGACGACGGCGCCGACGGAATCGCGCTCGAGGTTCAGCGCCATGCCAAAGGTGTTGCCGGGGAATTCCAGCATTTCGCCCTGCATAACATCCTGCAGGCCGTGGACGCGGCAGATGCCGTCGGTCACGGAGACCACAGTTCCCTGGGTGCGCACTTCGGTGGCGCCCTGGAGATTCTGGATCTTGCTCTTGATCAGTTCAGAAATTTCGGAAGGATTCAACTGCATGAAATTCTCCTAGTTGTTCAGCGCCGTTGCCATGGTGTCGAGCTTGCCGCGGACTGAAGCATCCAGCATCTGGTCACCAACGATCACCTTGATACCCCCAATCAGTTCGGGGTCCACGGACACGGACGTCTCGAGCTTGGTCTTGAAGACCGCTTCGAGCTGGGGCACCAGGGTTTTCACCTGGGCGTCGTCCATGGGAAAGGCCGATATGATCTCGGCCTGTTTGGTGCCTTCTTCGGCCTGCTTGTACTGTTCGTACAGGCCGGCGATTTCGGGCATCAGTCCCAGTCGATCGTTGTTGGACAGCAGCTGGATGAAGTTCGACAGCTCCGCAGCTACCGCCGTACCGCAGGCAGACCTGAAGAGGTCGACCAGCTGCGAGGCCGCCACGTTGGGGTCGCCGATGGCCGCGCGGGCCTCGGGATTGGCCGCCACCTGGCCGAGCAGAGCGACCTGCTCGGCCCATTTGGCCAGATTGCCGCTTTCCTTAGCGGCCCGAAAAAGAGCCTCCGCGTAAGGACGGGCGATAGTTACGGATTCGGCCATTTTTACAAGCCCTGTTTCAGGGCGCCCAGCATATCGGCATGCACGGACGCATTGATTTCCTTGCGCAGGATCTTTTCGGCGCCGGCGACGGCCAGTTCAGCAACGCGCTCGCGCAACTGCTGTTTGGCACGTTCGACTTCCTGTTCGATCTCGGCTTTGGCGCCGGCGACGACCTTGTCGGCCTCGACCTTGGCAGCGCCCTTGGCTTCTTCGACGATCTGCTGCGCACGCTTTTCGGCTTGGGCGACGAGATCCGCGGATTTCTCCTTGGCTTCCCGCAGCGCCTCGGCGGAACGCTTGGCGGCGAGCTCCTGCTCGTTCTTGCCTCGTTCGGCCGCAGCCAGGCCTTCGGCGATCTGAGCTTGACGGTCTGCCATCGCCTTGGAGAGCGGCGGCCACACGTACTTCATCGTGATCCAGATGAAGATCGCAAACCAGATTGCCTGGCCAATCAGTGTAGCGTTGATGTTCACGCTAACCTCCTGGTAAGTTGGGTTTCAGGGGTGCGGATTAGTGCTTCAGCAGGGCCAGGAACGGGTTGGCGAAGAGCAGGAACAGAGCGATACCGACGCCGATCATGGTGACGGCGTCGAGCAGGCCGGCCACGATGAACATCTTGACCTGCAGGGTCGGGATCATTTCCGGCTGACGGGCAGCGCCTTCCAGGAAGCGGCCGCCGAGGATACCGAAGCCGATGGCGGTACCAAGAGCGCCGCAGCCGATCAGAATGGCAACAGCGATGGCGGTGTTGGAGAGGACGGTTGCGAGTTCCATGTTTACTCCTCAGTAAGTTAAAAAGGGTGTTGCGGGGTTAAAGATAAAAACTACGAAGAACCTGAAGCCTATGATTAGTGCGACTCGGAAGCCATGGACATGTAAACGATGGTCAGCATCATGAACACGAAGGCCTGCAGGGTGATGATCAGGATATGGAACAACTCCCAGGGCAAGGCCAGCGGCAATTGGTAGAGACCGAGCAGGGCAATCAGGATGAACACCATTTCACCGGCGTACATGTTGCCGAAGAGACGCAGGGCGAGCGAGATGGGCTTGGCGATGTCTTCGACCACGCGGAAGATGAAATTCACCGGAGCCAGCTTGGCGCCGAACGGAGCCGAGAAGACTTCATGCAGGAAGCCGCCGACGCCCTTCACCTTGATGTTCATCCACAGCATGATGAAGAAGACGCTGATGGACATCGCGAAGGTCAGGTTGGGATCGGTGGTCGGAACGAATTTGAAGGGCAGGTGTTCGTTGCCGGTGACCTTCTGGGCGACGAGCGGCAGGAAGTCCACCGGCACCAAGTCCATGGCGTTCATGATGAACACCCAGCAGAAGATGGTGATGGCCAGAGGCGTCACCAGGGCACTCTTGCCATGGAAGGTGTCGCGCACCTGCTGGTCGACCAGGCCGACAACCATTTCGACGAAATTCTGCCCCCCGGAAGGAATACCGGAGGTCGCTTTCGCGGCCAGCTTGGCCATCAGGCCGAAGATCAGCAGTCCCAGAAAGCCGGACACCAGCAGGGTGTCGAGGTGGAAGGTCCAGAAACCGGTACAGACGCCGTCGATCTTGGAACTGTCGGCGCAGACGGCCAGGTTGGTAAGGTGGTGTTGGATATAGCCTGCGGTTCCGCCTTCTGCGCTCATTTTTTCTCCAATCGGCCTAACGTTGCTTCAACAACGCCAGCCAGTAGATGACGAAGGTTGATGCGTAACCGAGAAAGAGCGGCAGGACCGCTACATCCCGGTACCCCAGAAATACAAAGGCAAAGCCAGCCAATGTGAGGAGAAACTTGAAGCCCTCACCCGCCGCCTGAGCCCGGTAAAGCTTTACCGGATCACTGCCGGACGTCAGTCGCATCGCCCTCAGCACGTAGCCGAGGTTGGCAATGACGCCGATGGATCCCCCGATCAAAACCGAAGCAGCCGATCGCGCATCGACAACCCCCCAAGCGATCGCCCCGAGGACGATCGTGAGTGCCGCTTGCCGGCTGAGAATCCACACCACTTGCTCGGGCAAGACAGGCCTCGGTTTAAAGCGGCGCCACTGTATCAGACGCCCAATTTTGAGTCAATTTTTGAGTCGGATGTTGCAGCGCACAAGCGGCGGCATTATGCCAACCGGTCTCATGCACATTGACTCGCCTCGTATTGCAAACGTCATCACCGATTACGCCGATGATCTATTGGCGAAAGCGCTCGATGAGACCTTCCAATTGATCCAGATCAGAAAACTCGATGGTGATCCGGCCGCGCCCCTGCTTGCCGGATTGGATCACCACCGCAGCGCCCAGAGTGTCGGACAGTTCCTCCTGCAAACGCAGGACATCGCGATTGATCGGCCGCGCCGCCGACGCCTTGGGCGGATTGAGCGCTTGCTGGACCAGGCGTTCCGCTTCGCGCACCGACAATCCCTTGCTGACGATGACCTGGGCAGCGGCAACCTGCTGGGCCGATTTCAGGGGCAGCAGGGCACGCGCGTGCCCCATGTCCAGTTTGCCGTCCATCAGTAGATCCTGCACCGTCGCCGAGAGCTGCAGGAGGCGCAGGAGATTGGAGGTTGCCGGCCGCGATCGTCCTACGGCGTCGGCCGCCTGCTCATGGGTCAACCCGAACTCGTCTACCAGACGCTTGATGCCCTGGGCTTCCTCGAGGGGGTTGAGATTTTCCCGCTGAATATTTTCGATCAAGGCCATGGCCAGCGCCTGTTCGTCCGGAATGCTACGGACGAGCACCGGGACTTCGGCGAGCCCCGCCAACTGGGCCGCACGCCAACGGCGTTCGCCAGCAACGATTTCATAGCGTTCGGCACCCGGGATGGATTCCACGGCACGCACGAGAATCGGCTGCATCACCCCCTGGGACTTGATCGACGCGGCCAGTTCGGTGAGCGAGGTCTCGTCCATGCGGGTACGGGGCTGATACTTCCCAGGCCGCAGTCGCTCCACCGGCAGAATACGCTGTTCGTCGGCGCGTTTTTCGTCGTTGCCGGAAAGCAGAGCGTCGAGCCCGCGGCCTAGGCCCTTCATCTTGATCATCATGCAGCGACCCTTTCGAGAATTTCCTGCGCCAACGCGTTGTAGGCCTGGGCCCCCCTGGAGCTCTTGTCGAAGGCGATGACCGGCTTGCCGTAGGACGGTGCTTCGGCAAGGCGAACATTGCGGGGAACGATGGTGCGATAGACCTTGGCCCCAAAGTGGCTTTCGAGTTCCGCCGACACCTGCTGCGTCAGGGTGCTTTGCGGGTTGTACATGGTGCGCAGCAGACCCTCGATTTCCAGACGGTGGTTGAGGTGGGTGCGTACCTTACGCAAGGTCTCGACCAAATCGGACAGTCCTTCCAGAGCGTAATACTCGCACTGCATCGGAATGAGGACGGCATCCGAGGCGACCAAGCCGTTGACGGTGAGCATGTTGAGGGCCGGCGGGCAATCGATGAGCACGAAGTCGTAATCCGCTCCTGCGGCGGCGAGGGCGTCGCGCAGACGGAATTCCCGCGCGTCCATCTCGATCAGTTCGACCTCGGCCCCGGCTAGTTCGCGATTGGCGGGCAGGACGTCGAAGCCAAAATTGGTGGGGAGGCAAACTTCGGCAAGGGTCGCCAAGCCGAGGAGGAGCTGATAGACCGTAGGCAGGGCTTCCTTCTTGGTGATCCCCGATCCGGTCGTGGCGTTTCCTTGCGGATCGAGGTCGATGAGCAGGACGCTCCGGCCCGCAGCGGCCAGGCTGGCGGCTAGATTGACCGCCGTCGTGGTCTTGCCGACGCCGCCCTTTTGGTTGGTGATGGCGAGAATTCTCATGAAACGGCTTTCATAACGATCAAATGGCGCTCGGCGACCAGCCCTGGAACGGTCAGGGGCAAGGTTTTCTCGACGGCAATGCCGGCCGGCAGGTCGGTCAATTCGGCTCGGGGCAACTGCCCTTTCATGGCCAACCAGCGCCCCCCCGGCGCGAGGAGGTGGCGCGTCGCGGCGACGAAGGAGGCGAGGTCGGAAAAGGCCCGCGACGCGATCAAGGCAAAACTGCCCTGCAGTTCCTCGACCCGGCCGTGAATTGGATGAAGGTTGCTCAGCCCCAACTCGATCGCAACCTGCCTTTGGAAGCTCGTCTTCTTGTCGACGGCATCGATCAGGGTCACCGCCAGCTCGGGCCGTACGATGGCCAACGGTATTCCCGGCAAGCCGCCGCCACTGCCGACATCCAGCAGAGGTCCGCCGGTGACCCTGGGAAGGATGGCGAGGGAGTCGAGAACGTGGTGGGACAGAACCTGGTCCGCATCGCGTATGGCGGTGAGGTTGTAGGTCTTGTTCCATTTGAGCAGCAGGTCGCGGTAGGCGATCAGCTTGGCCTGAACCGCCAGGGGCAATTCGATTCCGAGCTGGGCAAGGCCGGCCGCGAGCCCCTCGTTGAGCAGTTCGACGCTCATGCTGCACGGCCCCAATCGTGGCGCTTCAAATGGATGAGAAGCAGCGAAATCGCCGCCGGGGTGACTCCCTGAATACGTGAGGCCTGGCCTATCGTTTGCGGCCGGTGCGAACTCAACTTCTGCTTCACCTCATTGGATAGCCCGGCAACCTTGCCGTAGTCCAGTTCGGCCGGCAATGCAGCATTCTCCGAGCTGGCCGACTTGGCCACTTCCTCAGCCTGACGGTCGATATACCCCTGGTACTTGGCGGAAATCTCCAACTGCTCGACAACCGCCGGATCGGCCTGTCCCTGCCCGGCGCCGGGTAAGGACATGAGGCCCGAGTAGGACACCTCGGGCCTGCGCAACAACTCAAAGAGGCTGTATTCGTGGTCTATGGCCTTGCCCAGAACGCGGAGGCATTCCTCAGCCGAGGTGATCCTGGGATTGACCCAAGTCGATTTCAGCCGCTCCTGCTCGGTCGCGATGGCGTCGCGTTTGCGACAGAAGACTTCCCAACGCGCGTCGTCCACCAGACCCAGCTCGCGGCCGGTCTCGGTGAGGCGCAGGTCGGCGTTGTCTTCGCGCAGGGAAAGACGATACTCCGCCCGACTGGTGAACATGCGGTAGGGATCGGAAACGCCGCGAGTGATCAAATCGTCCACCAGGACGCCGAGGTAAGCTTCATTGCGCTTCGGGCACCAGCCCTCCAGGCCCTTCACGTAGCGCACGGCGTTGATTCCGGCCAGCAGCCCCTGGGCGGCGGCTTCTTCATAACCCGTCGTGCCGTTGATCTGGCCGGCGAAGAAGAGGCCGGCGATGGCCTTGGTCTCCAGGCTGTCCTTAAGGCCGCGGGGATCGTAGAAATCGTACTCGATGGCGTAACCGGGGCGCAGGATGTGACAGTTTTCCAGGCCGCGGATGGAGCGCACCAGGGCAAGCTGAATGTCGAAGGGCAGACTCGTCGACACGCCGTTGGGGTAGATCTCGTGGGTCGCCAAGCCTTCCGGTTCGAGGAAGACATTGTGGTGTTCCTTGTCGGCGAAGCGATGGATCTTGTCCTCTATCGACGGGCAGTAACGCGGCCCGACGCCTTCGATGACCCCGGTGTACATCGGCGAGCGATCCAGGCCGCTGCGGATGATCTCATGGGTCCGCTCGTTCGTCTCCGTGATCCAGCAAGGGAGTTGCCGCGGATGCTGGGCAGCGTTGCCGAGAAAAGAAAAGACCGGGAGCGGATCATCGGAATGCTGCTCCTCCATGACCGAGAAATCGATGGTCTTGCCGTCCAGGCGCGGCGGCGTGCCGGTCTTGAGCCTGCCTTGCGGAAGATTGAGTTCCCTGAGGCGGGCGGCCAAGGAGACCGAAGGCGGATCGCCCATTCGACCACCGGTATAGTTCTCGAGCCCTACGTGGATCTTGCCGTTCAGGAAGGTGCCGGCGGTGAGCACCACGGCCTCCGCCGAGAATCGTATGCCCAACTGGGTGACGGCACCGACGACACGCCCCCCCTCGACCACAAGGTCGTCGCAAGCCTGGGCGAATATCGTCAGGTTGGCCTGATTCTCCAGCCTCGAACGGATGGCCTGCTTGTACAAGACCCGGTCGGCTTGTGCTCGCGTCGCACGGACCGCCGGACCTTTGGAGGCGTTGAGGATGCGGAACTGGATTCCGGCCTCGTCGGTCGCCGACGCCATGACCCCACCCAAGGCATCCACCTCCCTCACCAGGTGGCCTTTGCCGATCCCTCCGATCGACGGATTGCAGCTCATGACACCCAGGGTGTCCAGGCTGTGGGTCAGCAGCAGGGTCTTCGCCCCGGCCCGGGCGGCGGCGAGCGCAGCTTCGGTGCCGGCATGGCCGCCACCGACAACAATGACATCGAATCGGGTCGGGTAGAGCATGGGAGATGGGTATAGGGGCCGGAACACGGCCGGAGGGGAGCGAGATTTTACGTCAGGGGGCTGAAAATTAACAGGAATCGCCGACCATGCAGCCCTCCATTTTCGAATCCCGCGGCAGGCCCTGCGGACGACTCCTTGTTCCTGCGGGGGTCTTGGCGTACCGTTGCGACAACTCGTCACTCCTGAATCTTATGGACGCCCTAGACAACGAAGAGATGCTGCTGGTGCTTCAGCAATCGCTGACCCAAAAGCGCGTGCTTATCGTCGACCGTCATCCCCCGGCTCGGGAGTCGCTGCGGGTGATGCTTTCTGCCCTGGGCGTTGCGGCAGTCCATGGCGCCGGCAACAGTGCCGAGGTGATTCGCCAAGTCAAGTCCCACCGTTTCGACATCGTTCTCTCCGACTTCATTCTGGAGGACGGCCGAGACGGTCAGCAATTGCTGGAAGAATTGCGTCACGCCCACCTCATCCCGCTGGCGACAGTCTATATGATCATCACCGGCGAGCGAGGCTACAACAATGTGGTCGCCCTGGCCGAACTGGCCCCGGACGACTACCTGATCAAGCCTTTCACCGCAGAACAGTTGCAGCAGCGCCTCGTACGCTGCATCTACAAGAAACACGTCCTGCGCCGGATCTATGAGCAAATCGAACGGGGCGCGCTGCAGGAGGCCATAGCCGCCTGTGATCGGGTCGTCCAGCAGCAACCTGCGTATCTTTTCGATGCCTTGCGCTTCAAGGGAGAGCTTCTTCACTCCCTGGGGCGGACAAAGGAAGCCGAGGAAGTCTATCGCCGCGTTCTCGAAGGCCGGGTGGTGCCCTGGGCCAAGATGGGATTGGCAGCAGCGCTCAAAGAGCGGGGTGCCCTGGACGAGGCCGAGAAACTGGCCAGCCAGATTACCGTCGAGGCCCCCGAGTTTCTTGCCGCCTACGATTTTCTCGCCGCCGTCCACGAGGCCCGGGGACGACTCGACGAGGCCCAGACCGCCCTCCAGCGAGCCGCCCAGGTCTCTCCCAACAACACCATGCGGCAGCGCCTGGTCGGCGATATCGCGGTACGCACCGGCGACCTGCTCGCGGCGGAAAAAGCCTACGGTAAGGTCCTCGAACGCCACCGCGGTTCGAGCCTGAAAACCGTGGACGATTTCGCGAATCTTGCCCGGGTACTGGTCGATCGCGGCGACAGTGCCGCGTCCCGCCGGGTCCTGACCGAGCTGCGCCGCGATTGGCGGGGCGACAAGCTCGCCGAATTGGCGGCGCTGGCCACCGAAAGCCGGTGCGCCCAGGCCGATGGCGAAGGGGCCAAGGCGCGCCAACTCGCAGAGCAGGCGCTCGCCTTGCAGGAACAAGTGACGGCAGAAGCCGCCAGCCGGGGTCGCCCGGTATCGCAGCGCGTCGTCGTCGATCTCGCCCATGCCTGTTTTGCCACCGGCAATACGGATGCGGGCAAATCCCTGATTCGTCAGGTGGCCGCCGAAAACAACGAGGATCAACACCTCCTGGGCCAGATCGACCAGGTTTTCGCCAAGACCGGACACGCCGATGCGGGCAAGGAACTCATGGAGCAGGTGAGCCGGGAAATCGTCGAACTGAACAATCAGGGCGTGATGGCGGCCCGGAGTGGAGACTTCGAGGGATCGGTCAAATTGCTCATCCAGGCGGCGGACCAGGTGCCGAGCCTGCAATTCCTGATCAACGCGGCCAAGGCGATCTTCACCCTGCTCGATCGCAAGGGTTGGGACCCGGACATGGCTGCCCGGGGCTGGCAATATCTGCAGCGGGCACAGCAGAAGGACCGCAAGAGTCCCAAGGTGGCTTCCGCCCGGGAGCTGTATTCGACGGTCGCCCGCAAATATGGCGTCGCCGAGACCGATCAGCGGCACTGACCCGCGAGCCGGCTTGGCCCGTAACATCCTGCAATGATTCCGTCCCGGGCGGCGTCCCTCGCAGCGTCGGGGTGTGCGTTATTCTTTGGGTCTCCCCGAACCCGGAGCAATCATGCTCGCCACTCGCCGCCTGCTTTTCGTCCTCGCCCTCCTCGCCGGATTCCTGCCCGCCGCGCTGCGGGCCGATCCACCGGGTCGCGTTGGCCGCCTCACCGTCCTCGAAGGACCAGTACTGCTGCGCATGGATCGTCAGGACCCCGGCCAAGCAGCGACCGTCAACTGGCCCATCGCGGCGGGGGCAATCGTCGATACCGAACCCGGCAGCCGGGCGGAGATCTGGGTCGAGTCATCGGCGATCCGCCTAGGAAGTCAAACGCGCCTCGAATTTTCCACCCTGGACGACGACCACGTGGTCCTGAACCTGGGCCAGGGCGCCGTCTCGGTCACGCTTCGCGACAATGAAGCCGCGCAGGAAATCGAGGCCTATACGCCCAACGGGCGAATCCGTTTCGACGGGCCGGGGCGCTATCGCATCGACACCGGTGGCGGACGGACCAATGTTTCGGTGCACAGCGGAAGCGCTCGGGTCACCGGCCGCGACCGTAGCGTTCCGGTCGGCGCTGGGCAGGCCGCCAGTATAGACTCCGAGGGCATGCCCACCCTCTACGCCGAAGCCCCGCGGGACGGACTGGACGATTGGGCATCCGCCAGGGATAGGGAAACGTCGGCGGTTCAAGCCGCGCGCTACGTTTCCCCCCGCATGACGGGCTATGCCGACCTCGATGCCTACGGAGACTGGGGGAGCGTCGCCGAGTATGGAACCGTCTGGTACCCGCGGGCGATATCCGCCGACTGGGCTCCGTACCGCCATGGCCGCTGGGCCTGGATCGAACCCTGGGGATGGACCTGGATAGACGAGGCGCCTTGGGGATTTGCGCCCTTCCATTACGGACGCTGGCTGCTCGTCCGCGGGCGGTGGGCCTGGATCCCGGGCGCCCGCACGGTTCGCCCGGTCTATGCGCCTGCCCTGGTCGCCTGGATGGGCAATCCCGGCTGGAGCCTGAGCGTGAGTTCCGGTCCCGCCGTCGGGTGGTTTCCCCTTGCCCCGCGCGAAGTCTATGTCCCCTCTTATCGCTATAGCCCGGTTTACCTCCGTCGCATCAATGGCGGACATATCAGGGATTCTGCCGTGATCGAGCGCGCTTCCCGGGATGGTCGCGAGCGGCGCTTTACCTACGCCCATCGTCCGGAGGCGGTCACGGTGGTCAGCACCGCCACCCTGACGACGGGCCGACCCGTCGATGGTGCGAACGCACGTCCGCCGCAGGGGCGCGACTTGCGCGGCGCACCCGTTTCTACTGGCGCCCCGGGGGCCGGCTGGATTGCTCCACCGGACAATCGGCACCGGCCGCATGACCCTCCCGTCGGCCGGACGCCGCCCGTTCCGCAGGCGGGAGTTGCCGGTGCAGCACCTGCTGGACGACCCGATGGGAACCCGGGGCGGAATCGGGACGAACCCGTCAGGCCTCCAGTTCAGCCCCCTCCCGAAGTTCGCACTCAGGCGCCCAGCGGATCGGCAATGCCGCGCGAAGTGCGGATACCCGACAGCCAACCCCAGGGACGCACTGCAACTCCGCCCTTACCTGGGCATCTGCCCAATTCCGGCGGCAACCGAGAAGCGGCTCAAAGTCCTCAGCCGACACCCCAAGCTCGTCCCACCCCCCCTGGCGGCGGAGCGGGGATCGCGTCGCCCTCCTCGGCAGTGGGAAATCTGCCCCCGCCCCAACGACCGGGCGAGGGACCGAATCCGCAACTCGTGCCCCCATCCGGTCCGGCAGCGCCCGCTATGGAGCGCGCCGCTGAACCGCGGCCAGATTCCGGATCAGGCGCGGCTGCGACGCGTTCCGGGACTCCCGGCGCAGGCACTCCTGTGGTGCTTCCGCCCCGGGAATCATCGCCGCCTACGATGCGAGCAATCCCTGCCGAACCTGCTGCACCCCGGCAGCCTCAGCCGCCTATCGTTCAGCGGCCGCCTGCCATGCCCACGGAATCCCCGCGTCCGCCGCTCCCCGCGGAACGGCCTCCAGAACCCCGCGAACCAAGACCCGAGCGCCCGGCGTCCGCCCCCGTAACGGCTCCGCAAATGCGAGAGAGCGCCCCTCAGAGCGCGGCTTCACCCCGGGAATCATTACCGCCTCCAATGCGTGCCATTCCCGCCGAGCCAATGGCACCCCGGCCACCTCAGCCGCTTATGCCACAGCAGTCGCCCGCCATTCACCTCGAAGCGCCGCGCCCCCCTCGTCCGGTGGAGCGCCCCGCAGAACCGCGCGAACTACAACGACCCGAACGGCCAGCAGCCGCCCCTCCCGTGGCGCCTATCCCCATGCGGGAAAGTGCCCAGCCGAATGCGGCTCCGCAGCCCCAGCGGGCGGCGCCCATGCCCCAGCCCAGCCAAGGGCAAGCCCCGCAGCGCCCAGTTGAGCGAGAACGGAACGGCCCGCAGGACAGGGAAAAGAAGAACCAGAATCATTGATCGTTTCGCCGGGATTTCCCGAACTGCGCCGCGGCTGACGGCTCACGCCCAAAACATTTCGGGGACCCGCACCGGAGTCAGGGAGCTATGGCGAGGAAACGGACCAGGACCGAATCGTGGCGGGCGATGTGATCCTGTAGCCAGTAGGAAAGCAGCCGATGCAGACGACGAACGAGTTCTGCAGTCTGCAAAGGATCGATATCGGCCGTCAGCTCCTGGATGGTGAGCGAGATTGCCGCGTGGTCTTCCTTATGCCGCTCGCAGAAGTCTGGCGCGAGCTGAAGCACACCTTCCGATCGCATGAGGGATTCCTCATTCCGGAAGTGGTCGACCAGATACATCAATAGGTCTCCCAGCAGGTCCGCCAACTCGCCATGGCACTCGGAGCGTGTCTTGACCAAGCAGTCCCGGCAGCTACACCGACTCTCGGGAAGTCTGCACAACTGACCGAGTCGATCTACACAGCCGACCAACAACCCGTGTTCACGGTCGATCTCGGCGTGACCCGTCGATTTGCTACGCACGATGGATGAAGTCTCGTTTGGCATTGCAGCCGATCCACAAATCGGCCTAAAAGGCTTGAACCTGAATTCTCCCATAATAACCATAATCGGAAAACAGGTATTTCGCTCAAAGCCGAGAGCAGGGGAGGCCCCGTGATAGAATTTCGCCCCTTCCGGCTTTATCCCATTCGGCAACCATGTTTTCCGGAATCGTCACCTCCATTGGTCGCATCACCCAGCTCACCCCCCGTCTCGCCGGCTTTCGTCTGACTGTCGAGGCGGGCGGGCTGAATCTCGCCGACGTAGCCATCGGCGACTCCATCGCCCACAACGGAGTTTGTCTCACCGTGGTGGAAATAGAGGGAAATCGATACGGCGTAGACGTCTCACCCGAAACCCTGGCCTGCACCGTTGGCCTTGGCGCTCCCGGCCCGGTCAATCTGGAAAAAGCCCTGCGCCTGTCCGACGTCATTGGCGGCCACCTGGTTTCCGGTCATGTGGATGGCGTCGGCGAAGTCCTGCGTTTCGACCCGGTTGGCGACAACCGGCTCCTGGAGATCCGCGCCCCCAGGGACCTCGCCCGATTCATCGCCCGCAAGGGCTCGATTACGGTCGATGGAACCAGTCTCACCACCAATACGGTCAAAGGTACAGACTTCACGATCAATCTCATCCCCCACACTCTCGAACGCACCACTCTTAACCGCCTCAGTCCAGGCGCGAGGGTGAATTTGGAGGTGGATCTCATCGCGCGCTACTGCGAGCGGCTGCTCAACCCGGATCACTGACATGGCGCCCATGCACCCTGCCATTTCGACTACCGACGAAATCGTTTCCGAGCTTCAGGCCGGCCGCATGGTCGTTCTGGTAGACGAGGAGGACCGGGAAAACGAAGGCGACCTCGTCATGGCCGCCGAGCACATCACGCCGGAAGCCATCAACTTTATGGCCAAGTTCGGCCGCGGCCTGATCTGCCTGACACTCACTCAGGCCCGCTGCAAGAAGCTCGGGCTTTCGCAGATGGCGCGCAACAACGGTACCGTCTATGGAACCGCCTTCACGGTTTCCATCGAAGCCGCCGAGGGCGTCACCACGGGAATCTCCGCTGCCGATCGGGCGCGAACCATCCAGGTGGCCGTGGCCAAGAACGCCAGCGCCGACGACATCGTCCAGCCCGGCCATGTCTTCCCCATCACTGCGCGGGAGGGCGGCGTGCTGGTTCGCGCCGGTCACACCGAGGCGGGCTGCGATCTCGCGGCGATGGCGGGGCTCGAACCGGCGGCGGTGATCTGCGAGATCATGAACGACGACGGCACCATGGCGCGCCTTCCCGAGTTGATCGAGTTCGCCAAGCATCACAGCCTCAAGATCGGCACCATCTCCGATTTGATTCATTACCGGGCAGCTTCGGAGAAGCTGGTGGAACGCGTCACGAGCAAGCCCATCCAGACCGCCCACGGAGAATTCATCCTCCACGCTTATGTCGATCGGGCCTCCGGGGCAACCCATCTGGCCCTGGTCAAGGGAGTCATTCCGGCCGGCGAGGAAACTCTGGTGCGGGTCCACGAGCCCCTCTCGGTCCTCGATTTCCTCGACCCCGGCAGCAAGCCCCAGTCCTTCTCGATCGATCAGGCCCAGGCTGCCCTCGCCAACAAGGGACACGGGGTCATTGTCCTCATGCATCGACCGGAGGACGGCGAAGCGCTTCTCACCAGGCTTACGGGCAGCGCCCCCAAGGGTCAGGCGAAATGGGACCCGCGGACCTACGGTATCGGCGCCCAGATACTGCGTGACCTCGGCGTCACGAAAATGCGCTTGCTGTCGAGCCCCCGCCGCATGCCGTCGATGACCGGATTCGACCTAGAAGTGACCGGATTCGTGACTTCGCCTGCCGAGCTCTAGGGCTTCGGCGACCCCACCCTTCCTGCCTGTTCATCCTTGATGAGGCCCGCTATGCCCCGCTTCGACAATATCTACGAATACGACGCCAATCTCAAGGGGACCGGCATCCGGGTTGGCATCTGCATGAGCCGATTCAATCGGGACGTCTGCGAGGGCCTGCTCTCTGCATGCGTGGCCGAGTTGAAGCGTCTGGGCGTCGCCGATGCCGACATGGCCATCGCTACGGTACCGGGCGCTCTGGAAATTCCGCTGGTACTGCAAAACATGGCCCAGAGCGCCAGGTACGATGCCCTCATCGCCCTGGGCGCGGTGATTCGTGGCGAGACGTACCATTTCGAGGTGGTGTCCAACGACGCGTGCCGAGCGGTCATGGAAGTCCAGTTGGATACTGGCATTCCGGTGGCCAACGGCATCCTCACCTGCGAAAACGATGACCAGGCCCTGGCCCGCATGCAGCCCAAGGGCACCGATTGTGCCCAGGCCGCGGTCGAAATGGCCAATCTTCTGAAAGCCCTTACCGATGTCCGCTAAACCCGAGGAATCCGGCGCCACCAAGGCGCCCCCCAAGTCTGCCCGCCGCCGGGCCCGGGAATTCACCCTGCAGGGGCTCTACCAATGGCGCGTAGGCGGCCAGGACGAAGCCGCCATCGAAGCTCACCTCCCGGAACTGGAAGGTTTCGAAAAAGCCGACAAGGCTTTCTGCCTCAAGGTGCTGCGCGGCGTGCTCGCCCAGCGCGAGATCCTTGCCGGCCAGATCGGCACCCACATCGACCGCGCCTTCGACGAGCTTTCCCCCGTCGAGGCCTGCGTGCTCCTGATTGGCGCCTTCGAACTGAACCACCACCCGGAAACGCCCTACCGCGTCATCATCAACGAGGCGATTGAACTGGCCAAGTCCTTTGGCGGTACCGACGGCCACAAATATGTGAACGGCGTCCTGGACAAACTGGCTGCCGAATTGCGCGCCGCCGAAGTTGAAGCCAAAAGGCAAAGCCGCTGAAGGCAAGGCGGACATGTCCGAATTCAGCCTGATCGATCGGTACTTCGCGCGGCCCACGCCGGGCGCGGTTCTCGGCCCCGGCGACGACTGCGCGCTGCTGGCCCCGACACCGGGCATGGAATTGGCCGTCACCACCGACATGCTGGTGGCGGGCACTCACTTCTTTCCCGACGCCGACCCCCGAAATCTGGGCTGGAAAACGCTGGCAGTCAATCTATCCGACCTTGCCGCCATGGGCGCCCGACCCCGCTGGGCGACCCTCGCCGGCAGCCTGCCGGCCGCCGACGAAACCTGGCTTGCCCCCTTCGCCGAGGGATTCTTTTCCTGCGCCAGCGCTTTCGGGGTCGATATCGTTGGCGGCGACCTCACCCGTGGGCCGCTCAATCTGTGCGTCACAGCCCTGGGTGAAGCCCCCCCCGGCCAGGCATTGCGTCGCGATGGCGCCAAACTTCACGACGATATCTGGGTATCCGGCCGTCCCGGTCTCGCCGGGCTCGGACTCGCCCATCTGCAGGGCAAACTGGAACTGCCCCAGCCCTGGCGCCGACTCTGCCTGACAGCACTGGAAAAACCGCGGCCGCGGGTCAGCCTGGGCCTCGCCCTGCGCGGCGTCGCCACTGCCGCCATCGACGTTTCCGACGGACTCCTGGCCGACCTGGGCCATATCGCAGAACGCTCGGGTTTGGCCGCAGCCGTGCGTCTCGTGCAACTCCCCCATCTGCCCAAGGGAGAGACGCCCGATGCCCTTCCCCGGGCTTTGGCGCTGGACGCCCAACTGGCCGGGGGCGACGACTACGAGCTCTGCTTTACCGCACCGCCAGAAGCGCGGTTGGCCATTGGCAAAATCGCAGCCGACCTGGAACTCCCCCTCTGGTGCATTGGCGACATGCAAGAGCCCGGCGCCGGTACAGTAACCGTCTATGACCCCGATGGACAGGCGATCCCTTTGCCGCACCAGGGTTTCGATCACTTTCCTGGCGACTGATCCATGGCCGGCCAGCCACCGAGTCTGCGCTTCCTTTTCGCCCACCCTGCCCACTTCATCGCCTGCGGCTGCGGCAGCGGGCTCTCCCAGTGGGCGCCGGGAACCGTCGGCACCGTATTCGCCTGGTTGACTTTCCTACTCTTCCGCCCCCACTTCAACGACCTCCAATTGGGGATAGGCTTCGCCATTGCCTACGTGATCGGTTTTTGGGCCATCGACCGCGCCGGAAGGGTACTTGGCGACCCGGACCACGGAAGCATCGTCTGGGACGAGATCGTCCCTTTCTGGATTGTCCTTCTGGGCACTCCTGGGAGCCTGCTGTGGCAAACGACTGCTTTTGCCCTCTTCCGTTTCTTCGACATCGTAAAACCTCAGCCGGCCAAGTATTTTGACCAACATGTCAAGAACGGCTTCGGCGTCATGGCCGACGATGCAGTCGCGGGCGCCTACACGCTTCTGGTACTCGCGGGCCTCAAATTCCTACTGGGATAAACACCCCGACTTCCGCAATTTTCGCCGCAACCCCGGTGAGGTATGCAGTTATATGCACAGGTTTTGGTCGCCGCCGCCCCCAGAGTCCGGCGCCAACCCTTAAAACCCTAATCAGAACAGGCTTATTCTGCCCAGGGACTCTGTTGCGATATTTGACAAGTGCTCCACAGTTGAGCACACCGGCGCAACCCTGAGACAACCTGCCAACCTCGGCTCAGCAGGGCAAATCCGCACTGGAACTAGAAAAGAACCAGAAAGTCCAAAAGATTGCTCCTTGTCGGCGAATTTGGGGCATAATTTTTGCACCCCGGTTTTTACCCCGGATGGGGTGGCGGCCTAAAGTCGTCTCTCCAGGCTCCGCAGCCTTCCATCAGCGTTCCGAACAATATTGTCGAGGAGACGTCATGCTCAAGTCGCTTCACATCGACCCCGTCAAGTGCACGGGGTGCCTACAGTGCGAAATGGCCTGCTCATTCGAGCACACAGGGGTGGTTAACCCTGCCAAGTCTCGCATCAAGGTCTTCAATTTCGAACACGAAGGGCGCAAAGTGCCCTACACCTGCACGCAGTGCGCCGAAGCCTGGTGCATGCACTCCTGCCCGGTAGAGGCCATCGTCCTCGACTCCGCCACCGGCGCCAAGATCGTCAAGGAAGCCACCTGCGTCGGTTGCAAGGTGTGCACCATTTCCTGCCCCTTCGGCACCGTCAATTACATGGCCGACGTCGGCAAGGTCCACAAGTGCGACCTGTGCGGTGGCGACCCCGAGTGCGCCAAGGCCTGCCCGACCGGGGCGATCACCTACATCGATGCGGAAGGTACCGGCATGGACCGTATGCGCGCCTGGGCCGCCAAGTCCCTTCCCGCCGCCGCTGCCTAAGGAGTAGAACATGAGCTGGAACAGAAAAGTTCTCCGGGTCAACCTGACTGCCGGAACCTGCACCCCCGAACCCCTGAACATGAAGTGGGCCGACGAATTCCTCGGCTCCCGCGGTCTCGGAACGAAGTATCTGTACGAGGAAACCGACCCCAAGGTCGACCCCCTCGCCCCCGAAAACAAGATGATCATGGCCACCGGCCCTCTGACCGGCACCATGGCCTCTACCGGCGGCCGCTATACGGTCATCACCAAGGGGCCGCTGACCAATGCCATCGCCTGCTCCAATTCCGGCGGCTTCTTCGGCGCCGAGATGAAATTTGCCGGCTGGGACATGATCATTTTCGAAGGCAAGTCGCCCAAGCCCGTCTATCTCTACGTCGAAAACGACACCGCCGAGTTGCGGGACGCCTCCCACCTGTGGGGCAAGACCTGCTGGGAAACCGAAGAGATGATCAAGACGGCCCACCAGGACCCGCAAATCCGTATCTCTTCCATCGGACGGGCCGGCGAGAATCAGGTGCTGTTTTCCTGCATCGTCAATGACCTGCACCGTGCTGCCGGACGTTCCGGCGTCGGCGCCGTCATGGGCTCCAAGAACCTCAAGGCCGTCGCCCTGCGCGGGTCCAAGGGCGTCTCCGGAATCAAGGATTACCCTGCATTCAAGCAGGCTTCCGATGCGGCCAAACAGGTGCTCAAGGACAACGCCGTGACCGGCCAGGGCCTGCCCACCTACGGTACCCAGGTGCTGATGAACGTGATCAACGAAGTCGGCGCCCTGCCTACCCGCAACCACCGCGACGTGCAGTTCGAGGAAGCCTCCAAGATTTCCGCCGAGGCCATGCATGAAGTGCGTCCCACCGACGGCAAGAAGCATCTGGTCACCAATCAGGCCTGTTTTGGCTGCACTATCGCCTGTGGCCGCGTCTCCCAAATGGACAAGGGTCACTTTACCGTGGAGACCAAACCGCAATACTGGGGTGCTTCCGGTGGCCTGGAGTACGAAGCTGCCTGGGCTCTGGGCGCCGCCAACGGCGTCGGCGACCTGGAAGCCCTGCAGTACGCCAATATGCTGTGCAACGAGGACGGCATGGACCCCATCACCTTTGGCGCCACGATCGGTGCAGTGATGGAACTCTACGAAATGGGCGTTCTGACCAAAGAAGAGATCGGCATCGAAGCGCCCTTCGGTTCCGCCAAAGCGCTGGCGTATTTGGCCGAGGTCACCGCCCGCGGTGAGGGATTCGGCAAGATCGTCGGTTTGGGCTCCAAGCGCCTGACCGCCAAGTATGGCCACCCCGATCTGACCATGAGCGTCAAAGGGCTTGAGTTCCCGGCCTACGACGGCCGCGGCATCCAGGGCATCGGCCTCAATTACGCCACGTCCAATCGCGGCGCCTGCCACGTGCGAGGCTATACCGTCGCTTCCGAAGTGTTGGGCATTCCGGTCAAGACCGAGCCCACCGCCACCGAAGGCAAACCGGAACTGGTCAAGGCCTTCCAGGATGCGACCACGGTGTTCGACGCCGCCGGCATCTGCCTCTTCACCTCGTTCGCCTGGTCGGTCGCTGACGTACAGCCCCAGGTCCAGGCTGCCTGCGAGGGTGACTGGTCGATGGAGAAGATGACCCTGATGGGCGAACGCATCTGGAACCTCGAGCGCCTTTATAACCTGCGCGCAGGTTTCACCCGCAAGGACGACGATCTGCCGAAGCGCTTGAAGACTGAGCCCTGCAAGACCGGTCCCGCCAAGGGCGTGGTCAGCGGCGTCGAAGCGATGCTTCCCTTGTACTATCAGGTGCGCGGATGGGACCCCGAAGGTGTGCCCACCGCCGAGACCCGGGCACGTCTGGGTCTGTAATCCACCCCCGACCCGATCCGCTTTCCGATATCCTGAGAGCGGATCGGGTGTGAAGGATGCCCGCCGCGAGGCGGGCGTTTTCGTCTTGTAGTCTAGCGAGGACATTTCAATGAAATATCTTATTCTCGGAAACGGGCCCGCCGGCGTGGTCGCCGCCGAAACCCTCCGCCGTAATGACAAGGCGGGAGAGATCGTCATGGTCGGCAGCGAAAACCTGCCCCCCTATTCGCGGATGGCCATTCCCTATTTTCTAGAGGGCAATATTGACGAGCGGGGAATGTATCTGCGCAAGGACTCGCAGCATTTTGCCGATCTTGGAATCACCGAAAAGGATGCCAAGGCGGTACGCCTGGACACCGATGCGAAGACCGTCCACTACGCCGACGGCAGCAGCGAAACCTATGATCGCCTGCTGATCGCCACCGGTTCACGTCCTTTCCAGCCGCCCATTCCCGGCATCAACCGGCCCCAGGTGCAAAACTGCTGGACCATGACCGACGTACGGGCCATCGCCGCCCTGACGAAACCCGGCAGCCGCGTGCTGCAGCTGGGTGCCGGCTTCATCGGGTGCATCATCATGGAAGCCCTGGCCGCCCGGGGAGTAGATCTGACCATCGTCGAAATGGGCGATCGCATGGTGCCCCGTATGATGACCCCCAAGGCAGGCAACATGATCAAACGGTGGGTGGAGAAAAAGGGCATCCGTGTGCGCACTTCGGCAGGCGTCAAGAGCATTGACGACGGCACGGGGGATGCCCCCCTGGCGGTGACCCTCACCACTGGCGAAGTGCTGCCCTGCGACGTCGTGATCGTCGCTGCCGGCGTCATTCCCAACCTCGATTTCCTGCAAGGAACCAGCATCCAGCAGGGCCGCGGCATTCGCGTGGACGACGGCATGCGGACCAATGTCGAGGGCGTCTATGCGGCCGGTGACGTGGCCGAGGGTCGCGATTTCTTTTCCGGCGAACCGCTGGTTTCGGCCATTCAACCGAACGCTGCCGATCAGGCTCGCGTCGCCGCAGTCAATATGACTGGAGGCAATGCCCTGCTCCCCGGCGTCCTGCCTATCAATGTGCTGGCCACGCTCGGCCTGATTTCCACTTCCTTCGGGCAGTGGTGGGGAATGGAAGGCGGAGACAACGTCGAGCATTGCGACGACGAGCATTCTCACTACGTCAGCCTCCAGTTCAAGGACGACGTTCTGGTCGGCGCGACTTCGGTCGGGATCACCCAGCACGTGGGCGTCCTGCGCGGCCTCATCCAGTCGCGGATCAAGCTCGGCGCCTGGAAGGACATTCTCATGCACTCGCCGACCCGCTTCATGGAGGCCTATCTCGGCATCAACCAGAATGCCCGGGCCGAAATGGTGAGTTGAGGCTGTCCGATGCGCATCACTCTCAAGCTGTACGCCACCCTGACCGACTACCTGCCGGCCCATCGGACCGGCAATAAGGTGGAAATCGAGTTGGACGATGCCACCACTGTCCAGGTTGCCCTGGACAGTTTTGGGCTACCGGCGAAATTGACCCATCTCGTCCTGGTCGACGGGGCCTATGTCGGACCCGACGATCGGAGTGGCCGAGTCTTAAAGGACGGCGAGACGTTGGCCGTCTGGCCCCCGGTTGCCGGAGGCTGATTGACCCTGCCCTGGAGCGGGCAGTGGCGGCGCACCATGACCGCCACGCCCGCAGAGTTCGTCGCGGCGCTTGGCACCGCGTTTCCAGGGGCGGTCGTCAGCGGGGACGGCTGGGTCGAAGTCAGCCATTACGGCACGCGCCTGAGGTTCGAGTGGTCGCCCTTGCCGCCGCTGCGGATAGGCGCCCTTGTCCTTGGCCGAATCGATGTCTCGGTTCAGATCGTCGCCGGCGAAACTGAAGCCGCGCAAACTTTTCTGAATACCGTCGACCGGTTAACCCAGCGCGGTGGTGGGTAGGTTTGATCTCTGCCGGGTGGCTTTCAGATCAATCAAAGCCGAATTCCGACGCTATTGCTAAGATGGGCATATGGACCAAGCCCTGCTCCCCCTACAATCGCTGCGGGCTCGCCTGCCAGGACTGCTTGCCACGCTGGAAGCGGGACTCGTCGAGCGACGCCCCATCGTTCGCCTTTGCCTGCTCACCGCCCTGGCCGGAGAGCACAGCCTGCTGATAGGTCCTCCGGGAACCGCCAAAAGCGAGCTCGCCCGGCGCCTCCACGCCATTTTCCGTGACGCCCGTTACTTCGAGCGGCTCTTGACCCGCTTCTCGGTCCCGGAGGAACTCTTCGGACCTCTCTCGATCCGGGCCCTCGAAGAAGACCGGTACGAGCGCCACACCGCAGGCTTTCTGCCGGATGCTTCAGTGGCGTTCATCGATGAGGTGTTCAAGGCCAACAGCGCCATCCTCAACGCCCTCCTCACTTTGCTCAACGAGCGCGAATTCGACAATGGCGCCGGCCGCCAGCGCTGCCCTTTGATCAGCGCCATTGGCGCAACGAACGAGGTTCCCGAAGACGAAGTTGCTGAAGCCTTCTTCGACCGCTTTCTGACCCGAATCCCGGTCGACTCGGTAAGTTCGGCCGCCTTCTTCGCTCTGCTGCGGACCGACGTGGCCGCCGCCTGGAAGGCACCGGCCCGCGAAGACACCCTGGCTGGCGAGGACCTCGCCAGCCTGAGCGCCGCGGCGGCGACCGTGGCCTTGCCCGAGAATGTGATTACCAGCCTTGCCGAACTCCGCGCCCAGTTTGCCGCTGATCAGGTTTATGTTTCCGACCGCCGCTGGGTCAAGATCGTCGCCCTCCTGCGGGTCGCCGCTGCCAGCGACGGCCGCGACTCCGTCGCACTATGGGATCTGCTCCTCTTGCCCTGGATCACCGCTCCCGATGCGGTGCGCCAAGAAAAAGTCGCCGCCTGGTTGCAGAATCGTCTGGGCGTAAGAGAAGCCTTTTCGCCGCCGCGGCTCACACGCGTGGTCGAAGCGTTTCAGGCCCAATTGGATGCCGAGCTCCAGGCCAACGATCTGGATTACGATGAATCCGGACGCCTGCGCTTCTCGGCGGAGCAAGTTGCCGATCAGATCGGCGACGCCAAGGGCGGAGCGGGAGCCCTCAGGATGACCTATGCCCGCAAGCGCCGTTACGGCGACTGCCACATCGGCGCCCGCACTGCCCAAATCGATGACCTGATCCGCCGGATCGACACTTATTCCGAAGAATTGGCCGGTCAGCGCCGCGAACTCGCGGCCTATCGAGCCGTCAGCCTGTGGCTGGACGAAGCCCTGGCTGAAAGAGTAGACCGTCATCTTGCCGCCACGGCCGAAGTCATTGCCGGATTGCGCCAACGCGCCCTCGACACCCGGGCCGGATTCGTGAATCTGCCGCGGCTCCCGGAAGACGATGGTCGCATTCCCGAGCGGGTGGACCACGAATCCCTCGATGCCGCGTGAAGGCTGACGCCCGACCTCTGCTGTTCGAGGCTCAGGAAGCGCGCCTCGAGGCCCTCGACGCGTTGGCGCGCAATCTCTGGCTCGGTGGGCTGACCAACGCCGAGGGCGAACTGGAGCCTCGCCTCGCGGCCCTGGCCGGGCTGCGCCGTGCCCTCGTCGATGGCGCCCTGCCCCCGGCAAAGGAATGGCCCTGGCCCGGCCCGGCTCTGGTCGGCCCCTTGACCGCCACCATGGCCGAGTTGGACCTCGCGGGTTACTGCGAGGGCCAGCAGGAACTCGCCGACACCCTCCTGATGAGCCTCCTGTTCCACATCGATTTCATCGTCGATTACCAGGACCGCGGCTGTACCCCCGAAGAAGCCCGCGCCACGGCGCTGGCGGCCTTCGCTGCCGACTGGCAGGAACGCTGTGGCGAGATGGACGAATTGAAGGAGGTCTTCGGCCTTCTCCCCGACGGAGGCAAACACACCCGTTGGGACCTGATCCGCGGCCTCCTACGGTCGGAAGGCTGGCAGGATGTCGTGCGGATCAGAAAGCTCCTCGAACGCCTCCCGGAACTCGCCGGCATCATCCGCGGCCTCGGCCGGGCGCGCCAGGTGGAGGTCGTCGATGAGGCAAGCCTGGCCATCGTCCAGGTCATGGACCAGGCCGTCGCCCAACGCCCAGAGAGCCGCACCGTCCGGGTTCCCGATCTGCCCGGGGAAACCCAGGCCATCGTCCGTTCCGATCGCATTGCCCGCATGCTTCCGGCGGAGGCCGTACTTCTGGGCCACCCCCGCCTGCGCCTGGTCTGGCACGCCCGTCGGGCCGAGCGCACACTCCTCTGCTACGAAGACGATGATCGCATGGAGGAGGTACTCTTCCACGAAGCCTTGGTATGGCGCCCCCATCCCGAGCCTCAGCCCGACAAGCGGCTTGAAATGGGGCCCATCCTCATTTGCGTCGACACTTCGGGCTCCATGCAGGGCGGTGCCGAGGCGGTCGCCAAGGCGACCGTGCTCGAAGCGGTACGCACCGCTCATGCCCAGAAGCGGCCCTGCCACGTCTTCGCTTTCGGCGGACCGGACGAGGTCGTTGAATTGGAACTGGCGGTGGACGCTGGCGGTATCGAGCGTCTGATCCGCTTTCTGGGCCAAGCCTTCCGGGGCGGCACGGACATCTGCGGCCCCCTGGAGAAAGCCATCGCAAAACTCGAAGATACCCGCTGGCAGTTGGCGGACCTGCTCATCGCCTCCGACGGCGAGTTCGGGGCAACCGGGGAGGTGGCTGCCCGCCTCGATGCCTGCAAGGAAAAATTGGGCCTGCGCGTCCAAGGCGTCCTCATCGGCGACCGGGAAACCATCGGTCTCCTGGAAGTCGCCGACGACATCTTCTGGGTCCGCGACTGGCGCCACTATGGCAGTTCCCTGGCTGACTCCCCGGTCCACTCCAAGAGCCTGACCGCCATGTACTTCCCCGGCGCCCTTCGTTCCCAGGAGAACAAGGCCGGCACCGTTTCTGCGGAAACCGCATCGGAGGCGGTGCGAGCCGGCCTGCATCGCGGCGAATACCAAGGCAAGGACGATACATGAGTTTTTCCGTCGACTATCTTTCGCAACTCGAGCGCTTCGCGGAGCGGGGACCATTGCCGCGCATCCGTGCTCTCCATCTTCCTCCCGATCCAGGTGCCAACCTCGACAACCGCGGCGAGTTCTGTGCCCTCGAACTCGACGATGGTTCCGTGGGGATTTCCTATGTTCTGCTGGACGATACCCTCGCCCGCCTGCGCGCTGCAGGCGCCGGCCTCGACCTGGTCGGCACGGATCCCCTGACCCTGGCGCGGCGCTACGTCAGCGGGACGGGGCTCGACAAGACTTTGGGCTTCGCGTGCGCCAACGCCCTGACGCGTTGCCTCTTCGACCGGGCGGGCTATGCACCGCCGGCCAGCGGCGACTCGATAGGCGAACTCGACCCCCAACCCGGCGAGCGCATCGGCATGATCGGCTACTTCAAACCGCTGCTAGGCCGCGTTCTCGAGACCGGCGCCGGCCTGACCGTCATCGAACTCAAAGCGGAGCTTGCGGGAGAGCGGGACGGCTACCGGGTCACCCTCGATGCCAGGGAACTCTCCACCTGCAGCAAGGTGCTCTCCACCAGCACCATCCTGCTCAACGACACCCTAGACACCATGCTCGGCTACTGTCGCAAGGCCCAAAAACTTGCGCTCATCGGCCCTTCGGCCGGGTGCCTGCCCGATGCCCTCTTCGCCCGGGGCGTCACCTTTCTGGGGGGCAATTGGGTCAGCGACCGCAGCGCTTTCATCGACGCCCTGGAATCCGGGGAATCGCAAATGGGCGCGGCGCGCAAAGTGGCACTGACGCCGGAACACTATCCCGGTCTCGACGCACTCTTGGCTCGAATAGGATTCCCTTCAGCTTGAGTTCCGACAAAATTTCATATAAAACTGAGCATTGCGTGAATTTTCTAGAAATCACCTTCAGTGCACAACCTCACGCCCTCAACGCTTGCCATCGCGCTCGGCCTGCTTCTGTCCGCCTGCACCACGGCCCCCCCCGAGGCTGCCCGCAGGGCTGACCCTGGTCCCACGGCCATCGCCGGCGTTCGAGCGGCGGACATCGGCTCCGACGTCGCCCTCTACGCTCTTGGGTTGATCGATACCGGCTACCGCTTCGGCGGCAAGAATCCCGATGCCGGGCTGGATTGCAGCGGTATGGTCGCGTATGTCTTTGACCGGGCGGCGGGACTCCGGGTCAGCGGAAGCGCCGCCGAGATCGCCCAGGTCGGGAAGCCGGTGGAACGGGAGTCCCTCAAGCCGGGCGACCTGGTGTTCTTCAATACCCGCAATCGCCCCTGGTCCCACGTCGGCATCTACATCGGCGACGGCCGCTTCGTCCACGCGCCGGCCACCAACGGCCGCGTACGCGTGGACCGGATGACCGACCGCTACTACGCCCAACGCTTCGAAGCCGCGCGCAGCTATTTCGACTGAGGCGACTTATTCGACATCAATGCAGCCGATTGTCGAGCGGGGAAGAATGATGGGTTATGACATTACCCGATCGCGGGTTGATCGGGTGTATGCTTCCAGAACGCCTTTTCAATTCCTCCGCCCTTCCCAACCAGGATCGTGGCTGCACTCCCTAACCGCAGCGAAGTCTCCATCTCTTCCCAAATCGTCGCGATGGCCTTTCCCGCGGTGGTGGCGGTGGTCGTTCTCGCTGCGGCGGCGGTTGCCATATTCGCCTTCTATAGCCTGCGGGCGGCCCAGATCGAAAGTATCCGGGAGCAGGCCACCGCAATAGCCGATCAGATCGCCCACGTGGCCGATTCGGAAAGGCCAGAGGCCATCCAGGAAGTGCTTTCGCGCTGGGCGACGATTCGGGACCTCAGAGCCGCCATCGTATTCGGGTCGGACGGGAAGCAACTGGCGGCAATCGGAGAAGGCCAACCCCGCGAGTCGCCCGCGCCCGGTTCCGCCATCGCTCCCGCGGATGCCCAGGTGACTCTCAGTTCGATCAAACTCACCCGCCAGCTCGTCGGCCGCCGCGGCTTTTCCGGCACACTCTACGTGGAATATGAATTCGGTACCGTCCACCGGTACCTCTTCATCCTGTTCGGCAGCCTCGCCGTCCTGACCCTGCTCGCCATCCTCGCCATGCGCGCAGCGCTTGCCCGAGTCGGGCTCTGGTTGGCACAACCTATCGTAGACCTCGCCGCCCTGGCCGGTGAACTGTCCGGTAAACCTGAACTCGACAAACGGGCCAGCCTTGCCGGTCCCCGCGAGATTTCCGACTTGGCGCGCACTTTCAACGACATGCTCGACTCGCTACAGCAAAAGACGAACAGCCTGGACAACGAGTTGAGGGAGCGGGGGCGCACGGAGAAGCTTCTCGACCATCTGGCCCATTATGATTCGGTCACCGGACTCGCCAACCGGGTCTACTTCCACAAGGAGTTGCCCCGGGCCGCGGAGCGCGCCCGCCGACTCGACACCAACATCGCCCTGGTCTACCTCGATCTCGACGACTTCAAGGTGGTGAATGACAGCCTGGGCCACCAGGTCGGCGATCAACTCCTGCGCGCCGTGGGCGAGCGCTTCGGTACCCTAGTCCGTAAGGGGGATTTGGTTTGCCGGCTCGGCGGCGACGAATTCACCGTAATCCTCGAAAATATCCGCGCCCTCCGCGACGCCGTCGAAGTCGTGGGCAAACTGATCGACAGGCTCTCCCAACCCTATGCCGTAGGGGAGCACAGCCTCCACATCGGCGTCAGCGCAGGGATATCCCTCTTTCCCGAGCAAACGTCCGATCTCGCCGACCTGCTGCGCTTCGCCGACATCGCCATGTACCAGGCCAAGGCCGCGGGCAAGAACGACTATTGCATCTACACCTCAGACCTGCTGACTCAAGCCAATCGCCGCCTGGCTCTGGAAGGCGACTTGCGCCGTGGCATCGAGCAGGACGAATTCTTCCTCATGTACCAACCCCAGGTGGAAATCCTCTCCGGTCGTATTGTCGGATTGGAGGCTTTGGTGCGCTGGCGGCACCCGGATCGCGGGGTCCTCCCCCCGGGACACTTCATCGCCGTAGCCGAGCAAACAGGGCTGATCGTCCCCCTGGGGCGCCGAATCATCAGCCTGGCCTGCCAAGATTGGGCCGCTTGGCGGGATGCGGGGGCTAACCCTCCGCGCTTGGCCGTCAACGTCTCAGGCCGCCAACTGGACGAACAGGGCTTCGTGGACGATCTGGCTGCCGCCCTGGCTGCCGCGGGTCGCCCGCGGCCAAAACTTGAGTTGGAAATCACCGAGAGTCTGATTCTCAACGAAAAGCGCATTTCAAAGTCCATGCTTCACCGGCTCGCCGGCGCCGGCATCGAATGGTCCCTGGACGATTTCGGAACCGGCTACTCGTCCCTCACCTATCTGACCAAATTCCCGATCGCCAACCTCAAGATCGATCGCAGTTTCGTCGAGCGTATTCCCGGCGACACCAATTCTGAAGCCATCGTCCGTGCCGTGCTCGGAATGGCGGGTGGTCTGGGAATGGAAGTCGTGGTCGAAGGGATAGAAACCGAAAAACAGGCCAAGGCACTCGTCGCCCTTGGAGGGCGCATCGGCCAGGGATTTCTCTTCCACCGGCCGCTCGCTGCAGACCGTATCCTCGACTTGCTCAGGTCTGGCGACGCGACCCGCGGCATCGTCCTCGACGCGCCGGATCTCGCGGTCTAACCGTTTCTGGTTAGCCCCCGGTGAGCGCTCGAGTTGCCCCGCGTTCAGCCTCCTTCGCGGCATACATCGCCCGATCCGCCGCCGCAAGAAGGCTCCTCGCATCCTCTCCATCCAGGGGATAGAGGGCAATCCCTATGCTTGCCGCCGCACGGAGCTCGCAGCCGCCGATGACAAAAGGCGAATCGAAAACGGATCGACACTTCTCGGCCACCACTTCTGCATAGCCGTCGTAATCCAGCTCCGGGACGACGAGGACAAATTCGTCCCCGCCCAAACGAGCGAGGGTATCGGTCTCCCGCAGGATCGAGCGAAATCGGGCCGCCACCGCCTGGAGCAGCCTATCTCCCGCCTCATGGCCATGCGTGTCATTGACCGGTTTGAAATTGTCCAGATCGATGAACAGTACCGCCAGTCCCTTCCCGCTCCGCCTGGCCCCCGCCAATGCCTGAGTCAGACGGTCGTCCAGCAGGAGACGATTGGGCAACTCGGTCAGGGCATCGTAATGAACCAGGAAATGAAGGCGCCGACTGTCAAACTTATGGGCGGTGGCGTCCGAGAAAATACCGATGAAGTGCGTGATCTCGCCCTGGTCATCGCGGACCTCGCAGACCGAAAGCCACTCCGGATATTCTTCGCCGTCCTTGCGGCGATTGACGACTTCGCCGTGCCAGGCGCCACTCTCCTTCAGGCTCCGCCACATCTCCTGATAGGTCTCCGGCGCCGTCGCGCCCGAACTCAGAAATCGGGGATTGCGGCCGACCACCTCATCCGGGGCGTAGCCGGTGATGGCGGTGAAGGCCCGATTGATGGTGAGAATGCGATTGTTGCCATCGCAGATCATGATGCCGTCACTGCTTTCTTCAAAGACCTTGGCACTCAGACGCAGTTGCTCGAGGGCACCGCGGGCATGCTCTTCGGCACGCGCGAGCCGGACCGATCGAAGGCCCAGCAGCCCGGTGAGCGTGGCGATCACTGCACTGACCAGGACTCCGAGCGTCAACAATTCTTGGCGCCTTTCCCGAAATCCGGAGAGGACGTGGGTTTCGGTCATAGCCACCGCCACCGCCAGGGGATATCGTTCAAGGACCAGATGAGCGTAGAGGCGCCCGGCGTCCGCCTCGCTTGACTGCCCAAGGGCGTCCGCCTGAATCTGCAATCCCAATTCCGCGGGAAGCAAATCGGAATTGCCCGAGGTGGCGTTTAACTCGCCGCCCTGCCGATAACGGACGCGAAGGGCTCCGTCGAGTCCGACCAAGGCAACCGATCCACCTTCACCCAGATCGAATCGCGAGTAGAAGCGGGTGAAGAACTCGGGAGCGACCGACGCGACCACCACCCCGCCAAAGCTGCCATCGCGTTCGACGATGCGCTCGGACAATTGGATCGCCCCCTGGGCAGAACGCACCCCCGTCTGCGGCACGCTCACCAGAAGGCCGCCATCGGGCCGCTGGCGCTGGCGGAGCAAGAAGTCGTGATCGACGGGGTCCGGCAGCGGCGCCCCGATCTGACTTGCGACCCCCCCTTCCGGGTCGACCACGGCCAGGGAGAGGAACAGAGGATCGTTGCGCACCCCCTCACCGAGAATTTCCGAGAGGTGATCCGGCACGCCGCGTTCGACGACGGCTCGGGCAACCACCGTGAGGATCTGGTCGATACCGTCCAGTGAACGCTCGACATGGCCCGCAAACGAGCGGGCCAGGTTGGCGATGCCCCGATTGGCGCTGGCCAATTCAGCCCTCTCCATGCTCGCCAAGCCGGCGAAGATCACCGTCCACAGGATCAGGATAGCGGTCCCGCCGAAGGCCACCGCGAGCACAGGAAAGTGCCATATCGACCGGCACTTGCTTTGAGCCCGAACGTTCCCGTCCAATCCGCCCTTGCCGGCAAGATGGTGCTGTTCGCGGGATCGTTTGTTGGCCATGGCACCTCTTCAAATCAGAGGAACACCGTACTCCCCGAGCTTCCTCTCGGCAAGCGCGAAGGATCCGGGTTTTTTCCCATTGCCGACCGATTTACACTGGCACCCTTCGTTGCCTCTGGAGACCTTGATGGCCGCCGTCCTCGTCGTGGAAGTGCACCAGCGGAAATTCGCCCTTCGCCGGGCCGAAACTCCCGCAACCTCTCTCGAATCGCGGCCCTGATGCACCTCTTCGCCGACATTTCTGGCCACGGTCTCGGCCATCTGGCGATTTCCGCACCGATTCTCAACGCTCTCGCGCGAAAGAGAACCGACCTGCGCCTCACTATCCGCAGCGCGATCCCGACCGAACGCCTGCGCCAGCGTATCGGGATCGAGTTCACCCATTGGCAACAGGCGTCCGACTTTGGTTTCCGCATGCTTGACGCGCTTTCCGTCGACCGGATTGCGAGCGCAGCGGAGTATCGCGAAGTCCATGCCGACTGGGATCGCCGGGTTGCCCGCGACGCGGCCACCATCTCCGACCTCGCTCCCGACCTGGTATTCGCCAACGTCAGTTACCTGGCGCTGGCCGGAGCCGCTGCCGCAGGGGTTCCCGCCGTCGCCGCCTGCTCGCTCAATTGGGCCGATCTCTTTGCCCATTTTTTTGGGGCCGAGGCCTGGGCTGCCCCCATCCATGCCGAAATGCTGGCTGCCTACCGCTCGGCCAGCGCCTTCCTGCGGATCACCCCCGGAATGCCGATGGCCAAGCTCGCGAGGGTCGTTCCCATCGGTGTCGTTGCCAGCCCTGGTCGTCCTTGCGACCTTGGGCTCCCCACCGGAACCCGGGCGGTCCTCCTGGCCCTAGGGGGAATCAGCCACCGTCTTCCGGTGGAGGATTGGCCGACGCGCCCGGACATTTTCTGGATCCTACCAGAGGAGTGGAGATGCCGGCGCGCAGATACTCGATCGGTCGAGTCCTTCGGTCTTGCCTTCCCCGATCTACTGGCCTCGGTCGATGCCGTCGTGACCAAGCCCGGGTACGGGACCTTCACCGAAGCCGCGGTGAATGGCACTCCGGTCATCTTCCAGCGGCGCGCCGATTGGCCCGAGCAGGATTGCCTGATCGAATGGCTCGCAAGCAACGGAAATTGCATCGAGGTTTCCGGTTCGCTCAACTCCGGGATCCCGACATCAGTCCTGGAGCACGTCGCCAGCGCCTCTCCCCGGCGAGCCGCGCAACCTACGGGTGCGGAGGAGGCGGCGGAAATTCTCATGGACATCGGCAGTCGCGCTTCCGGCTGCCGATAGCCTACCTGACCACATGGCGCGACCTGCTCCGCTGCGAGGTTGGATGATGCTTAGGAACGCTTGGCGCGCGGATGCGCGGCGTCGTAGACCTTGGCCAGATGCTGAAAATCGAGATGGGTATAGACCTGGGTCGACGCAATGCTGGCATGGCCCAACATTTCCTGCACCGCCCGCAGGTCTCCCGACGATTGCAGGACGTGCGAAGCAAAAGAGTGGCGCAGCATATGGGGATGGACGTGGCGGGGCAGACCGGCGTTTATCGCCTGCCGTTCGAGCCGCTCCTCGACCACCCTGGGGTGGATTCGACGGCCCCTGCGGCCCACGAAAAGGGCATGCTCCCCATCATCGGCCAGCGTAGGACGAACGGCGGCCCAGGCGGAGAGCGCTTGCCGCGCTTTGGCCCCCACTGGAACGATACGGGTCTTTCCGCGTTTTCCGGTAACCCGGATTTCCCCGTCGCGCACCGCTGAATCCGAAGCATCGACATCGAGGCTGACGAGTTCTGCCAAGCGCAACCCCGAGGAGTAAAAGAGCTCGAACATGGCACTGTCCCGTGCTGCGAGAATGGGATCGTCGTCGACGGTCTGTGGGTCGAGAAGCCTCGCCGCCTCGTCCACCGTCAGGGCTTTGGGCAATCGACGGGGCGACCGCGGCGCCTTGACGCCGTCGCACGGATTGGCCACCGCATCGCCCCGCCGGCCCAGCCATCCGTAGAATCCACGCCAGGCCGAGAGAAGCCTCGCCAGGGAACGGCCGGTCAGGCCTCCCCCATGGAGTTGCGCGATGAATCGCCGGATGTGATGGGCACCGATGGCCGCCAGCGGAACCTCTCCCGCGAGAACGAGCAGCTTGCCAAGGTCCCGCCGATAGGCGGTCACGGTATGGGGGGACTGCCGCCGCTGCTCGGCCAGTTCGGCCAGATAGGCATCGACGGCGGCAGCAGGCGTCACGATAGAGGGCGCGCGACCCGGGCCAAGGCTGCGGAAACCAGCTCACCCAGGCGTTCGAGATAAAGGGTTCCCATATCGACGAAAAAGCGCTGGGGATCCTCGCTGCCCAGAGCGATCAGGCCGATGGTGCCGCCGCCGTTGCGCAGTGCGACCAGCGCCTGGGAACGAATGTGATCGGCGTGTTCGCCGAACCAGGCGGCAGTGCCAAATCCGGCTGTACTGCCGCAATAGGGGCGGGAAAGGCTTTCGGCAAACGCCTGCAGCTCTTCGCCTACGGCGGCAAACTCGGGGAGATCGTCGATCCCTTCCGGACGGTCCCAGAGGCGCAGCGCCACATGGGGAATGGCGAAATCGTCCCGCAGATGGAAATTGAGCAGATGAATCACGGCCTGGAAGGTTTCGGCCGCAATCAGGGCTACCGCAAGGCGATGGACCTTTTCGCTGATGGCATCGTTTTCCTCGCCAAAGGCAATCAATTCGGCCAACTTTCCTTCGAGCTGGCGGTTGGTTTCCCGCATCACCAGCATCTGGCGCTCATTGAGCGAGATTGCGCGCCCACCATGGGGATGGGGCACGTAGAGCTGAGCGAGCAGCTGGGCATTCTGATCGAAGAAGGCCGGGTTCGCCTGCAGGAAGCGGGCGACGTCGTCGGCGGTCAGGAGGGGAGTCATAGGTCGATTTCTCCGGTAAAGACAGTGGTCGCCGGACCGGTCATGAAGACCGGCTGACCGGGACCGGCCCAAGCGATATCCAGGATGCCGCCGCGGGTCGCCATGCGCACGGGCGAATCAAGAAGTCCGCGGCGGATCCCAACCACGGCGGCCGCGCAGGCGCCGGTGCCGCAAGCCAGGGTTTCTCCCGCCCCGCGCTCATAGACGCGCAGGCGGGCGCTGTGGCGATCGACCACCTGCAGAAATCCCGCGTTGACTCGCTGCGGAAACCGCTCATGCCCTTCGATGGCCGGCCCCTGGACGGCGACCGGCGCGCAATCGACGTCAGCCACCACCTGGACGGCATGGGGATTGCCCATCGAGACGACGCTGACGGCGACCTCCTCGGAGGCCAAGGCCAAGGGCTGGACGATGGCATCGCTGTCGCTCACGAAAGGGATGTCCGCCGGAGCGAAGCGCGGCACGCCCATGTCGACGGTGACCTGGCCATCTGGTTCGAGGCGAGGACCGATGATGCCGCTCTTGGTTTCGACGCGAATTTCCCGCTTGTCGGTGAGACCTTGCTCATGAACGAAACGCACGAAGCATCGCGCTCCATTGCCGCACTGCTCGACCTCGCCGCCATCGGCATTGAAGATGCGATAGCGGAAATCAACGCCGGACTGCCCCGGGGATTCCACCAGAAGAATCTGGTCGCAGCCGACGCCGAAATTGCGATCCGCGAGGAAGCGCAATTGGTCGGCCGTGAGGGCCAGAGGTTGCCGCACGCCATCGAGCACGACGAAATCGTTGCCGAGGCCATGCATCTTGGTGAATCTGAGTTTCACAATATGCGCAACAATACCTAAATAACAGTAGTTTACATCTAATTTCTAAACAAATACACGAGTTTTATCCTGGTACAGGAACGGTGCGGGGCGCCGCCCTGCAAGTGCTACAAAAGCTTTTCCATCACGTAGTCGTCCATCACATAGCCGCCGCCGATATCGTCTACGGTCGAACTTCTCACTTCGAATCCGTACTTCCGGTAGGACGAGATCGCTTTCGTGTTGCGCTTGTTGACTTGAAGAATCACGCAGGGATAGCCGAGACTGCGGGCGCGCTCGCTGACATGGGAGATCAACAAGCCGCCGACACCCTGGCGCTGGACCTCGGGATGGACATAGAGTTTGTCCAGCTTGAATTCGCCGTTGTGAATCTCACAGAAAGCAAAGCCGACCCGGCGACCTTCATAGAAGGCTTGGTCCAACCACTTGTGCAAATCTTCCAGATCGTCATAGAGCCGCTCGTTGCCGTAGCGCTGCTCGAGCATGAAGTCGATCTGCTCCTGGGTGATGATCCCCGGATAGCTGGCTTGCCAGATTTCCCGGGCGAGGGCCGAAATTGCCGGGACGTCCGGGTAGGTGACCGGTCGGATCTCTAGGGTCTGGGGAGTCATGGGGGGGTCCTCGGGTCTGCTGCCGGTGTTGTGATTGGAGGCTGACGAGGGTGCACCGTTCCGGCTTTAGCGGTCCCTTCGATGGCGCCGGATCGGTGTAGAGGAAAGACCCGAATCTGGCCCAGCGCTGGAGTATGGGGCAGCATGGCGAAAGGGTGCAACGACGTGATCGGCAACCGCCGTGATGGCATCAACCTGAGCGACCGCCCCTCAGGCCTCTGGGGGCGGTTCGGCGCCACTAGGCCGCTTGTAGCGGTTGTACCCCCAGAGGTACTGGGTCGGGCAAGCGAGCACCAAGCGTTCGATTTCGTCGTTGATCTGCTGGGCTCGTTCCACCGTAGTGCCCACCAGCGGTTGGCTCGGAGGAGAAAAATGGAGGCGGAATCCTCGCCCCTCCGGCAAGCGCTCCCCCCAGGTCATCAGGCAGGGGGCACCGGTTTCGGTCAGACGCGCGGCCAGGGTCATGGTGTAGGCGTAGCGACCGAAAAAACGCAGCCAAACCCCCTCGCCTTCCTTGGGCGCCTGATCCGGAACCAGGATGACCATTTCCTGCCGCTTGAGCGCCTTCACCAGACTTCTGACACCCTGCAGATTCGTCGGCGCCAGATGCAGGCGTTCGCGCTGGCGGCCCAGGAGAATCAGGGTCTGCAAGGTCGCCGACTTGGGTGGCCGATAGAGGGCGGTAAGATCGCCGCTGGCGGCAAGGTACTGGCCGGTAATCTCAAAACATCCCAGGTGGGGCGTGAGAAAAATGACTCCGCGGCCAGCTTTTCGGGCCTCGTCCAGATGCTCGCTTCCGACAACCTCGACCACCAGGGCAGTGGCCTCCGCCTGCGTTCGAAGCCAGATACGCGCCACTTCCAGCGTCTGCTTGCCCGCCTCGGCTGCCGCTGGACCCCAGAGGCCAGGAGGCAGCCCGGCCTGAGTCATATTGGCCCTCAGATGCCTCCGGTAGGTCGGCGAAAACCAGTAGACCCCTCGCCCGACGACACCGCCGAGCCCGTGCAACCAGCCCAGGGGGAGCCTCGCAAGGAGGCGATAGACGAAAACCATGGAACGACGGGCTTGAATTCGGGGAGGAAAGGGTTACCATTATCGAATCGCCGAGTTAAAGAGACAACTTGCGGGGCGATTCAAAAGTACTGCTAAAGCGTCGCCAGCTCGTGGTCCGAAGCCGGTAACGCCGGACAACAGGACCGCTGGAGCTGCAATGAACGAATTCTTCTTCACTTCGGAATCCGTTTCCGAAGGCCATCCCGACAAGGTCGCCGACCAGATTTCCGACGCCATCCTGGATGCCATCCTGGCCCAGGACAAGCATTCCCGCGTCGCCGCCGAGACCCTGTGCAATACCGGCCTCGTCGTCCTGGCCGGCGAGATCACCACTTCGGCGAACGTCGATTACATCCAGGTCGCCCGCGACACCATCAAACGCATCGGCTACGACAATACCGAATACGGTATCGACTACAAGGGATGCGCGGTACTGGTGGCCTACGACAAACAGAGCCCGGACATCGCCCAGGGCGTGAACAAGGCTTACGACGACAATCTGGATCAGGGCGCCGGCGACCAGGGCCTGATGTTCGGTTACGCCTGCGACGAAACCCCGTCCCTGATGCCCCTGCCCATCTACCTGTCCCACCGCCTCGTCGAGCGCCAGGCCATGCTGCGCAAAGACGGCCGCCTGCCCTGGGCACGCCCGGACGCCAAATCCCAGGTCACCATCCGCTACGTGGACGGCAAGCCCGATTCCATCGACACCGTGGTTCTTTCCACCCAGCACTCCCCGGATATCAGCCTGGAAGACCTGCGCGAAGCCACCATAGAGGAAATCATCAAGCCGGTCCTTCCCAAGGAGCTGATCAAGGGCGACATCAAGTACCTGGTCAACCCCACCGGCCGCTTCGTCGTCGGCGGCCCGCAAGGCGACTGCGGCCTTACCGGCCGCAAGATCATCGTCGACACCTACGGCGGTGCCGCTCCCCACGGCGGCGGCGCCTTCTCCGGCAAGGATCCTTCCAAGGTGGACCGCTCTGCCGCCTACGCCGGCCGCTACGTCGCCAAGAACATCGTCGCCGCCGGTTTGGCTTCCCGCTGCCTGGTGCAGGTCTCCTACGCCATCGGCGTCGCCCACCCGACTTCGGTCATGGTGGACACCTTCGGCACCGGCAAGGTCAGCAACGAAACCCTCACTGCGCTGATCAAGAAGCACTTCGACCTGCGCCCCAAGGGCATCGTCAACATGCTAGACCTGCTCCGCCCCATCTACCAGAAAACCGCCGCCTACGGCCACTTTGGTCGCGACGAACCGGAATTCACTTGGGAAAGTACCGACCGAGCGGCGTTGCTGCGCAACGACGCTGGTCTGTAAGCGCAGCAGACGAGCCACCCGCGGAACGGGGTCGGTACTTCGGCGCAGGCCAACCTGGCCGCCCGCGGCCAGGTTGAGGCCCAGCGGGCCGGCCGGTGCCGACATCTCGTGTCGCGGCGTTGCTGCGCAACGCCGCCGGAGGGTAAGCAAAGCTGCAGCCCAACCGACGCTACCGCAGTGGATCGCGCAACGTCGGTTGGCGCCGAAGCCGGGTATTCAGCGCGAGGGCGTAGCGCTCCCGCGAAGCGCTGACACCCGCGGAAAGTCCTGCGCTAGAATCTTCGGCCATGCTCAAAAAAATCAGCATTGCCAACCTCAAGCTGGGGATGCACCTGCATGCCTTCTGTGGCGCCTGGCTCGATCACCCCTTCTGGCGAACCAAATTTGTCCTGACCAATCCGCGCGATCTGGCGTTGATTCAGGAGAGCGCCATTCGCGAGGTCTGGATCGATTCCTCCAAGGGCCTCGACGTCGAGGCCGCGAATACGGTGGCAGCGAGCGAGGAACCTCCTCCCAAGGAAGAGCCCGAACCGCTCCCCGCCCAATCCAGCTTCCAGGACGAGGTCAAACGGGCGTCGCGGATTTGCGCAAAATCCCGCGAAGCCGTCGTCTCGATGTTCCGCGAAGCGCGCATGGGCAAGGCGATCGACGCGGAGCAGGCCCAGGACCTGGTTGAGGAAATCTCCAGTTCGGTACTGCGCAACCCCGGCGCACTGATCAGTCT
>Ga0268298_10000835_pt1 | contig 38459 bp, 31 predicted proteins | sample WWTPWeurt_MetaG_FD_194462 | JGI IMG/M metagenome (GOLD analysis project Ga0268298, IMG submission 194462) | Activated sludge microbial communities from WWTP in Nijmegen, Gelderland, Netherland - WWTP Weurt | ecosystem: Engineered > WWTP > Aerobic digester > Activated sludge | place...
CTCCGCCCAATCGCGGCGAAGGGCCTCCGGGTTGCGATCGCCCCCCCGCACCGCGGCCGACAGGTTCGGCAAAATCACGACTTTGTATTCAAGCCCTTTGGATTTATGGATGGTCGAGAGCCGGACCGCGTCCACCCGCTCCTCGCCGAGGGGGCTCTCCCCCTCTTCGACGCCCCGCGCCACGGCGTCCGACAGACGACGGACAAAACCGCCCAGGGTTTCCCCGGTTTCTCCGTTGAGTTCGCCGGCGCGGCGGGCCAGCTTGAACACGTTGGCGACGCTCTGTTCGCCGTGATAGAAAGCGGCCACCGAGGGCAAGAGCGGGGTGTCGCGCAACACCCGCGCCACCACCGCGGGCAGAGACTCCGAGCGGGCGGCCGCGCGCAGCCGGGCCAGCGCGTCGTAGACGGCGCGAAGCCGCGCGCGGGCCGCCGGCGGCCAGTCGCCCGGCGGATCGCGTCGATAGTCCAACGCCGCCGCTCCGGCCAAGTCCAGCAGGGCGCGGTCCTCCAACAACGCCCACGGCGAGCGCAACACCCCCGCCAGCGACACCCGGTCCGTTGGATCGTCGATCACGCGCAAAACATTGAGGAAGTCGATCACTTCCGGCGTGCGGTAAAAATCCCGGTCACTCTCCACGAGATAGGGGATCCGCGCGGCCTTGAGGGCCTCCATATAAACGGTGAGGGAGGACGCCGAACGGAAGAGAAGCGCCACATCCCCCCAGCGCCAGGGGCGCCCCTCCCCGACGGGGCCGCACCGTTCGGCGATCCAACCGGCGATCCACCGGGCCTCGGCCGCGCGCCGCTCCGCCGCGTCGGCGTCGCCGCCCCCGCCGCCTTTGAGCAACACAAGTTCCATGGCGCCTGCCGCGTCCCCGGGACGCGGCAGGAGGGCCCGGTACGCCGGTTGAAGACCGGGGCTCTCGCGCATCAGATCCTCAAAGAGGCGATTGACGGGATCGACGATCCCGGCGTGGGTTCGAAAACTCCGCCGCAAATCACAGCGCACGCCGCCTTGGCGAAGGACCAGATCAACGAAGGACTCGTAGGCGCGGATGTCCGCCCCGCGGAAACGGTAGATGGATTGTTTGGGATCGCCCACGATGAAAAGCCGCCCGGGCTCCAAAACCACCTCCCGCCAGGCCGCGGCCTGGCCCTCGGCCCCTTCGGCCAACAGCAACAGCGTCTCCCCCTGCAACGGGTCCGTGTCCTGAAACTCGTCGACGAGCAGGACGGCGAACCGCGCTTTGAGTTCGCGCCGCGCCTCCGGGTGGTTCAAGAGAAGGTCCCGCGCGCCGCGCAGCAGGTCGTCAAACCCGATCCATCCGGCGGCGCGGTAGCGGGCCCGGCATTCCGCGACGAACGGAGCCAACAGGCGCCGCGCGCGCGCCAACAGGGCCTCCCCGACGGGGGCCACCTCGTTCGCCAACGCCAAAGCCGCCGCGTAGACGCTCTCCCCGGCGGGGTCCCATTCCTTGGGCCACTTTTTGGGTGTTTCTTTCCAGGGGGCGTCGTCGGGGATCGGGCCCCCGGGGTTCTGCGCCACCCGTTCCAAATCGACCAACCGGGCGATCACCCGATCGAGGGATTCCACGATTTTTCCCCGCGCGGGAGCGGATCCGGTGGCGCGCCATTTCTCGAGCTCGGCGCGTTGACGGGCCAAGCGCGCCACCGCCCATTCGTTGCCCGGAACCGCGGCGTCCCGAACGGCGAGGGCCCGGGCCAACGTCTTCAGATCGCCCAGCGTCACGCGGGGGAGCAAATCCTCCCAGTCGCCGGGGACCGATGGGGCCGCGTCCAGAGCGGTTTCAAGCCAACGGGCCCATTCTTCCTCGAACAGCGCGTCAAAGGCCGCGCCTTCGTCCACCCGCGCCCCGGGATTGAGACCCGCTTCCACCGGGTACAGCTGAAGGAGCGTTTTGCAGAAACGGTGGATGGTCCCGATGGGGGCCCGGTCGATGTCCCGCAGCGCGTCGCGGGCGACGCGGCGGAGCCTGTCGTCGTCCGCGCCGAATTCCTCGCGGGCTTCCCGGCGCCAGGACTCCACCAGGGCCGCCCGGTCCGGCGGCGGCGTGCGCCCGTCCAACACGGACAGCAGATCCCCGAGCCGCTCGGCCAACCGCGCGCGGATTTCGCCCGCGGCCTTGTCGGTGAACGTCAACGCCACGACCCGCGTGACGGACAAACCTTCCCGCTCCGGCCCCCCCGCCAACAAAAGAAAAAGCAGGCGGTCGGTGAGCAACGTGGTTTTCCCCGTGCCGGCCCCCGCCTCGACGACGATGTTGACGTCGAGGCGCTTGCGGGCGACGGCGCGGGCGTCGAGGTCGGCCGTCACAAAAGGATCTCCGCGGGGGGCGCCGCGCGGGCCGCCCGGTTGTCCCGGTCGCCGCGCTCGCGGCTCGGCGCGTGGGCCTTTCGGCAGGCCCGGGCGAAATCACAATAACGGCAGTGGCGCTCATCGCCCGGGCGGATGGAGAACCGGCCCGCCGTCAAGGTCGCCAATTGCCGTCGTCGTTGATCCCGCGCGGCTTCCCGCACCTCCGCCCAGGCTTCGGCCGTCAACTCCTTGGTCTCGTTCTCCGCCAATCCCTCCAGGCGCGCTCCGGCCGCCCGGGCGCCAGCGCCCCAGGGGGCCGCGGATTCGAGCATCTCCAGATACAACGGGGCCTGGGGCGATCCCCCGTCGGCCACGGATTTGGCGAGGGACGCGGCGGGCAAACCGTTCTTGTAATCCACCACGCGGAAAAGCCGCTCGCGGGGGTTCCAATCCACACGGTCTAAGCGCCCCGTCCACGCCACGCCATCGATCGTTGCCGGGGGGGCGGTCCATTCCAACTTCTCCGGACGGAACCCTTCGACCGCGAGCCGGGCCAAGTCCCGTCGGACAAAAGCGACCAACTCGCCTTCCGTTTTCTTTTGAAGGGCGGCCCACAGCCGCGGATAGACCCCGGCGGCGTCGCCCAACCCCTCAAAAACGCGGGCGACCTCCGCGCGCGTTCGCGCCGCCACGGTGTCCGGCTCCGGCCGCTCGTGCCCCGCGAACGCCCCGAAAACGCGAAAAAGGATCTCGTGGCGGATCTTCCCCAAAAAACGCGGGTCCACCGCTTCTCCATCGAACAGCGGGCGGGCGTCCTCCAGGGACAAAACCTTGGACATGAAAAATTTAAAGGGGCACATCGCGAAGGTTTCGAGCGCGCTGGGAGACAAACCCCGGGCCCGCGCCCGTTCCAGATAACGGTCGGGACGGCCGGCGCCGCCGTGAAACGCGGCATCCCCGTCCAAGGCCAATCCCTTCGCCCCGCGCCGAAGGAAATCCGCCCACGCGACCGGCGGGCGCCTTTTCTCCAGAACGTCCGCCAGGCCCGCCTCGAGGGGGGTCAATCCCGCGGGCGGCACGGCGTTCCATTTTTCCAACGGCGCGCGGGGAACGCGCTCCACGTCCTCGAAACCCCGTCCCGCGGCCCGAAGGAACTCGCGCAGGTAAAGGGAGGGGCTTTCGGTCCGTCCGTCAGGTCCAGATCGGGAATAGGACAGCCAAAGCCGGCGACGCGCCGCCCCCGCCAGGGCGACAAACAACAGTTTTTCCTCGTCGTACCCCTCCGTCTTCGGCAAAATCCAGTACCCCCCCGGGTCCCGGAGCAGGCGTCGGGCGTCGTCCGGGAGCAGCGGGTCCTCCCGAACCGCGCGCGGGAAAACCCCTTCGTTCAACCCCACCAGGAACAGCGTGTCGAAACTTTCGCCGCGCGCGTCCATGGCGCCCATCACGCGGACGCCGTCCGTGGTTTCCCGTCCGGGGCGGCGCTCCCGGTCCAGAGCAGCGGCGAATGTGTCCACGAAAAAACGCCGCTCGACCGGCGTCGACACCCGGTCCAAGCGGGTCAGGCGTTCCAAAATTCCTTCCAGCGCGTCCCGAATGGACGCGAGGGATTGATCGGGGGCGATGAAGTCATGAAAAAGGCGGGACGCCCATTGCGACCAGGCCGACCAGGGGCGCGCGGCGGCGGGCGCGGCGAAGAGCCCTTCGAAACGGCGCAGCGCCGCCGGCGCGGAAATTGGACGCAAATCGTCCGGGATGTCGTCCCCGGGACCGTCGCGGAGGCTCTCGATCGTCCGTCCGGACCGGGGGCCCGCGCTTCGAAGATAGCGCAGAACGTCCTCGCTCTCGGCGGCGGAAAGAAACGTCGGGGAAAAACTCGGGGACCCCACGACATCCGACAGACCGTCCCGAACGCGCGGTCGATCGGCCAACCGCAACAAATCCACGGCCAGCCGGGCGGCCGGGTGCCCGATCAACGGTCCTCCGTCGGATATGGCCAAGGGAATGCCGTGATCGGAGAAAACGTCCGCAAAAACGGCGGCGTAGGGCTCGATCGTCCGAGCGACGACCCCGACACGCCGCCAATCCAAGTCCGGTTCGGCCGCGCGAAGCGCCAGGATTTCCTTGGCGACCCGCCACACCTCGTCGCGCGCGCCCGACACGCTGAACACGCGAACCGCCGCCGCGGCCGCGCCGGGCGACCCGGGATCAAACAGGCGGTCGACGACCTCCCGGCCGGGGCCCGGGATTCCCATCGGCAGGCGCCGCGCGGCCGCGCCGCCCACGCGCAGCTTTAAATCGAGAAACCGTTCCGCGAACGCCCAGCCGGGGTGGTCTTTCACGCTCGGGAAAAAGAGCGTCACGGGCGCCGCCTTTGCCACCGCCGCGAAAAAGTCCGCTTGGGCGCCGTTGAGATCGTAAAACCCGTAATACACGTATTCGGCGCTGTCCGCCAAGAGGCCGGGCCGATCTTCCAGGCACCGGGCGGCGCGGCGGGCCAAATCCGCCGAGGTCGCCACCCCCCGCTCGGCCAACCGGTCCCGGTAGCGGTCCGCCAAATCCAACAGACGTTGAAGTTTCGCCTCGCCGGGGATTTCCATATCCCCGAAGTGGTCCCGAAAAGAGGCCGTGTCGACCCCGGCTTCGACGAGGTCCCGCAGGGAAGCGCGGTGGGCGCCGGCCAGGGCGCGCGCCCGTTCGGGCGGGAAGGCGCCCTCCTCGACCAGCAACCCCTCCACCAACTTCTCATGGAAAAGATCGTCGTTCACGACGGACGGGATCTCCCCCCCGGCCGCCCGCAACACGTCCAAAGCGAAACCGTGAAAGGTGACGAAGCGGAGATTGAAGGCGGCCATGCCGCGCTCGACCGCGACCAGGCGCTGCAGGCGCTCGGCCATTTTTTGGGAAGCGGTCACGACGGTGACGCAACGGCCCGGCCCGGGAGGACGGCGGGTCAAATGCTCGACAAACGCGTCTTCAAGGGCGGGTTGAAAAGGCCCGCAGAGGATGGATAGAGGCATGAATAAATTGGGGAGGGCGGCGGCCGCGCCCGTTCGAGCCCAGCGCTCAAGCGAATAAAATCACTGCCCGGGGCGGGACTCGAACCCGCACGGGCCTTACGGCCCTCAGGATTTTAAGTCCTGTGTGTCTGCCAGTTCCACCACCCGGGCCAAATCAAAAGCGAAAGTCTATTTTTTTACCGCGTCCCAGGGCGGCGTCGGGTTTGCGTCCGACCACAACCCGCGACGGGTTTTGCGCGCCTTGAGTTCCAACTTCTCCAAGCGCCGATCCTCGGGGGACGAACGGCGGTCCCACCACGCAAACCCTTCCTTCACGAGACTTTCGCTCAGGGAATGTCCCCGCAGGGTGCGGACGCGCCCCAGCACGACACCGTTTTTCCCGATACTGACGGGTTCCACGCGCACCGGCGTGCCGAAAATTAATTCGTAGGTGTGCCGTTTGGCGAACTTGAAAAACGGCTGCTGCGGCCGGGGGCACTGGACATCCGCCAGGCGCACGCGCACCGACCGCCCGTCCACCAAGAGGGTGATGGCGTCGCCGGAACTGATCGATTTGACCTGCCCCTCGAAGGGGATCGGCGCGTCGCCGGCGAAACCGGTCCCCGCGCCCAACGCAAAGAGCGCCGACAGAAAAAATCGGCGCGGGCTCATCGCGCGTCCCCCACCGCCGGCAGACCGGCCAGGGCCAGGGCAAGTTCCGATTCGTTCACGTTCTGGTCGGAAAGAACACCGGCGTTGTAATCCATATAGGCCTGCATGTCGAAATGCCCGTGGCCGCACAGGTTGAAGAGAATCGCGCGGCTCTTCCCCTCGGCCTTGCACCGCAGGGCTTCCTCGATGGCTCCCTTCACGGCGTGGTTGGCCTCCGGCGCGGGCAGGATGCCTTCGGCCCGGGCGAACTGAACGCCCGCGGCGAAACAGGTGGTCTGGTGAAAAGCCACCGCCTCAATCAAGCCCAATTCTTTGCAGTGCGACACGAGAGGGGCCATGCCGTGGTAACGAAGGCCCCCGGCGTGGAACCCCGGCGGGGTGAATGAGGCGCCCAGCGTGTGCATCTTGGTCAAGGGCGTCAAACGGGCCGTGTCCCCGTAATCGTAAGCGTACGGCCCGCGGGTGAGGCTCGGGCACGCGGCCGGTTCGACCGCCACCACGCGGACTTTCTTCCCCCCCCGCAGTTGCGCCCCGATGAACGGGAACGCGATACCGCCGAAATTGGATCCGCCGCCCGTGCAGCCCACCACCACGTCGGGGTAATCGTTGGCCATTTCCATTTGAGCAATGGCTTCGACGCCCACCACCGTCTGGTGCAACAAGACGTGGTTCAACACCGACCCCAGGGCGTAATGGGTGTCTTCCCGTTGGGCGGCGATTTCCACGGCTTCCGAAATGGCGATGCCCAAGCTGCCGGGGTGGTTCGGGTCCTTGGCGAGAATGGCGCGGCCCGCGTCCGTCTCGTTTGACGGCGACGGCACGCACCGGGCGCCGTAGGTTTCCATCAAAGCCCGCCGGTAAGGCTTTTGGTTGTAGGACACGCGCACCATGAAGACCTGGACGTCCAGGCCGAAAAGAGCCCCGGCGAAAGACATGGAGGACCCCCACTGCCCCGCGCCGGTTTCCGTCGTTATTTTTTTAATCCCCGCCTCTTTGTTGTAAAAGGCCTGGGCCACGGCGGTGTTGGGCTTGTGGCTGCCGGCGGGGCTCACGCCCTCATATTTGTAATAAATTCGGGCGGGGGTCCCGAGGACCTTTTCCAACCGGCGGGCCCGAAAAAGCGGGCTCGGCCGCCATTGTCTGTAGATCTCGCGGACGGGGCCCGGGATTTCGATCTCGCGTTCGGTGGACACCTCCTGCTGGATAAGCGCCATCGGGAAAAGCGGCGCCAGGTCGGCGGGCCCCACGGGTTGGCGCGTGCCGGGGTGGAGGACGGGCGGCGCCGGAACGGGCAAATCCGCCGCGATGTTGTACCAAGACTTCGGCAAACGGCTTTCGTCCAAAAGGTATTTGACGGTGTCGGTCATCGAACGGCCTCCCCGGAAGATGAAGGCCTATTCTACTACAGTCGGAAGGGCGTCAAAACGCGTTGAGCGCGTTGATGAGCAGCCGCAACCGTCCGAAATTGAAACGGTTGAACGGGAACACCAGCCGGGGCAATTCCAACCATTCGCGCTCCTCGGGCAACGGCCCCGAAATCGCGAAGGCGGCGCCCGGGCGGACGATGTCTTTGAACGCGGCGTTCAGTTTGGCGAGTTGCGCGGCGTCCGGGGGCCGTTGAAGGCGGATGACCATCCGGTCCTTGACGTAGCGCAGGGAATGGTAGTTGCTGTAGAAACGCGTGACCTCCTCCACCGCTTTGTTAACGGAGTCCGTCACATAGAACAAGTTCAAATCTTCCTCGGAAATTTTCTTTTTTCCCAACAGATGTTTCTTGACGTATTTAACCCAGTCGGACCAGTAGGTGCCGCCGGGCGTGTCCACGAACACGATGGGCATGGGATCGGCCTTGCCGGTTTGGACCAGCGTGAGCACCTCCATCCCCTCGTCGTACGTGCCGAACCCGCCGGGAAACAACACCACGGCGCTCGTCTCTTTGATGAACATCAGCTTCCGGGTGAAAAAGAAACGGCAGTCGATGAAACGCTCGTCGCGGGCGACGTATTCGTTCGTCCCCTGCTCGTAAGGCAGACGGATATTGATGCCGAAACTGTTCTCGGGCCCCGCGCCCTGGTTGCCGGCCTGCATGATGCCCGGGCCCGCGCCGGTGATGACCATGTAGCCTTTTTGGGATATTTTGCGCGCGAAAGCGCGGGCCTGTTTGTAATCCATCTCGCTGGGCTTGGTCCGGGCCGACCCGAAGATCGTGACTTTGCGGCGGTTCCGATAGGGCTGGAACACGCGGAAACCGTACCGCAGTTCGCGCACAGCGCGGCTCAAGATTTTCACGTCGCCCCGGGCCAGCTGGGAGTGCTGGGTCTTGAGCGCGGTGACGATGATCTCCCGCACCAAGTCGCTGATCTCCATTTCGGAGGACTCGGAGGATTTGGCTTTCTCCACCAACGCGTCGATCTGCCGCGTGATCTCCGGGTCCCACGCGTCGAAGGCCTCCGAGCGGGCGTCCCCGGGGTAGCGCATTTCGTTGGCGAAGGGAGGGGGGGGCGTGGGTTGGGAGTTTGTGGGTTCTTGTTTCATGGTGTCCGTCCTTAGGATGACCTTCTGTAATAGGATGCCGGGGGACCCGTCTTTTTTCAAGGGGTCATTTAGAGACTCGCGTAGTGACGAAGAACATTCTCCAGGGTGGCCGTCGGGGCGGGCTTCAGGGCGCGGCGCGCGCTGTGAACCGCGTAGGCCCCCGCCAAGTGGAACAGGGCGTGGGCTTCCCGCCAACGGGGGTGGAGGTCGAGGAACCGTTTCAGCGCGGGGGACGGCGGTCCGCCCCGCCCCGCCGTCGGCAGGGGAGCGCCCGTTAAATCACGGGCGGCGCTCACCGAGGGGAAATCCGTTCCCCCGAGGTGCCGATGAACCGCGAGCGCGGCCGACTCCCCCATGAGACGGAAATCCGACATTTTTCCCCCGACCACGGAAAAAAATCCGGCCGCGCCCCGGTCCGCGTGATCCAACACTTTAAAACCTCGGGAGAGAAGTTTTTCCGGACCCCGCTGCCCCAAAATCGGCCGGGCGGCCACCGTCACCGCGTCCCACCGGTCGGGGAAAACCGGAAAATACCGTCGGCAAGAAGCAAGCAAGTACGTCGTTTCTTCGGGGCTGGGGGACAGGGCGTCGGGGTCGTCCCCGGCGGCTAAATCCGTGGGGCCGACCAGCGTGCGGGACGGGCCGGGCAGAACAAAAACGTAACGTTGACGGTCGATGGCCTCGAGCAGAAGTCCCACGGGGCGCGGCCCCGACAGGACAGGCACGGCGCCGCGATAGACCAAATGCGTCCCTTTCTGCAAACGCAGATCCACCGGGGCCCCCGCCAGCGCCGCCACGCGCGCCGCCCAGGGCCCGGCCGCGTTGACCACCGTCGGCGCCGGGAACGTCTCCTCGACGCCGTGGACGCCCCGGGCGCGCACCCCGACAACGCGGCCGTCGGCCCGCAGGATCTCCGTGACGGACACCCCGTCCCGGGTGTCGGCCCCGGCCCGGCGCGCGTCGGTCAGGTTGGCGTTCACCAAGTCCACGGCCTCCACCCAATATTCGTCAAACAGCAGCCCGCCCCGCAAATCCACCGGCGTCAACCCCGGCACCAAACGCAGGGTGTCGGCGGCGTTCAGGCGCAGGTGCGGGCGACCTTCTTTCAACGGTTGGAAACGGTCGTAGGATTCCAGAAGGGTTTCAACGGTTTCGATCCCCCGCCGGTGGTCCCCGTAAACGGGCCAGAGGATGGGCAGCCGCGTGAGCAGCGGCCGGGCGATTTGAAGGATGTGGCCCGAATCCCAACAGGTTTCGTGGGTGGTGAGGCGGTCGTAGAGGAGGTACCGCAATCCGCCGTGGATCAAATGGCTGGACCCGGCGGTGGTGCCGCCGCCGAACCGGCCGCGCTCCAGGAGCAAAACCCTTCTTCCCCGCAAGGCCAAGTCGCGGGCGACCCCGGCCCCGGTGATGCCCCCGCCGATGACGATGGTGTCGAGATTCATGTCCCCATTCTATAAATTCCGACCCCACCGGGTTTCCGCCTGAAGGTGCCAGGCGTGACGGGCCAGGGGGCCGTCGCCGACGCGGTCCTCCGCGTCCGCCGCCCGGCGGGTGACTTCCCATTTCGCCCACAACCGCAATCCCCCCCAATCCCGTCGGGCGATGAGATACATCCGCGTTCCCGGGGTTCCGCGCAATTGCCCGAGGTTGCCCGCCAAACGGTCGTAGACCACCCCGTCCCAAATTTCCTCCGGACCGGTGGTCAAATAAGCCTCCGGGGAATCAAAAAGATAAACGCGCCCTTTGATCGCCGTGCGGCGGTCGGGGGCGACCCCCGCGTCCACCGCCCACAGGGAGCCCCGGCGGTGTTCGTTGAGAGCCGGAACCCGCTCCCGACGCTCGTCGTAGCGCAGTCCCCAGGACCACCGGGTGGAAACCTTCCACGCGAGGGCGACCCGGGCGCGCCGGGTGTTTTCGGTCACCGTCCGGGAAAAACCGCCGACGTCCTCCCTTTTTTCCTCCCGACGGTCCTGGAGCGAAATCCGCAGGGTTTTGCCGCCCCCCGCCTCCCAGGTTTGATCGGCGAGGGCGAAGCGCCCCCGGGAGGGGAACAGAGCGCCTCCGTCGGACCCGTTGCCCACCGCCGCGGGGAAACGCGCGGTCGTGAGGTGGAACCGGCCTTCCCAGGCGCCGGCGCGGCCTTCCCCCCCGATCGCGGCGCCCCGCTGGTTTCGGGGCAGGCTCTGCGGCGCCCCCGACACCGCGAACGCGACGGCCTTGCCGTGGGGCGAAAAGTACGTCGGGTCGTAATCAAAGACAACAGCCCACCCCCGCCGCGCGGCGGGCCCCGCGCGAACCCCCGCGAGCCAAGCCGCGCCGGCCATGCCCGCGGCGGTCCGCGATCGGGCGAATTCGCCGAACCCGGCGACCGCCCCGCTTTCCCATCGTCCGTCCACCGACCACAGATTCACGCCATCGCCGCGAAAAGCCCGCGCGGCGGCGAAATTCGCGTCGACGGGATTGAACGCCCTTGAGTACGACACCGCCAAACCGTTGAGACCGAAACCCAGGGACGGCGTGCCCCAATGGATTCGCCCCCCCTTCGCCCGCTCGCGCACGTTGTCGTCGTTGGCCAGCGCGGCGGCGGTCTGAACGTCTCCCGGGGTCTCGTGAAGATCGTCCAGGTTCGCGTTGACGGTCCCATCGGGATTCAAAGGAAAATCCAGAGGCTTCTCGGACCCCAGCGCCTCCAGCGTCCAGCGCCCGCCGGTCCACCGCGCCACCGCCCCGCGCAGGTTGTCGTTCATCCCCGTGGAGGTGTCCGGACGGGGCCCCCGGCCGCGAACCTCGAAGGGGCGGACAAATTCCCCGAAACCGTCGTACAAGACCAACCCTTGGCCGAAGGACTCGGAAAAATGCCCGGCCACAGCGCGAAGACGATCCTCTTGTTCTCCCCAGGACAGAGATCCTTTGAGAACGCCGCGATCGGCCAGATTTTCCCAGGAGAGGGCCGGGCCGACCGCGGCGCGTTTGGCCAAGAGTCCGGCGTGGACAGGCCCGCGACCCATTCGAACCCGGCTCAAAAAATACCGGTTGTGGCGGAGTTCCGGAGGCGCGGACAAATAAGTGTCGCCGACGGGGTGCACCTCGCGTAACCGCCAGCGGGTTTCCAAATAGTCTCCCGGCGCGTCGGGATCCTCCCCGTCTTCCATCAGGCGTTCTGCAAAGGACAGGCGGTCCTCCTCCGCTCCCCAGAGGGAGGTCGCGCCCACCGCCGCGCAGAGCAGCCAGGCCCGCAGTGTCACCATCGCCACCCGAAAGAAAACCGGTGCTCATCCGCCCACGCCGCGTGGGTGGTGAAGGCGTAATCCAGCCGGACACCGCCCCCGACGAAACCCGCCCCCAGGGACAACCGGTCCGGACGCGTCCGAAACCCCAGGCGGGCGGAAAAAGCGCCGACCCGAGCTTCCTGCCCCAACCGCCAAGACGCCTCTCCCCCGTCTTCGCGAACCATCGCCACCGATGTGGTCGCCTCCCGCCAGAGCGCCGCGGAGGCGCCCGCGGTCAACGTGACCGGCGGACTTTCGCCGAAATAGCGCGACCCGGCCAGGTTTCCCAACGTGGCTCCCAATCGACAGCGCTCATTCCACCGCCCCGAAATCCCCAGATCCCCTTGGAAACCGCGCTCGCCCCCATAACGTTCAATCTCCACCACCCGGCCTTTGACTGTCGCCCCCACCGAGAAGCCCGAGCCGACCTCGGCGCCCGCCGCCGCGGCGATTTCCCTCTCCCGATACAAAGGGGACCCGAATTCGGACAGACCCAACGCCCACGCCGCCCGGCGTCCCGGCGCAACGACGCCCACCAGCGAACGGCGAAGGTCCTCTTGGCCGGCCAGAGCGCCGTGGTCGGCCGTCACGACCCTTTCCTTTATGAACGGAAGCAATGCGGGATTTCCCCAAACGCCGCCCCCCGCGTCGGGAACCGAGACCAACGAATCCCCCATCGCGGCGGCGCGCGCGGAGGTCGGTTTGTCCTCAAAAACGGCCCAAGCGGTCAGCGGCCACAAGGCCAGAAACGCCGCGCCCCGCCTCACCGGGGCCGCCCCTGGGCCACGACGGCCCGCCCCCGGCGTTGACCGCCGCCCGGATCCGACGATTCGAACACGGCGACGTAAACACCGACGGGGAGAATCGCGCCGCCGTCGTCGCGCCCGTCCCAAGCGACGGCCCCGGAGGCGAGGCCGGACAAATCGGTCCCGTCGTCCGCGCGATCGGACTCCACCAAAAGGCGAACGACCCGCCCACGGACGTCATGGACTTGGATTCTTTTGACGGCCGACGGCGAACCCGCGTCGAAATACAAAAGGGTGGATTGATAAAACGGATCGGGGTCGAAGGGAGAAAAAGCGCGTCGGCGCGGATCGACCCGCAGCGCCTCGGAATAGGGCGAGGGCGGCGGTTGATTGGGACGCCCGGGGCTCGGGCGCGAAAACACCCGCCATTCCAGGTCGGTGTCGGTGTCCTGACCGTCCCGGGCGCGTCCGATGGAATAGTTCGCCCCCGTGTCGTCGACGGCCACGGCGGTGCCGGCGGGCCAGAGGCCCCGGGCCACGGCGGTGGACGCGTCGACCGCGCCGCCGTAGGGCGGCTGCGTGACCCACGCCACGAAGTCCACCAGGCCCGTCGGGAGCGGGGCGGTGGTGTGGTACACACTCAATTCGTCTTCGGTGGCGGCCAGGGCGACGGTGGGGCCCGTGCCGGCGTAATAGGTGCCGCTCCCATCGCTGAAATCGGTGTCGTTGATTCCATCGGCTTCGATATAAACCGTCAGGAAGGCGCCCGCCGGGAGGGGCGTCGAAAGAACCAGCGGAATGTGGTTGCCGGAGGCCGTGTCGCTGTCGTCCAGCGCCCAACCGTCGATGGAGACGGGCGAGGTGGAGGCGTTGTAAAGCTCCACCCAATCGGGGCCGGGCGAGGCGTCGAAAGCGATTTCGTTGAGGAGAACCCCGGCCGTCAGGGGCGACGCGAAGAGGGCCAGCAGGCACAGCCCCCGACGCGCCATAATTTACCGCCGGGCGCGGGCGTAGGCCAGGAGGCCCACGAGGGTTTTGGAGTCTTGAATGCGCCCGCGGTCGATCAGCGCCAGGGCGCGGCTCAAGCGCAGGCGGACAGGGCGAATATTTTCATCGGCGTCGGGCGAAAACGTCCCCGGCACCAGGCCCGCCGCTTCGTAAATGTGGATGACCTCGTTGGCGAAGGCCGGCGTCGGCCAGTAGGACAAAAGCCGCCGCGCGCGGCGCGCGCGGAAACCGGTTTCCTCCTCCAGTTCGCGGCTGACGCAGGCCCGGGGCGATTCACCGGGATCGATCTTGCCCGCGGGCAGCTCGAGCGTCACGGCCTTCACCGGGTAGCGGTATTGGCGGACAAAAAGAAGTTCCGGGTCGCGGTCGAACGGGTCGGCGACAGCGATGACGGCCACGGCCCCGGGATGGCCCAGGTATTCACGCACCGCCGTGCCGCCCGCCGGCAGGCGCACGTTGTCCACCCAGAAATCGACCGCGCGGCCTTTGTGAACCCGTCGGCGGCGGAGGGGCCTCTCGACCCAGGTGTTCATTGGTGTTCGCTGACTTGCACGTGCTTCTTCATGGGCAGGGCGAGGGAGGCCGTTTCCAGAAAACCCGCCAGGAGGGCCCCCGCGTAGTACACCCACCATTGGTTGGGCAGACCGTTCACCACATAGAGGAGCCCGGTGGTCAGCATCGACAGGGAGAAGGCGTAGCACGACGCCCCCAGGAGGTAAAGTTTGATCGGCATGTTGTCGTAGAGCATGCGCTTTTCAACGGGGTAATTCCGCGCGTGCCAAAGGACCACCGTGCCCGCAAGGAACACCAGGACCACGGGATCGACGAACCGAACCGCGAAGAGGACCCACATGAGCCCCCGCCGCGAGAGATCGGGATTTTTGAACCACAGACCATCGTGGGCCGTCAAGCGGCCCACCTGGAAGAGGGGCTCCGAGCCCCCGATGGCGAACACATTGACGATGATGAACACCAAACCCAACAAAATCCCCAACGCGATGACGGCTTGGATGACCCGACGGGGAATATTTTCCGCGCCGAAGACCAGGCTCAACATCGCCAAAAAAACCGCCGGGCCGAACACGGCGATCATGCAAAACTCCCGCAGACCGCTCACGATCAACGGCCAGGGATGCGGAAACAAGAGCTGGAACGGACGTGAGGCGAGATAAATGCCGAAAAAGAGGAAACCGAGATAGGCGCCTTTGTATGTGAGTTCGCCGGTGATGAGCGTGCGCATCGGGCCGATCTGCCGCACGTACTTGGCTAGGGCGAAATAAATCAGCCCCGCCAGGAGGGGCATCGCCATGTTGGAGAACAGGGGAATGAATTGCCGAAAGTCGCCGCTCATCGAGGACTATTATGCCACAAGTGAAAGATTTTGTGTCCGGCGGCCTTCCGCGACGCCCCGCCTTGACACCGTCGAGGACCGGAGGTATCGTTACATCGATGAAGCGGCGCGTCGTCTTTTTTCCATTCGATCTGTTTTCCCATTATCTGCGGTGCCTGCCCCTGGCCGAGTCCGTGCGGGAAGACTTTGACGTCTTCGTCACCGCTTCCCGGACCGAGAGCGCCAACCAACGGGTCCGGGAAGCGGGATTTTCCCTCGTGGAGTGTCGGAGCGTGGACGCCGGCCGCATGTCCCTCCTCGAAAGCCGGTTGGACCACTCGTGGTTGCGCCGAGAGGAGTTGGAACCCATTCTCTTGGATCAGGTGCGCGTCATTCGGGACATCCGGCCGGAACTGGTCGTCAGCGATTTTTCCATCACGCTGCCGATGGCCGCCGAAATGACCCACACCCCCTGCGTCACGCTGATGGTCGGCCACCTGTCCCAACACTACCGGTTTCCACGGCCCGGACCGGCGGCGCATCCGGGGATTAAATGGCTCCGGCGGCTCCACTGCCCGAAACCCATTGAATCCGCGCTGACCGCTGTGGGCGAGCGGGTGGAGTTCCGCGTCATGCACCGGGGCGTGCGCGCCCTCCGCCGAAAGTACCTTTTGCGCCCCCGGGCCCACTACCTGGACGAAATCGAGGGAGACCAAAACCTCATCACCGACGTGGAGGATTTCTCCCCCATGAAACATCTCCCGGGAAACTTCACCTACATCGGGCCGGTTTTCCATCGGGACCCCACCCCCGAGAACGAAATCTTAGAGCGATTGGACCCCGGCAAAAAAACCGTGCTGATCACCCTCGGCACATTCTGGAAAAGCGACGGCTTGTACGCGCTTTTCAACGATCCCGTTTTTCGCGCTTACAACGTGGTCTTGGCGGGAAAACCCGAGATCCCCCTGGACCCGGCGATCATCGTCAAGCCTTTCATCAATTTGGAGGCCCTTCTGCCTCGAACCGACCTGGCCCTCTGCCACGGCGGTGACGCCACGGTCTACCAATGCGTGTCCCATGGCACCCCGCTCCTGGGCTTGCCCTTTCAGGGGGAGCAGACGTGGAGCCTCGAGCGCGTGTCCCGCTTGGGCATGGGGGAGGCCATTCGGTTCCCGTTGCCCGTTCATCAATTGCTCGGGAAAATCCGTTATTGGATCGACCGCAAACGGCGCGACGAAGAGCGGTATCAACGGTTCGCCAAGAAGATCAGTCTTGAATCCACCCAAAAACGCTTTCGAGAGTCTCTGCTTCACCTCAACGAACGGACGCTGTGCACCCTCTGCCGCGGCGGCACCTACGAAGGGAGCGCGGAGGTCGCCAACGTCCCGAGCGATGTGCGCCGGTTCGGCAACGAGTTCTTCACGGTCTGGCGCTGCGGCGCGTGCGCGGCGATCCACTCCCTTCGGACCATGGATCTCACCGCGTACTACACGGATTACCCCTACGACCAAATCGGCAGCAATCCTTTCGTTCGGCGGGCCGTGGGGAACCTCGCCCGCACGCTTCGCCGCTACGGCATTCGCCCCGCGGCCCGCGTCTTGCTCAGCGCTCCCTTTGGGGGCGTTCACGCGGAGATTCTAAGACGGGAAGGCTTCGAGTCGATCACGACGCTGCCCCCCCATCGCCCCGACACGCCGCCGACGCCGTTGCCGCCGGCGTCCTACGACGCGGTCTTGTTTGTGATGACCCTGGAAGACGGCGATGATCCCGCGGCCGCGTTGCGGCAAGCGGCGGACGCCCTGGTCCCCGGCGGGCGACTGTTCCTCCAATCCCCCTCCGCCGACCGAATCAATTTGCGGCGTGTCCTTTCATACCGCCACGACCTGCACCAACCCTACCACCTGCACGTGTTCTCCAAGACCATCCTCTTTCGGCTGGCCCGGGGCGCGGGTCTGGAACTGGTCGACCTGCAGTGGCGCCACTTCTGGGACACCCTCTTTCCCTTTGTCAATCTCCGCACCGTCCACTCCTTGAGCCAATTCACCGACCAGTCCTTGGACAGCACCGTTTCCGTACCCGACTTAAAATTTAAACGCTGGTGGCATTGGCCGGCGTTTCTCTTCGCCGGTTTGCTCGGGGGGATTTTTCGAAAACGGGTATGGATGTGGGCTGTCTTTGAACGACCGAAAGGTCCTTAAGAAGGGCGAAAAGCGATCGCGGGGCTAGGCGACGGGCCGGGGCCCTTACGAAAAATCACCATCATGTGGTCGCTTTTTCGGGAGGGCGGAAAGCCCCCAAAAAGCAACAGCCACAACAACGTCGGGTGTCTAAAAAAAAGTGACCAGGCGGGGGGTTCGTAGGCGGCGTCGATGAGGTTGCCCTGCGCTTTGAGCCAAGCCTCAATAAATCGGCGGGAACACCCGGGCCAGGGGGAATCCATGTACCATCGGGTGTAAAGACGCGTTGGCCGTACGCCGTGGTTGTTCCCCAAAGCGATCAGGGCGTCCACGCTTAAAATGTGCCGGTGGTAAGGCACGTGGATTTGGTGGAGGTGGTCCTCCGGACGGGACAAATCGATGCCGGCGGCGTTCGGGGTTTGCACCACCAGAAGCCCTCCGCGCGCCACCCGATCCACCAGACGGGCAAAATGCCCGCGGGGATCCTCGTCATGCTCCAAGACATCCGAGCTAAAAACCACGTCGTAGGTTTCTTTTAAAACTTCCGCGCGGTCAAATTCCGGCACGTAGGGATCGTACCCCACCGCCCCCGCAAAACCCCGCCCGCGCAGATACCGGACGAAGTGTCCTGTGTTGCACCCATAATCAAGAAGACGTTGGTTCTTGGAAAACCCCGCCCGCGTCAACCGGCGCTCCAACCTTCGAAAAAAAATGCGCAGCATAAGATCCACGCCCTGTCCGCGGATGGGGTAGCCTTGATAAAACGCGGGCAAATCCACGGGGACTTCGGCGTTTAGGGAACGGCACAGCGCGCACCGCCACAGCCCGAAGCGACGGTCTTGATGGCGCCGCACATTGCAGCGAACCGAGGCGCGTTCCAAAGGGGGCGCCGCCCGATCGCACACCGGACAAACGGGAGACGGCGGGGGGGTCACGATCCGAGAATCAACGCCAAGCGCCGCTTCACCGCGGACGAACGCGCGGCCGGGGCGGTGAAGACGGCGTCCCGCAAAGCGTGGCCACAGGCGCAGTCCCGGGGGCCCGCCAAACGGGGAAGAAGGAAGGGCAGCATTTTTTTTACGCGCGCCACGTTGGCGCCGAGGGTTTCCACCACTTTGGCGGCCGACACTTCCTCGCCGTCCTTCCAGACATCGTGATCGGTCACGAGCGACACGCTGGCGTAACACATTCCCGCCTCGCGGGCGAGCTTGTATTCCGGGGCGAGGGTCATGCCCACGACGGAAAACCCCTGGGAGCGATGAAATTCCGACTCCGCCTTCGTGGAAAAACCGGGCCCTTCCATGCACACGTACGTACCGCCCTCGTGCGTGACGGCACCGGCTTTCCGCGCCGCCGCGGCGACCTCGGCCGCTGTCGCGGGGCAGAGGGGCCGATCGAGCGCCACGTGGGCCACAATCCCCCCGCCGAAAAACGTCGACGGACGGAGGTGCGTGCGATCCACCACCTGGTCCGGGACCAGAAAGTGTCCCGGGGCGAACTCTTCGCGTAAACTGCCCACGGCGCCCACGCCAAGCACCCGCTCGACGCCCAGGGATTTAAGCGCGTAAATGTTGGCCCGCGCGGGGACCTCGGAAGGCAGCAAGCGGTGGCCCCGCCCGTGGCGGGGCAGGAAAGCGCAACGCACGCCCGCCAGCGTGCCCAGGGCGATGTCGTCCGAAGGAGCGCCGAAGGGGGTCCGCACGCGCACGCGACGCGGGTGTTCGACCCCCGGCAGATCGTAAAGGCCGCTGCCGCCGATGACGGCCACGGCGACGCGTTCGCGGGTCATTCGCGGGGCGGCTTGACCAGACGAAGGAGCTCGCGAATTTTGTCCAGCATCTCCGGCACGCGGAAGGGTTTGAGGAAATAGGCCGTCGCGCCCCGCTCCATGGCCTCTTCGGCCGCTTCTTTATAGCCGGAGACGATGAGGATGGGGATCGTCCGCGTGCGGGGGTTGGCCCGCAAACGGGACAACACCTCGAGCCCGTTCATATCGGGCATCATGATGTCGAGCACGATCAAATGGAAGGACCGCCGTTCCGCTTCCTCCAGGGCGTCCCGGCCCCGGGAACAAGTGGCCAGGTCCACATCCCCGCCGAGCGAAGAGAACCCCACCTCCACCAGTTCCAGCATGTTGGGGTTGTCGTCCACCCACAGCACCGAGCGCCGTCCCACCGGTTCCGCCGGCGCCGCGCCGCTGTCTCCATCGACGCGGCTCAACGTGACGTTCACCGTGGTTCCCTGGTTGGGCCCCGGCGATTCGAGCCAAATCCGCCCGCCGTGGCTTTCCACCACGTGTTGGCAATAGGCCAAACCCAGACCCAGCCCGCCGTAGGAGCGGGTGAGGGAAGGGTCGGCGTGGAAAAACTTTTGAAAAACGAAGGGCAACGCTTCTTTGGGAATGCCCTGGCCCGAATCCTGCACCGAGAGGAGCACCGATTTGGACGGCAGACCGTGCAGTCCCACCTCGACGCGGCCGCCGGCCGGGGTGAACTTGAGCGCGTTGAGCAACAGGTGTTCAACCACTTTGGCCAAACCGGCCTCGTCGCCTTTGACGCGAAAAATTTCCGCCGGCGGCGCCAGGGTGAGCCGCACACCTTTTTTCTCGAACAGCGCCCGCACGGACTCCACCTGGCGCGTCACGGTGTCGGCCAGGGAGAGCGGTCGAGCGTCCACGCGGGGGCGGTCTTTGAGCGTGTCCTGAACGTCCAACAGTTGGTTGATCAGCCGCGAGAGGTTTTGCGACTGCTCAATGATCTTTTTAAGGCCGTCCGCTTGCTTCTCCGAAACGGGCCCCATGCGGCTTGCGAGCAACAATTCGCTCATCCCGAGGATCGAGGTCAACGGCGTGCGCAGTTCGTGGGAAATGGTCGCCAGGAAGTCGTTTTTCATCTGGCTGATTTGGTGAAGCTCGGCGTTTTCGCGCTTGAGGCGGAAGGTCATCAGGAGCCGCTTCAAGAGCCCCGACAGGTCCAGCGCCACGAAATCCTCTTTCATCAGGTGGTCGAGGGCCCCGTGCTTCATGGCTTCCACGGCGGCGCGGGCTTCGTCGCGGGACGACAGGGCCACCACCGGCAAGGGCAAACTCATCCGGCCGAGGCGGGCCAACAATTCCACCCCCGGCGTGTCCGGCATGTTCATGTCCAAAAAGACAAGATCGTAAGGTTGGGCGTACAAACGCTGGAGGAATTCGTTCCCCGAGCCGCAGGTCTCGACGCGGATGCGCCACCCCGGCAGGGATTCCATGCGGCGCACCTGTTGGCGGAGCTCGGAGGGATCGCCGTCGGCGATCAAGACCCGCAGGATCGGGTCGGGGGACTCAAAAGGGTCGTCGATGCTCATGAAGCCTCAGTATAAAGGGATCGCGAAACCTTTGCAAGGTGTGTCGGTCAACGATCGGGGCGCAACAGAGTGACGTCCCCCCCCCAGACAGAAACCGCCCGCCGGCCCACCGCGAGTCGGAGCCGCCCCGCCGCGTCGACGCCCATCGCGCGGCCGCGGACGGGGCCGTCCGGCCCCACGCCGGTCACCCAGCGACCGTTCAACACGGCGTGGGCGTTGTAGCCCCGCTGGAAGGGCGCAAACCCGTCCCGGACGTGGCGGGCGTAGGAGCGCGCGAAGCGGCCGAGCCAATCGGAGAGCAGCTCGCCGCGGGAGACCGGCCCGGTCCAATCGCGCACCGACGCGGCGGCGGTTTCCGGAAGGGCCGGGGCCCGGTTGTTCACGTTGACCCCGATGCCCAACACCATCCACTGCACCCGGTCGGGCTCGAGAGCCATTTCCGTCAATATCCCGGCGACTTTTTTCCCGTCCGCCCACACGTCGTTGGGCCATTTGACCCCGGCGGGCACCCCCCGGTCGCGCAGCGTTTCGGCCCAGTCCAGGGCGGCGACGAGCGCCAAGGACGGCGCCCGGTCCGGCGGAACCGCGGGGCGCAACAACATCGAATACCACAGCCCCCCGACGGGCGAAGACCACGCGCGCCCCCGCCGCCCGCGGCCGGCGGCTTGCCGATCGGCGACGACGATCAATCCTTCCGGCGCGCCGCGGGCCGCGCGGTCTTTGACCTCGTCTTGGGTCGAAGAGACGCGGCGGCGATGAAGGATCGGCCCCGCAAAACCGTGAAGCGAGAGCGCGGCGTCGAAACGGTCGCCCCCCGCCCGCCAACGGTAGCCCAAGCGCTGGGTGCCGCTGACGCGGTGTCCCTGGGCGCGGAGTTTCTCGATGCGCTTGTGCACCGCGGCGCGGGAAATGCCGAAGCGGCGGGCCAACGCCGCCCCCGACACGGGCGCGGCGGATCGGCGCAACACGCTCAGGAGTTCGCGGGCCCCGTCGATTTTCACAGGCCCCTCACGTCCATATTGAAGTCCAGCGCCGGCGCGGAATGGGTGAGCCGTCCCACCGAGACGCGATCCACCCCCGCGCGAGCCAGCGCGGGCATGGCCGCCAGCGTGACCCCCCCCGACACTTCGAGCCGCGGGGCTTTACGCCCCCGGGCCGCGCAGAGGGATTTGATCCAGCGCACCGCGCCCCGCAACCGGGCGCGGGGCATGTTGTCCAAAAGCAAGATGTCGACCCCGGCGTCCAGCGCCCAGAGGATTTCCGAACGATCCCGCGCCTCCATCTCCACGGCCCGTCCCGCGCGTCGAGCCCGGGCCACCCGGCGCACCAAGTCGGCGCGGCCGGCCGCGCCTTTGAAAAAAGCCAGGTGGTTTTCCTTAATCAAATAGGCGTCGGACAAATCGCGTCGGTGATTGACGCCGCCCCCCATTCGGACGGCGTATTTTTGGAGGTCGCGCAGGCCCGGCAGGGTTTTGCGGGTCTCCAGCACCGCGGGGCCCCGACCTCCCGCCGCATCGACGAAGGAGCGCGTGAGCGTGGCCACGCCCGAGAGGTGGGTGAGGAAATTCAGGGCGGAGCGCTCGGCCGCCAACAGGGCGCGCAAGGGCCCGCGCGCCTCCAGGACGTTTTGCCCGGGGCGAACGCGGGCGCCGTCGGTCGCCAGGGGCCGGACGCGCACGCGCGGGTCCATCGCGCAAAAGACCGCCCGCGCCGCGGGCAGTCCGGCCAGAACCCCCGGCGCTCGGGCCACCAGGAACGCCCGCCCCCGCGCCGACGCGGGGACGAAGGCGCGCCCCGTGATGTCCCTCCGGGCGCGGTCTTCCGCCAAGGCGGCGCGGGCGTGTCGTCGGAAATCCATGGGGGCATTTTAGCCACTCCTCGAACGCCTGTCCAGGGGAGGCAAACCCGTGGAAAAAAATCAGTTCCTCACCTAAACTTATGTTTCATGGCCGCCGTCCGTAAAAAGAAATCCGCCCGCCCCGCCCGAGGCGAACTGACCCGCCTGAGGGAATGGGAACGGCGCTTGAGCCTTCTGCTCAATTACTCCCGGGCGATCTCCACCCACAAAGACTTGCCGTCGCTCCTCCGGCTGCTGGTGGACGCGTCCTGCAAAATCCTCCGGGCGGAACGGGCCACGGTGTTCCTGCTGGACCCGGCCGCCAACGAATTGTGGTCCCGGGCCACATCGACCAACGACGTGTTCCGCGTGCCCGCCGACCGGGGCATCGTGGGCGAAGCCATCGCCCGCAACCGGGTGATCAACATCCCCGACGCCTACGCCGACCGCCGCTTCAACCCCGATGTGGACCGCGCCTCGGGGTTCCGCACCCGCAGTCTCTTGACCGCGCCGCTCACCGACGCGCAAGGCCGTCCCCTCGGGGCCCTGCAAATGCTCAACAAGCGGGGCGGGGCGTTCACCCGGGACGACCAGCGCATGCTGGTGCTGTTCGCCGAACAGGCCGGCGCCGCGCTCGAAAACGCCCGGCTTTACGAGGAACTGCAGGCGGCGATCAAAGACACGATCTTCCGACTCGCGGCGGCCGCGGAGTTCAAGGACGAGGACACCCACAACCATTTGGAGCGCGTGAGCCGTTACAGCGGCGTCTTGGCCGAGGAGTTGGGTTTGTCGGAGGAATGGCGGCGGCTCATCCGCCTGGCGAGCCCCATGCACGACATCGGCAAATTGGGCGTGCCCGACGCGGTGCTGCGCAAACCGGGGAAACTCACCGAGGAAGAATGGGTGGAAATGCGCAAGCATCCGCTGCACGGATCGAAGATCCTGGGAAACGCCGCCAACGATGTCATCCGCATGTCGGAGCGCGTGGCCCGCTGTCACCACGAGAAATGGGACGGCAGCGGCTACCCGGCCGGACTATCCGGCGAGGCCATCCCGCTGGAAGCCCGCGTGGTGGCCCTGGTGGACGTCTTTGACGCGCTCACCACCCGCCGCCCCTACAAAGCGCCCTTCACGCTCGAGGACACCCTGCGCATCATCGACGAAGGCGTCGGCAAACATTTCGACCCGCGCCTCGTTGAAGCCTTCCACCGCTGTCTGCCGAAGATTCTGTCCATCCAGCGGGAATTCGCCGACCCCGCGCCCCCCGAAAAGTCAAACGCGCTTTGATTTGGGTTTGCTCCGCCGGGCCCTGTCGCGGGGGCCCGGGACCATCATGTCCTGAATTTCTTTCATCTTGTCGCGGAGCACCGCCGCCATTTCAAAGTCCAGCGCGTCGGCCGCTTCGCGCATCTGCGCCGACAAGGCCTTCACCACGCCCGGCAGCTCCTTGCGCGTCAAATATTTTTCGCCTCCCTCGCGGAACAAGAGCGGCAACCCCTCTTCCTTGGCCTTGACCCGAAACTCCTCCAGATCGTGCACGGCTTTCACCACCGTTTTGGGCGTCACGCCGTGGGCACGGTTATGGGCGGCCTGTTTTTCGCGGCGGCGCGACATTTCATCGAGCGCCCGCTTCATGGAACCGGTCATCATGTCGGCGTAAAGCACCACCTCGCCGTTGACGTTGCGGGCCGCCCGGCCGCACACCTGGATGAGGGTGGTCTCCGATCGAAGGAAACCTTCTTTGTCCGCGTCCAGCACCGCCACCAGGGACACCTCCGGCAAGTCCAACCCTTCCCGCAGCAGGTTGATCCCCACCAACACGTCGAAGGTTCCGCGGCGCAAATCTTTCAATATTTCCACGCGCTCCAGGGCGTCGATGTCGGAGTGCAGGTAGCGCACCTTGAGCTTGCGTCCGCTTAAGAAAGCCGCCAAATCCTCGGCGGTTTTTTTTGTGAGCGTGGTCACCAGGCACCGCTCCCGGCGCTTCACCCGTTCTTGAATGCGGCCGATCAGATCCTCCACCTGGCCCCGGGAGGGATGCAACCGCACCTCCGGGTCGACCAGGCCCGTGGGGCGGATGACCTGTTCGACCACCGCGCCGCCGCTCTTTTTGAGTTCGTAGGGCCCCGGCGTGGCGGAAACGTGGATGATCTGGGGAACCAACGCCTCAAACTCCGGAAATTTTAGCGGCCGATTATCGAGCGCCGACGGCAAGCGAAAACCGTAATCCACCAAGGTCTGCTTGCGCGCGCGGTCGCCCTCGTACATCCCGCCGATCTGCGGCACCGTGACGTGGGATTCGTCGATCACCACCAGAAAACCCTTGGGGAAATAATCGAACAGGCAGGCGGGCCGCTCGCCCGGCGCGCGGCCCGAGAGGGGGCGGGAATAGTTTTCAATCCCGTGGCAAAAACCCATTTCCCGCATCATCTCCATGTCGAAACGCGTGCGCTGCTCCAACCGCTGGGCTTCCAAGAGTTTCCCGGCCCCGCGCAGCGCGGACAACCGATCCGACAGCTCGTTGCCGATGTCGGACAAGGCGCGGTCGATGGTCTCGCGGGTGGTGACGAAGTGTTTGGCGGGGTAGACGAAAGCCCGGTCCTTCTCTTCCAGCACCGCCCCCGTCAAGGGGTGCACGCGGCGCAGCCGGGCCACCCGGTCCCCGTCGAATTCCACCCGAAGCACGGTTTCCAGATAGGCGGGGAATATCTCCACCACGTCGCCCTTCACGCGGAACCGCCCCCGGGAAAAATCGACCTCATTGCGCTCGTATTGGATGTCCACGAGCGCGCGCAACAAGTCGCGCCGGTCCACCAGCGCGCCCCGCTCCACCCCCACGCACATGTCCCGATACTCGCGCGGACTGCCCAAACCGTAAATGCACGATACGGAAGCCACCACCACCACGTCGCGCCGCTCGAGCAACGCTGTCGTCGCCTTGAGGCGCAGACGGTCGATGTGGTCGTTGATGGAGGCGTCCTTCTCGATGTAGGTGTCGCTTTGGGGGACGTAGGCCTCGGGTTGGTAATAATCGTAATAAGAGATGAAATATTCGACGGCGTTGTGGGGAAAGAAGGCTTTGAGCTCGGCGTACAGCTGGGCCGCCAATATTTTGTTGGGTGAGATCAGGAGCGTCGGGCGGTTGGCCGCCGCGATCACGTTCGCGATGGTGAAGGTTTTGCCGCTGCCGGTCACACCGAGCAGGACCTGGTGGCGGTCGCCGCGGGCGAGCCCTTCGGTGAGCGCGCGGATGGCCTCGGGCTGATCGCCGGCCGGCTTAAAATCGGAAACGATCTCGAACCGATCCATGCGATGGATTTTAGCGGATCAGGACCAGGGCCAGTGGCGGAGCGCGGGCAGGAACGACGCGTCGGTCTCGTAGAGCCGAACCGGCGTGACGGAGATCTTGCCGTCCTGAATGGCCTCGATGTCGGACCCCGGTTCGGGCACACCGCGGGGCACGGCCCCCGCCATCCAAAAATAAGTTTGCCCCCGGGGATCGACCCGGGGCGCCAGGGCGCGGCCGTAAATGCGGCGCCCGAGGGTGGTCACGGCCACGCCCCGACAACGGGCCCAGGACCGGTTGGGCACGTTGACATTCAAGCACGTGTTGGCCGGGAGGGGCCGCTCCAGCAACCGACGGGCGACGCGGGCGGCGAAGCGGGCGGCCGTCGAAAAATGCGGGTTTTCCTCCTTGCTGGCCACGGAGACCGCGAAGGCGGGCAACCCCAGCATGCAGGCCTCTTTGGCCGCGCCGACGGTCCCGGAATACATGGTGTCCGCGCCCAGATTGGCCCCGTGGTTGATGCCCGAGACCACGAGGTCCACCCGCTCCTTCATGACGGAAATAACGCCGAAGCGCGCGCAATCGGCGGGCGTGCCGTTCATGATCAAGAGATTTTTTTCCAGCCGCCGCACACGGATGGGCTTGTGCAGGGTGATGGCGTGGCTCGCGGCGGAGCGCTCCCGCTCGGGCACCACCATGGTCACGTTCCCCACGGCCGAGAGCGCTTTGGCCAGGGGCCGGAGTCCCTCGCCGTAAACGCCATCGTCGTTCACCACCAAAATTTGCGGTTTTGTCTTAGGCATCTTCCACAACCTCCGCCAAACGCTCCGCGGCGGTCGTCAGCAGGGCCGGGGCGGCGGCGAGACGCGCGGCGTTCTCCCGGCGGAGTTCTTCGACGGGCGGCAGCCCCGACAAAAAATCGGACAGGGTCTTGGGGCCCAGATCGCTCTCGCGCGCGACGCGGGCGTGGCCCCGTTCGGCCAAAAACTCGGCGTTGGCGGTTTGATGGTCGTCCGTCGCGGAGGGAAACGGCACGAGCAGCGCTGGCCGGCCCACGCGCCACAATTCCATCACCGTGTTGGCGCCCGCCCGGGCGACCACGGCATCGGCGGCGGAGTAAGCGGCCGCCATGTTTGGCCAAAAAGCTTTGACGAAGGCGCGACGGCCGGCGCGCGCGTGGGCCGCCCGGACGGTTTCCTCGTCCACGGGACCCGTGAGGTGGATCACCTGCCAGGGCGCGGCCGAAGACCAGGCGCTCAAAGCGTCCACGGCCCATCGGTTGAGCGCGCGAGCGCCTTGGCTTCCGCCGAAAACCAACAGCGTGGGCGCGGCGGGGTCCAACCCCAGATCGCGGCGCGCCGTCGCCGGGTCCAGGGGCGTCAGGTCGGGCCGCAGGGGCAGACCGGTCCAAGCGCGTCGGCCGACCCGGGGCGAAAGTCCCTCGGTGCGTTCAAAACTGGTGGCGACCACCCGCGCCCATCGGGACAGCAGTCGGTTGGCCAGCCCCGCGCGGGTGTTCTGCTCGTGCAGAACGATCGGTACCCCCGCGGCCCGCGCCGCCAGGCCGCCGGGCACCGAGACATAGCCCCCCATTCCGAGGAACACGTCGGGGCTTTCCCGCCGCACCGTCCGGCGGGCCGCCCGATAGGCCAGAAACAATTTGAAAGGGTACGTGAACAGGGAAACGCGCCACCGGCGGGGCAGGCCTTCAAAGTGGAACGCGGTCGATGGAAACCCCTCCCGAGCCAGGAACTCCGGAGAGCGGCCGTCTTGTTTGACCAGGAAGTGGACGACGTGCCCGCGGGCGCGCAGGGCCTTGGCCGCGGCCACGCCCGGCAACAAATGCCCGCCCGTCCCGCCCGCGGCGATCAGGACGCGCATGATCGGGCGCCACCTTTTTTTTGAATAAAATCCATATTCAGGTTGCCTGTTGTGCCGGTATTTGTTGGTATGTTTTCATATTACCAAAGTCGGACGGGGAGGCTCCAATGACTTTTGAAAACACGCGCTTTTTCCCGGCCCGGACGGACGTCGTCTTCGGGGCGTTCGCCAACGGCGCCACGTTGGCCCGCTGGTGGGGACCGGCCGGATTCACCAACGCGTTTGAGACCTTCGATTTTCGCGTAGGCGGCGCGTGGACATTCACCATGATCGGTCCGGACGGCGTCCGCTACGCCAACGAGTGCGTCTTTGAGAAGATCGACGCGCCGACTCGACTGGTGATCTTTCACGTTGTTGCGCCGCGGTTCCGTCTCACGGTGAACTTAAAACCCGAAGGCGAAGGCACGCGCCTCACGTGGATCCAGGTCTTTGAGAACCCGGCCTTCGCCCAGTCCGTCCGCCACATCATCGAACCGGCCAACGAGCAAAATTTGGATCGTCTGGCCGCCGTTTTGGGATTGGCGAAACCCGCCGAACCGCGATGAGAGGACGCCCCGCCCTTCTCGTCGGCGGCGCCACCCTGGCCTATTGGGTCTGGGAGTCCCGCGCGGCGGGGAACATCCGCGTGGACCTGCTTTTAATTTATCCCCTGCTTTTTTGATTAAGGGGCTCAGCGGCCCCGAGCGGCGAGGACCGGAGCGCCCCGATGGCGGGAAACGTTCAACACCAAACCGATCGAAGTCATAAGCACTAGCAACGACGACCCGCCGAAGGACAAAAACGGCAAGGGAATGCCTTTGGTGGGCAAAAGACCGGTCACCACGCCGAGGTTCAACAAGACCTGACCGCCGATGGTGAGCGCGACCCCCGCCGCGAGCAGGGCGTGGAACCAGTGCGTCGCGCGGAAAGCCACACGAAAGCACAGATACGTGAGGACGAAATAGGCCGACGTCAAAAGCGACGTCCCCAGAAAACCGAATTCCTCCCCGAAGATCGGGAAAATAAAATCCGTCTGCGACTCCGGCATGTAATACATTTTGATGGTCGACTCGCCGGAGCCTTTGCCCCAAAAACCGCCGGACCCCAAGGCCATCAACGATTGCACCAGTTGATAGCCCACGCCCTGCGACTCCTTCCACGGGTCCAAGAACGCCAACAGACGCTGTCGTCGGTAAGGCACCGAGAGCGCCAGAATCAACCCGGGCAGAACGGACAGCCCCACCGCCATCAAATGACCTCCCTTGGCCCCGGCCAACGCGATCAAACAGAACGCCACGCAGCCGATTAAAAAAGGCGTGCCCAGATCCCGCTCGAGCAAAATGAGCCCCAAAACGACACCCGTTAAAATCAACGGCGGCAAAAAACCCGCCCACCGGGTGAGCCGACTCTGCTTGCGGTCCAAATAATCCGCCAAAACGAGCACCACGGCGAGTTTTGCGAATTCCGATGGTTGAACCCCCAAGCCCCCCACGCGCAACCAGCGCTTGGCGCCGCCCACTTCGTGACCCAACACCAACACCAACACAAGCAAGACGATCGTGCCCGCCCAGGCGGGGCGCGCCAACCGTTGAACCCAGGACAGCGGCGTCAACGCCGCCGCGCCCATCCCGATCATCCCCAGGGCGGTCCAGATCATTTGCCGTTTTAAAAAGAAATATTGGTCCCCGTAGCGGCTGTCGCCCACCAACGCGCTCGCGGAATACAGCACCAGCCAACCGAAAAGAGTCAGTCCGATCGTCCAGGCCAGGAGGGTCATGTCGACGGGCCGGGTGGCGTTTTCGGCGCGGGAGGTCACGGCAACGCCTCGACGAATTCCCGGAACACGCGGCCACGGTGTTCGAAGTTGTCGAACTGGTCGAAAGACGCGCACGCCGGGGACAACAACACCACGTCGCCGGCGGCGGCGGTCTCCATCGCGCGGCGCACGGCGCCGGCCATGTCGCCGCAACGATGGAATGTCGCGGCGCCCTTGAGCTCCTTTTCAATTTTGGGGGCGGCCTCGCCGATCAACAGAACTTCCCTCACTTTACGGCGCACGAGCCCGGCGAGGGGCGTGTAGGGCGCGCCCTTGTCCTGCCCGCCTAAAATCAGTCGCAGCCGCCCGGGAAAAGCCTCCAGGGCCACGCGGGTTGAATCCACGTTGGTGGCCTTGCTGTCGTTGAAAAAGCGGATCCCGCGCCATTCGCGGATGAACTCCAGCCGATGAGGAACGCCCCGAAAGGTGGCCAGCGCGCGACGCACGTCCGCGGACGGCACGCCCAACGCCCGGGCGCACGCAATGGCCGCGGCGGCGTTTTCCCAATTGTGCCGGCCGGGCAAGTGGGCGGGCAAAGGCCAACGCTCGCCCGAACCCGCCGAAAAGCCCAGGGCGGACCACCGAACGCCGGGCCCCGGCAACCGGTCCCCGAACCACGCCACCTCGGCGGGGGTCAGCGCGCGCAGCGTCCGGCAACGCGCGTCGCGGGCATTTAACACGGCCGTCTCGGCGCCGCGCTGCTCTTGGAACAGTTTGAACTTGGTGCGGGCGTAATGATCGAGGGTCCCGTGTCGGCCCAAGTGATCGGGCGTCACGTTGAGAAGAGCCCCCACCGTGGGACGAAAGGCCGAAGCGGTTTCCAATTGATAGCTCGACACCTCCAGGGCCAGCGCCGTGTCGGCGCCGATCCGGTCGACCACGTCCGACAGGGGCGTGCCGATGTTGCCGGCCACCACGGTGGGGCGGTCGGCGGCCTCGAAAATGGCGCCCAAGAGCGCCGTCGTCGTTGTTTTTCCGTTGGTCCCGGTGACGGCGGCGTTCCACCGCGGCCAACGCCCGGCGAGGGACAACGTCCGGTACGCCAATTCCAGTTCGCCCCAAACCAGAGCGCCCCGGGCCCGCAGGGGTTCCCACGCGCCCGCGGGGACGCCCGGGCTGGGGACCGCGAGATCCCAGCGTTCGGTCAAGAAGCGGTGGCTCCCCGCTTCCACGGCGATGCCCCCCGGCAGAGCGCGGAGCGCCGCGGTCAAGGACTCCCGCGGGCGGGATTCCGTCACCGCCACGCGGGCGCCCAGACGGTGCAAGAGCCGCGCGGCGGCCGCGCCGGATTTTCCCAGTCCGATCACGAGGGCGCGGCGGCCGTCGAACCAACCGCGCACGGCCGAAAGGGTGGAGAGATCCCCGGTCACGGCGTCACCGGATTTTGAGGGAGGTCATGGCGATCAAGGCGAGCACGATGGCCGCGATCCAAAAACGGATCGTGACTTTCGTCTCGGGCAGACCGCCGACTTCGAAATGGTGGTGAAGGGGCGCCATGCGGAACACCCGACGCCCTTTGCGCAGCCGGACGGAGCCGATCTGAAGAATGACCGACATCGCCTCGGCCACGAACACGCCGCCGACAATCACCAGGATCAATTCCTGTTGAAGGCTCAGGGCCGCGAGGCCCAGGGCGCCCCCGAGAGGCAGGGACCCCGTGTCCCCCATAAAGATTTCCGCGGGGTGCGCGTTGAACCACAAGAAGCCCAGGCACGCCCCGCCCAGGGCCGCGAGGAACACGGTCAATTCGCCCGCGCCGGGGACGGGCACCAACCGAAGATAGGCGGAGAGTTTGGCGTGGCCGGCCAGGTAGGCGAACATCGCGAAGGACAGGGCGCTCACGACCAGCGTGCCGGGGGCGAGCCCGTCCAGCCCGTCGGTCAGGTTCACGGCGTTGGACGCGCCGACCAGGACGATCAAGGCGAAAGAAAGGTAAAAACCGTGCAGCGGGATCGACACCCCTTTCGCGTAGGGGATGAACACGCGGTGCGCGAACTCCGCGTTGGGCGGTGAAAAATAAAAATAACTGCCCACGGCCAACGCCCAGACCACCATCGCGCCCATTTTGAGATTTTCGGTGAGCCCGCCGGCCGGATGGCGTTTCAGCCATTTGCGGTAATCGTCCACGAAGCCCAGGGCGCCCAAGTAAACGCAGGTGCCCAGGGCGAGGAGGATGAAGCGATTGTCGAGCCGCGCCCACAGCGCCGTCGACCCAAGAAGCGCGAAGAGGATCAGCAACCCCCCCATGGTCGGTGTGCCGGATTTTTTGAGGTGCGACTCCGGCCCGTACTCACGGATGTATTGCTGCATGCGCGCCCGTTTGAGGGCCGCGATGAACGGGCCCCCGAACAAAAGACACAGAGCCAACGCGGTGAGAAACGCGCCGCCCGCGCGGAAGGTGATGTACTGAAAAACGTTGAAGGGGGAGAAAGCATCGCGCCACTGGGCGAGGGTGTAAAGCATCCGTCACTCCTTTAGAAACGGTTCGTAAATCTCTTCCAGCCGGGCGCCCCGCGACCCTTTGAAGAACACCGAGGTGTCCGGCGTCAACACCTTGGCCAGAGCGTCCCGCGCCGCCGCGCGGTCGTCGATGGCGGTGAGAGGGGCCTTCCCGCCCGAACGCTCGTAACCTTCGCGCACCCACGCGTGCTCGGGACCGACAAAAATTGCCGCCTCCAGGGGCAACCGGGCCAGACGCTCGCCCAGCGCCCGGTGTTCGGGTTCGGCGGCCTCCCCCAACTCCAGCATGCTGCCCACCACGACCACACGCGGCCAATGGGGAAAGGCCGCCACAAAACTTTCGAGACCCGCCGCCATGGAATCGGGATTGGCGTTGTAGGCGTCGATCAAAAAGAGGGACCCGTCGGCCCGTCGCTTCATTTGCATGCGCTGGGCGGGCGCCGCGAAGGACGAAAAGGCCGCCGCGACGTCCAGCAGATTCATGCGCTCCCAAAGCGCCACGGCCGCCGCGGCCAGGGCGTTCGTCACGTTGAACAGCCCGGGCACGGGCAGACGGACCGTCCGTCGGGCCCCGGCGACCAGCAAATCGAAAGCCGCGTGGGGGTCCTGCCGCGGGTTGACGGCGCGCACGTCCGCGCCGTCCGACCGGCCGAACGTCACCACGGAGCAAACAGCGCTTTTCCGGCGGGCGGCGATGCGCTCGTCGTCGATATTCAGAAACGCCAAATCCTCGGAACCGAGCGACTCGATCAGTTCCCATTTGGCGCGCGCCACCCCCTCGAGAGATCCGAACGTCTGCAGATGGGCGCGCCCGATGCCGGTGAGGACACCGATGCCCGGCCGCGCCAACGCCGCGAGACGCGCGATGTCGCCCGCGGCCGAGGCGCCCATTTCGATCACCGCGTGGGTGTGCTCGGGCCGCAGTTCCAACAAAGACAGGGGCAGGCCCACCTGGCTGTTGAGATTGCCGCGCGTGGCGTACACCGACTTGCCGCCCGCGCGGAGAAGGTGGGCGATCATCTCTTTCGTGGTGGTTTTTCCGTTGGAGCCGGTGATGCCGATGACCCGCGGGTTGAGCTGTTTTCGATGGGCCGCGGCCCACGCCTGCAAACCGGCCAAGGTGTCGGGAACGCGGACAAGGCCGAACGTTTCGGGCAGGCCGTCGACCGTTCGGTCCACCAGGGCGCCGACGGCGCCCCGGGCGACGACGTCTTTCAAGAAATCGTGGCCGTCCCGGCGTTCGCCCTTGAGCGCGACAAAAAAATCGCCCGGGGTCACGGCGCGGGAATCGATGACGACCCGCTCGGGCAAAGCGGCCCCGGGCCGCGCCAGTTGCCCCCCCGCCCGAGCGGCCAACGCGGGCCAGGATTCGATCACGCTCACCCGCGCCTCGCCCGCTCGGCCAAGAGGGCCCGCGACACGGCGCGGTCGTCAAAATCCACCGTGCGGTCCCGAAGAATTTGGTAGGTTTCGTGGCCTTTGCCGGCCAAAAGGAGCACGTCGCCGGGGCCCGCCAAATGCACCGCCCGGGCGATGGCCTCCCGCCGATCGATGATCACGTCGACGGAGCGTCCCGACACGCGTCGCGCGCCGGCCTCCACCTCCCGCGCGATGGCCTCGGGGTCTTCCGAGCGTGGATTGTCCGACGTCACGATCACGCGGTCCCCCAGGCGCGCCGCGGCCTCGCCCATCTTGGGCCGCTTGGTGCGGTCGCGATCGCCGCCGCAGCCGAACAGCACGATCAGCCGGCCCCGGGCGAGCGGCCGGAGCGTTTGGAGGACATTGATGAGCGCGTCATCGGTGTGCGCGTAGTCCACAAAAACGTCAAAGGGGAGGGCCGTCCCCGTGGTGCCGGCGGGGTGTTCCGTCACCCGCTCCAGGCGCCCGGGCACCCCGTGCATGGCGGCCAAACCGGCGATCGCCGCGTCCAAGGGAACGCCCACGCCCAGGGCCGCGCCCAACGCGGCCAACACGTTGTAGACGTTGTGCCGGCCGACCAGCCCAAATTTTCCGTGGCGCTCACCGAAAGGCGTGGTCAAACGGAACGCCGACCCCTCGGCGGACAGCGCGACCTCGGTGGCGCGGAAATCGGCGTCGCCGTCGATTCCGTACGTCCAGACGGGGGATCCCACGCGCGGCACCAGGCGCGCGCCCCAGGGGTCGTCGCGGTTGATCACCGCCCGTCGGCGCGGGCGGCCCACCCGGTCAAGCCGCGCGAAGAGGCCCGCCTTGGCCTCGAAATAGCCTTCCATGTCTTTGTGGAAATCCAGGTGGTCCTGCGTGAGGTTTGTGAACACGCCGACGGTGAACTCGACGTCGTCCACCCGCCCCAGCGCCAGCGCGTGGCTCGAGGTTTCCATGGCGACATGACCGACCCCGGCGTCCCGCATGGCCGCCAAAAGCCGTTGCACGTCGGCCGCGTGGGGCGTGGTGTTGGGCGCCGCCTCGCGGTGTCCGGGCCAGCGGTAATCAATGGTGCCCACCACGCCGACGGATTTCCCCACCGATTGGAGGACGGACTCCAGCAGATAGGTGATGGTGGTTTTCCCGTTGGTGCCGGTGACGCCGATGATGTCGAGGTGTTGGGACGGCCGGCCGTAGAAGCGGGCCGCCACGGCGGAGAGGAGCGCCCCGGCGGACGGCACCACCAGCACCGGAACGGGCGCGTCCGCGGGACGTTCGGCCAACACCGCCGCCGCCCCGGCGGCGACGGCCGCCGGGATGTGGGCGTGCCCGTCGGTCCGCGCGCCGGCCAGCGCGACGAAAAGATCGCCCTTTTTGACCGCGCGGGAATCCACCGCAAGACCGCGGATCGGCACCGCGGGGATCGGCACCGCCGCGGGGGCCAACCCCGCCATAAGAGCGTCGAGCGTGATCATGTGTGCCCCCGTCCCTTTTCGGGGGTTCCGACCAATCGGGCCGGTTGATCGGCGGGCACCGCCAGACGGATGAGCGCCTGGGCGGCGATGCTGCGGAACACCGGCCCCGCGTTCACACCGCCCCAGGTCACCCCCGCGGGTTCGTCCAAAACGACCACGATCGTGAGTCGGGGTTGCCGCGCGGGCACAAACCCGCAAAAAGAGGCCACGTTCTTGTCGGGCGAATACGCCCGGGTGACGGGATCGATTTTTTGCGCGGTGCCTGTTTTTCCCGCGACCGTCCAGCCCGGCACCGCCGCCTCCTGGCCGGTGCCACGAATGACCACCCCCTCCAACAGGCGGGTCAACACCCGGGCCGTCTCCGGACGGATCACCCGGCGCACGACGCCGGGCGACGGCCAACGTTGGCGCCCGCCGTTCGGCCATTCGGCCTCAAGACACAGACGCGGCTCGAGCAACAACCCGCCGTTGGCCACCGCCGTGTACGCCCCGGCGAGCTGCAGGGCCGTGACGCCGATTTCCTGGCCGAAGGAGAGGATCGGCAAGCTGGTCCCGCTCCACCGGGCGGGCGGACGCAGCAGTCCCGCGCTTTCCCCGGGCAACTCACACCCCGTGCGCGTGCCGAACCCGAACGCCCGGGTGGTGTCGTAAAGTTTTTCCTTCCCCAGGCGCAAACCCAGTTTGGCGAACCCGATGTTCGAGGACACCTCCATCACGTGGGCGAAGGAAATCACGCGTTCCGGTTCGTGGTCGTTGATCTCCACGCCGGCCACCCGCCAGCGCCCCCCCTCGCAGTTGAACAGTTCGTCGGTTCGGACGCGGCCCTGTTCGAGGGCCGCGGCCGCCGTGATGAGCTTGAAGGTCGATCCCGGCTCAAAGACCCATTGGGTGGCCCGCACCTGCAAATCCGAGAGGTCGAGGTTGGCGTCGCTGAAGGAAAAACGCGGCCGCCCCGCCAACGCCAAAATGTCCCCGGTGCGGATGTCTTGAATGACAACGGCCCCGCCCCGGGCCCGCGAGCGCCGCAGCCCCAGATCAAGCTCCCGCTCGGCGATGTATTGAAGGGTGCGGTCGATCCCCAGACGAAGCCCCCCGCGATCGTCGTCGTCCCCGTCCGTCGCGTCGAGGGCCAACCGTCGTCCCCGACCGTCGCGCAAGGCCCGACGCGCCGGCCGGCGGTCCAAGAGTTCCGCGTCAAACGCGTGTTCCAGCCCCGAAAGCCCCCGGCCGTCCTCCCCCACGCGCCCCAGGAGAGGGGCCGCGAGGTCTCCGTTCGGGTACAGGCGGCGATATTCCCACACAAGGCCGACGCCGCGCAGGTTCTCCCGTTCCACGGCGGTCGCCTGTTCCGGGGTCAATTGCCGGCGCACCCAGACGAAAGACCCCCGGGCGTCCTTAAACACGCGCGCCAAACGCGCCGGGTCGACGCCGAGCGCGGCGCCCAAACGGGCGGCCGCCGTGTGGGGGTGGGCCAACAGGGTGGGATCGGCGTAACAGGAGGCGCTCGCCACGGATTCCGCCAGGGGCGCCCCGTGGCGATCAACGATGGTCGCCCGACGCGGGGCTTCCCGCACCCAACGCTGGGCCTGCTGGGCGGCGCGGGTCGTCAAATTCGTGTGGCACCAAATCTGGATGTAGGCCAAACGCGCCACCACCACCGCGAAGCCCATCGTCAGGAGGCCCAACGCGACGCGAAACCTTCGAATCATGGGGGGGGTTAAACTTCCGAAAGAAGTCGGACTTGCTCGGGACGGGGCACGCCGAGGCGCCCCTGGGCGCGGCCGCGGTCATCCAGACGATGCAACGCCAACGCCGCGTCGAGCCGCCGGCGCGCGGCGATTTCGCGGCGGTCGAGGGCGGAGAGTTCCTGGCGCAACGCGTGCGAGCGGTAGGAAAGGCGCACGGCCTGAATCTGCAGCCACGCCGATAGGGCGAGCAGGCCGAACAAACCGCCGCCCACCCAGAGTGCCTTGTTCCAAACCGGCCGCCAAGACCTCACATCGCGCCCCTTTCGTGCCTTCTCAAATTGTCCGGGGGAGAGAGTCGCCTCTCCCCCCCGGTTGTGCCGCTCGTGGTGTCAAAAGAGGCAGGGTGTCCCGCCGAGAGAGACACCCTCCCCCCAATCCGTGCGACGCCTCCCGGCGTTGTCGCAAAAGGGCGGGTGCCTCCGCCGAGAGAAGACACCCGGACCCCTGAATCGTCGGCGCGCGGCGCACCGCCCGCGCGCGGGGTCAAATTTTCTCCAACACCCGCAGCTTCGCGCTGCGGCTGCGCGGGTTCGCCGCGCGTTCTTCCCCACTCGCCGCCACGGGTTTCTTTGTGACGGCCCGCCAGGGCGGCCCGCCGCGCCCCGCGGCTTTTACCCGCCGATCCTCCTCTGAGTGAAAGGTGAGGACCGCCAACCGTCCGCCGGGCTTCAAGACGCGCGCCGCGCGGTTCAACAATTCGTCCAGGCTTTCCATTTCGCGGTTGACCGCCATCCGCAGCGCCAGGAACACGCGCGTGGCCGGATGACTCTTGCCCCGCCGGGGGACACACCGGGCCACGACCTCCGCCAAATCCGCCGTCGTCGTCATGGCCGGGGCCGCTTCTTTCAGCCGGCGCGCCAGCTTTCCGGCGAAGCGCTCCTCGCCCGCCCGACGCAACCACTCCTCCACCTCGTCCACCGACGCGGCGCGCAGGAGATCGGCCGCCGTGGGCCCCTGGGACGGATCCATCCGCATGTCGAGCGGGCCCGGCCGCCGAAAACTAAAACCACGCTCCGCGCGGTCCAACTGAAGGGACGACACGCCCAGATCGACCAAGACACCGTCCACCGACGCCGGCGCCAACGCGGCGCGCTCGTCGAAACGGTCAAAATTTCCCTCCACCACCGTGAACCGATCACCGAACCCGCTCAGACGCTCGCGCGCGAGAGCCCGCGCTTCCGCGTCCCGATCCACCGCGATCACCCGGCCGTCCGGGGCCGTGGCCGCCAACAAAGCCGCGGTGTGGCCGCCCAGACCCAAGGTGGCGTCCACGTAGAGCCCGCCGGGTTTGGGGTTTAAAGACGCCACGGTTTCCCGCAACATCACGGGCCGATGGATCGTGTCGCTCAAAGAACCGTTCCCGCCGGCGGCGGGACCCGCTTACAAATCGATGTGCGCGGCAATCTTGGCCGCGCTGCGCTCGGCGCGCTTTCTATAGTGCGCCCAACGCTCCGAAGACCAGAGTTCGATCCGGGAGTCCATCCCCACCACCGTGACGTCGCGCCGGATGCCCGCGTAACGCCCGAGCGATTCGGGGACCAAGAGGCGCCCCTGTCCATCCACGTCCGACAAGATCGCACCCGAAATCAAAAGCCTCTTGAAGGCGCGCGCGTGTGTTTTGTCCGCAACGGGCAAGCCTTCCAATTTCGTCAGGAGCTTCCGCCATTCGACCTCCGTGTAGAGAGCGATGCACCCTTCGAGGCCCCGCGCGAGGATGAATTGCCGCACCCCGTGGCGCAGCCGCGCGGGCAAGGCCAGGCGGCGCTTTTCGTCCAACGTGTGTCGATGCTCACCGCCGAGGAACATTCGCCCGTAATCTCCACTTTTCCACACTTAACTCCACTTTATTCCACTTTCCCCCACCGCGATCAAGCATAGTGAAGGCTCGGCCGTTTGTCAAGAAATATTTTTTTGCGGAAATTCGGTCCGCCCCGACGAGCGGCGATGCGGAAAAGGCGGCTAGGGAATGCGGCGCGCGGGAACGCCCGCCCAGGTTTCCCCGGGCGGCACCCGCGTGCCGCGCTCGACGTAGGACAACGGCGCCACGGTAGCGCCCGCCCCGAGGATGACGTTCGGGGCCAGAACGCTGCGGGGTCCGACCGCGACGTCGGCGCCGATCTCGATGTGCCCCACCACGATGCCTTCCTCCGTCACGTCAACAGGGAACACCAAG
>Ga0268298_10000836_pt1 | contig 38428 bp, 39 predicted proteins | sample WWTPWeurt_MetaG_FD_194462 | JGI IMG/M metagenome (GOLD analysis project Ga0268298, IMG submission 194462) | Activated sludge microbial communities from WWTP in Nijmegen, Gelderland, Netherland - WWTP Weurt | ecosystem: Engineered > WWTP > Aerobic digester > Activated sludge | place...
GGTCATGGCCATGGCCCCAAGGACCCGGCCACCGGTGCGGAGCGGCACCACCAGCACCGAGACCGCGCCCTGGCCCTCGTCCTGTGCGGTGAGCAGGTAGGGCAGCTCCCCGCGCACCACCTGCGCTACACCGGTGCCCTCGATGGGCTCCTGCGGCAGGTCGGCGAGCGGGGTCGCCGCCCCGGGGCGCACCACCGCCACCCGGCGCTCATCGGTGAGGCGCACCGCGAACTCGAGCGCCGTCACCGGCAGCAGCGCCCCCGCCAGCTGCACGAACTGCCGGCTCCCCTCGCCCAGGAAGGGCGTGGCCGCGAGCAGCTCCGCCACCCGCGCCAGGTGCATCGGCACGTGCCGCAGCAGGTCGAACTGCGACTTGAGCACGCTGAACTGCCAGCCGAGCACCAGCGCGTCCACCCGCGGCGCGAGCAGGGCGCCCACCCGGTCGAGGATCGCGAGGTCCGCGGCCTGGTAGAACTCCGGCCCCGCGCTCCCCAGCAGCAGGTACCCCACCGGCCGCTCCACCACCCGCAGCCGCACCCCGATCAGCGAGCGCGGAGGCAGCTCGGGCCCCCGGACCGTCACCAGCTCGGGCACCCGCGGCACGTAGGCCGCCGCGGTGTCGCCGACCAGCACCGTGTTCCGCTCGCCGAAGAGCAGGGTGGGGTTGAGCTCGGCCGCCGGGCGGGCCAGCGCGGGGTCGCCCCACAGCACGCCGTGCCCGTGCAGCGCCAGCCGGTAGTAGTGCGCCCCCTCGGAATCGGGAATCAGCAGCTCGTAGGCGTCGTGCGGCAGCACGGACTGCAGGGCGAACGACAGCGCCAGCATCAGGTCGCGCGGGGTGCCCGCGCCCCCCAGCGCGTCCGCCAGCGACTCGAACAGCTCTCCCTCGCGCGCCTGCTCCCGGACCCGCTCTTCCACCGCCGGCACGTGGTCGTGCGCGGGCGGCGGCGCCGCGGGGGGGGCCTGCTCGTCCACCGCCGACCCGCCGCGGGTCACCCGCGCGAGCATCGGCGCCATCACGTCGGCCGCGGCCTCGAACATCTCCCCCGCCCGCAGCCCGTAGATGTGCGGCGTGAACGAGGCCAGCAGGATGAGCGCCACGTCCTGCCCGCCGAACCGCACCGGACGGAGCAGCACCGAGCCGTAACCGGCCCGGCGGATCCGGTCCTCCACGTCGTCCAGCAGGTGCTGGTTGGCGATGGGATTGGCGGCGGGCACGTCCAGCGCGTCCGCGCTCAGCGCCTCGGGCTCGATCAGGATCGGCATCCCGTCGGTGCCGTAGATCCACAGGCCGAACAGCTCCGAAGGCAGTTCCGGACCCATCGCATCCGCCACCGCCTCGTACCACGCCTTGAGCACATCCAGGTCCTGGATGCGCGTCCGCGGGTGCAGCAGCGGGATGCGTTGCCGGAAGTGCGCTTCGCCAATGCTCATGCGTGGGAAGATGGCAGGGTCCATGCCCCCGCGACGGCCGAAATCACGCCCATACCCCTCCCCCCTACTTGCATACCCCAGGCCCCTATCATAAGTTGGCGACAGTGTCCACGGTGGATCCAGCTTGGAATCTGAGGCATAAAGCAATGCAAAATATCACGTTACACATCTCAGGCATGTCCTGCTCCCACTGCCTGAACGCGGTCAACCGCGCGGTGGCGGGAGTCCCAGGGGTCGGGGTACGGTCGGTGACAATCGGTCGCGCCGACCTCACCGTGCCCGACGACGGGACGGCCGCGCTGGTGAAGGCCGCCATTGAGGAGGCGGGATACAAGGTCGAGGGTACGGCCTGATGAGCGACACCGCCACCCCGGCGCCCCCCGAACCAACCGTGGAGTTCGCGGTCTCCGGGATGACCTGCGCCGCGTGCAGCGCGCGGGTCCAGCGCCAGCTCGAGAAGACGCCGGGGGTGGCCCGGGCCAGCGTGAACCTCATGACCAACGCGGCCACGGTTGCCTACGACCCCGCCCGCACCTCCCCCCACGACCTCGCCGCGGTGATCCGGGATACCGGGTATGGCGCCGAGCTCCCGGCCCCGGACCAGACCGTCGAGGAGGAGCTCGCCGCGGAGGAGGCCCGCTACGAGCGCGAACTCCAGCGCCTGCGGCTCAAGGTGGTCCTGACCCTCGGCGCCGCGGTGGTCGCCATGCTGCTCGGCGCGCCCCTCATGCTGCACGGCACCCCGCCACACGCCGCCGATCCGCTCTCCCGCGCCATGATGGCGGTGAACCTGCTGCTCGTCCGGGCACTCCCCCCGCTGGGCCGCCTCGATCCCCACCTGGTGCGCCTCGGCATGCTGGCCCTGGTGCCCCCCCTGGTGGCCTGGGCGGGCTGGCGGTTCTTCGCGGGGGCCTGGGCGGCGCTCCGCCATCGCGCCGCCGACATGAACACCCTGATCGCCCTCGGCAGCATCGCCGCCCTGGCGCTCAGCGCGGTGAACACCCTCGCCAGCCGCGCGCTGCAGCGGCGCGGGCTCGAGCCCGACGTCTACTACGAGGCGGTGCTCTGGATCGTCGGCTTCGTGCTGCTCGGGAACTACTTCGAGGGCCGGGCCAGGCACCGCACCGGCGCCGCCATCCGGCGGCTGGCCGGGCTCCGCCCCGACCGGGCCATCGTGCTGCGCGATGGCACCGAGACTGAAGTCGCCATCGCCTCGGTGCTCCCCGGCGACCAGGTCCTGGTGCGCCCCGGGCAGCGGATCCCGGTGGATGGCGTGGTGGTCGAGGGGCAGAGCGCGGTGGATGAGTCGATGCTCACCGGTGAGCCGATGCCAGTGCACCGCGGCCCAGGCGGCGAGGTGGTGGGCGGCACCCTCAATGGCGGTGGGGCCCTGCGCATGCGCGCCCTGCGCGTGGGGCGGGACACCGTGCTCTCACGGATCCTGCGGCTGGTCCGCGATGCCCAGGGCCAGAAGCCGCCGATCCAGCGCCTCGCCGACCGCATCGCCGCCGTCTTCGTGCCGGTGGTGATCGGCCTCGCCGCCCTGACCTTCGCCGGCTGGCTCTGGCTGGGCCCGGCCCCCCGCGTGGTCAACGCGGTCGTGGCCGCGGTGTCCGTGCTGGTCATCGCCTGCCCCTGCGCCATGGGGCTCGCGGTGCCCACGGCCGTGATGGTGGCGACCGGTCGCGGCGCCGAGCTGGGCGTGCTCATCAAGGGGGGCGATGCGCTGGAGCGCGCGGCGGCGGTCGACACCGTCGTGCTCGACAAGACCGGGACCATCACCGAGGGCCGCCCCACGGTCACGCGGGTCGTGCCGGCGGCGGCCCTCGCCGCCGACGACCTCCTGCGCCTCGCGGCCTCGCTCGAGCGGCTGAGCGAGCACCCCCTGGGCGGCGCCATCGTGCGGGCGGCCGAGCAGCGTGGACTGGCCCTCGCCGACCCGTCGTTCTTCTACAGCGACGCCGGGCTCGGCGTCCGCGGCCGGGTGGAGGGGCGCGAGGTGGCGGTGGGCAACGCCCGGCTGCTCGCGCAGCTTGGCGTCGAGCCGCCTGCCGCGGCGGACACCCGTGCCACCGAGGTCCATGTGGTGGTGGATGGCACGCTGGGCGGCACCCTCGAGATCACCGACCCGGTCCGGCCCACCAGCGCCGCGGCCATCGCCCGCCTGGGCGCGCGCGGCATCGCGGTCGTGATGCTCACCGGCGACCAGCCTGCGGCCGCCGGCCACGTGGCCGCCGCGGTGGGGATCACGCGCGTGGTGGCCGGGGTCCTCCCGGATGGCAAGCTGGCGGAGATCCGGCGGCTGCAGGGGGAGGGACACGTGGTGGCCATGGTGGGCGACGGCATCAACGACGCCCCCGCCCTGGCGGCGGCGGATGTCGGCGTGGCGATGGGCACCGGCACCGATACCGCCATGGACGCGGGGCAGGTCACCCTCGTCAAGGGCGACCTCGACGGCGTGGCCACCGCCTTCGCGCTCAGCCGCGCCACCCTGCGCACCATCCGGCAGAACCTGTTCTGGGCCTTCGCCTACAACGTGGTGAGCATCCCCGTCGCGGCCGGCCTCCTCTACCCGCTGCTCGGCTGGCGCCTCAACCCGGCCATCGCCGCCGGGGCGATGGCCCTGAGCAGCGTCAGCGTCGTCACCAACAGCCTGCGGCTGCGCCGGGCGCGCGGCTGACCGGACCCTGCCCTCGAGGAGTCACTCATGCCGGACGAGACCCTGCCCTGTGCCTGCGCCGCCGGCGATGACCGGCACGCCGTGGCGGTGGACCCCGAGATCAAGGCCACCGTGCTCACCCGGCTGCGCCGCATCGAGGGCCAGGTGCGCGGGCTGCAGAAGATGGTGGAGGAGGAACGCTATTGCACCGACATCATCACCCAGGTCACCTCGGTGCAGGAGGCGCTGCGCGGCGTGAGCCGGTCGCTGCTCCGGAACCACCTGAAGCACTGCGCCTCCGCGGCCATCCGGGCGGACGACCCGGCCGCCGCGGAGGCGGTGTACGACGAGCTCGCCGACCTGCTCTTCCGCGGCGCGCGCTAGCCGCCCGCGCCTTGCGCTCCCGGCCGGCAGGCCGGGAGATTGCGCGCAACGGCAACGGTCGGCCGGCCGGCCGCGCGAGTGGAACGCGGGGGAACCACTGAGAGGGCACGCATGACGCTCGCCGGGTTCGTGCTCCTGCCGCTGCTCGGCACGCTGCAGACCCAGGTCGGCGCGATCACCGGCACGGTCCGTGAGGCTGGGTCCCGCAGCCCCCTGCGCGAGGCGGTCGTCTCGCTGCCTACTGCCCGCCTCGTCACCCGTACCGATTCTGCCGGTCGCTATCTCCTGGCACCGGTCGCCCCCGGAACCTCCCTGGTCCTCGTGCGGCGGATCGGCTATGCCCCCGGGCGCTTTGTCGCCCTCGTGGCGGGCGGCGACACGGTCGAGATCTCGATCGAGCTCATACCGCAGCCGGTCATGCTTCCGCCGATCGAGACGCACGCCATGCTACCCGGCCTCATCTCCAGGGCGGAGGATTCGGTCCCCCCGACCGGCCGGGCCCTCTCCAGCGCTGAGATCCGCGCCCATCCGCTGTTGTCGGAACCCGATGCGCTCATGGCGCTCGGTGGCGGGGAGGTGGTGCTGCGCACCGAATCACCCACCGGCCTCAACGTGCGGGGCGGCACCTCGGACCAGGTGACCCACGCCGTGGATGGTATCCCCATCCTCAACCCGTTCCACCAGGGCGGCGTCTTCAGCGCCCTCAATCCCGATGGGCTGGATCGCCTCGAGCTCCGCGGGGTGGTCGTGCCGGCCGAGGGCGCCGAGGCGCTTTCCGGGGCCGTGCTGGCCTCCACCAGACGACCTGGGACGGCGCACCGGGTGCAGACCGGATTCAGCACCACGCAACTCCGGGGCACGGTGGACGGACCGCTCCCCGGGGGGAGCGGATACCTCCTCAGCCTCCGGTCGGCGTTTCCCGGGCTGCTGACTCATCCCCGGGATCCCACCTATCTCCGCGGGGATAGTCACGACTGGCTGGCCACCCTCCGGGCGCCGGCGCTTGGTGGTGCGCTGCAACTGCTCGGCTTCGGGGCCGGCAATGACGTGGACGCCTCCGCCCTGGCCTCTGCGCAGTTGTCCGTCGGCGAGGAGCCACCGCGCAACCGGTTCGACTGGAGCAGTCACTCCTTCGGGCTCGGGTGGAGCAGGGCGATCGGCGCGACCGCCCTGCAAGCGCGGACCTGGCAGGCTGCCGGGGTCGCGCACGCGGATTGGCGCGCCGCCGATTCGCTCCCGGAACGCTTGCACTCCTCTCTGCGGCAGACCGGCGCCAGCCTGTCGATCGACTACCCCGGGGCCGGCCATCGAACCACTGGCGGGCTCCGGGTGGAACGGACCACCGCGGCATATCGCGTGGCACCCGCCGGTGGCGGCTCGAACCTGATCACCATCGGAGCCCGCCAAACGCTCTGGCAGCCGTTCATCCGCCACCTCCGGCACTTCGGCCAGGGGCTCTCGGCGGAACTGACCGCCACCGCGACGCTCACCGCCCACGCCAGCCGATTCAGCCCCGCAGTGGCGGTGCGCCAGGCCCTCGGCCCCGCGGCCAGCGTGAGCCTGAGCCTCAGCCGCCGGCACCAGTTCCTGCAGTCGCTTCGGAACCCGGAGTCGGTGGTGGGGCACATCTTTCCGGCGGAACTCCCGGTGCTGGGCGGCCACTCGGGCGTGCCGATCGGCCGTGGTGACGAAGCCGGCGTGGAGCTCGAGCTTCGGCCGGCGGCCGCGCTCCGGTTCGAGCTTCGCGGCTATGCCCGACACTCCGAAGGACTCACGCTGGTCGCCCCCCGTCAGGCCGATCCCTTCGCCACCTCAGGCATCACGGCCGGCACCAGCCACGCCACCGGCAGCTCGCTGGCCGTACGCTGGAGCGGGCCGCGGCACGACCTGGTGGCCCGCTATGCCCATCAGCGGGTCCGCGTCAGCTACGGCGACACGACGTACATCCCCTCCTGGGGCGGGCAGCAGCTGCTGGACGCCGGCTTCCTGCTCCGCCCGGCCCAGGGCACGGCGCTTCGGCTCTCGGTCAGCGCCGAGACCGGCGCACGGACGACCACCATCGAGGATCCGTTTGAGTGGGAGGCGTGCAACCTCCTCGATCGCGGCTGCGAGTTCGCCGGCACCCCCTCCCACCGGCTCGAGCCGCTGGGGAGCGTCGGTCTGCCGAGCTACATCCGTGCCGATGTCGGTGTGCGGCAGAGCGTGGGCCTGCATGTGGGCGGACGGCACCACCGCGTCGCGGCCTACGGCACGCTCACCAACGTGTTCTCCCGGCGGAATCTCATGACCTACGTCCGTGACCCGGGCACCGGCGGCCGGACCCCCGTCAGGACGCGGCCCAGGGCCCTCTTGGTCCTGGGGGTCGAGTGGTCCCTCGAGTGACCCACGGGGCACCTGTCACGAACCCGCCCCTCGATGGTTCCTTCACCAATGCCGATGCGCTTCGAGGATGAGTTCGCGGTGCTGTACCACGAGCACTTCCCGCGGCTTGCGCGATACCTCGGCAGGCTCGGGGGTGACGCCGACCTGGCCGCGGACCTCGCCCAGGAGGCGTTCGTCCGGCTTTATCGCAGGGGCCAGGCCCCCGATACGCCCGGGGCCTGGCTGGTCACGGTCGCCACGAACCTGCTTCGGAACGCGCGGTCGACGAGGTCCCGCCGCGCCCGGCTCCTGACGCCCGCGCGGGGGGCGGACACCCAGTCCGATCCGCCACCCTCCCCCGCCGCGGCCACCGAGGCGGAGGGGGAGCGGCGGCGGGTCCGGGCGACGCTGGATCAGCTGCCTGAACGGGATCAACAGCTGCTGTTGCTGCGCGCCGAGGGGTACAGCTACCACGAACTGGCCCGGATCCTTGGCCTGAACGAGGCCAGCGTGGGAACCCTGCTGGCCCGGGCCAGGACGGCGTTTCGCGAGCGGTGGGAGGGGACCAGGAATGCACCCTGACACAGAGGACTTCCAGCGGCTGCTCCACGGCGAATTGGCAGCCGCAGACGCCGGGGCGGTGCGAGCCCACCTTGGCGGCTGCGCAGACTGTCGCCACCGCTGGGAGGCGGTCCAGGCCGACGAGGCACAGGTGTCGAGTCTCCTGGCGCGCCTGGACGGAGCACCCCCCGTCCCCGATCTCGACGCGGTGCTGCGGCGAGCCCGGCAACCCGCGTGGCCAGCGCGTCGACTGGCCGCCACCGTCCTGCTGTCGGCGGGCCTCGCCACGGCCGCGTTCGCCATGCCCGGCTCGCCCGTACCGCACTGGCTGGACCGGATCGTCCAGTGGGTCGCCAGACCCGCACCCGCGCCCTCCCTCGTGCCTGCCCAGCTCCCCGCCCCCGGGTCGAGCGGGATCGCTGTCGAGCCTGGGGACCGGTTCACGATCGACTTCGCCTCACCGCAGGATTCCGGTACAGTCACGGTTCGCCTGGGCGATGGCCCCATGCTGGTGGCAACGGCCCTGGGCCCGGGCGCGGCCTTCGAGACTGCCCCGGGTCGGCTCTTCATCCGGAACCAGGGAGCGCGGATCGACTACGAGATCATGGTCCCGCGGACCGCCGCCCAGGTGGAGCTCTCCGTGGCTGGCCGACGGCTGCTCCTCAAGCGCGGCCCCGGCATCCAGCTCCCGGTCGAGTCGGACACCAGCGGGAGCTACCGGATCCCGCTGGCGCCGGAGCGGGGCCCGTGAGTCACAAGCCAGCCGCTCAGGGGTTCCTTGGGAGTGTCCTTCGCTCACTCTCACGGAGATCCCCCGCCATGAACCGCTCCTGCAGCCTCGGCGTACCTGTACTGGCCGCCCTTTCGCTCGCCTGCGGTGCCTGCAGCAACAATGGCCCGGACACCCCTGCGTTCGTGGAGACCGAGGACATCTCGGTGTGCGCGCCCGGCGCAGGGCCCTATGGCCACGCGCTGACCAACCCCTATTTCCCGATGTCCGTCGGCCGCCAGCTCATCCTTGAAGGGATCGAAGGCGGGCAGGCGGTCCTCCTGGAGATCACGGTGCTGCCGGATACTGAACTCGTCGGCGGGGCCTGGACCCGGGTGATCGAGGAACGCGAGACCGTGGACGGTGCACTGCTCGAGGTCTCCCGCAACTTCTTCGTCCAGACTGCGGGTGGGGCGGTGTGCTATTTCGGCGAGGACGTGGATATCTACGAGAGCGGGGCGATCATCAGTCACGACGGGGCGTGGCGGGCCGGCGTGGCCGGCGCGGTCTCCGGGCTGTTCATGCCCGCGGCGCCAGCGGAGGGGATGGGCTTCCGCCAGGAGGTGGCCCCGGGCGTCGCGGAAGATCGTGTGATGATCACCACCGTGGGTGAGGCGGTCACCGTCCCGGCGGGAAGCTACGGCAACACGGTGCGCTTCGAGGAGACGACACCCCTCGAGCCGGGCGTCGTGTCGAAGAAGGTCTACGTCTCCGGCGTCGGGCCGGTGGTGGACAACGTGGTCCGCCTCACCAGCCTGACGCCATAGGCCCGGGCAGTTGCGCTAGCCCTTCGCCTCCTCGGCGCGGCGGTCGCGGAACGCGAGCGCCGCGCGGTACTCGGTCAGCAGCCGCTCCATCATCGCGGCGCGGCGGCCGTAGAGCCGCTTGAGCGGCCGGGGCGCGTGGCGCTCCAGCGCGTAGGCGGTGAGCAGCGGCAGCGCCACCGTGTTGTCGAGGTACACCACCACGGTGCCGGGCAGCTGGTCGGGATCGATCTTGCCCCAGCTCACCGCCTCGTTGGGCGTGGCACCTGAGAGGCCGCCGGTGTCGGGCCGCGCGTCGGTCATCTGCAGGAAGTAGTCGTGCCCGCGCTCGTCGATGCCCAGCACCTCCTGGATCTGCGGCTCGGTCTGCAGCAGGAAGTTCTTGGGACTGCCCCCGCCCACGATGAACGCGGCGCTCTTGCCCCCGGTCCGCTTGGCCTCCAGCACGATCGCCGCGGTCTCGTTCACGTCGGCGCTCACGTCGAAGCGCAGCTGGCTCCCGGCCAGCGCCTGCTCCGCCACGTTCATGCCGATGGAGCTGTCCCCGGGCGAGCTGGTGTAGATCGGCACCTCGAGCTCGTGCGCCATCGAGAGCACCGAGCGCTTCGACAGCCCCAGCGCCTTCTCCCGCTCCCGCAGGTAGCCGCCCAGCAGGTAGTGGTACTCCGCGGTGCTCATCGCGCGCTGGAACTCCGGCCGCGCCGAGACCTCGCGCACGAACGCGTCCGTGGAGAGCAGCACCGTGTAGTCGAAGAAGATGTCGTAGATCCGCACCACGCCCTGCTCCCGCAGCGCCACGTCGTCCGCGGTGTGGCTCCCCTGGTGCAGCGCGAGCCCGAGCGCGAAGTGCGCGTCGTGGTACAGGTTGGCCCCGGTGGAGATGATCCAGTCCACGAAGCCGGCTTCCATCAGGGGGATCAGCGTGCTCATCCCCAGCCCGGCCGGCGTCATCGCGCCCGTCAGGCTCATGGCCACGGTGCTCTCCGGGGCCAGCATCCGTTCGGTGAAGAGCCGGCAGCCCTCGCGCAGCCGCCCGGCGTTGTAGGCCAGGAAGGCGTTGTCGAGCAGCTCGGCCACGCTCTCCTTGCCGGTGATCGCCTGCGGGTTGATCCGCCGGCCGCGGAGGTAGTTCGCGCTGGGTCGGGTCATCAGTCGTAGCTCTCGCCGTCGTTGCTGGCGCCGTTGCTGCGCGCCTCCTGGATGATCCGGAGCACCTCCGCCGGGTCATCGGTGACGTGGAACAGCTTCAGGTCCTCCGGATTGATCTTCCGCTCCTGCACCAGCGTGCTCGAGATCCAGTCCACCAGCCCCTGCCAGTAGGCCTTCCCCACCAGCACCACCGGGAAGCTGCTCACCTTGCCGGTCTGGATGAGGGTCAACGCCTCGAACAGCTCGTCCAGCGTCCCGAACCCCCCCGGGAAGACCACGAACGCCATCGAGTACTTGGCGAACATCGTCTTCCGCACGAAGAAGAACCGGAAGTACATGCTCCGGCGCACGAACGGATTGGTTCCCTGCTCATGCGGCAGCTCGATGTTGCAGCCGATCGAGAGCCCCTCGCCCTCCACCGCGCCCTTGTTGGCCGCCTCCATGATGCCCGGGCCGCCGCCGGTGATGATCGGGAAGCCGGCCTCGGCCAGCAGGCGGGCGGTCTCCACCGCCAGCGTGTACTGCGGGTCGGCCGCGGCCGTGCGCGCCGAGCCGAAGATGGCCACCGCGTCCTGGATGTCGCCCAGCTTCTCGAAGCCCTCCACGAACTCGCCCATGATCCGCAGCACCCGCCACGGGTCGGTCTTGCGGAGGGCGTCGGGGCGTTCCGGGAGCCCGACGTTCTCGAGCAGCTGTTCGTCCGCCGTCGGGCCGCGCTGGCGCGAGCTGTGACGCAGTTCCCTGTTGTTAGCCACGGGCCAGTGACTCCAGGCAGGCCCGATGGTCCTCGGGCACGTTGTAGAAGTAGGGCGAGACCCGGACATGCCCCGGGCGGGCGTCGACGATGAAGCCCTGCTCCGCCAGCCGCCGGACGTCGGCCTGCGGGTCCTGCCGCGGCAGCATCACGATGCCGCTGCGCTCGGCCGCGCTGGCGGCCACCCGCGGTCGCAGCCCATGCTCCATGGCGGCGGCGATGAGGTCCTCGGTCAGCGCCCGGGTGGCCGCGCCCACGGCCGGCAGGCCCAGCTCCTCCAGGATCGCGAGGCCCTCGAGCTGGGCGTAGACGCTCGCCACTGCGGGGGTGCCCATGTCCAGCCGGTGCGCATCGGCCGCGCGCTCCAGCCGGCGCGGGTCGAACCGGAAGGGCGTAGCGTGACTGAACCAGCCCGTCACCGCCGGTTCCAGCCCCGCGGCCAGCTCCGGCCGGACCGCCAGAAACGCGATGCCCGAGCCACCGAGCAGCCACTTGAGCCCGCCCGCGCAGTAGAAGTCCGCGCCCAGCGCGGCCAGGTCCGCCGGCACCTGCCCCACCGCCTGGTAGCCATCGACCAGCAGCAGCGCCCCGTTGGCCCGGCACAGCGCGCCGATGGCCGACACGTCCTGGATGGCTCCGCTGGTAAAGAACACGTGGCTCGTGGCCACGAGCGCCGTGCGGTGGTCGATGGCCGCCGCGAACAGCTCCAGCGGCACCGTGATGCCGTCCGGGCTCTCCAGCACCACCACCTCCACCCCGCGCCGCGCCTTGGCCAGCCACTGGTAGGCCACCGTCGGGAAGTCGAGGCTCGTGGTGACGACCCGGGGGCGGTCCGTGTACTCCAGGCTTTCCCCGACCACCGAAAGCGCCGACGAGATCGAAGGGTGGAGCGAAACGCACCCCGCCTCCGCGCCCACCAGGCGACCGTACCCCTCACGCAGCCGCTCGCACGCTGGCAGCCAGGTGTCGTACCAGGCGGCGGCCCCCCGGCGCTCCCATTCGTCCAGGTACCCTGTGAGTGCATCCCGGGTGCGCCGCGAGAGCGCCCCCAGGGAGCAGCTGTTCAGGTAGACGGAGTGCCGGAAGATGGGGAAGTCATCCCGGGAGCGCCCGAAGATGGGGGCGGGGCGCGCATCGGTCATGGAGGGGAGAATATACTCTGGTTATCTTGGTCCGCATGGCGGACCCCTCAACCATGACCGGGCTGACCCTCGCGCTCGCCGCACGGGCGTGCCGCGACCCGCGGGTCGCGGTGGACCTGCTGACCCTCGCCTGGGCCTTCCGCCGCCGCCGCTGGTGGCACATCGCCCCATTCCTCCCCTTGCCCGACCGCGACTACCTCGAATGGCGGTTGCATACCGCCTATGGTGAGGAGCGGGCCCTCCCGCCGGTCGCGGACGTGCTGCGCTTTGCGCGCTGGCGCCGGAGGATCCTGAGTGCCTGAGCCGCATGTCGTGATCGTCGGTGGTGGCTTCGCCGGGCTCTACACCGCCCGGGGCCTCGCCGATGCGCCGGTCCGGATCACCGTCGTCGACCGCGAGAACCACCACCTCTTCCAGCCCATGCTGTATCAGGTGGCTACCGCCGCACTCGCCTCCTCGAACATCGCCTCGCCGATCCGGTCCATCCTGAGCCGGCAACCCAACGCCGAAGTCCTGATGGGCGAGGTCGCCTCGGTCCAGCCCGACGCCAGGACCATCACCCTGGTCGACGGTAGTACACTAAACTACGACTACCTGATCCTGGCCACCGGTGCCCGCCACAGCTACTTCGGGCACGACGAATGGGAGATACTGGCCCCAGGGCTCAAGAGCCTGGAGGATGCCGAGGAAATCCGGCGCCGGATCCTGCTGTCATTCGAGCGTGCCGAGCGGGAATCCGACCCGGTCAAGCGCCACGCCCACCTCACCTTCGTGGTGATCGGCGGGGGACCCACCGGCGTCGAGGTAGCCGGCGCCCTGGCCGAGATCCGCAGGCACGCGCTCCGGCGCGACTTCCGCCACATCGATCCCCGCGAAGCCACCGTGATGCTCATCGAGGGGGGCCCGCGGATCCTCTCGAGCTATCCCGCCGAGCTCGCCGAGCGCGCGAAGTACGAGCTGCGCCGACTCGGCGTCGAGGTGCGCGAGCAGACGATGGTCACCGAGATCCGCCAGGGACTCATCCAGGCCAGTGGCTGGACCATCCCCACCCAGACGGTGGTCTGGGCGGCGGGCAATGTCGCCAGCCCGATCATGCACTCCCTCGGCACGCCGCTCGACCGGGCAGGGCGCGCCATCGTGGAGCCCGACTGCAGCGTGCCCGGACACCCCGAGCTCTTCGTGCTGGGCGATGCCGCGGCCGTCTCCGACGGCAAGGGGGGCACCCTCCCCGGCATCTGCCCCGTGGCCATCCAGATGGGGCAGTACACCGCCCGCACCATCGCCGGCGACCTCGCCGGCCGCCCCCGCCGGCCGTTCAGCTACTGGGACAAGGGCCAGCTCGCGGTCATCGGCCGCGGGCACGCCGTCGCCGACATCTGGAAGCTGCACTTCGGTGGCTTCCTCGCGTGGCTCATCTGGGCCTTCGTCCACATCTTCTTCCTGATCGGCTTCCGGAACCGGGTGCTCGTGATGCTGCAGTGGGGCTGGAGCTACTTCACCTACGAGCGCGGCGCGCGGCTCATCACCTGGCCGTGGAGCGGTCGCCCCGGCGAACCGGCCGGCCGCCGGTCAGGCCCCTTCGGCGGCATCACCGGCCGAACCGGCGAGCATCGCATGCCCGAACCTCCCAAGGTTCCGGCCGCCTGACGCCGTCGGGCGCCGGTGCCGCGCCGGCCCCGATCCCCATGACCGCCCCGGCTCCCCGACTCCAGAGCGCCGACCTCAAGGCCCTCGCCGCCGAGCTCGGGTTCATCGCCTGCGGCATCACCACCCTCGATCCGCTGCCCCACGCCGACATCCTTGACCGCTGGCTCCGCGACGGGCTCGGCGGGAGCATGCGCTACCTCAACCGGCAGGCCCGGAAGCGGAAGGACCCCCGACTCGCGGACCTCGTCGCCAAGCGTGCCGTAGTTGTTCTTGATAACTACTACTATCCTGAACAGCCAACTGCCGAGCCACCTGCCGCCGCCGACCGGCCCAAGGTGGCCCGCTACGCCCGGGGCCGTGACTACCACCAGACCACCCTCACCCGGCTCGACCGGATCGCGGAGCGGCTGCGTGCGCACGGGGCGGCAACCGCCCGGACCTACACCGACACCGGGCCGATCGCCGAGCGGGAACTGGCCCGGCGGGCCGGCCTGGGCTGGATCGGCAAGAACACGATGCTGCTCCGCCCGGGCGTCGGGTCCTGGTTCTTCATCGGGTGCGTGCTGACCGACCTCGAGCTCGAGGTCGACCCGCCCTTTGCCACCGACCATTGCGGATCCTGCACCCGCTGCCTCGAAGCCTGCCCCACCCAGGCCTTCGTCGAACCCCGCCTGCTCGACGCGCGGCGCTGCATCTCCTACCTGACCATCGAGCAGAAGGGCCCCATCCCCGGCGCGCTCGCGGAGCAGCTCTCGGGCTGGGCCTTCGGCTGCGATATCTGCAACGAAGTCTGTCCCTGGAACGAGCGGTTCGCCGAGCCATCACTCATCGAGGCCTTCGCGCCACGACCGGACTTGGCCGGGGCGGGGGAGCGGTTCTTCGAGGACATGGACCAGGGGGAGTTCGACCGCCGCTTCGGCGATACCCCGCTGGCTCGACCGGGGCTCGAGCGGATGCGCCGCAACTGGCGGGCGGCGTGGCAGGCCCTGCCCCGGGACTGACGCCGGGCCCGCTCCCCTCCCCGCCCGGCCGCATTACTTTCCCGCCCATGCCGACGCTCCACTCGATCGCCATCTTCGTCACCGACATCGAGCGCGCCAAGCGGTTCTATCGGGACGATCTCGAGCTGACCCTGCTCCGGGAAGGCTCCTTCGGGGCCGAGTTCCTCGAGGGCCCCGCCCATCTCGGCGTCCACCCCGCGGTGCACCCCGATGCCCGCGCGCTGGTGGGGCGCCACACCGGGCTGACGCTGCGCGTGTCGGGGCTGCTGCCGTACTGCGAGCGGCTCCACGAGCGTGGTGTCCGGTTCATCGCCGAACCTACCCGGCAGTCGTTCGGCGTGATGGCCATGATCGCCGACCCCGACGGCAACATCTTCGCGCTCTGGGACGATCAGCTACCCGACAGCCATTGATGTCGCGCCTCTACGTCACCGTCGTCTCGCTCTGGGTCTGGTTCGTGCTCGGCGCCACCCTGCTCCTCTGGCTGCCGCTGCTCGCGCTGGTCCGCCTGGTCACCATGCCCTTCGACAAGGGGCGCTACTGGACCGGGTACCTCTTCCGCCAGGTCGGGCCGATCACCGCCACGCTCAATCCGCTCTGGCGCTTCCGGGTCACCGGCGTGATGCCGGCCAATCCGCGCCAGCCCTTCGTGGCCGTCTCCAATCACGAATCGTTCGTCGACATCCTGCTCATCAGCCACCTGCCCTGGGAGATGAAGTGGCTGTCGAAGGTGGAGATCCTCCGCATCCCGGTGCTCGGCTGGAACATGCGCCTGGCCGGCGATGTCCCGGTGGAGCGCGGCACCGCCAAGTCCGCCGTGAAGGCCATGCGCCGCTGCCGGGAGATCATGGAGCAGGACCACATCTCGGTGATCATCTTTCCCGAAGGCACCCGATCCACCACGTCGGAGCTCCTGCCCTTCAAGGACGGCGCCTTCCGCCTGGCCATCGATGCCCAGGTGCCCATTCTCCCCCTGGTGGTCCGCGGCACCGGCACCGCCCTCCCCAAGCACGGCTGGCGGTTCGGGAAGTCCGAGGCGGAGGTCCGGGTCCTCGAGCCCATCCCGACGGCCGGCCTGACCACCGCCGATGTCCCGGCGCTGCGCGACCGGCTCCGGGAGCTCATCGTCCGCACTCGCGACGAGATGATCAAGGCCGCGGCGGCGAAGAACGGTCCGCCCGGAGGGCCCAGGAAGTCTTCATAGTGGAGTAGTAACAAATACTACCCATCCCGTGAGCCCATTTCCGGCCGCACGGGCTGGCGCACAGCCTGGTGTGGTCAGCCGACGGCCAGGACGTCTCCGACGGCACGACCACCTATATTGTCGGGGGGGTGGTCCCGGTGGATTGCCCTCGTCGCCGGCGGGCGACGGGAGATCGAGGATCGTCGAACGAAGGAGCGGAACATGTCCAAGCGGGAAGAGCAGAAGCTGGCGGCCTTGCTCAAGAAGCACGCGGGAAAGCCTCAGCCCACCAAGAAGAACCTCTCCACCCAGTACGACAGCACGCTTCGGATCCGTCCGGAGGATCAGGATGAGACCACGAAGGACCTGTTCAAGGAGATGAAGCGGCGGGAGTTCTAGCCGCGGCCGAGGTCGGCCGGTGCCCTGGTCCTTCCCCAGGCGCCGGCCAGTACCAGCAGCGTGAGCAGGTACGGCAGCATCAGGAAGAGCTGGTAGGGCACCGCCAGCAGGAAGGTCTGGAAGAGGAACTGCAGCGCCATCGCCGCGCCGAAGAAGAGCGCGGCTCCCGCCACCCGTCCCGGGTGCCATCCCCCCAGCACCACGATGGCGATCGCGATGAACCCGCGTCCCGCCGTCATCTTCTCCGCGAACGTCCCGACCTGGGCCAGCACCAGGCTCGCGCCCGCCAGTCCGGCGGTGGCACCGCCGAACAGCACCGCCAGCACCCGGATCCGGGTGACACGCACCCCGGCAGCCCGCGCGTGCTCCGCCACCTCGCCCGCCGCCCGGAGCTCGAGCCCCCACCGGGTGCGGTAGAGCAGCCAGGCGGTGAGCGCGGTCAGCGCGTAGGCGGCGTAGGTCAGGACGCTCTGCGCAAAGAACGCCTCGCCGACGCCGGGGAGCTCCGACAGCACCGGCACCACGCTCGGCGCGAAGGTCGGCAGCGAGAGGCCGACCCCAGCCGGCCCATAGGCACCACGATAGATCGCGCCCGTCAGGCCCACGGCGGCAAGCGTCACGGCGGTGCCGGTGATGATCTGGTCGCCGCGCAGCCACACCGCGACGGCCGCGAAGATGGCCGCCACCAGCAGGCCGCCGGCCATGGCGGCCGCGACCCCGGCCCACGGTCCCCCCGCCGTCGCGCCGAGCGCGGCGCCGAGCGCGCCCGCCAGCATGGCGCCCTCGATGCTCAGGTTGATGACGCCGGCACGTTCGGTCAGCGTCTCGCCCAGCGCCGCGAGCAGCAGCGGCGTGGCCACGCGGACCGCCGCGGCCAGGAACGACTCAAACAGCTCCACGGGTGTCCCCCCGGCGCGCGGCCACATCGCTCAGGACCACGATGAGGATCACCACCGCTTCGACCACGTACACCGCCACCGCCGGTACCCCCGCGTCCCGCTGCATGGCGCCGGCGCCGGCCTCGAGCGCGGCAAAGAGCAGCCCCGTCAGCACGGTGCCGAGCGGATGCAGCCGCGCCAGCAGCGCCACCGCGATGCCGGTGAAGCCGTACCCGGGCGACAGGTTCTGGAACAGCGCGAAAGTGGTCCCCGACACCTCGCTCCCCCCGGCCAGCCCGGCACACGCGCCCGACGCGATCAGGGCCAGGGCGAGCACCCGGAGCGGCCGCACCCCGCCCATGGTCTCCGCGGCATCAGGGTTGAGGCCCACGGCGCGGAGCCGGAGCCCCGCCAGGGTCCATCGCCCCAGCACCCAGAGCCCGAGGGCCAGCAGCAGCGCGAGCGCCAGGCCGAGATGCAGGCGCGTGCCGGGGAGCTGGGGCAGGCGCGCGGCCAGGGGCAGGGGATCGCTCTGGGGATAAACATGCCGTGCCTCCTGCAGCGGCCCCACCACCATCCAGCTCACCAGCGCCTCGGCCACGAAATTGAGCAGCAGCGTGCTGATCACCTCGAGCACCCCGAAGCGGACCCGGAGCAGCGCCGGCACTGCGGCCCAGGCCATCCCGGCCAGGGTGGCAGTGATCAGCACCACGGGCACCGCCACCGCACGGGGCCACCCCCCGAGCGCCAGGCCAACCCACGTGGCCACGATCGCGCCGGCGTAGAACTGGCCCTCCGCGCCGATGTTGAACGCCCCCGCGCGGAACGCCAGCCCGATCCCGAGGCCAATGATGATCAGCGGGATGGCGCGCGGCAGCAGGGAGGAGAAGATGGCATCCGGCGAGCCGAAGGCCCCGCGCCACAGCGCGGCGAGCGCGGGGCCCGCGGAGTAGCCCGCCCCCTCGAGGCCAACGGCCAGCAGCAACAGGCCGGCGGCGAGGGCCACCAGGGCGGGGCGCACGGCGGAGCCGAGGCGCTGGAGGGCGGTCACGCGGGGCCGCGCGCCCGGGGTGCGCCCTTCTGGGAGAGCATCAGGCCACCGATGTCATCCCGGGTTGCCGCGGGCGGCACCTCGTGGACCACGCCATCAACCACCACGATCACCCGGTCGGATACCTCGAGCAGCTCGTCGAGATCGGGAATGTGCAGCACCACCGCGGCTCCACTGCGCGCGGCGCTCCGCAGCCGGTCGTACACCTCCGCGGTGGCGCGGAGGTCCAGCCCCCGGGCGGGGTTCTCCGCCACCAGCAGGCGGGGCCCGCGCTCCATGGCCCCGGCGATGATCATGCGCTGCTGGTTGCCGCCGCTCAGGGTACCTGCCGTCGCGTCCGCACTCTCGGCACGCACTCCGTAGGCCTCGATCAGCGCCGTGGTCCGCGCCCGGGCCGCGGGCCAGTCGATCCAGCCTCGCCGTACCCACGGCCCGGCGGCGCCCTGGCCGAGCACCAGGTTCTCTGCCAGGCTGAATCCGGACACCTGGGCTTCCCGGGTGCGGTCCTCCGGGATGCAGGCGATCGGCCCGCTGAGTTCGACCGTTCCACCGGCGATGGCCGCCAGCCCGGCCAGGGCGCGGAGCAGTTCGCGTTGACCGTTTCCCTCTACCGCGGCCACCCCGAGCACCTCGCCACCCCGCACTTCGAGGGTGGCGTGCCTGAGGCCGCTCCCCGTACCACCAAGGCGCGGCACCGACACGCCACTCAATCGCGCGAGCACCGGCCCCACCGTGGGGGGAGCCAGCCGTGGCGCGCGTGCTGGCGCCGCGCCGAGCATCGCCACGGCCAGCGCCGCCGCCGAGGCCCCGGCGACGGGGCCGCTGTGCGCCACCGTTCCGCGGCGCAGCACCGTGACCCGGTCTCCGACCCGGAGTGCCTCATCGAGTTTGTGGGTGATGAGCACCGACGACACCCCGCGCCCGCGCAGCCCGGCGATCAGTTCCAGGAAGCCGTCCGTCTCGGAGGGCGGCAGCACGGAGGTCGGCTCGTCGAGCAGCAGGATGCGTGCATCCGAGGCGAGCGCCTTGAGCAGTTCGAGCCGTTGCTTGAGCCCGGCCGACAGCCGTTCCGCCAGGAGCTCGGGCGCCAGGAGGATGCCCGTCCGCTCCATCAGCTGTTCAAGCCGCGCGCGGTTGCCACGGAGGTCGGCCGGCCAGCCGGCCGCGAGCGCCACGTTCTCCAGCACGGAGAAGGTGGGGATCGCGGTGAAGTGCTGGTGCACCATTCCGATGCCCAGCCGCCGGGCCTCCAGCGGCGAACCGACGCGCCGCACCACGCCCTCCACCGCGATGCGCCCCGCGTCCGGCGTCACCAGGCCGAAGGCGATGCGCATGAGGGTCGACTTGCCCGCCCCGTTCTCGCCGAGGAGGGCGTGGATCTCGCCGCGGTCCAGGCGCAGGCTGGCGCCGGCGAGCGCCGCGGTGGTGCCGTATCGCTTGTGGATGCCGTCGAGCAGAAGGAGGGGCCCGGCCGGCGGCGCTGCCGCCGGGACGGGGCCGGGGGCCGGGGTCATGCGCGCTGGCGGGGCGTCACATCCCCGTGGGGTGGTCGTGGAACTCCCACGGCAGGCCAAAGCGCTGGGCCAGGTGTTCCGCCAGCAGCCGCACGCCGATGGTCTCGGTGGCGTAGTGGCCGGCGTACAGCACGTTGATCCCGTACTCCATCGCGTCGAAGTAGGTGTGCGCCGCCCCTTCGCCGGTGATGTAGGTGTCGCACCCGGCATCGCGCGCCTGCCCGATTGCGCTGCCGGCCCCGCCGGTGATCACTCCGATGGTGCCGATGACCTCCGGCCCCCCGGGCAGCACCCGGACCTGGGCGGCGGGAATGCCGAGGTAGTCGGCCAACCGGCGCACCAGCACGTCCCGGCGCGCCAGTCCCGCCGGCGGCTTCCCCGCCACGCCGAGGAGCGTGCCCTTGTACTGGCCGAAGGCGCGGGTCTCGGTCAGGCCCAGCATCCTGGCCAGGCCGGCGTTGTTTCCCACGTCCGGGTGCAGGTCGAGCGGAATATGGGCCGCGTACAGCGCGGCGTTGCGCTGGAGCAGTGCACGGACCCGTCGATAGCGTCGGCCGGTGAGCGGCTGCGCACCATCCCAGAAGAGCCCGTGGTGCACCAGCAGCAGGGTGGCGCCGTCGCTGCTCCCCAGGCGTTCGATGGTGGCCAGTGAGGCGTCCACCGCCGCGACAATCCGGGTGACGCGGCCTTCGTTCTCAACCTGCAGGCCGTTGTGCGCGTTGGCGTCGTCCGGGACCTCGCGGATGCGGAGGTATCCGTCCAGGTAGGTGACGAGCTCGGCCAGCGGGGCGCCGGGAGCGGTCACGGCGTTGAGGCTCCATCGGCCGCGCTGATCGAATCGCGCGCGGCCGCCACGGCGGCGCGCAGAGCCTCCGGCAGGGTGGACGCGAGCGCGGGGTTGGGCTCGTACCGGATGACGCCGCTGTTGAGCCCGAAGCTCTCCACCTTCGGCGCAAAGGTGCCTGACCGCACCTCACGGGCCACCGTCAGCAGGGCACGGGGCAGGTCGATCACGGCCGATCCCAGGACCCGTTCCGGCGCCAGCGAGGTTTGGTCGGAGTTGGCGCCGAAGATGTAGGCGCCCTTCGAATCCTTGACCGCCTGGAACGCCCCGAGCGCCGCCTGGTCCGCGTTGTGGTGGAACATGTCGGCGCCGGCCTGGATCAGGGCGAGCGCGGCCTCGCGGCCCGCCGCCACGTCGTCAAACGTGTTGAGGTAGGTGGACCGGGCCACGATCGCCGGGTTCACCCGCGTGGCCCCGGCCACCCACGCCGCTTCTGCCTCCTTGATGGGCGGAAGCTCGATGCCCCCGATGAACCCGAGCGTGTTGCTGCGGGTCATGCCACCGGCCACCATCCCCGCGAGGTAGCTCGCTTCGGCGAGGCGGAAGATCAGGGGAGAGACGTTGCCGGCCACCCGTTCCCCTGATGTCACGACGAACACGGTCCGGGGGTACTGGGCACTCACCCGTTCGGCGGCGCCCTGAAACTCGAAGCCGTGCCCGAAGACCAGGGTATAGCCCTGGGCGGCGTAGTTCCGGAGCGCCTCTTCCTGCTCCCCGGGGGTCCGGGCCTCGACGTGACTGATCGGCACGGCCAGCGAGTCGTGGATCTGCTGGAGGCCGGCGTAGGCCCCGGAGTTCCAGGCCGCGTCGGCGATGGAACCTGGGGTCACCAGGCCGACGCGGAATTCGGTTGATTGGGGGTTCTTGCTACAACTACTGAGACCGATGCAGAAAATGGCCGCGAGGCCGAGAAAGCGCATCATGAAGTCACTCTCGTGACAGAATGGAGTCACCTACCCGACTGTAACGGTCGATGACGCGGCGCTTTCCACAACTTTCAGCGACTTATCAACGATTGTGGGAACCCGCAGGTCGTTGATTCACTCAACTTTGGACAGTTCGCCGCGCAGCTCCTGTCCGCTGAGATGACCCCGATCACCGCCGGTAGGTTCCATGGTGATCTGGCCGTTCACCTTTCCGCCGTCCGCAATCTGGAGCCGCTGGGTCCGGATGTCACCCTCGATCAGGGCCCCGGCCTGGATCTCCACCCGCTCGGCACCGAAGATGGTCCCGTGGACCTCACCCCCCGCCACGACCTCGGCGGCGAAGACGTCCCCGCGGATCATGGCCCCGGGCGCAATGAGGAGCTGCGGCCCGGCCCGGACCGTCCCCTCCACCGTCCCCTCGATTTTCACGACCCCTTCGCTCGAGACATCACCCGCCACCGCCGTCCCCACGGCGATGATGGTCAGCCCCGCCGGCTCCCGCCGCCCGGTGCCATCGGCGCGCCCCGATCCGGAGACGCGAGAAGAGAAGATCGCCATCAGCCTGGCTCCTTGATGATCGTGCGAGGATCGATCGGCTGGCCATCCAGCCGGACCTCGAAATGGAGATGCGGGCCACTGGAGCGGCCCGTGTTGCCCGTGAGCCCGACGACCTCCCCCGCCGGCACCACCTGCTGCGCCGCGACCGTGATGCGGCTGAGGTGCCCGTACAGGGTCTGGTACCCCGCGGGGTGTTCCACCAGGACGAACCGCCCGTACTCCGGATCCTCCCCGGCCTGGAGGACCATCCCCCCGCCGGAAGCTCGTACCGGGCTGCCGATGGGAACAGCAATGTCCAGGCCGGGATGGGACTCCTGTCGAGTATCGCCACCAGCCCCGGTTCCCGCTTGGCCGCGGGTCACATACCCCGCGTCCTCGAGCGGCCAGTGGCTGGGCGCGGTGGCGCCGGCCTCGTACTGGGCCATCACCCCGGGGGCGCGGGCGCGGACCGGCGGTGCAACCAGCAGTTGGCTGGCAAATCGCACGGGATCGGGAACCACGTCGGCACCGAGCAGTTCGCGGATCCGGTCATACCGGCGCTCGGCGCTGTCGAGCGCGGCGACCAGGTCGCCGACCTTGGCGTTTTCCCGCTCCAGTCGCTCCACCTCGCGCTGGAGGCCTGGAACCCGGGTGGCGGCGGCCAGCACCGGCAGGTAGGTGATGAGCGCCAGCGCGAGGGCCAGGACCAGCAGGCCTGCGCCCGCCAGGGCGCCGCGCGCCACCCATCGCGGCAGGCGGAGGGTCCGGGACGTGAGTTCGCCATCCGACTGGATGACGATCGTGACGTGCCGGCGCGAGCGACTCATCCGCCGTACGGCTCGCCGAGGATCAGCTCGAGCACCCGGGCCAGGTCATCCTCGGAGTAATAGCTGACGGTGATCATGCCGCGGCCGCGCCGGCGCGCCGTGACCCGCACGTCGGTGCCCAGCCGCTCCCGCAGGGCATCCTCCACCCTGCGGTGCGCCGGGGCGATCTCCCGGACCGGCGCCTTGCGCGCGGCGGCGGGGCGATGGCCGCGCACCTTGGCCTCGAGGTCGCGGACCGACCAGCCCTGGTCCACCGCGGCCTGCGCCAGCTTGCCGATCTGCGCCCGGTCGCTCAGCCCGAGCAGGGCCCGGGCGTGGCCTTCGCTGAGGCGGTCGTCGTCCACCATCGCCGTCACCTCGGGCGGCAGCTTGAGCAGCCGGAGGGCGTTGGCCACCGTGGACCGGTCGCGCCCCACCAGCCGCGCCACTTCGGCCTGGCCCAGGTGGAACTCGTCGATCAGCCGCTGGTAGCTGGTAGCCTCCTCGATCGCGGAGAGGTTGTCGCGCTGCAGGTTCTCGATCAGCGCGAGCGTGAGCAGGGTGCGATCGTCGGCTTCCTTGATGACCGCCGGCACCTTGGCCCAGCCCAGCTTCTGCACCGCCCGCCAGCGCCGCTCGCCCGCGATCAGCTGGTACCCGTCCAGGTGCTTCCGGACCACGATGGGCTGCAGCAGGCCGGCGGTCTCGATCGAGGCCACCAGCTCCGAGAACTGCGGCTCGTCCAGCCGCGCCCGCGGCTGGTAGGGGTTGGGCCGGATGGTCTGGACCGGCAGCTCGAGCAGCGAGCCGCTCGCCTCCGCCGCCTGCCGGGACACCGGGCCGAGCAGCGCCTCCAGCCCGCGCCCCAGTCGCTTGGTCTCGCTCATGACCCAGACTCCTCCTGCGGGACCGCCGCGCCGGACGCCGGCAGGGCCGGGACCGGCGTCGGCGTGCCGTGGACGGCGGACTCGGCCCGCCGGATCAGCTCCTGCGCCACCGCGAGGTAGCTCTTGGCCCCGATGGACTGGATGTCATAGAGCAGGATCGGCTTGCCGAAGCTCGGCGCCTCGGCCAGCCGCACGTTGCGCGGGATGACCGTCGGGAACATCCGCGCGCCGAAGTACTCCTTGGCGTCCGCGGCCACCTGGCGGCAGAGGTTCACCCGGCTGTCGTACATCGTGAGCAGCACGCCATCGATGGCGAGGGTCGCGTTGAAGTTCTGCTGCACCAGCTTGATGGTGTTGAGCAGCTGCGAGATCCCCTCGAGCGCGTAGTACTCGCACTGGATGGGGATGATCACGCCATCGGCGGCGGCCAGGACGTTGAGGGTGATGAGGCCGAGCGAGGGCGGACAGTCGATCAGGATGAACTCGTAGGAGTCGCGCGCCGCCTCCAGCGCGCGGCGCATCACGCTCTCGCGCCCGGCGCGCTCCACCAGCTCGAGCTCCGCGCCCACCAGGTCCTGCGTGGCAGGCAGGATATCGAGGTAGGGCAGGGCGCTGTCGTTGAGCACCACGTCGGAGAGCGGGCGCCCCTCGATGAGCACGTCGTAGAGCGCAAAGCGCAGCTGATCGCGCCGCACCCCCACGCCGCTGGTGGCGTTGCCCTGCGGGTCGGCGTCGACCAGGAGCGTCTTGTGCTCGGCGATGGCCAGCGAGGCGGCCAGGTTGACGGCGGTCGTGGTCTTGCCGACGCCGCCCTTCTGGTTCGCAATGGCGATGATTCTTGCCATTATAACTCTTTATTTTACAAGAGATTACAAATGAATTTCGGAATACGCCTCCGCACGAGAATACGGGCTGGCGGCGCAAGGCGAATATACTGCTTCGCCTTCGGGCGCGAAATGCTGAACTCCGGATTGTGGAGATGTTTCACGTGAAACATGGCGGGGTCGGGGCGGGGCGGGGCGGCGGTCGGAGGCAGCCGCGTTGCACGTGAAACGCGGATCTCACGCGGGCGGGGCGCAGACCTCCCGGTGCCTGCGCCACTTCTGGACCTCGATCACGAGGTTCTGCAGGTCGGAGGGCGAGATTCCTGGGATGCGACCGGCGCCACCCAGGGTACCGGGGCGGACGGCCGCCAGCTTGTGTCGAGCCTCGGTCGAGAGGGAATGAAAGCTCGGATAGTCGAGCGCCACGTCCAGCAGGAAATCCTCAAGGCTCGCCATCCGCGCAGCACCTTCCCGCTCCCGCTCCAGGTACCCCTCGTACTTGATCTCGATCTCCGCCCACTGGGCAAGTTCCGGATCCCCGCTCCATCCGCAGAGGGCGAGCAGCTCGGGAAGGCTCACGCCAGGTCGGCGGGCCACCTCGCGAACCCTGGTCGGCTCCAGCAGCGGTGCCGAACCGCTCTTCGCCACCAGCGGATTGGCGGCCGCCGGGGAGATCACGGTCTCCCGCGCAAACGCAAAGACCTGCTCCTCCTCGCGCAGCCGCTGCTCGACCTGCCGAAGGCGGGTGTCGTCCAGCAGGCGGGTGGCTTCCCCGATGGCGAAGAGCCGGCGCAGGGCGTTGTCCTGCCTGAGGAGCAAGCGGTATTCCGCCCGGGAGGTGAAGAGTCGGTAGGGTTCATCCACCCCGCGGGTCACCAGGTCGTCAATCAGCACGCCGATCATCGCCTGATCCCGCCGCAGCACCACCGGCGTCTCGCCCTGCGCAGCGCGGGCGGCATTCAGGCCGGCCATCAGCCCCTGCCCCGCCGCCTCTTCGTATCCCGTGGTTCCGTTCACCTGCCCCGCGAAGTAGAGGCCAGGCAGGACCCGGGACTCCAGGGACGGGTGCAGCTGCGTGGGCGGGAGGTAGTCGTATTCGATGGCGTAGCCCGGGCGGGTGATCCTGGCCAGCTCCAGCCCGGGCACCGCGTGCACCATCTGCTCCTGCACCGGGAACGGGAGCGAGGTGGACAGCCCGTTGACGTAGAGCTCCGCGGTATCGAGCCCCTCCGGCTCCAGGAAGAGCTGGTGCCGCTCCGCGTCGCCGAACTTGACGATCTTGTCCTCGATGGATGGGCAGTAGCGGGGACCACGACCACTGATCTCGCCCCCGTACAACGCCGATTCGCCCAGGTGCGCCTCGATCAGGCTCCTGACCGATGCTCCAGCCCATGCCAGGTAGCAGGGCAACTGCGGCAGCCGCGGGTGGCGCTCCAGACTCGAGAACCAGTACGGCATCGCATCGCCGTCCTGGCGCGGGAAGCCGCCGAGATCGATGCTCCGCCCATCGATCCTTGGCGGAGTGCCCGTCTTGAATCGTTCGACTGTAAGTCCATGTTTTACAATAGCTTGTGAAAGTTCGATGGACGGTGCATCACCCGCCCGACCAGCCGGAATCCTGGTCTCGCGGCCCAGGTGGATCGTGCCGCGGAGAAAGGTCCCCGCCGTGATCACCACGGCGCGCGCCGCGAACTCCTGTCCCTCACGCGTCCGCACGCCGCGCACGCCGGCCCCGCTCACCAGCACCTCCACCACCGTGCCCTGCGCGAACGCGAGCGACGCCTGCTCCTCGAGCAGGGACCGCACCGCGCGGCGATACAGGCCGCGATCGCACTGGGCCCGCGGCGACCAGACCGCCGGGCCCTTCGAGCGATTGAGCATGCGGAACTGGATCATCGCGCGGTCCGTGGCGCGCCCCATGATCCCGCCCAGCGCATCCACCTCCCGCACCACCGTCCCCTTGGCGATCCCGCCGATGGCCGGATTGCACGACATCTGCCCGATCGTCTCGAGGTTCTGGGTGAGGAGCAGCGTGCGGGCGCCGGTGCGCGCCGCGGCGGCGGCGGACTCCGTCCCCGCGTGCCCCCCCCCGATGACGATCACGTCGTATGGCGTCATGGGGGCCAAGCTACTGGACCGGACCGGAGAACGGGAGAATCCCCACACCGGCCGCCCTCCGGGCGTGGCCCGCGCAACGCACACGGGGGGACGGGGCCACTGGCCCCGTCCCCCCGTGCCGGCCGCACCGCCCGTGCACTCAGTCCGTGCGCACCCAGCGCCACAGCTCCTTGATGCTGGGCTTCTTGCCGTACGACAGGATGCCCACCCGGTAGATCCGCCCCGCCAGCCAGACCACCGCCACCATGCCCACCAGGGTCGAGGCCACCGCGATCAGCACCTCGCTCAGCGGGAGCGGGGAGATGGCGTAGCGGACGGGGATGACCATCGGCGCGAAGAACGGGATGAAGCTCAGGATCCGCGCCAGGGAGCTGGACGAGTCGTTGAGCAGGGCGAACAGGGAGACGAAGCCCACCGCCAGGATGATCGTCACCGGCTGCGCCGCCTGCTGGGTCTCCTGCTGGGTGGTGCACATCGACCCGACCGCGGCGTACAGGGCCGAGTAGAGCAGGAACCCGAGCAGGAAGAACACCAGGATCACCAGCACCAGCTCCACCGACACCGTCGGGAGGTCGAAGCTCCGCGCCGTGCCGTCGGCGGCCAGCTGGTCCATGCCGGCGGTGGCGGAACGCCCCGCCACGACGCTGGTCAGGTAGAACCCCGCCCCGCCCCAGATGGCCAGCTGCAGCAGCCCCGCCCCGGCCACGCCGAGCACCTTGCCGAGGAGGAGCTGGAAGGGCGTCATGCTGGAGATCAGCACCTCAACGATCCGGTTGGACTTCTCCTCGAGCACCGCGCCCATCACCTGCACCCCGTACATCACCAGCGACAGGTACATCACGAACGAGGTGATGTAGGCCAGCCAGAACGAGCTCTCCCCGCTCTCCCCGGTCACCTTGCCATCGGAGACCTTCTTGGTATCCAGGTCGAGCCGGATCCCCGCCGCGGCGATGAGGCCGGGATCGGCGTCCCGGAGCAGGAGCCGCTGCGACCGCAGGGCGGGCTCCAGCGCCCGCTCCAGGGCGTTCATGTCGCTGAAGCTGGCGACGTTGTTGCCATAGTAGACCATCCGCCCGGAGTCGATGGCCTGGGCGGTCAGCACCACGATGCCGTCGGGGCCGCGGTTGGTGCTGTCGCCGAGCCCCACCCGGGACACCAGTGAGTCCCGCAGGGCCTCCATCCGGCCGCCGGCGTCCAGCCGGGTCACGACGTACCGGGCCCGCCGGACCGAGTCCTTCCCGACGCTCGCCGCGCGGAGCGCGGACTCCACGCTGTCGCCGGTGGCGCCGCCCACGGCATCGAGCAGCACCACGTGGCGGGCCCGGGTCTCCCGCTGCATCAGCAGCTGGGGGAGGTACCCGAAGCCGAGGGTCATCAGCGGCACGATCACGGTACCGATGATGAAGGCCTTGGTCCGGACCCGCTCGACGAACTCCCGCCGCATCACGGCAAAGATCTTGTCCATGGTCAGACCCCCTCGCGGGCCACGGGGTGGGCTGCTTCGGGCCCGACCTTGGCAATGAAGATGGACTGCAGCGACGGCTCCACGACCTCGAAGCGGGACAGCCCCACGTCGGCGGCGATCAGCGCCTTGAGCAGGCGCTCCGGATCGGCCCCCGGCACCAGCCCCACCTCGGCACTCGCGCCGGCGTCGTCCACGGTGGCCACCAGGCTGCGGTCGCCCAGGACCTGCTGGGCCACCGGGGCGTTGCGGGTGAAGCTCAGCGCCACGTGGCTCTTCCCGGCCTCCCGCTTGATCTCGGCCAGGGTGCCGTCCACCACCTTCTCCCCCCGCGCGATGATCGCCACCCGTTCGCACATCTTCTCGGCGTGTTCCATGATGTGGGTGGAGAAGAGCACGCTCCGGCCGCTCCGGGCCACCTCCACCACCACGTCGCGCATGACCTGGCTGTTGACCGGGTCGAGCCCGCTGAACGGCTCGTCGAGGATCACCAGCTCCGGCTCATGCTGCAGCGCCCCCGCGAACTGCACCTTCTGCTGCATGCCCTTGGAGAGGTCGGAGACCTTCCGGAGCGCCCAGTCGCCGATGCCCAGCCGCTCCAGCCAGGCCTTGGCGCGCTTGCGGGCATCCCAGCGGGAGAGACCCTTGGCCTCCCCCAGGAAGGCGAGCTGGTCCAGCACCCGCATCTTGGGATAGAGCCCGCGCTCCTCCGGCAGGTACCCGATCCGGGGCGCCAGCTCGCGCCCCGAGCCGCCCCCACCGAACAGCACCACCTGGCCCTCATCCGGGGTGATGATGCTGAGCAGCATGCGGATGGTGGTGGTCTTGCCGGCCCCGTTGGGGCCGAGCAGGCCGAAGATGCCCCCGGCGGGCACCTCGAGCGACAGCGCGTGGACCGCGGTATGTCCAGCGTACCGCTTGGTCACGCGCTGGACGGAGATGACGGCGACGGCCATGGCAGTCCTGGGTTGGGGGATTCCGGCCCGCCTCCTACGCCCCCCCTGTCCGGGGGGTTTCGGGGTGCCGCGGCCGGCGAGGAAAGAATAGCGGCGCGATCGGGATGCGGGAGGCGCGGATTCCGGGCCCGCCGGTGGTGGTGCGCGCCGTCTTGCGACCCGGCGGGGGATTGCCGAATATGGTGGCACCCCCCGACCCTTACCGCCCCGACCACCGATGCCCTACCAGATCAGCGTCAACCGCGACCTGTGCTCGAGCAACGCCAAGTGCGTGTCGCTTGCGCCGGAGGTCTTCGAGCTCGATGACGAGGAGATCTGCGTCATCCTCGACCCCGAGGGGGCCAAGGACAAGCGGATCCTCCTGGCCGCCAAGGCCTGCCCCGAGGACGCCATCACGCTGGTCGACGACGCCGGCGAACAGGTCTGGCCCTAGCCTCGGCGCGCCGGCACCCCCGGATGCGCCACGGGCTGCCGTCCCCACCGGACGGCAGCCCGTGGCGCGACCAGACCCCGCGCACGGGGGGCTAGCGCTCCCACTCCACCAGGCGCGAGATCCGCTGGACCTGTTCCTTGGGCACCACCAGGTGCTTGTGGGCCGCGCGCACCCCGAACGTGAGCGTCTTCCGAAGAAAATCCTCCCGCGATGCCTCGCCGGGCCCTTCCTGGTGTTCCGCCACGTCGTGCAGCAGCACGCCCGCCGGGGTCTCCTCGTGGTACCGCCCCACGTACAGCGCGCTGCCGGTCGTCTCGAGCACCACGGTGATCCCGTGGAGCTCCGCGTGCCCGGGGTGGAAGACGTGGCCGGACATCAGACGGAGCTGGTGGCGCAGAACTTGTCGAAGGCCGCCGTGAGGCTGCCGGCGATCGCGGCGGGGGCGTGGCCCTCGATCATGTGGCGGTGCACGAAGTGCACGACCTCGCCATCGCGGAACAGCGCCATCGACGGGCTGCTCGGGGCGTAGTCGGCGAAGTACTGCCGGGCCCGGGCGGTGGCCTCGGTGTCCTGGCCGGCAAAGACGGTCACCACCTGCTGGGGACGGACCGCGTGCGTGAGCGCCAGGGCCAGCGCCGGCCGGGCGCCGCCGGCGGCGCAGCCGCAGACCGAGTTGACCACCACCAGGGTGGTGCCCTTCTGGTCACCGAGCGCCGCATCGACTTCGGCCACGGTGGTGAGTTCGCGGGCGCCCATGCGGACCATCTCCTCGCGCATCGGCTGGACCATCCGCGGATCGTACGCCATGATCGTCACTCCTTGAGTGTGTACCGGCCGGCGGGAGAGCCCCCCGCCCGCCGTGCTAGGTGCTGGAACCGGCCGGGTCCGCCCCGGCCTGGCTGCGCAGGGCGCTGCTGAGGGCGTGCCAGGCCAGGCTGGCGCACTTCACCCGCGCCGGGAACTCCCGGACGCCGGAGAAGACCGCCAGCTTGGCGGGCAGGTCGTCGGCGGGCCCGCCGGCGCCGGTGACCATCCGGTGAAAGCTGTCGAACATCCGGCCCGCCTCGGCGAGGGTCTTGCCCTTAACCACGGTGGTCATCAGCGAGGCGGAGGCCTTGGAGATGGCGCACCCCGAGCCGAGGAAGCTCACGTCGGCGATCCGGTCGCCGTCGAGCTTGAGCCAGACCTTGAGCTGGTCGCCGCACAGCGGGTTGTACCCCTCGGCGGCGCGATCCGGCGCCTCGAGCGCGCGATAGTTCCGCGGCGCCCGGTTGTGGTCGAGGATGATGCTCTGGTAGAGCTCGCTCGCGTCGGTCATGCGCCGAAGACCCTCCGGGCCTCGCGCAGGCCGTCGACCAGCTGGTCGACCTCCTCGCGGGTGTTGTAGACCGCGAACGACGCCCGGACCGTGCCCGGCACGCCGAACCGCTCCATCAGGGGCTGGGCGCAGTGATGGCTGGCGCGCACCGCCACGCCGTGCAGGTCGAGGACGGTACCCACGTCGTGCGGGTGGATGCCCTCGAGCACGAACGACAGCACCCCCACCCGCTCCGCCGCCGTGCCGATGATCCGGGCGCCGGGGAGCGCCGCCACCCGCTCGGTGGCCTCGGCCAGCAGGTCGGCCTCATGCCGGGCCACGGCCGCCCAGTCGAGCGCCTGCAGCCAGGTGATGGCGGCGCCCAGCCCGATCACCTGGCTGATCGGCGGCGTGCCCGCCTCGAACCGCGCCGGCACCGGGGCGTAGGTGGTGCGCTCGAAGGTGACCCGCTGGATCATCCCGCCCCCGCCCTGCCACGGCGGCATCGCCTCGAGCAGCGGCAGCCGGCCATACAGGAATCCCACCCCGGTGGGCCCGTACATCTTGTGGGCGCTCGCCACATAGAAGTCGGCACCGAGCGCCTGCACGTCCACCGGGAGGTGCGGCACCGCCTGGGCGCCGTCCACCACCAGCACGCCACCCGCGGCGTGGACCCGGTCGGCCAGCTTCCGGATCGGGTTCACCGTCCCCAGCACGTTGGAGACGTGGGCCACGGCGACGAGGCGGGTGCGCGGGGTGAGCAGGCCGGGGAGCGCCGCCAGGTCGAGCTCGCCCCGGTCGGTCACCGGCAGCACCGTGACCCGGGCGCCGGTGGCCGCGGCCACCAGCTGCCAGGGGACGATGTTCGAGTGGTGCTCCATCCCGGTCAGGAGGATCTCATCGCCCGGGCCGAGCCGCGGGCGGGCGTAGCTCTGCGCCACCAGGTTGAGCGCCGCGGTGGTCCCGGAGGTGAAGACGATCTCGGCGGCCTCGGCGGCGTTCAGGAAGCCGCGCACCTGCTCCCGCACCGCGTCGTAGCGCTGGGTGGCGCGCTGGCTCAGGGTATGGACGCCGCGGTGGACGTTGGCGTTCTCCAGCAGCGCGAAGTCGGCCTCGGCCTCGACCACCGGGCGGGGCCGCTGGCTGGTGGCGCCGTTGTCGAGGTAGGCCAGGGGCCGGCCGTTGACGCGGGCGCGGAGCACGGGAAAGTCATGCCGGAGCCGGGCCACGTCGAGCTGGCCCGCCTCCGCCTGTGCCGTCCCCGCCGGGTGCTGCGCCACGGTCATCGTGTGCCTAGGCCTCCGCCCGCTCCTCGAGCCGCTGCATCACCACCGCCTCGAGCGCGGCCCGCACCGCCTCGTGGGGAATCTCCTCCAGCACCTCCGCCGCGAAGGCGTAGGTCAGGATCTTCCGGGCCAGCTCCCCGCCGATGCCCCGGCTCTTCAGGTAGAAGGCCGCCATCTGGTCGAGGGCCCCCACCGTGGCGCCGTGGGTGCACTTCACGTCGTCCGCGAAGATCTCGAGCTGCGGCTTGGTGTCGATCCGCGCCGTGTCGGAGAGCAGCAGCGCCCGGTTGGTCTGCTTCGCGTCGGTCTTCTGCGCGAGCGGCGTCACGTAGATCTTGCCGTTGAACACGCCGTGCGACCGCCCGTCGAGGATGCCCTTGTAGATCTCGCGGGTGCCGCAGTGGGGATGGGCGTGCATCAGGCTGGTGTGGTTGTCCACTTCCTGGCGGTCGCGGCCCATGTAGAGCCCGAGCATGTGGGCGTCCACCCCGGGCCCGTCGAGGAACACGTCCAGGTTGTTGCGGCACAGCGCGGCGCCGAAGCTCACCGAGAAGGAGAGCCCGCGGCTGTCCTGCCCGTGGCGGATGTGGGTGGTGCCCACGTGATAGGCACGCTCGCTCTCCCGCTGGATCTTGGTGTGCTCGAGCGTGGCGCCGTCCTGGACGATCGCCTCGGTGACGGCGTTGGTCAGGTAGGCCGCGTCGTCGAGGCCCACGTAGCTCTCCAGCACCGCCACCCGGGCGCCCCGCTCCACCAAAATGAAGCTGCGCGGGTGGGTGGCGGCCCCGGCCGCCTGGCCGGCGGTGACGAACACCGCGTGGATCGGCGCGGGGGCCTGTACCCCGGCCGCCACCCGCACGAACAGGCCGTCCTTGAGCGACGCCGTATTGAGCGCGGTGAAGCCATTGTCGTCGGCCCGGGCATACTGGCCCAGGTGCCGTCCCAGCAGCTCCGCGTCCGAGGCCAGCGCGGCGGCGAGCGGCTGCACCGTGACGCCGGCCGGCAGCGCGGGTACCGTGGACAGCGCCGGCGTGTAGCGGCCATTCACGAACACCAGGGTGACCACCCCGGGGATGGCATAGAGGTAGGGCGCCAGCGCCTCGCGGGTGACCTGGCCCTCCGCCGGCTCCGCCAGGCGGAAGGGCGTGGCCACCAGCGGGGCCAGGTTCACGAAGCGCCAGTCCTCGTCCCGGCTGCTGGGGAATCCCGCCGCCTGGAAGCGCTCGAGCCCCGCCTGCCGCAGGGCGGCCAGCCAGCCGCCGCTCCGGGTCGCGGCCCCGTCGCCCTGGAGGATCGCGCCGCTCACGCCGACCCCACCGCTTCGGTGAGCCACTCGTAGCCCTTGGCCTCGAGCTCCAGCGCCAGCTCCTTGCCGCCCGACTTGACGATCCGCCCGCCCGCCAGCACGTGCACGAAGTCGGGCACGATGTAATTGAGCAGCCGCTGGTAGTGGGTGACCAGGATGGTGGCGTTGTCGGGGCGGCGGAGCTTGTTGACCCCGTTGGCCACGATCCGGAGCGCGTCGATGTCGAGGCCCGAGTCGGTCTCGTCGAGGATCGCGAGCTTCGGCTCCAGCACCGCCATCTGCAGGATCTCGTTGCGCTTCTTCTCGCCGCCGGAGAAGCCGTGGTTGACCGCCCGCGAGAGGATCTCCGGGCCCCACTCCACCAGCTTGAGCTTCTCCTCGACCAGGTCCATGAAGTCGAGCGGGTCCATCTCCTCCTCGCCGCGCGCCTTGCGGATCTCGTTGAGCGCGGCGCGGAGGAAGTAGGCGTTGGAAACGCCGGGGATCTCCACCGGGTACTGGAACGCCAGGAAGACGCCCGCCTGGGCGCGCTCCTCGGGTTCCATGTCGAGCAGGTCCTGGCCCTGGTAGCGCACCTGGCCGTCGGTGACCTCGTAGGCCGGGTGGCCGGAGAGCACCTGGGCCAGCGTGCTCTTGCCGGAGCCGTTGGGCCCCATGATGGCGTGCACCTCGCCGGGGTTCACGGTGAGGGTGATGCCGTTCAGGATCTGCTTCTCGCCCGCGCGGGCGTGCAGGTTGATGATCTCGAGCACTCGGTTCTCCATGCACTGTGGCCGGCGGGGCGCGCGCGGTCGCGCGCGCCCGCCGTCAGCCGACGCTGCCCTCGAGGCTCACGCCGAGGAGCTTCTGCGCCTCGACCGCGAACTCCATGGGGAGCTCCTTGAAGACTTCCTTGCAGAAGCCGTTGACGATCATGCTGATCGCGTCCTCGGTCTTGAGGCCGCGCTGCTTCAGGTAGAAGATCTGGTCCTCGCCGATCTTGGAGGTGGAGGCTTCATGCTCCACCGCCGCGCTCGGGTTCTGGACGTCGATATAGGGGAAGGTGTGCGCCCCGCAGCGGTTCCCGATCAGCATGGAATCGCACTGGGTGTAGTTGCGGGCGCCGCTGGCCTTGCCGAGGACCTTCACCTGGCCGCGGTAGCTGTTGTTCCCCTGCCCCGCCGAGATGCCCTTGGACACGATGGTGCTGCGGGTGTCCCGGCCCACGTGGATCATCTTGGTGCCGGTGTCGGCCTGCTGCTTCCCGTTGACCACCGCCACCGAGTAGAACTCGCCCACCGAGCGGTCGCCCTGCAGGATGACGCTCGGGTACTTCCAGGTGATGGCCGAGCCGGTCTCGACCTGGGTCCAGGAGATCTTGCTGTCGTCGCCGGCGCACTTGCCGCGCTTGGTGACGAAGTTGTAGATCCCGCCCCTCCCCTCGCTGTCGCCGGCGTACCAGTTCTGCACCGTGGAGTACTTGATGCTGGCGCCCCGGAGGGCCACCAGCTCCACCACCGCCGCGTGCAGCTGGTTGGTGTCGCGCTTGGGCGCGGTGCAGCCCTCGAGGTAGCTCACCGTGGCGCCCTCGTCGGCCACGATCAGGGTCCGCTCGAACTGCCCCGTGTTGGCCGCGTTGATCCGGAAGTAGGTGGACAGCTCCATGGGGCAGCGCACGCCCCTGGGGATGTACACGAACGAGCCGTCGCTGAACACCGCGGCGTTGAGCGCCGCGAAGAAGTTGTCGTTGGCCGGCACCACCGAGCCGAGGTACTGCTGCACCAGCGCGGGGTGCTCGCGCACCGCCTCGCTCAGCGAGCAGAAGATCACCCCCGACTTGGCCAGCGTCTCCTTGAACGTGGTGGCCACCGAGACGCTGTCGAAGATCGCGTCCACCGCCACCCCGGCCAGCAGCTTCTGCTCCGAGAGCGGGATGCCCAGCTTCTCGTACGTCTTGAGCAGCGCCGGGTCCACCTCGTCGAGGCTCCCCAGCGGCTTGTTCGTCCGGGGGGCCGAGTAGTAGATCACGTCCTGGTAGTCGATCGGCGGGTAGGAGATGTTGGCCCAGTGATGCGGCTCCTTCATCTCCAGCCAGCGGCGGTACGCCTTGAGCCGCCACTCCAGGAGCCAGGCCGGCTCCTGCTTCTTGGCGGAGATCAGCCGGACCACGTCCTCGCTCAGCCCGCGCGGGATCGTGTCCGCCTCGATGTCGGTGACGAAGCCGTACTGGTACGCGCGGTTGACCAGCGACTCGACCGACGATTCCGACGTGCTCATGCCTGCTCCTCACGGGCCGGACGGGCCGGCCCCTCCAGGACCGTCAGTGCGGGCGCCGCGCCCGGGAACTGCACCCGGTACTCGCAGGCGGGGCACCCCTCCAGCATGTGCGACTCGCGATGCACCGCGGCCGCCAGGACCTCCTCCAGGAACCGCCGCTCCGCCGCGCAGATCTCGGGGAAGCGCTCGGCCAGGGCCCGGATGGCGCAGTTGTGCTCGGTCAGGCGCAGCCCCTCCTCGCCGTCCCGCCACTCCGCCATGTACCCGCCCTCCACCAGCGCCCGCATCACCACGTCCATCCGCCGCTCCGGCGAGGCGTCGGTGAGCTCCACCTGGAGCTTGCGGGCCAGGTCGCTGAACCGGGTCTCGAAGGCGCTCACCACCGCCTGACGGCCCGCCTGCTCCGCCACCCGGTCGAGCACCTCGGTGAGCAGTTCCTTGTAGCGCTGCGGGAACAGCGACTCGCCCGCGGCGCTCAGGTGCCAGGCGTAGGTCGGCGCCCCGACCCCGCGCTGCTCCCGCCGGTACCCGATCACCGCCTCGAGTTCCAGCTCCCGCAGGTGGTGGCGGATGGCGTTGGACGACAGGCCCAGCTGCTCCGACAGCTCCCGCGCCGTCAGCGCCCCGGCGCGCTTGAGCGCCACGAGGATGGCGCCCCGCGGCCCCTTGTAGGCGGGCGGGAGCGTCTGCTCGGCAATCGGTTCGGAGATCGAGGTTCCCATGGCGACCGCAACCCTAAAGCTGGGATCGGGATTTGTCAACTAATTACCAATGGATTGGGGCGAATCCGTAATCGCTTATTCATGAAGGGGTTCCGCGATTCCAGCCAGCGGACGGGCTGCCGACGGATCCAAGGGCTCGCTGCGCCATTCCCCGACCAGGCCATGCCGCAAAGCCGGCGCACAGAGGCAGAGTTAGTCGTAAATACAACTACTTCTCAAGCCGTTGTTGTACAACAGATTGCGCGCCAGCATCCGAGCAAGCTCCGCACGCGAACCCGCGCGCGCTCCGGGCCCCGACCGGCCGCCGTGACCTCCGCTATTGTGGCAGAATGACTTCGGCACAAGATTGGGGCGTCTCGAGCCCGGACCCTGGATGACCATTCACCGCATTCGCATGCTCGGCGACCCGATCCTGCGGACCCGCTGCGAGCCGATCGCCAAGCCGCAGTCGGCGGCCGTTCGCGTGGTGGTGGACGACCTGCGCGAGACGCTGCGCGACTTCCAGTCCCGCTTCGGCTACGGCCGCGGCATCGCCGCGCCGCAGATCGGCGCCCCGGTCCGGATCGTCTACATCGAGATGGAGCAGCCCTGGCCGCTCATCAATCCCGAGATCGTGGACGTGGGCAACGAGGACTTCACCGTGTGGGACGACTGCTTCTCGTTCCCCAACCTGCTGGTGCGGGTCTCGCGGGCGCACCACATCAAGGTGCGCTACCAGGACCTGAAGGGCGCCTGGCACCTGACCGAGCTCGAGGGCGACCGGGCCGAGCTGCTGCAGCACGAGATCGACCACCTCGACGGCGTGCTCGCCGTGGACCGGCCGCACGGGCTGGATCCCTTCTGCCTCCGCGAGGAGTGGAACCGCCAGCACGCCCACGAGGGCCGCTTCGGCGAGCCCGAGCCGCGTTCCGAGAGCTACGCCACGCCGCTGACCGGCCTGCTGTAGCCGCCGCCGCGGTACCACCAGGGGGAACGGGCCCGGCGTCTCGGCCGCTTCCCCCTTCCCTCTTCCCGCGTCCCGTTTCCCCTGTTCCCCATCCCCACCCTGCCGCCCCATGCCCCCCCGCCCCCGGTACGCGCCGCACCCGAGTCTCGCCCGCATGCAGGGCGCGGACGCCGATCCCGCCGCCTATCTCCGCGAGGCCCCGGCGCTGGTCGACGCGATGTACGCCGCCCGCCCCGCCCTGCGGCCGATCCACGACGCGCTCGAGGAGCTCGCCCGCGGCCTCGGCCCCGACATCCGGCTCTCTCCCGGCAAGACGATCGTGCCGGTCTACCGCACGCACGTGATCGCCCAGATCAAGCCCGCCACGAAGACCCGGATCGACTTCGGGCTGGCGCTGGGCGCGCTCAAGGGCAAGGGGCGGCTGCTGGAGACGGGGGGCTACGCAAAGAAAGACCGGATCACCCACCGGATCGCGGTGAGCTCGCTGGCCGACCTGGATGACGAACTGCGGGGATGGCTGCGGCGGGCCTACGAGCTCAACGGCTGAGCGGCATCACGGCACGGCGGCGCGACGCACCACGCGGCCCCGGGCATCCATCCGGTCGAGGTTGGCCTGGATGCGCTGCACGTAGGTGAGCGTCTCCTGGTGACGCCAGCCACGGACTTCGGGGGCCACCACCGCGATGCTGGTCCACAGCGCCGGGTCGAGCGCGCGGGTGCGGGCCAGGGTGCGGGCCCGCAGGATGGGTACCCGGCCGGCGTTGTAGCTGGCGAACATGAAGTGGCGGTGATCGTCGGCGCTCACCGAATCGCCGAGCCACAGGCGCCAGAGGCGGCGGTCATAGTAGATGCCGGCGGCGATGTTCCACTCGTCGTGATCGATGGCGGTGAAGTCCGGGTTGCGCGACTGCACCTCGGTGAAGGTGGTGGGCATCAGCTGCATCACCCCGCGGGCGCCCACCCAGCTGGTGGCGGCGGGATTGAGGTTGCTCTCGGTCATCCCCTGAGCCTTGAACAGGCGCCAGTCGAAGCCGATGCCGAAGAAGCGCTTGCTGTACTTCCGGAAGGTGGGGTCGTAGCGGTCGGTGACCGCCTGGGCACGGAGCGGCGGGGCCGGCAGCAGCACCAGCAGCAGCAGGGCGGGGAGGAGCCACCGCCCGAGGGCGCCGCGG
>Ga0268298_10000837_pt1 | contig 38396 bp, 37 predicted proteins | sample WWTPWeurt_MetaG_FD_194462 | JGI IMG/M metagenome (GOLD analysis project Ga0268298, IMG submission 194462) | Activated sludge microbial communities from WWTP in Nijmegen, Gelderland, Netherland - WWTP Weurt | ecosystem: Engineered > WWTP > Aerobic digester > Activated sludge | place...
AATGATCTGGTGCGGGTTTGACGCGAGCGAGCAGAACACGGACAAAGCGGCCTGAAGCGGCTGCCGCATTGCCTCTCGACGAGGTTCTCGCCAACGTCGACCACTTTGTCTATCGCATCGATTTCCAGAGCGGCCGCTTCGATTACCTGAGTCCCGCTGTGGCGCCCATGCTGGGCACCTCTCTTGACGATCTGCTCGCCCGGGGGCACGAGGCTCTGGGGCAGTTCATGGACGGCGAGGACCGTCGTCGGTGCTGGGCAGACATCACCGGTGCCTGCTCCGCGCATCCGGGGGAGACGGTGGTCTTGCGCTTCGAATATGGAGTCACCGATGCCGCAGGCCGACGCCGGCGCTATTCGGATTCCATCAAGGTGGTCTCCGACGACGACGGATCGCCACTTTGGGGATACGGCATCGCGAGTGACGTGACCTCCCGCTGGGAGGCGGAGAAAGCCCTAAGGGAGAGCGAGGCGCTGTTTCGATCCACCATGGGTGCTTCCCAGGTCGGCATCTTTGTCCTTCAAGACGGCAAATTTCGTTACGTCAATCCCTGGCTACTGCGGCAGTTTGGCTATGCCGAGGAGGAAATCGTCGATCGCCTGGGGCCGGTAGACCTGGTGGCCCCCGAGCACCGCGACTACGTTGCCGAACAGGTGCGCCGCCGTGCTGCGGGGGAACCGGGAAAAGGCTACGAGGTGCTTGCTCTGCGCAAGGATGGCAGCGTGTTTCCGGCCATGGTGCTGGGAGCCCCGAGCGTCTATCTGGATAGGCCGGCATCGGTCGGAACGCTGCTCGATATCAGCGAGCGCAAATGGGCGGAAGAGCAGTTGCGCGAGTTGGCCTACTACGATTCCCTCACCGGACTGCCGAATCGCCGCCTCCTCGAAGATCGCCTTCGGCAAGCCTTGGGAGTTGCGGAACGGGATGGCGCTACCCTGGCCCTCTTCTTTATCGACATCGACCATTTCAAGCGGGTCAACGATTCCCTCGGCCATACCGCGGGGGATGAATTGCTCTGCGCAGTCGCCGAGCGGCTGGGGACGGTGGTGCGGAAAATCGACTCTCTGGGGCGCTTGGGCGGGGACGAATTCATTGCCCTCTTGCCCGGGGTGTCCGCCGCCGAAGCGGCAGAAGTGGCGAGTCGGATGATCAAGGCGTTCGCCGAACCTTTCCGCCTGGGGGAGCATGATCTCACCGTCACGCCTTCTTTCGGGATCAGTCTCTATCCTGGCGACGGCAAGGACTTCGAAACCCTGCTGAAGAATTCGGATACGGCGATGTATCGGGCCAAGGAGGCAGGACGCAACGGCTTTCAGTTCTATTCCCGGGACATGAACGTCGCCACGCTCGAACACCTGATGCTCGAAAGCAGTCTGCGCAATGCCCTACCCAATGGCGAACTGACGCTTCACTACCAGCCCCTGGTCGCCCTTGAAACGGGACGTATCGTCGGCGTCGAGGCCCTGATCCGTTGGCGTCACCCCCAGATCGGTATGATCTCGCCGGCCCGGTTCATACCGGTGGCCGAGGATACGGGAATTATCAACGCCATCGGCGACTGGGTACTCTTCGAAGTCTGTCGGCAGGCCATGGCGTGGCAGGCCGCGGGCATTCCCCCTTTGACCGTGGCAGTGAACGTGTCGCCGGTGCAGTTTCGCCAGACCGGCTTCGTGGACGTGGTGGCTGGAGCCCTGGCCTACTCGGGGCTCGAGCCGGCGTTTCTCGAACTGGAACTGACCGAGCGCACGGTCATGCACGATGCCGAGGTAAATCTTGGGACTTTGTCGGCATTGCATCGCATGGGAGTGGAACTGGCGGTGGACGACTTCGGCACCGGCTATTCGTCGCTCGCCTATCTGAAGCGCTTTCCGGTGAACAAGCTGAAGATCGATCAATCCTTCGTCCGCCATGTGGTCGAGGATACCGACGATCAAGCCATTGCATCGACCATCGTCAGCATAGGCAAGAGTTTGCGGCTTACCGTGCTGGCCGAGGGGGTCGAAACCAAGGCGCAGTTGGCTTGGCTTTGCGCCCAGCGCTGCGATTTTGCCCAGGGGTATCATTTCAGCCCGCCCCTGCCGCCCGAGGACATGGCGGCCATGCTGCGGCGGCAACCGTTTTTGACTGGAGAGTGAAGTGAACGAGGTGACCATCCAAGTTGGCGGCATGAGCTGCCAAGGCTGTGTGCGCAACGTGACCGGCGTGCTGTCCGTATTGCCCGGTGTTGCGACGGCGGAAGTAAGTCTTGAGCAAGGGATCGCCCGGGTGACCTATGATCCCGAACGGGTGACCAGGGAAGTGCTGGTCGGCGCGATCGAGGATGCGGGATTCGACGCGCAATGAGTGAACTCGCCGTTCCCCGCCTGACCCAACTTGCCCATGGGGGCGGCTGCGGCTGCAAGATCGCCCCCGGCGTCCTCGAATCCATACTCGCTCAGAATGTCCGGGGCTTCGTTCCGCCCCAACTGCTGGTCGGTATCGAGACTTCCGACGATGCGGCGGTCTACCAGATCAACGAACGGCAGGCCATCGTCGCCACGACCGATTTCTTTATGCCCATCGTCGACGATCCCTTCGACTTTGGCCGCATCGCCGCCACCAACGCCATTTCCGACGTGTACGCCATGGGGGGGACGCCGATCTTTGCTCTGGCTCTGGTCGGCATGCCGATCAATAAACTCCCGGTGGAGACTATCGGCCGCATTCTCGCGGGGGGCGAGGCCATTTGCCGGGAGGCCAGGATTCCGGTGGCCGGTGGACATACCATCGATTCGGTGGAACCGATCTACGGACTGGTGGCCATCGGTCTGGTGGACCCGGCACGGGTCAAACGCAACAGCGGGGCTCGTCCGGGGGATCGCTTGATCCTCGGAAAACCCCTAGGGGTTGGAATTTACAGTGCGGCCTATAAGAAAGGCCGGCTTACGCCTGCACAATACGAGTCGCTAATCGCCAGCACCACCCAACTCAACACACCAGGCCCCTTGCTCGCTTGCCTGGAGGGGGTCCATGCCGTCACTGACGTCACCGGCTTCGGCTTCTTGGGGCACCTGCTCGAAGTCTGCAAGGGATCGGGTGTCGCCGCCAGCCTGCGCTTTGGCGATCTGCCACTGCTTCCGCATGTGCGCGAACTGGCGGGCGCCGGGAACGTCACCGGTGCTTCGGGGCGTAACTGGGCTGGATACGGCAGTCACGTCAAGCTCCCGGAACGGTTGGCGGAGGCTGACCGCGCGCTCCTTTGCGACCCCCAGACTTCGGGGGGGTTGTTGGTGGCCTGCGCGCCCGAGACGGCGACGGAAGTGCTGTCGATTTTTCTGCAAGAGGGCTTTGCCCATGCCTCGATCGTCGGCGAGGTGGTGGAGGGGGCACCGGCAATTCAGGTGGAGTGAGCTTCGGGAATGCCCGGAGCACGGCGCCAGCGCGCCGCTCTCAAACGCAGACGAGGGCGCAGTGGTGACCTTTGGCGGAGGTGGCGTGGGCGTCCTTGAGGCACTGGCGGGCACACGAGGTACAGCGCCCGCAATCGCTCGCGACGCCCAAGTCCCGGCGCAAATCCTTGAGCGTCTTCGCACCTGCTGCGGCGGCTTCGTGAATCTGGCGTTCGGTGACGGCGTGGCAGACGCAAACGTACATGGTGGCAGTCGAAGGGTTTGTTGCGAATAATTCTCAATCCAGAAGAATGCTTTGTCAAGACCGAAATGCGCTGACTGAGCGTTCGCTCCGGTAAGATTTCACGACCCGCTCCATCGGATGGGAACGATTGCCGGGCCGCCGCCTCGAACTTGTGTGATCCCGGATGGAAGGGGCGTCGATGAACCTTGCCGATCTCCTTGCTGAGCTTCTGAGCGTTGCCGCCGCGTTGTCAGGCTATGAGCCCATTCCCGTCTCCGCTCTTCCCCCGGTGGAGGTGGTCGAGCCGGCCAATCTGGCCAACGAGGCTTGTCCTATGGAAGCGGGGCGCTGCGGAGGCATCGTCGCCTATTTCGATACTGACCGGCGGCGGATCTTGCTCAGTACGCGGCTCGATCTTGATAACGTCGGCGACAATTCCTTTGTCGTGCACGAATTGGTTCATGTCCTCGAGCAGCACTACAACGGCGGCAAAGCCTTCGTCGGCTGCGAGGCCAATCTGCGTTCCGAAAGGCGAGCCTATCGTGTGCAGAACGCCTATTTGCGACAGTTGGGACGGAGTGAGCGCCATGGTCGCGTTCTGACCGGATTGGTGTGCGCTCGGGAGCAGCCCAGCGAGAGCAGCATGGTGCTGGTTCCGGCAGCGGCCGCGGCGCGTGAGCGAATGGCCCTGGAGGATTTCATGGCCGACCTGGAAACCGGCGGACCTGCGGAAGCAAAAGCTTCGCCGGCACCCGATGGCCGGATGTAGTCTGGCGTACCAGCGGGCGCGCAGCCGGATCCTTCGGCTTACGGCTCCATGTGGGACTGCAGGTAGTTGGCGACCCCGACGTCTTTGACGAGGCTGTGTTGAGTCTCCAGCCAATCGATGGCTTCCTCGCAATGCTCTAGAAGATCTTCGAGCAATTCGCGGCTGACGTAGTCCTGGAGCACCTCGCATTGGGCGATGGCGTCTACCAGGAGGGGGCGCTGGATATCCTTCTCGTAGGTCAGATCGGCGGCCAGGCATTCGACGGGGTTCTCGCCGATGAGCAGCTTGCCCAGGCTTTGGAGATTGGGCAGTCCTTCGAGGAACAGTACCCGCTCGATGAGTTCGTCCGCTTCCTTCATGACCCGTATCGATTGACGGTACTGGTAGTCGTTGAGTTTCTCCAGGCCCCAATTGCGGAACATGCGCGCATGGAGGAAATACTGGTTGATCGCAGTCAGCTCGTTCTTGAGGACTTGATTGAGCAGGGTGATGACTTTCTTGTCGCCTTTCATGGCCGTGACTCCTTAGGCGCCTTCGCCGGGTTTCATCTGGCTCTGCTGGTAATTCTGCAGGCCAACGAGATCGATGAGACCGATCTGCTTTTCCAGATAGTAGGCGTGGTCCATTTCGGTATCTTCGAGCTGGACGTTGAGCATGTCCCGGGTGACGTAGTCCTGGGCCTTCTCACAAGCGGCGATCGCCTTCTTCAGCTCGCCCACGACGTGGTACTCCAGCTCCAGATCGGCCTTGAGCATGGCGGGAACCGTCTTGCCAATCTTGAGGGCGTCGCGCTTGCCCAGATTGGGCGTCCCTTCCAGAAAAAGGATGCGCTGGATCAGCGCCCGGGCGTGCTGGCGTTCGTGGTCCGATTCGTGAAGAGCCTTGTCGGCGAGGTGGGGAAAGCCCATGTCGGCGTACATCTCGCCGTGAATCAGGTATTGGTCGATGGCGGTCAACTCGCCGGCCAGGAGACCGTTAAGAATCTCGAGAATTTTTTTGTCGCCCTTCATGACGATCTCCGTTGGGGGTTGGGATTCCCAAGGATGGCATGGGAAATCCTGTAAATCAAGGCGTGGCGGGCGATACGACGCGTCACGAGGAAAACCAGCTTGGATCGACGATGTCAAGCAATTCGCCGCTCAGGACCTTCTGCAAGGCATAAATGCTTTGCGGGCGGGCCATGATGGGTAGACGCAGGCACCAGTCGATGAGTTCGAGCAGTTGGGGTGAGTATTGCCGTGCCCAGCGCACCTCCGCGGGCGGAAGGACTTCGCCTTTGAGGCGACGGTCGGCGGCCAGAGGCGTGACGCCTCCGGACAAGCAGGAATAAAGCGTGGCTCCGATGGCATAGATGTCGGTCCAGGGACCCAGTTCGCCGTCGGCCTGCTGTTGTTCCGGGGCGGCGAACCCCAGAGTGTAGATATTGCCCAGATTGACCTGGGCCTCCCCGAGACCCCAGCGGGCCGCCCCGAAGTCCAGGAGCACCGGATTCCCGTCCCGGCGCAGAAAGATATTGGCGGGCTTGAGATCCAGGTGCAGGAGTTTCTGCTTGTGTACTTCGCGCAGGCCGGCGAGGAGACGGACGAAGACGCCGCGCAGGAATTCCTCCCGGATGGGCGCGCCGGCCTTGGCTTTGCGGACGATGTGTTCATGCAGGCTACACCCCTCTTCATGGCGCATGACCAGATAGGCGGTCCCATGGGCCTTGGAGAAATTGAGCACGCTTACGACATTGGGGTGACGGATGCGGGCCAGGAGCTTGGCTTCCTCCAGGAAGGAGCGCATGCCGGTATTGAACTTGCCCTGGCCTTCGGGATTCACTTGGGGTTCGAGACTTCCGGCGGCCCGAGTGGCGAGGGCATCCGGAAGATACTCTTTGATGACCACGAGCCCCTCTTCGGAATCGCGGGCGAGGTAGACCAGGGAGTAACCGCCGCGGGAAATGAGTTTCTCGACGCGATAGGTGTCGATAACGGTACCGGGAGGCAGCGGCTGGCAATGGGCGGGGGGCATGGCCGGGAAGGAAAGACCAGAGGCGGGCCTTCATTCTAACCCTGCTCCCTGTTTCGATCAGCCCATCAGAGCCCAATGGTTATCTACCGCCATCGGTTCGGGCCAGGCCAGGAAGGCAGGAGCGCCCGTCGGAAGCCAGCGTATCAAGCCATAGGCGGTGGACACCAGCAGTCCTCCCGAGCCGCCACCAGGAGCCAGAGTCAGGGCGTAGGACTCCTTGAATTGCACAACCGGGGCCAGGCGTGCTGGCGCATCCGGCTGCCAGGCCAGCACCAGGCCGGCCTGATGGCTGGAGACGGCAAATCCGCCCTGGGCGGCGGGGGCGATGTCGCCGGTGTAGCCGATGCCGTCATTGTCTAGCGCCGGGAGTTCGAGGGCATCGTTGCGCAGGATGGCGAGCAGAGGGGCCGCCGCGCGATCCCCGGCGTCGTCGTGTTCGGCCTGGAGGGCGATGCCCAGGAGGGCTGCGCCGGAAGCGTCGCGGCTCCAGGCCAGGTGGCGCAGGCTGAGCCGGCGGTCGGCAAGCTGCCAGCGTCCTGACAAGCGGCCATCGGAACCTAGGCGCACCAGGGACGAGTCCATGCGCTCCAGGCTGTGCTTCCGATCGCCGGGGATGGTGCGGAAAACCCCCCCGTTGGCGATGAAGAGATGGCCTTCCTCGTCGGTGACCACCTGGTGAGGGTCGATTCCGTGGCTGTCCCATTCGTCCAACTTGGTCAGAGTGCGCAAATCGCGGACGCCGACGCGCCCCTGTCCCGAAGCGATGTCGGTTTCAGTGGTGTATAGGACATCCCCCATGGTGACCGAGTGGCCGCCGAGGCGGGTGCGGGTGCCCTCCAGATCCTCGCGCCGGACGACGTGGCCCTCACCGTCGCAGCGCAGCAGCCAGGCCCCAGGACGGACCCCGATGACGAGCAAGCCGCCGCCGGCCTCCGGGACGATGCCGTGGGGCCGGGTAGGCAACGGGACGGCGTAAGCGATCGAGAGCCGGCCCGCCGCCCAGTCGGCTTCCAGCACCCCGGCAAAATAGGAGTCGGTCGGCTTCGGGCCCCGCCACGCGGCTCCGATCCGGGACAGCGGGGCGACGGCGACGGCCGTTGCCGCGCGCGGCACGCAGGCGGTGGCAACGAGAGAAAGCAGCATCTGGCGTCGATTCATGGATTTTCTCCCTTAAAACTTGTATTCGAGCGACAGTTGGGCCGTCCGTTTGGTGCCGGGAACCACGTGACCGCCGTTCTCATAGACCGATTCGTAGTAGCGCTTGTCGAGGAGGTTGAGGACATTGAGCTTGACGACGTATTTCGCCTGCTCGTAGGAGACCATGGCGTCCCAGCGGCGGTAGCCGGGGGCGACGTTGACGGTCGGCGTTGCCGTCCCGTTGGGGATCCCGTAGGCCAGACGCGAGCCCTTGCCCTCGACTCCCGCCCCGAGGCGCCATCCGGCTGGGAGGCGATACGTTGTCCATAAGCTGTAGGTAAACGGAGGCGTGTTGCGCGGCCGCAGGCCTTCCACCGCCGTGCTGCCGCCAGGCTTGGCTTCGTCGATGCGGGCGTGAAGCAGGGCCCAGCCGAGAAAGACCTCCCAGCGGGACGTAATGCGGCCGGCCGCTTCGAGTTCGAAGCCGTCGGTATGGCGCTTCCGGGTCAGCAGATTGGGAAAGGGGTTGGCGAGCGTGGGCGCCGCCGAGGCCGATTCGACGTCGGTGTTGCGCTCCCACTCCTTTTCCGCCCGGTAAAGGGAAGTGCGCAAGGAGAGATCGCCCTCGAGCAGCTCCCATTTGGCACCGAGTTCGAGGGTGCGACTGCGTTCCGGGGGTGCCGGAGAGGTCGCCGTGGTGAACTGGTAGAGGTCGGCAGTCGGATTGAACGAGTCGCTGAAAGCGAGATAGTAGTGTTGAAGTTCAGTGGGCTGCCACGATAACCCGCTGCGGTAGCTCCACTCGCTGAACCTGACGTCGGCCGGCGTGTCGGCGGTTTGGGTATTGTTGCGGTACTGGGCGTCCATGCGGTCGTGGCGCAGACCCAGGAGAATCTTCCAGCCGGGCAGGAATTCAATACTGTCCTGGGCATAGGTGCCCACGGTATCGCCGACGTAGCGGCTGATGGCGAAGCGGGTCCGGCTCCCGTAGCCGTCGGGCAATGGGGGCGTGGCGTCGGGATTTCCGACCGTGGTGTTGGCCAGATTGGCGATTGCAGGGTTGTTGTACGACCAGCGCCCGGCGTTTTCGTGCAGGAGTTCCAGCCCGGCGAGCAATTCGTGCTTCAAGGGGCCGGTGGCCAAGCGGGTCGTGAAATCGGTCTGGCTGGTCCAGGTCCGTTCGTGGCCACCCCGGGCCTGGCGGGCGCGGCGGATAGCCGTGTCGTCGGTGATGGCGGTGGTTCCCGCGAGAAGGCGGGGCGCCACGCCCCACAGGTCGCGGGTGTAGTCGGCTTGGCGCAGCACCGTGCGAATTTCGGTATCGCTCGAGTATCGGTGGAGATAACTCCCGGTGTTGATGTGGGTCGTATTGTCCTCGTAATCCGAGGTGGTCCCGTAAAAGCGGCTGGCCGCAACGTCGAGGGGACGTTTGTTGAAGAACGGTACGCCGTAGTCGAGCGTATTGTGGGTCTTCAGGGTGTAGTGGCCGATCGAAAACTCGTCTGGCGTGCCGATCCCCCAGCGCAAGGTGGGGGCGAAACCGTCGCGTTCGCTTTCGACGTGGTCGCGGGAGCTTCCGGCGTCGGTCTTCATGGCATTGACCCGCAGCGCGGCGTTCTCACCGACGACCTGATTGACGTCCACCGTCACTCGCTTGTAGTCGTAACGGCCTACTGTGCCGGTCACGCTCCCTTTGTTGACCAGGCCGGGTTCTTTGCTCGCCTGGTTGATGACGCCGCCGGCCTGGCCGCGGCCGAAGAGCATGGCGGCGGAACCGCGCAGCACTTCCACTTGCTCGATGGTGAAGGTTTCCCGGTTGTATTGCGCAACGTCGCGGATGCCGTCGAGGTAGAGATCGCCGAAGGAAGAGAATCCCCGGAGCGTCATGTTGTCGCCGATGCGGCCGCCCTCGCCGGCGTTGAAGGAGAGGCCGGCGACGTTGCGCAGGGCTTCTTTCAAGGTGTCGGCGTTCTTGTCCTCGATCAGGGCCTCGCTGACCACAGTCAGCGCCTGGGGGACATCCTTGGGCAACTGGGGCAGCTTGCCGACGCGGGTGACGCCGCCCTGATAGCCCTTGCCCTCGTCGATGCGTTCATCCTGAACGGTGATCGGGGCCAGCGACTTTTCGCCTTCGGCGGCGGCCGCAGGCAGCAGGGAGGCAGCGGCGAGGGCGGCGCCAAAGAATGGCGCGGGATGGCACGGGCGTGCCGGACGGATTGGATTTTGCTTTTTCACCAGAAACTCCTGCAATTGTTGGGGGGCTGGCTGGCGAAAAAGGCTGGCTGGCTATGGGTTGGGGGAAAACGGTCAGTCGGGAGGCGAGGGATCGGTGACGAAGCCGATACGGCTCAGTCCCGCCCGGGCAGTGGTCGACAGAGTCTGAGCGACTCGCGCGTAGGGCGTACTGCGGTCGGCACGGAGTTGGACCTCGGGCTGCGGCGACTGGCGGGCGGCTGCGGCGAGTCGTTCGCCGAGGACGGGATCGTCTACCGGTTCACCGTTCCACAGCACTTGGCCAGCGGCGTCGACGGCCAATTGGATGTGGTCGGCTTTGGTCTGATTGGGGGCGGAACTCGCCCTGGGCAGCTCTACTTTGACGGCATGAGTGAGGAGCGGCGCGGTGACCATGAAGATGACCAGCAGTACCAGCATGACGTCGATCAATGGAATCATGTTGATCTCGGCCAGCGGGGCATCGTCGTCGGTGTCTAGGGAGGCGAAGGCCATGGCGTGGGTTCTCAGAGCGCGGCAAACCCGGCCTGGGAACGGGCCAGGGCGATGACCTTCTCGCTGGTGTCGCGGGCGTCGGAGAGCATGGGCGAGGTCTTGACGCCGGTGGCGAGGAAGGCGAAGACGTCGTAGGCGAAGGCGTTGAGGCGGGCGAGGAGATTGCGATTGGCGCGGGCGAAGGCGTTGTAGGCAATCGCGGCAGGAATGGCGACGGCCAGGCCGATGCCGGTCATGACCAGGGCTTCGCCCACCGGCCCCGCCACCTTGTCGAGGGTGCCCTGGCCGGCAACGCCGATGGCCAGCAGGGCGTGGTAAATGCCCCAGACCGTGCCGAAGAGTCCGACGAAGGGGGCCGACGAGGCCACGGTGGCAAGGAAGGTCTGGCCGAATTCGAGCCGGCTGCGATCCTCGTCGATGGCCCGCTTCAGGGCCCGGGTCAACAGTTCGTCGGGGGAGCCGCTGTCGATGAGGGCGCGTCGGCCGCCGCGGTTCTGCAACTCGATGGCGGTGAAGCCGTGGTGTACCAGATGGGAGAAAGGATCGGTGGTGCCCCGTTCGCGCAGGCGGCCGGCCACGGCCTCCAGGTTGGGAGCCTGCCAGAAGTCGGCGAGGAAGGCTTCGCTCCGGCGACGCAGGCGAAAGACTTGAATCCCCTTGGTGACGATCAGGGTCCAGGTGCCCAGGGAGGCGATCAGCAGCAGACCGAGGACCAAGCGGGCAATGCCGTCGGCGGCCACGAAGAAGTGGGCGAGGCCCAGGGAGGTTTCCATGTCTAGCCTTTCAGCGAAAAGATGATGGGGACGAGAACCCAGGCGCCCACGGACTCCTCGCCGCGCCGGGCGGGAACGAATTTCCACTGGGCGACGGCATCGGCAGCGGCCTGATCGAGGCGGGTCGAACCGCTGGCGGTCCGGATTTCCACCTGGGCGGCGCGGCCATTGGACTCGACGAAGACCCGTAGCACGACCTTGCCCTCTTCGCCCAGCCGGCGGGAGATGGGGGGATAGGCGGGGGCCGGGTTATGCAGGTAGTCGGCGTCGAAGCGCGCTTGGGTCAGCGTCGCGGGAACGGTTGCGGCAGACGGGGCGGCAGGCGCTGCCGAAGCTGGCGGAGCAGGGGGTGCGGGCGGGGCGCTTGCGTCGACCGGGGAAGGACCGGCGGTGGCCAGCAAGGGCGCGCGCGCTTGGGCCGCAGGTTGGGGGCGGGGAGAGGGCCGCTTTTCGACCCGGGTCGGCGGCGCGGGAGCCGCGACCGGAGCCATCGGCGCCGGTGGGGTCAGCAGATCGACGGTCAGGGTCGGTGCCTCGGGAAGCGAGGGTAGGCGATCCAGCCGGCTCAAGGTGATTAGCACTAGGCTGTGGGCGGCGACGACCAAGACCAAGCTGCGCCAGGGATAGGCGGGCCCAACGTAAGGAGGGTTCCGGGGCGGTGCGAGGACGGCGGACATCATCTACCAGCGAAAGAAGACCAGGGACCAGACGCCGACCATGAGCAGAACGGGCCAGGCCATGGCCAAAGTCGCGCCGAACCGGGCAGCGCTTGCCGTGCCGGATTGCCGCGCCAATCGAGCGGCGAGGACGAGGCAGCCAAGGCTTCCCGCTGCGAGCAAGGCGACGCGGAAGGCGGGCAGCCAACCGAGCCAGAGGTGTTCGGCTTTGAGATGGCTCACGGTGAGCATGGAGAGCCCGAGAATCACACTGGCGGCCGCCATGGGCGTCAACGCCAGGGTGAAGCGCTGCCACGAATAGGACGGGTGGCTAGTGAGGCGGGCGGCCAGGGCGGGGCCGAGCCAGAGCAGGCTGCCGAGGACGAAGCCGCCGCCCAGCAGGTAGGCGAGGATGAGGGCGCCGTCGAGCCAGGTGAACAGGTCGCTGGCTTCCGGGACGTGGGTGAGCAGCCACCAGGGGGCATCGTTGTCCAGCAGGGCAAAGTACTCGCGTTCCACCAGCCAGTCGGCCAGCGCCAGCTTCGCATCGCGGAACCAGGGGCTGACTGTCCACTGGAAGGCGGCGGTGGCGACGCCGAGGACGCCGAACAGCAGCGTCAGGGCCTCCGGCGTGCGGGCGGGGTTTTCCGGGTCGAGCACTTCGGCGAAGGGGGAACGCCAGGCGAGCGCCACGGCCTCCCGCTGGCCGGAGCAGCGCCCGCAGGCATGGCATTCGGAAGCGCTGGTCATGCGGCGCACATCCACCAGGGGGGCGCAATTCACCGGGGTGAAGTCGCCATCGTGGCGGTCCCAGGCGGCCCGGTCGACGCGGTAGTGGAGCGGCGCGATCTTGGCCAGGACGGCGAAGACGCCGGACGCGGGGCACAAGTAGCGGCACCAGATGCGCTTTTCACGGCCGTAGAGGAGGCCGATGGCGACGGCGGCCACGGTGGAGCCGCCCAGGACCAACAGCGCCGCCTGAGGGTATTCGTAGACACTCACCAATTGGCCATAGACCGTGGTGCAGACGAAGGCGACAAAGGGCCAGCCAGACCACTTCAGCCAGCGGGGCAGCGGGTGGCCGCGGCCGAAACGGCTGATCTGCTCGGAGATGAAGCCCTCGGGACAGAAGAGGCCGCACCAGACCCGGCCGAGGCTTACAGTGGCGATCATGACGCCCGGCCACCACAGGCCCCAGAAGCAGAACTGAGCGAAGAGCCGCAGGTTGTCCCAGATGTGGGCGCTTTCTGGGGGGAGGGGGAGAAAGGCGGGAACGATGACGAGGACGGCGTAGACGATGACCACCCCCCACTGAACGGCAATCACCGCCCGGCGATGGCGGCGCAGGAACAGCCCGAGCCGGGCGATTCGCCCTTGGGACGCCGTGCCCGGCCGGGTCGGATGAAAGGTCAGAACGTGTTCCCCCATGATTTCCCCCGGAGCGATTTACTTCGCCACCATCTGCCCCTGGGCGGTGTCCGGGTGGAATTCGCCGAAGAATTTGTAGCTACCGGGTTTCAGGGGCTGGAAAATGAGGTTGGAGGTGACCCCGGCGGCGATCACCTTTTCCTTGCGCAATTCGGTACTCTCGAATTCCTCCGGGCCGGGGCCCTGGTTGGTGATTTCCAGGCGGAACTTGGTATTGGCCGGGACTTCCAGGGTGGCCGGCTGAAAACGCCCATCCTTGATGAGCAGCTTGATCGTGGGTAGGTCATCGGCCCGGGTCGGCGGAGCTGCGGTGAGCAGCAAGGCGAGAGCCATTCCGGCGACGGAGACCGACATCCAGGTGCCCGGACGTAAGCAGGAGAGAAATAGCGGAGGCATGGTCGTGGGCGTTAGAAAGCGAGATTGGCTCGCAGGCCGAGTACGCGGGCCGAGCGGGCATCGGGATTGGCTCCCGGACGGGCGACCCACTGGAAGTCCGGCGTCAGGTCGAATTGGGGCGATACTCGGTAGCGATAGTAGATTTCGGCAACCCTTTCGGCCCCGGCGGGAGAGAAGCTAAAGGCTCCCAGGCAGTTGTCGGCGTCATCAACTCCCAGGCATCCACTGCCGCCGGCAGCCCGATAATCGTCGCTGGCCTTCAGCCAACTGCCCGCCAGGCCCAGGGTGTCGCCGCCGCGGCCCCAGTAGCTGCCGTTGAAGGCAGCCCCAAGGGCGAGTCCCTGGTCGAAGGGAGATTCGCCGCTGACCAGTTTGCCATAGCGGGCGAAGAGGCCGACGCCGTCCCCGACCTGCTGATCCAGCGAGAATCCAATGCCCGTGTGCCTTTCCCGATTGCCTGCAAGGTCGGCAGCCTTGGTGCGATTCCAGGCATAAAGGCGATAGCTTCCGGCCAGGCCGCCAAACAGGCGGACTTGCCGCTCGGCCTGCGCGATCACCAGGGGCGCGGCCAAGCTGCGCTGGTAATTGGCGCCCCTCTCCCCGGCGCCGAAGACTCCCAGGGACAGGCGCCAGGGCTGGCTCTTCTCCGAAGTATTGACGTAGGCGGCCACGAATCCCGGCTGGAATCCATTGGCGTCTACGGCGACCTCTCCCCCGGCATCGAGGAGCGGATTATGGACAAAGACGGAATTGAGGAATTGTTTGGATTCGTCGCCGGCCACCGCGTTCTGGTCGAAGAAGCCGAATATGTCCATCTTGCCGAAGGTCAGTTCCAGGGCTTCACGGGAATGGGGTTTGAATCCGCCGAAGGGCAGGGGAATCGACGCCTGATACCAGGCTTCGCCGAGGATGGCCACCGAATCGTCGGGATTCGAGCCGCTGGCGCGGAAGGCGACCGCATTGGGGGCGCTGGCGAAATGGCCGAGGTTGCCGAAGGGGGTGTTGAGGCCCAGACCCTGACCCATACGGAAGTGGGCGAAGAGCTTCTGGTCGATGTCGCCGATCGGATCCAAGGGCAGTTCGACCGTGACGTCGGCCCGGTAATTGAGTTGCCCGCCGTCGTCCCGGGTTCCCTTGGGCAGACCCCAGGCATGTTGGCCGACGGTGGTCAGGGTGGCGCCGGCCTTGAGACCGTCGAGGGCGTCGATCTTCTTTGCCGCCTTCCTCATGTCGAGGGCATCTTTCTCAACGGCCTTCAGGCGTGCGGTGAGTTCCGGTTCGTATTGGGAAATGCGGTCACTGTCGAGTCCCTGGGCAACCTTGTCGTTTTCGGTCTTGAGCGCCTTCACTTCCTTTTCCAGTTCGGCATTGCGGGCTTCCAGGCGCTCCATGCGGGCGATCAGTTTTTCCAGCAGCGCGGGGTCCGGCGGTGCAGCGATTGCGGGCGTGACCAAGCCCGCCGCGACGAGGGCGGCGATCAGCGGCGAAGCGTTCATGTCAGTACCCGCCCTTCTTGCCGATGCCGACGTAGGTGAACTCGTATTCCACGTCGAAGGGCTTGAACCAGGGACGGACGCCGGTGGCCCGGTCGGTGTGGCGGCCGAAGTGGGCGTGCTTGTTTTCCGAGGGTGGCAGGATGGTGAATTTCACCTTGTATTTGCCGGGACCGGCGAGCTTGACGTTGTCGCCGTAATGGGGGCCGTCATTGGCGACCATGGGCATGAAATCGCCGGAGACCTTGAAATCGCCTCCGATCTTGCTGACTTCGAACCTGACCAGGAGATAAGGCATCCAGGCGCCTTCTTCGAAGCCGTTGGGGTTGTTGGCCAGGGCGTGGATGTCGGCCTCCAGATGGATGTCCGATTCCGACGCCTTGCGCATCATCCCGTCCGGCTCCATTTCAACCGGCTGCAGATAGACTGCGGCGATTTCCATTCCCGCTTTCTGCTGCGGGGTTCCGATGGGATATTCGAGCGCTTGGGCGGATCCGCAGCAGGCGGCGGAGACAAGCAAAGTGGCAATGAATTGGCGTGCAGTCAGCATGGAAGACTCCTGGGGATCTCGTGCTGGCTGGCAGACTCGGCTGGCTTGCGGGAGAGCGGATTAACGGAATTTGGGCGAGGCAGGGAGAGGGGTTGCGGGCTCTATTTGGTGAGGATCAACTTGTTCTCGCGGGTGATGCGCAGTACATAGCGCTGACCCGCATGGTCGATTTCCAGCGCCTTGAGGGTGCCGAACAGGTCGCGGCTTGCAATGGTCGCCGAACCGATGCCCTGAGGCGCGGTGGAATCTTCAGGGGGCGGTGGCGTGGGGCAGAAGGGACTTTCCATGATCTCTATGATAGGAATGCGAATGGTTCTCATTGTATTCAGTAATGAGAATGATTGTCAATACGTAAAGTTGCCTGGACTCCCCTGGAGGGCGTCTCGCGGGCGTTGGCAAAAGGCATCCGACGCATCGGGGCTGGCGCTATAATCGTCGCTCTCACAACAACCCGAAGAGATCGTCATGGCCCTCAACAATGTTCCCTCCGGCAAGTCCCTCCCCAACGATTTCAACGTCGTCATCGAGATCTCGGCCCATGCCGACCCGATCAAATACGAAGTTGACAAAGAAAGCGGCGCCATCTTCGTCGATCGGTTCATGGGCACGTCGATGCACTATCCCTGCAACTACGGCTACATCCCCCATACCATCGCCGGCGACGGCGACCCGGTGGATGTGCTGGTCGTGACCCAGTTTCCCTTGCCGCCTGGAGTCGTGGTCCGTTGTCGCCCCATCGGCATGCTGTCCATGACCGACGAAGCGGGGGCCGACGCCAAGCTTCTCGCGGTTCCCGTGGACAAGCTCACCCCCATGTATCGCAGCGTCCAGACCCATGCCGACATCCCGACGATCATTCTCGACCAGATCGCCCACTTCTTTGCTCACTACAAGGATCTGGAACCGGGCAAGTTCGTCAAGGTGACCGGCTGGTGCGGTCCCGAGGAAGCGAAGAAGGAAATCATGGAAGGCGTGGCGCGCTATAACGACGCCAAGGAGAAACCCGCCTATTGAGCGCTCCTCGATGCTGAAGGTCGCCGTCGCCCAATTCAATGCCATCGTCGGCGATCTTGCAGGGAATGTGGGCCGTATCGCCGAATGCGCTGCCCGGGCAAGGGAAGCGGGAGCTCACCTCCTGCTGACGCCCGAACTGGCGCTCTGCGGTTATCCCCCAGAAGATTTGCTTCTGCGCCCGGAGTTCTACCGGGCGTGCTCGGCGGCGGTCGACGACCTCGCCGAGCGCACTCGGGGAATCGCCCTAGTGGTCGGATTCCCTGAGGAAGCGGCCGACGGCCGCCGCTACAACGCGGCGGCCGTGCTCGCCGATGGTCGTCGGATCGCTCTCTACCGCAAGCTCCGCCTGCCCAATTACGAAGTCTTTGACGAGGTCCGCTACTTTGAGGCTGGAACCGAGGCCTGCGTCGTCCGCATAGCAGGCGTCGCTTGCGGGATCAATATCTGTGCCGACGTGTGGGAACCGGGTGCGGCGGAATTGGCTCGGCAGGCAGGAGCAGAGCTGCTCCTGGTGCTGAACGCGTCTCCCCTGCATCTGGAGAAGCAAGCGCTGCGTGCCGAGGTGCTGGGGGAGAGGGTCCGGGCGACGGGGATTCCGGCGATCTACGCCAACCTGGTGGGCGGGCAGGACGAACTGGTGTTCGATGGGGGATCTTTTGCCTTGGATGCCGATTGCGAGCTAGCCATGGCCTTGCCTCAGTTCGAGGAGGCCCTGGGATTCGTCGATTTCGACAATGGCCAGCTCGAATCCACTCGGATCGCCGAAGCGCTTTCCGTCGATGCCGAAGCCTATGGCGCCCTGGTGCTGGGCGTGCGGGACTACATCGGCAAGAACGGTTTTCCCGGCGCCATCATCGGGCTCTCCGGCGGCATCGATTCGGCCCTGACCCTGTGTGTCGCGGTGGACGCCTTGGGGGCCGATCGGGTCCGGGCCGTGATGATGCCGTCGCCCTACACGGCGGACATGAGTCTCGAGGACAGCCGGGCCATGGTACGGACTCTGGGGGTCCGCTATGACGAGATTCCCATCGCGCCGGCCATGGCGACCTTCGATAAACTGCTGGCCAAGGAATTCGCCGGCCTGCCCGCCGATACCACCGAGGAAAACCTGCAAGCGCGGATACGCGGAATGATACTGATGGCGCTGTCCAACAAGACCGGTGCCTTGGTGCTGACCACGGGGAACAAGTCCGAGATGGCAGTAGGCTATGCGACCCTGTATGGGGACATGGCAGGGGGATTCGCGGTGATCAAGGATGTGTACAAGACCATGGTCTATCGCTTGGCTCGTTATCGCAACGGGATTTCTCCGGTGATTCCCGAGAACATCATCACTCGGCCACCCTCGGCCGAACTGCGCCCCAATCAGGTCGACCAGGATTCCCTGCCGCCCTATGACATCCTCGATGCCATCGTCGCCGCCTACATGGAGGAAGACAGGTCGCCGCGGGAGATCATCGCTGCGGGATTCCCCGCGGACGCCGTCAAGCGTGTGGTCCGTCTGCTGCGTATCGCCGAATACAAGCGCCGGCAGGCGCCGGTGGGAATTCGCATCACCCCCCGTGGCTTTGGCAAAGATTGGCGGTATCCTATTACCAATCGCTATCGCGATGAATATTGATCACGGAAAGACGAGACATCCATGAAGAAGATTGAAGCCATCATCAAGCCGTTCAAATTGGACGAGGTTCGCGAAGCCCTTTCGGAGGTCGGTGTTACCGGCCTGACAGTCACCGAGGTCAAAGGCTTCGGGCGCCAGAAAGGCCATACCGAGCTCTATCGAGGCGCCGAGTACGTGGTCGATTTCCTGCCCAAGATCAAGATCGAAGTGGTCGTTGCGGGCGATCAAGCGGACGCCGCCATAGAAGCGATCATCAAAGCGGCCCGCACCGGGAAGATCGGCGACGGAAAAATCTTTGTCATGCCGGTCGAGCAGGTCGTCCGAATCCGGACGGGCGAGACCGACGAAGCGGCAATCTGATTTTTCCAGGCGGCTGCTGCTGCGCCGGTGGAGTCAGGTTTTCCTGGAGCGCAGCAGGACCAGCATGGCGCCTTCGCCGCCGTCCCGCGGGGCAGCCTGACAGTAGGCCAGTACCTCATCCTTCTGGATCAGCCAGCCCCTCACCAGGCGCCTCAGGATGGAGTGCCGCCCAGGGGATCCAAGGCCTTTGCCGTGAATGACCCGCAGGCACCGGATTCCCTGGCGTCCGCAGGCCCCAAGGAACGCCCCGAGGGAGTGCCTCGCCTCTTCGCGATTCATCCCGTGGAGGTCGATTTCCGCCTGGATGACCCAGCGCCCGCGGCGCAGGTCGCGCAATACGCCTGCGGCCAGACCGGGGCGTAGATAGCTGGGCTCGTCACCGCCTTCGAGGCGATCCTGCAATCCGGGAGAGGCACTCAGACTTTCCCGCAACGCAGCGCGTTCGTCGGCCCGAAATTGGAGCGGGCGCGGTGCCGGGAGCGGGCCTCCCAGGTGAACCCGGTTGGTGGGGGCGAGGGGCTGGGTACCCTCCACTGCGGCGCGAAAGGCCGCCCGATCCTCCGGGCTGGGGGGCGGCGAGACGAAGTTCTTTTTCGTCATCTGACCCCCGCCCGGGATCATGCCAGACCGAGCTGGTCCAGGTAGCGCTCGGCGTCCAGGGCCGCCATGCAGCCGGTGCCGGCAGAAGTGCATGCTTGGCGGTAGATGTGGTCCTGAACGTCTCCCGCGGCGAAAACCCCCGGGATGCTGGTCAAGGTCGCATTGCCCTCGCGACCACCTCGGGTAACGATGTAGCCGCCCTCCATGTCCAATTGGCCGGTAAAGAGATCGGTATTGGGCTTGTGGCCGATGGCGATGAACACGCCGTCGACTTTGAGCTCGCGCGGCGAGCCGTCGGCCGTGGCCTTGATGCGCAATCCCGTGACGCCGGACGAGTCGCCCAGGACTTCGTCGAGGACGCTGTTCCACAGGATGGTGACTTTGCCCGCCTTCTCCTTCTCGAAGAGCTTGTCCTGCAGGATTTTCTCCGAGCGGAACTTGTCCCGCCGGTGAATGACCGTCACATGGCTGGCGATGTTTGCCAGGTATAGGGCTTCCTCGACGGCGGTGTTGCCTCCGCCGACAACGGCGACCGGCTTGTTCCTATAGAAGAATCCGTCGCAGGTCGCGCAGGCGGAGACGCCGCGTCCCATGAATGCCTCTTCCGAAGGCAAGCCGAGATATTGGGCAGAAGCTCCCGTGGCGAGGATGAGGGCGTCGCAAGTGTAGGTTCCGGAGTCGCCGATCAGAGTGAAGGGCTTCTCGGTCAGCTTTGCCGTGTGGATGTGGTCGAAAATGACCTCGGTGTCGAAGCGCCGGGCATGCTGTTCGAAGCGGGCCATGAGATCGGGTCCCTGGACGCCCTCGGCGTCTGCCGGCCAGTTGTCGACGTCGGTGGTGGTCATCAGTTGCCCACCCTGAGCCAGTCCGGTGATCAGAACCGGTTTGAGGTTGGCGCGGGCGGCATAAACGGCGGCGGTGTAGCCGGCGGGCCCGGATCCCAGGATCAGGAGCCGGCAATGGCGGGGGGCGCTGGACATGACTTCCCTTTTTTGTGTTGGATTTTCGGATTATACGGGGGCCATCCGAAAAGTTTTTTCGCATGGCCCTATTCCTTTTGGGAAACCGGATTATAATTCCGCGGTAACTCTATGAACAAAAAGTGAAACCATGGTACAGGCCACCCACGCACTCAGCTTGGTCGTTCTTCGCAACGTTCCCCTGTTTGCCGGTCTCGACGAAAGCGAGCTCGAGCGGCTTTCCCGTGTCTGCGGTCGAAAACGAGCGGAACGCAGCGAGTTCGTGGTGCGAGCGGGGGATACCACCGATTGCCTCTACATCATGTTGACCGGGCGAGTGAAGGTCACCAATAGCGATGAGGAAGGCCGCGAGATCATTCTCGCCATGCTGGGCCACGGAGAATCCTTCGGTGAGATGGGTCTGATCGATGGCAGCCCGCGTTCCGCCGATGTGGTCGCCCTGGAGGCCAGCGAGCTTCTGGTCCTCGGCAAGGAAGAGTTCCAGCGCTGCATGCGCGACAATTTTCAGGTCGCGCTCAAACTCATGCAGGTGCTGGTCCGCCGTCTGCGCGAGGCCGATCGCAAGATCGAAAGTCTGGCTTTGCTCGACGTTTATGGGCGCGTTGCCCGTCTGCTCCTTGAGATGTCCGAACTGGACGAGGGCAAGCGGGTCGTCAAGCGCAAGATTTCCAAGCAGGACATGGCACGCATGATCGGCGCCTCCCGCGAAATGGTCAGCAAGGTGGTGCGGGATCTCGAATTGAGCGGTTATATCACCTACGAGAACGACCGCATCGTCATCACCGGAGAGTGAAGATGGCCGCCGGACGTTTGGCGGAGCGGTCGACGAATCCCCTTCCGGAGAAGATCGGCGGATTGCTGCAGGAAACCCGCTGGCTTGCACTGGGCGCCATAGCCCTATTCGTATCGCTCGCATTGTGGGGATTCTCCAAGGACGATCCGGGGTGGTCCCACGCTGCGACCCGGGCGTCCCTGCACAATCCCACCGGCCGCTTCGGGGCTTGGCTGGCCGATCTGTTGCTGTACTTGTTCGGGTTGTCCGCCTGGTGGTGGGTCATCCTGATGGTCATGTGCGTGCACTGGGGTTACCAGCGGCTGCGGTCCGGACCGGGCGCGGAAGATCGCCGCCCCCTCTATTTCGCCCTGGCCGGATTCGCCGGGCTCCTGGTCGCCAGTTCAGCGCTTGAGGCGATCCGATTCCATACCTTGAAGGCATCCTTGCCGCTGGCTCCGGGGGGGCTCCTGGGTTACGAAGCGGGGCACTGGCTCGCGACCTCCTTCGGCTACACCGGCGCGACGCTCTTCCTGCTGGTCGCCGTGGCCGCAGGTTGGAGCCTTTTTTCCGGGATGTCCTGGCTTTGGGCTTGCGAGCGCATCGGTTTGGCCCTGGAGAAAACCGTTTCCGGGCTCTACGGATTGTTCGACAGTTGGCGGGATCGCCGGATCGGCCGTGAAACTGCGCTTTTGCGAGAGGAAAACGTCGAGGTCGAGAAGCGCCGCGTCGAACTCCATGAGCCGATCGTCATCGAGCCGTCGGCCCCCGAAGTTCCGGTGTCGAGGAAAGCGGAGAAGCGCATCGAGCGCGAGAAGCAAGTCGCTCTCTTCCCCGAGGCCGTCATCGGGGGCCGTTTGCCGCCCCTCCACCTCCTGGACCCGGCAGCGCAAGCCACCGAGTCGGTAGGCGCAGAAACCCTGGAATTCACATCCCGCCTGATCGAGCGCAAATTGGCGGACTTCGGCGTCCAGGTCAAGGTCCTTGCGGCCCTGCCGGGGCCGGTCATCACCCGGTACGAGATCGAGCCTGCGGTGGGCGTCAAGGGAGCCCAGATCGTCAATCTGGCCCGGGACTTGGCCCGCGCCCTGGCCCTGGTCTCGATCCGGGTGGTGGAGACGGTGCCGGGCAAGTCGTGCATGGCCCTGGAACTGCCCAATCCGCGGCGCCAGACGGTACGGCTTTCGGAAATCATCGCCAGCCAGCCGTACAACGATATGGCCAGTCCCTTGACCGTAAGCCTGGGCAAGGACATCGGTGGCCTGCCGGTGGTGGCGGACCTGGCCAAGACCCCGCATCTATTGGTGGCCGGGACGACCGGGTCGGGAAAGTCGGTGGGCATCAACGCCATGATCCTTTCCCTCGTCTATAAGTCCGAGCCGGAAAACGTCCGCCTGATCCTCGTGGATCCGAAAATGCTCGAACTGTCGGTCTACGAGGGAATACCCCACCTGTTGGCCCCGGTTGTGACCGACATGAAGCAGGCTGCCAATGCGCTTCATTGGTGTGTCGCCGAAATGGAGCGCCGCTACAAGCTGATGTCCGCCTTGGGGGTACGGAATCTGTCGGGTTTCAACGCCAAGATTCGCGACGCGGAAAAACGGGGCGAGCATCTGCCCAATCCTCTTTCCCTGACGCCGGAGACTCCTGAACCTCTGGTCCATATGCCCTATGTGGTGGTGGTCATCGACGAATTGGCGGACCTTATGATGGTGGTCGGCAAGAAGGTCGAGGAGCTGATTGCTCGCCTGGCGCAGAAGGCGCGAGCGGCGGGCATCCATCTTGTCCTCGCAACGCAGCGTCCGAGCGTTGATGTCATCACCGGCCTGATCAAGGCCAATATCCCCACGCGTATGTCCTTTCAGGTTTCCAGCAAGATCGACTCCCGTACCATCCTCGACCAGATGGGCGCCGAATCTCTCCTCGGCCAGGGCGACATGCTCTACCTCGCCCCGGGTACGGGATACCCGACCCGGGTGCACGGGGCCTTCGTTTCCGACGACGAAGTGCACCGGGTGGTGGATTACCTCAAGTCCTTGGGCGCGCCGGAATACGTTGCCGAAGTGCTCGCCGGCGGAGTGGAGGATGATGAGGCGGGGGGCGGCGAGGGCAGCGAAGGCGGAGAGGATGCCGAGAACGACCCTCTGTACGATCAGGCGGTCGAGATCGTCCTCAAGAATCGTCGTGCGTCGATCTCCCTGGTCCAACGGCACCTGCGCATCGGCTATAACCGTTCTGCCCGGCTGATCGAAGCCATGGAGCGGGCCGGATTGGTATCGACCATGGATGCGCGCGGTGGGCGCGAGGTGCTCGCCCGGAAAGAGGCGGAGTGAGATACTGGCTGGCGCTGTTTGCCCTCTGTTGCGCCTGGACCCCAGCCTGGGCCGGGGCGCTGGACCAGTTGCACCGTTTCTTCGATTCGACGCGCAGCTTCCGCGCCGAGTTCTCCCAGCTGGTGACCAGCAAGGGTGGCCGTAAGCCGCAGCAGTCGGCGGGCACCGTGGCCATTCTGCGGCCGGGCAAGTTGCGCTGGGAAATTCTGACGCCCTATCCCCAGCTCGTCGTGGGGGATGGCGAGAAATTCTGGATATACGACCCGGAGCTCAAGCAGGTGACAGTGAGAAAGGCTGGGGATGCCATCGGGAGCACCCCGGCGGCCTTACTTTCCGGGAGTGCCGAGCTCGACAAAAATTTCGTCCTCAAGGACGCGGGTGAGAGCGAAGGCCTGGACTGGGTCGAAGCCCGGCCGCGGGTTGCGGAAGGTGGTTTCGAGAAGCTGCGTCTGGGTTTTTCGGGCGGCGAACTCCGGGGCATGGAACTCCTCGATAACTTTGGTCAGACGACCTTGGTCCGCTTTTCCAAGAGCGAGCGCAATCCAGCCTTGCCGCCCTCGCTTTTCCGCTTTACCGCGCCGCCGGGCGTCGATGTCGTGGGAGACTGACGGCCGAGCCGTAGCTTGCGGCTGCGTTCCCTGGGGGCTTCGATGGTTGGCAAGGGCCTGTTTCGCTTCGTTCCCGTAGCCTCCTTTTTTTGCGGAGTGATTTGGGACGCCTTGACCCTGGGGGTGCGGGTCAAGGTCCTCGATTTCTGGCGCCTGGGCGGGGTGCTCGGGCTGGCGGCGATTCTGGCATTTGTTCTGGCGCGGCGGGACTATCGGGGAACCGCCCCCCCGGACTCCCAGAACACCGCGGCAAGCCGCTGGGAGAGGTTTCTCTGGCAATTTCCCTACCCGGCACTCCAATTCTGTTTCGGTAGCCTCTATTCCGCCCTTTTCATCCTCTATGCCAAGAGCAGCAGCCATTTCACCGCCGGAATCGGCGCCGCCGTCCTGGGGGCTCTGCTGGTCGCCAACGAGTTCTGGGGAGCGCGCTACGGCAGCCGTTATTCCCTGATCTGGGCATTCTTCGCCTTTTGTGCCAGTTTGCTGATGAACTTCGCCTTGCCCTTCGCGGCGGGCAGCTTGAATCCGATCTGGTTTTACCTCTCGACGGCGGTGGGCGTTGGTTTGGCACACCTTCTCCGCTTGTGCTCACCGGGGCGGCCGGGGCGAATCGTTCCGGCCTGGGCAGTCGGCTTGGCCCTCATGGGCGCCTGGAGGTTGGACATGGTGGCGCCGGTACCGCTGGTCACGCGGGACGTCGCTATCGGTCAGGAATTCGTCAAGGCGGGTTCCGACTACCGCCTGCGTGTCGAACCCGCCGCTCCTTGGCAGATCTGGCGCGACTGGGCGGCGACCTTGCATGTCCCGGATCAGGGGCAGATCTATGCGGTCTCGGCGGTTTTTTCTCCGCGGGGCGTCACGGCCGCCCTCGAACATCGCTGGGAAAGGCAGGATGAATCCGGGAGTTGGCGCCGCGTCGGCGGGAGCAGATTTACCTTGGTCGGCGGTCGGGAGCAGGGGTTCAGAGGCTATTCCTACGTCACTAACCCCGCGCCGGGAGCTTGGCGTCTTGTCGTTGCGACCCAGGATGGACGTACGGTCGCAACGACCGATTTTGAGGTGGTCAGAGGAACTCCCGCTCGTTCCCAGGAGCGCCGCTATTAGCGATGGGCTTCTTCGGTGGGCCGCCGGAGGATGACGTTCATTCCCGGACGAAGTTCCGATTCGGGAAGATAGCCGATGGCGCCTGGCGTTGTCTGGATCGTTGACGCCATTTCGCCCGAATTGACCTCCCGCGGAGGAGTTCCCTTGCCGATGTATCGGCGTACGGTCCAGTAACCGATGTATTTCTCATCGTCCTGCTGCAGGTAATCGCGCAGGAAACGCGTGCGATCGGGGTGCCCGGGGGGTGCGTTGAGCGGAACCACGCTGACGCCGCCAATTTCGATCACTCGTCCGGTATAGACGCGTTGGACCGTCGCTTGGTCCATCCGCGGTACAGAAGGGTGGGCGACGATGACCATGCCCTCGGCCAGTGCCGCGTGGAGCGGCAGTAACCAGACGGCAAGACAGGCCAGGAAGCGCTTCATCGAACCTGGGCCTCAGAACGTGAAGTTGTAGGAGGCTGAGAGGACATGGATGTTCCGATCGCGGACGTTCCCTCCTTCAGGGGCATCGACAAAACTGGAAACCTTGCCGACGTGGGTGGTCGCCCACTCGAATTTCAGCTTCTGGGTCGGCGACAGAATGTATGAGGTTCCGATCGCGAGGGTCGATTGGTCGTACACGACAAGCCGATCGGCGGCAAAGCGCTGGCTGGCATTGATGAGGGACGCGGGTGCGGGAAGGAAAGGTGAAGGAACGACACGATTCGAATTGACTGCCTCAAAGAGTCCAAGGGAGGGATCGTTGGACAGGAGGCGGGCGATCGAGACGTAAGGGTGCCAGCTACCGGCGTCATAGCGCAGGGCGAGATAGCCGCCGCGCGTATCGGCACCCCCGCGGGGCGCATTGACATTGGTACGGCGGGCAAATTCGCCAGCAAGCCGCAAGTTCCTTCCGATCCCGATATCGAATCCGGCAGTCAGGATGCTGAATCGAATCTCCCTTACGGTCGGTACCAGGGGACTCTGGCTGGCGAGGTAAAAACTCTGGCCGTCGGGTAGATTGATGAGCGGGAAATCCTTGGTCCATTCTCCGCCATCCCGCCGCATGACTCCGGCATGGTGGAATCCCAGCCGGAGGATGTCTTCCGACCGGGTGAAGGTCAGGGCGAATCCGCGCGAGTCGATCTCCAGCGGGATAAAAGTCCGTCCCCTGTCCGGTCCTCCGAAGGCGCGGTAATCATCCCTGAAAAAGATGCTGCCGAAGAAGTTGGCGCTTCCCCAGTACGCGTCAAGCGCAATGTCGACGGGGGCGGTCTCCCAGGTGTGGCTCAGCGAAATTCCTGTGGTCTCGTTGGTGGGCGAGATCGAATAGAGCTCTTGCGGAAGCTGTGCGGGGTCATAAGTCACGCCGACGTCGAGGTTGGCGCTGTTGAGGTAATAAGGTACGCGGAAGCGGCCGGCCCGCAGGAGGAGATCGTTGGTCGGCCGCCAGGCGAGAAAGGCCCAGGTCAGCGTGGTATCCCAGGGATTGTTGCGTTTGAGCGAGGGAGCGAGTTTGGCCTGGGCGACCAGACTGAATTGCTCGCCTAGACGTATGTCGGCTTGAGCCCCGATCAGAGTGTCCCGGTTGAAGGTTCCGTCGTCGTCGACGAATCGTTGGTACCGGAAGGAGCGATCCGACTGCGCGTATCCAAGGGTGCCGAAGCCGGAAACCGAGACCTGGGCAAGGACCGGCGTGCAGACAAGCCCGGCGCCGAACACCGCGATCAGGCGCTGCCAGGGTCTCTTCAGGCGTCGTTGAGGGGCTTGGGGAAAGCTTCGCATGGCATTTCAATCCTGCAGTTGGCGGGCAATTTCCTGAAAAACGTCTGCCGAGGCGATCAGCGCATCGACCAATTCAGGGTCGAAATGCCGTCCGCGCCCCGGAAGGATATGGCTGAGCGCTTGGTGATGGTCCATCGGCTGCTTGTACGGGCGGCGGGTTCGCAGGGCGTCGTAGACATCGGCCACAGCCATCACTCGTGCAGCCAATGGAATGGCCTCTCCGGCCAAACCGTCTGGGTAACCTGAGCCATCCCATTTTTCGTGGTGGTGGCGAGCAATTTGCTGAGCATACAAGAGGTAATCCGAATTTTCACCTAAATGTCTTCGGATTTGCGCCAGGATGTCGAATCCCCGTTCGGCATGGGTACGCATGATGGCGAACTCGGTCGCGTCCAGGGGCCCCTTCTTCAGCAGTATGTGGTCGGGAATGCAAATCTTCCCGATATCGTGTAGAGGGGCCGACTTGACAATATGGCGTATGGTCTCCGGACGCAGGCATTCGCGATGGTGCTCCTTTTGAGCGAGGTGCTCGGCAAGCACGCGTACATACTCTTGCGTGCGGCGAACGTGATTTCCGGTGCATTCGTCGCGAAACTCGGCCAGTTCGATCATCGTCTGGAGCGAGGCATCCTGGAGCCGATTGATCTGGTCAATCCGGGATTCGACCTCGCGTTCCAGCCAGGCATTCTTGTTCTCCAGGAAATTGCGCCATTTCTGGTTTTCCAGATGAGTGCGCACCCTCGCCAGGACGACAGGCGGGCTGATCGGCTTGTGGATGAAATCCACCGCCCCGACGCCAAAGCCTCGCTCTTCGTCCGCCGGGTCGACTTTTGCCGTCAAGAAGATCACGGGAGCCCGCGCGAGGTGGGGGGAGGCCTTGAAGCGGCGACAAACCTCGTAGCCATCCATTCCGGGCATCATGACGTCGAGGAGCACCAGGTCGGGAGGTTGGGCCTCGGCAAGCTCGAAGGCTTTGGCACCTGAATTGGCGACTTTGACCCGATAGTGTTCGCGCAGGAGGCCGCTCAGCAAGCTGAGATTGGTCGGGGTGTCGTCCACCACGAGCACGGTTTCGCGTTCGGCATGGGCGTCCATCAGGGATTCTCCGCAGGGGCTTCATTCTTGTTTCCACCATGATCAAGCAACATGAGCGCGAGGTCAAAATCGAAATTTTCCAGGGCGCGGGAGATGCGATGGCGGACTCCGGGCGCAAGCGGCGCCTTGGTTGCTGCCGGCAAGCTGTTCCAAAGGTCGATGGCTTCGGCATCTCCCTGGGAGAGTAGGGATCGAAGGCGGTCGAATCCCGGCGGGGGGCCCTTCTGGGCTTGGGGCACGCTCTCCGGCTGGAGGGCCGCCAGACCATCGAGGAGGGGCGCAAGAATCGATGCCATGGTTTCCCTGCGAGCCGCTAGTTGGTCAAGCCCCTCTGTGGCCAGGGCTGCCTCGAACTCCTTCGCCTGGGACTCCAGTTCCGTGGCTCCGACCGTCCCGGCGATGCCCTTGAGGGTATGGGCGCAGCGGGCGAGTTCGGATCTGCGATTCGGGTCGCCGCATTCGGCCAATTGACCCAGCAGCGTTTTGGCTTCGCGACCAAAGCGATTCAGAACCTTGAGATAGAGCTCCTGCCGCCCGGCTGAGCGCCGCAGGCCGATTTCCGCATCCAGTCCGGGGACGGCACGCAGACGAGCGACCAAGGCATGCTTTTCGCCGCTGCCTGGCGCCGCCGCGACGCTTGAACGGCGACAAGCTTGGGATACTTTGGCGAAGAGCGCTTCGGGCTCGAAGGGCTTGCCGATGTGATCGTTCATTCCTGCGGCCAGGCAGCGCTCCCCTTCGCCGGCCATGGTATGGGCCGACATGGCGATGATGGGGAGATTCCCGAATCTGGGCTGGGCGCGAAGGCGACGGGCGGTTTCGTAACCGTCGAGAACCGGCATCTGAAGATCCAGAAGGACGAGATCGAAATAATCCGATGGTTGGGCCTCCAGCCTGTCCAGGGCCGCCTGGCCGTGAATCGCCGTCTCGACTTCGACCCCCCACTCGCTCAGGATTTCCGTCGCGAGCTGCTGATTGAGCTCGTTGTCCTCGACCAGGAGGACTCGGATACCGGTGAGCGCTTTGCCCACGCCCGGTGGCAGCGCCTGCGAATCCGGGCGATGACCTTCTAGGAGCTGCCGCAGATCCGCTGGTAGGATGGGTTTTGCCAACAGGTGGCAGCCCGGCGGTAGGCGAGTCGCTTGCTGGATCAGTTCCGAATCGAAGGCCGAAACAAGGGCGGTATAGCGCGGTACGGCAATCCCCAGTCGACCGAGCTCGGCGAGTACTGCGTCGCCCGAATGATCCAGCAAGACCCAGTCGAGAATGAGCAAATCGAACGGGGTGCCGGCGATTTGGGCGTGCTCCATGAGTTGGAGCGCTTCTCCGGCTGACGCAACGGTTCTCACACAGCCTCGGGCGTTCGATCCCACGCCCATGGTAGCGAGGAGGTGCGCCGCGGACTCCCTGGCCAGCGCGCTGCCATCGACGACGAGGGCGCGAAGGGAGCCCATGTCCGGCAAGGGATGGATGGGTTCCGACCGCGCTGCTCTGGCGAGACGCAGGGTGACCGCAAATTCGCTTCCCCGTTTGGGCTGGCTGCGGACCTCTATCGTTCCGTCCATCATGTCGCAGAGTCGCTTGGAGATTGCGAGTCCCAGCCCGGTACCGCCAAATTTTCGGGTGGTCGAACCGTCGGCCTGGGTGAATTCCTGGAACAGCCGGGAGGTTTCTTCCCCGCTCATGCCGATGCCCGTATCGCTGACCAAGATGACCAGCGTGAGTCCCTTGTCATCGGCGTGGGGGCAAGCGAGGGAGAGTTTGACATGACCTTGCTCGGTGAATTTGACGGCATTGGAGAGCAGATTGGTCAGGATTTGCCCGATGCGTAGCGGGTCGCCGATCAGCCGGCGACCGTCGGTGAGCACCCGATTGCCTGGATCGAAGAGCAATTCGATGGATTTTTCTTCGGCCTTTTGCCGCACTAGCATCAGGGAACCCGCGATGACTTCGTCGAGGGCGAACTCGGTCCTCTCTAGCGTCATCTTCCCGGCTTCGATTTTCGAGAAATCGAGGATGTCGTTGATGATCGCCAGGAGCACCTTGGCGGCCGAATGGACCTTTTCGATGTAATCGCGCTGGCGGTCGGTGAGTGCAGTCGTCAAGGCAAGATGGGACATGCCCAGGATGGCATTCATGGGGGTTCGGATTTCGTGGCTCATATTGGCCAGAAAAAGCGATTTTGCCTCAGTGGCCGCCTCGGCCCGGGCGCGGGCCTCCTCAAGGGCCTTCTGGGTCTGTTCCCGATGAAGAATGTCCGTTTGGATCGAATGGGCCATTTCATCCATGGTCGACCCGAGGAGGTGAAGTTCCTCGAACGAATTGCCGATCGCGGCACGGGTGTCGTAACGCCCCCGGGCTAGGAGGGCGGCGGCGCCCCGCAATGCCTGAACCGGGCGGATAAGCCGCTGGTTGAATTCGAATAACCCCACCATGACGAGAATCACGGACGCAAGAGCGCCGAGGGCGGATATGGTGATCCACAGCTCAAGCCGCTGATTCGCTGCCTCGGTTGCCCGTCCGGTGCGTTGGTCGGTGATCTGGACGAGACGTTCGGCGGCCCGGGCAAGCCGAGCCTGACCCTGGTTGTAGCTGGGGCTGTGTACGAGTTGGGAGGCGAACTCCAGGTGGGGTTTCCCTTCCGAAACGAAGCTCCGGGAGACCGGATCGTAAAGGCCCTGGGTGGCGGCGAAGGCAATTTGCTCGACATCCTTGATCGCTTCAGTCGCCTCGAGAACGGTAGCCAAGGCGGCAAATTCGGTCTGGTCGAAGCCCAGCTCGTCCATCCGGTTGCGCAGGGATTTGGGCGCTCCGGTCTTGGGGATCGCGTGTCTCAGATTGCCGGCGACGACTTCATCCCAGTAGGCGCTTGACCAATATCCCTCGGGCGGAGTTTTTTCGCCGTTGCGGATGGCAAGAATGTCGTAGTAATACGAAAGATAGCGGATTTGCCCAGTTGTCGTGAAAGCCCGCACAAAACGGGCCAAGTGGCTGACCTCCCGTTGGAGATCGAGAACCAGGGCGATGGCTTGCTGCCTGTGGCGTTGGGCTTCGGCGGTGTCTGACTGAGCCTGGACCACTTTGAAGGCGAAAATGCCGTTCGCCCCCAGAGTCGCCAGCAGCACGGCGGAATAGATCAGCGATAGCCGCGTCAGTTTGAGCACTAGACCACCCTCTCCAATTCTTTTCCGCGAATTCGGCTCCGAGGGTCAAACATGGCATAGCTCGGCGCTTGTGACAAGGGAATTGGAGCATGCCCCAGGGATTTTCGCGCTTGGAGCAGGGCGCGGGCGGCAAAATGGGTGTGAGCATTTACCTCGAGCGGCGTTGCAGTTACAATCGCAAAGTTTTGTTCCGTCCGCCGCAGCTTTCGGCGGGTTTTATTTCGGAGTGGGCGTTTCGCCCATTTTTTATTTGTAGTCATGAATTTGCACGAACTGCTGGAAAAGACCGTTAGTGGCCTGGGTTTCGAACTCGTCGATGTCGAGTTGTCGCCCCGTGGCCGTACGATTCGCGTTTTCATCGATCAGCCTGCCAAGGAGGGCGGGATAGACGTCGAGGATTGCGCCCGGGTCTCCCAGCAGTTGTCGCGCCTGTTCGAGGTGGAAGGCGTCGATTACGACCGCCTTGAAATCTCGTCGCCCGGACTCGATCGCGTTGTCCGCAAGACTGAAGATTTCGAGCGTTTTGCCGGACAGGATATCCAGATCAAGATTCGCATTCCTCTTGAGGGCCGACGGAATTTCCAAGGCCAGTTGCTCGGTTGCCGGGACGGCAAGGTGAGCCTAAAGCTCGCAGCAGGGAATGTTGAACTGGATTTGAGCAATATCGAAAAGGCACGTTTGGTGCCGCGATTCGACTGAAGGATGAGGAGGTTGTAGCCCATGAGCCGTGAATTGTTGTTGTTGGTGGATGCACTGGCCCGCGAGAAGAACGTCGGCAAGGACATCGTGTTCGGTGCCCTGGAACTCGCGTTGGCGTCGGCCACCAAGAAGCGTATCCACGACGAAGCCGAAGTGCGGGTGTCGATCGACCGCAATACGGGAGCCTACGAATCCTTCCGCCGCTGGCTGGTGGTTCCCGACGACGAATACGTCAACGAGTACCTCCAGGTTCCGCTTTCCGAAGCCCGCAATGACGACTCCGAAGTCGAATCGGGCGATTACTTGGAAGAAGCGCTGGAGCCTATCGATTTCGGTCGGATCGGCGCTCAAGCCGCCAAGCAGGTGATCCTGCAGAAGATCCGCGATGCCGAACGCGAGCAGATTCTCAACGATTTCCTGGAGCGCAAGGAGCACGTGGTTTCGGGCACCATCAAGCGGATGGAACGGGGCAGCGCGGTTGTCGAGGCGGGCAAGATCGAGGCGCTTCTTCCCAGGGATCAAATGATCCCGAAGGAGAACCTGCGCATCGGCGATCGGGTCAAGGCCTACCTGCTGCGCATCGACCGCGGCGCCCGCGGACCGCAGATCATCCTGTCGCGGACTGCGCCGGAATTCGTCATCAAGCTTTTCGAGCTGGAAGTGCCGGAGATTTCCGATGGCCTCATGGAGCTCAAGGCTTGCGCCCGAGATCCCGGATTGCGGGCCAAGATTGCGGTCAAGTCGAACGATCCGCGGGTCGATCCCATCGGCACCTGTGTCGGCTTGCGGGGTTCCCGCGTCACGGCGGTACGTAACGAAATTGGTGGCGAGAACATCGACATCGTGCTCTGGTCTGCGGATCCGGCCCAGTTCGTCATCGGCGCCCTGTCGCCGGCCGAGGTGTCCTCAATCGTTGTGGACGAGGACAAGCACTCGATGGACGTGGTCGTCGATGTGGACAATCTCGCCATTGCCATCGGCAAGAGCGGTCAGAATGTGCGACTGGCTTCGGAGTTGACCGGCTGGAACATCAATCTGATGACCCAGGAGGAGTCGGCCAAGAAGTCGGAAGCCGAGCATGCGGTCACCCGCGTCATGTTCATGGAAAAGCTGGACATCGATGAGGAATTGGCCGACCTGCTCATCGAAGAGGGGTTCTCCACGCTGGAGGAAGTGGCGTACGTGCCCCTGGCCGAGATGTTGGAGATCGAGGGGCTGGACGAAGAGATCGTCAACGAACTCCGTACCCGAGCCCGCAATGTCCTGCTGACCGAGGCCATAGTCACCGAGGAGCAATTGGAGGGGGTCGCGGAAGATCTGCTTGGGTTGGAGGGCATGACTCGGGAGCTGGCGGCTAAGTTTGCCAGCCATAGTGTGAAGACCCGGGACGACCTCGCGGAACTGGCGGTGGATGAAGTCACGGAAATGACCGGCATAGACGAAGAGCGTGCCAAGGATCTGATCTTGAAGGCACGGGCTCACTGGTTCGAGTGAGCGGGAGGGAAAGGGCATGGCAGCAACCAGCGTTTCACAATTCGCGACCGAACTCAAAATGCCGGTCGAGGCGCTCCTTGAGCAACTTGCCAAGGCTGGCGTCAATAAGAAGGGCAGCGCCGATTCCCTGGCCGACCAGGACAAGGCCAGGCTGCTCGAATATCTGCGCAGGTCCCACGGCGAGGCCGAGACCAAGACCAAGATCACGCTGACCCGTAAGCAGACCAGCGAGATCAAGGCGACCGATGCCCAGGGTCGGGCAAGGACCGTCCAGGTCGAAGTGCGTAAGAAGCGTGTACTGGTCAAGCGTGATTTGGCCGAGACGACCGTTGACCTCGTCGTCCCCGAGGCGGTTGCAGTGCCTGCGGGAGACAAGCCGGCCATTCTCGATGACGACGAAGTGCGTCTCCGGGAACATGAAGAGAAGAGGCAACAGGAACTTCTCGAGCGCCAAGCGAAGGAACTCAAGGAAAAGCAGGAGCGCGAGGCTGAATTGGTCCGCCTGAAGCAGGAAGCGGAAGAGGCTGCTGCGGCTGCGAAGGCGGCCGAACTCGCAAAGCAGCAAGTGGCCGCGCAGGCAAAAGCGCAAGAGGCAACTCCGGAAAAAGGCACGCTGCACAAAAAGCCGGAAGTCGGGAAAAAGGGCAAGGAGCCTGGCCACGCTGCCGACGACGGCAGGAAGAAACAAGGCCTCAAGACCCGCGGCTCCGATGCCGGCGGTGGCTGGCGCGAAGCCAAGCACGGCCATAAGAAGCAGCAGAAGGCGGACGACGGTCAAGGGGGTTTCCAGGCGCCCACGGAGCCGGTGGTGCGCGAGGTCCACATTCCGGAAACCATCTCCGTCGCCGATCTGGCGCACAAGATGGCGGTCAAGGCTACCGAAGTGATCAAGACCATGATGAAGATGGGTTCCATGGTCACCATCAACCAGGTCCTGGACCAGGAAACCGCCATGATCGTGGTCGAGGAGATGGGCCACAAGGCGCTTGCTGCCAAGCTGGACGATCCGGATGCTTTCCTGGAGGAAAGCGCCGAGCCCAAGGACGTGCCGTCGGAGGCGCGCGCTCCGGTCGTGACGGTCATGGGCCACGTCGATCACGGCAAGACTTCGCTGCTCGACTACATTCGCCGTGCCAAGGTTGCGGCAGGCGAAGCCGGCGGCATTACCCAGCATATCGGTGCCTACCATGTGGAAACCGATCGCGGCATGATTACCTTCCTCGACACCCCGGGTCACGAGGCCTTTACGGCGATGCGGGCTCGTGGCGCCAAGGCGACCGACCTCGTCATCCTGGTGGTGGCCGCCGACGACGGCGTCATGCCTCAGACCAAGGAAGCCATCCACCATGCCAAGGCGGCCGGCGTGCCCCTGGTGGTGGCCATCAACAAGATGGACAAGCCCGATGCCAACCCGGACCGAGTCAAGCAGGAACTGGTGGCCGAAGGCGTGATTCCGGAAGAGTACGGTGGCGACTCGCCGTTCTGCCCGGTGTCGGCCAAGAAGGGTACCGGCATCGACGAACTCCTGGAGCAGGTGCTCCTGCAGGCTGAAATCCTGGAATTGACTGCGCAGAAGGATGCGCCGGCCAAGGGCCTGATCATCGAAGCCCGCCTCGACAAGGGGCGTGGTGCGGTGGCGACCATGCTGGTCCAGGCCGGCACTCTTAAGCGGGGCGACGTGGTGCTCGCCGGGCAAGTGTTCGGCCGCGTCAGGGCAATGCTGGACGAGAACGGCAAGCAGATTGCCGAGGCCGGTCCTTCCATCCCCGTCGAGATCCTGGGGCTTTCCGATGTGCCGGGGGCCGGGGAGGAAGCGATTGTCCTGGCCGACGAAAAGAAGGCCCGGGAGATCGCTTTGTTCCGGCAGGGCAAGTTCCGCGACGTCAAGCTGGCCAAGCAACAGGCCGCCAAGCTCGAGAGCATGTTCCAGCAGATGGAGGAGGGCGAGGTCAAGACCCTGCCGCTCATCATCAAGGCTGACGTCCAAGGTTCCCAGGAAGCGCTGGTGCATGCCTTGTCCAAACTCTCCACCGGTGAAGTGCGGGTCAATGTCATCCACGGTGCCGTGGGGGGCATCAGCGAATCCGACGTCAATCTGGCTCAGGCTTCCGGAGCCGTCATCATCGGGTTCAACACCCGGGCCGATGCCGGCGCGCGCAAGCTCGCCGAGAACTTCGGCGTTGACATTCGCTACTACAACGTCATCTACGACGCGGTGGACGAGGTCAAGGCGGCGCTCTCCGGCATGCTGTCCCCGGAAAAGCGCGAGCAGGCCCTGGGTCTGGTGGAAATCCGCCAGGTCTTCCTTATCTCCAAGGTTGGAGCCATTGCCGGCTGCTATGTGCTCGAGGGCCTGGTCAAGCGCAATTCCCGCGTTCGCCTGCTGCGCAACAATGTCGTTCTATGGGACGGCGAACTGGATTCGCTCAAGCGCTTCAAGGATGATGTGAAGGAAGTGAAGAGCGGCTTCGAGTGCGGCCTGTCCCTGAAGAATAACAACGACATCGCCGAAGGCGATCAGTTGGAAGTCTACGAAATTCAGGAAGTCGCCCGTACTTTGTAAGGTGCTGGCTCGCCCGGGCGTTGTTGCCGCTCCCTTGCCGTACATGCGTACTGTCTGCGGGAGTGGCGCCTAGCCCGGGTTTCGCTTTTGCGCTTGGAGTCGTCTGAACCGTGAAAAAGCAAACTTCCTTCGCCCGTTCCGATCGCGTTGCCGAACAGGTGCGGCGGGATTTGGCCGACCTCATCCAGACGGAATTGAAGGATCCGCGAGTCAAATTCGTCAGCCTGACCGCCGTCGAATTGACGCCGGATTACGCCCACGCCAAGGTCTTCTACACCACGCTCGACAGCGAACACCTAGCGGCGGTGCAGCAGGGCCTCGACCGAGCCGCCGGCTTCCTGCGCCGGGAATTGGGGCGGCGTATCCATATCCATACGCTGCCGCAATTGCACTTCATTCATGACACGTCGGTGGAGCGGGGCACCAGTCTCTCCCAACTGATCGACCAGGCCAATGCCCTGAGCGACCAGACCCCAGACGACTGAGTCTTTCATGTCGCAGACCAAGGCGAAGAAGACCTGGCGGCAGGTCGACGGCGTGCTCCTGCTCGACAAGCCGGTGGGCCTGACCTCCAATGACGCTCTGCAAAGGGCGCGGCGTCTTTTTTCCGCCGCCAAGGGTGGGCATACGGGCACCCTTGATCCCCTGGCTTCCGGGCTGCTTCCCCTCTGCTTTGGCGAAGCCACCAAGTTCTCGGCCGATCTCCTGGATGCCGACAAGACCTACGAGGCCAGCTTGCGGCTCGGCATCACGACGGATTCCGGCGATGCCGAGGGGCAAGTGGTTGCCACGCGACCCGTGGTGGTTTCCCAGGTGGACATCGAGGCGGCGCTGCAGCGCTTTCGCGGCGACATCATGCAGGTGCCGCCCATGCACTCGGCCTTGAAACGCGACGGGAAGCCACTCTATGAGTTGGCGCGTCAGGGGGTCGAGGTGGAGCGGGAAGCGCGGCCAGTGAGCATCCGCAGCCTGGACCTGCAGTCCTTCACCGGCGACAACTTGTCCTTGCGCGTCCGGTGCAGCAAAGGTACCTACATTCGCGTGCTGGCGACCGACATCGGCGAAGCTCTCGGCTGCGGTGCGTACCTGACGGCGCTGCGGCGAACGGCAGTGGCCGATCTCGATCTGACGGGGGCGGTCAGCCTGGCCGTCGTCGAAGCGCTGCCGGAGGAAGAGCGGGACAACTGCCTGCAGCCGCTGGATACCCTCTTGCTAAGGCTGCCGAGGGTAGACCTGGATGCTCCGGCCGCAGAGCGGTTCAGTCACGGCAACCCTGTTGTGGCTCCGGCTGGCCTCCTGGGCCGCGCGCGGGTCTATGCCGATAACCGTTTGATTGGTCTGGGAGACATCGGGAAAGAGCAGCAATTGTGGCCGAAAAGATTGGTGCAATTGGCATCCTGAACGGGTATAATCGCGCGCTTCCCGTTGCCGACGGGAGTATTTTCCAACTGGCGCCCGCTCTATCAAACCGGGGCGGCGTCGCATCAATGAAAGAGGGTTTTGAAATGGCTATCACCACCGAAAGCAAGGCCGCCATCGTGGCCGACTACGCCCAGTCCAAGGGCGACACCGGTTCCCCGGAAGTCCAGATCGCGCTGCTGTCCGCGCGCATCAACGATCTGCAGCCCCACTTCAAGGAACACACCAAGGACCACCACTCCCGTCGTGGTCTGTTGCGCCTGGTCTCCCAGCGCCGCAAGCTGCTGGACTATCTGAAGGGCAAGGACATTGAGCGTTATCGCACGCTGATCACCCGCCTCGGCCTCCGCAAATAAGTTCTTCCATTCGTTCTTCGCGCCGATACTTTGTCGACTGCGCCTCGCCGTGCAAGAGCACTGTCTTCGGCTGGTCTTCGCGTCTCGGCGCAAAGCACGAACGGAATGTAAGGTCTCGGGCAAATGAATAAAGCGGTCGGTACTCCCGGCCGCTTTTTGTTTTTGTCGTACCGTCGTCTGTTGTTTCCAACGTATTGATTGTTAATGTTGTTGTTGAGAGTGTGAGAGGAAAGAGAATATGTTCAATGTCGTGAAAAAGACCTTCGCCTATGGCGATCATCAGGTCACCCTGGAGACCGGCGAAATTGCCCGTCAGGCTGGTGGTGCCGTGGTGGTGTCCATGGAAGATACCGTGGTGCTGGTCACCGTGGTGGCCGCCAAGAATGCCAAGCCCGGTCAGGATTTCTTCCCCCTGACCGTCGATTATCAGGAAAAGTTTTACGCCGCCGGCCGTATCCCCGGCGGCTTCTTCAAGCGTGAAGGCCGTCCTTCCGAGAAGGAGACCCTGACTTCCCGCCTGATCGACCGTCCCATCCGCCCGCTCTTCCCGGACGGTTTCTACAACGAAGTCCAGGTAGTCGCCACCGTCCTCTCGCTCAATCCCGAGATCGATGCCGACATCCCCGCCCTGATTGGTGCTTCCGCCGCCCTCGCCATCTCCGGTGTGCCCTTCAATGGCCCCATCGGCGCTGCCCGCGTCGGCTACATCAACGGCCAGTACGTGCTGTGCCCCACCGCAACGCAGCTCAAGGAAACCCAGCTGGACCTGGTGGTTGCAGGTACCGAGAGCGCCGTGCTGATGGTCGAATCCGAAGCCAAGGAGCTGTCCGAGGAAGTCATGCTCGGCGCCGTCGTCTTCGGCCACACCGAGATGAAGAAGGCCATCGAGGCCAT
>Ga0268298_10000839_pt1 | contig 38354 bp, 29 predicted proteins | sample WWTPWeurt_MetaG_FD_194462 | JGI IMG/M metagenome (GOLD analysis project Ga0268298, IMG submission 194462) | Activated sludge microbial communities from WWTP in Nijmegen, Gelderland, Netherland - WWTP Weurt | ecosystem: Engineered > WWTP > Aerobic digester > Activated sludge | place...
TCAAGGGCAGCCAGGTGGTCAACCTGGCCAAGGATCTCGCGCGTGCGCTCTCGCTGGTGTCGATCCGAGTGGTCGAGACCGTGCCGGGCAAGTCGTGCATGGCTTTCGAGCTGCCCAACCCGAAGCGCCAGATGGTGCGCCTGTCCGAGATCATCGGTTCGAAGGTCTATCAGGACGCGCATTCGCCGCTCACCGTGGTGCTGGGGAAGGACATCGGCGGTCAGCCGGTGGTGGCTGACCTCGCCAAGATGCCGCACCTGCTGGTTGCCGGCACCACCGGCTCGGGCAAGTCGGTGGGCATCAACGCGATGATCCTGTCGTTGCTCTACAAGAGCGAGCCCGATCGGGTGCGCCTGATCATGGTCGACCCGAAGATGCTCGAGCTGTCGATCTACGAGGGCATCCCCCACCTGCTCGCGCCGGTGGTCACCGACATGAAGCACGCCGCCAACGCGCTCAACTGGTGCGTGACCGAGATGGACAAGCGCTACAAGCTGATGGCTGCAGTCGGCGTGCGCAACCTCGCCGGCTTCAACAAGGCGGTGCAGGAAGCGCGCAAGGCCGAGAAGCCGCTCACCAATCCGTTCTCGATCAGCCCGGAGAACCCCGAGCCGCTCGAGCCCTTGCCCTACATCGTGGTGGTGGTCGACGAGCTCGCCGACATGATGATGGTGGTGGGCAAGAAGGTCGAGGAGCTGATCGCCCGCCTTGCGCAGAAGGCGCGCGCCGCCGGCATCCACCTCATCCTCGCCACCCAGCGCCCTTCGGTGGACGTCATCACCGGCCTGATCAAGGCCAACGTGCCCACGCGCATCGCCTTCCAGGTGTCAAGCAAGATCGACTCACGCACCATCCTCGACCAGATGGGCGCCGAGACCCTGCTCGGCATGGGCGACATGCTCTACCTGGCGCCCGGCACCGGCCTGCCGGTGCGGGTGCATGGCGCCTTCGTCGCCGACGAAGAAGTGCACAAGGTGGTCGATCACCTCAAGAAGATCGGCCCGCCCGACTACGTCGAGGGCATCCTGTCCGCGGCCGAGGACGATGTCGATGCCGCGCTCGGAGGCGGCGGGGATGGCGAGGACGGCGAGTCGGACGCGCTCTACGACCAGGCGGTGGAGATCGTCGTGAAGACGCGCCGGCCCTCGATCTCGCTGGTGCAGCGCCACCTGCGCATCGGCTACAACCGCGCCGCGCGCCTGATCGAGCAGATGGAGCGCGCCGGCCTGGTGTCGCCGATGGGCAGCAACGGCAACCGAGAAGTGATCGTTCCTGCCAAGGAGAGCGAATGATGCAGTTTCGTAGACGACCGGCCGCGTTGCTGCGCGGCGCGGTGGGCCTTGCGCTGGCGCTGGCAGCCCTCGGCGCGGCGGCGGGTGGTGTGCAGCAGCTGCGCGACTTCGTCGCCGGGGCACGCAGCGCCGAGGGCGAGTTCGAGCAGGTCGTCACTGCGCAGTCCGGGCGCCGTCCGCAGGAGGCATCGGGCAGCTTCGCCTATGCCCGCCCGGGGCGTTTCCATTGGGAATACGATCGCCCCTATCGCCAGGTGCTGGTGGGTGACGGCAAGACCCTGTGGTCCTGGGATCCCGACCTCAACCAGGTGACCGTGCGCGCGATCGGCGAGGCGCTCGGCGCCACGCCGGCGGCGATCCTGTTCGGCAGCGGCGCGCTCGACGACAACTTCGAACTCGCCGACGCCGGCGAGCAGGACGGCCTGGCCTGGGCCGAGGCGCGCCCCAGGCAGACCGAGAGCGGCTTCGAGTCGCTGCGCATCGGCCTGGCCGACGGCCAGCTGCGGCGCATGGAGATGCGCGACCACTTTGGCCAGACCACAGTGATCCGCTTCACCCGCCTGCGCGCCAACCCCGCGCTCGCCGAGGACCGCTTCCGCTTCGAGCCGCCCGCGGGCGCCGACGTGATCGGCGACCTGCCCGGCGCACGCTGAGCGCGCCCGAAGGCCCGCTCCCCATCGCCGCGTCCATGAGCCGTCCGCAAGAGCGTTTCGCATGACCGACCTGTTCGACGCCCTCGAGCCGCCGCAGGTCCCGCTCGCCGAGCGCATGCGGCCGCAGACCCTCGACGAGGTCGCCGGCCAGTCCCACCTGCTCGGGCCGGGCAAGCCGCTGCGCCTGGCCTTCGAGTCGCGCCGGCCGCACTCGATGATCCTGTGGGGGCCGCCTGGCGTGGGCAAGACCACGCTGGCGCGGCTGATGGCGCGCGGCTTCGATGCCGAGTTCGTCGCGCTGTCCGCGGTGTTCTCCGGGGTCAAGGAGATCCGCGAGGCGATCCAGCAGGCCCAGGCCGCCAAGGCGCGCGGTCGCCACACCATCCTTTTCGTCGACGAGGTGCACCGCTTCAACAAGGCGCAGCAGGACGCTTTCCTCCCCTACGTCGAGCAGGGCCTCGTCACCTTCATCGGCGCCACCACCGAGAACCCCTCGTTCGAGGTCAACTCGGCGCTGCTGTCGCGCGCCGCGGTGTATGTGCTGGAGTCGCTCGACCACGACGCCATGCTGCGCCTGTTCGAGCGCGCGCACGCGATCGCCTGCCCGACGCTCGGTGTCGACGAGGACGCGCGCGAACGGCTGATCGGCTTTGCCGACGGCGACGCGCGCCGGCTGATGAACCTGATCGAGCAGGTGCAGGTGGCGGCCGAGACCGCCAAGGTCGATCCCGTGAGGGCCGCCTTCGTCGACCAAGCCCTGTCGCGCAACCTGCGTCGCTTCGACAAGGGCGGCGAGGCCTTCTACGACCAGATCTCCGCGCTGCACAAGTCGGTGCGCGGCTCGGACCCCGACGCCTCGCTGTACTGGCTGTGCCGCATGCTCGACGGCGGCGCCGATCCGCTCTACCTCGGCCGGCGCCTGATCCGCATGGCCGTGGAGGACATCGGCCTGGCCGATCCCCGCGCGCTCGAGATCGCGCTCAACGCCTGCCACACCTACGAGCGCCTGGGCTCGCCCGAGGGCGAACTCGCGCTCGCCCAAGCGACGATCTTCATGGCCTGCGCGGCAAAGTCCAATGCCGCCTACAAGGCCTACAACGCCGCGCGCGCCTTCGTCGCCCGCGACGGCTCGCGCCCGGTGCCGCTGCACCTGCGCAACGCGCCCACCAAGCTGATGAAGGCGCTCGACTACGGCAAGGCCTATCGCTACGCGCACGACGAACCCGAGGCCTATGCCGCGGGCGAGAACTACCTCCCCGAGGGCATGCAGCCGCCCGGCTGGTACGAGCCCACGCCGCGCGGGCTCGAGGGCAAGATCGGCCAGAAGCTCGCCTGGCTGCGCGAACTCGACCGCAAGGCGACGGAGGGCGGAAAACAATACGCGAGGCGACCCCCCACAGGGGGGCAGGCCTCGCGCGAAGTCCCGGCGAGCAAAGATACGCCGGGCGAGGAGAGAATCAGTGCGGCAGGGGATGATCCCTCATGAATCGCTCGCAGACCGAAGCCGCCAGCTTGGCCTTGCGCACGTCTCCGCAGGCGTTGGCACGCTCGATGAGATCGAGCATGTAGTGAGTGAGCGCCATGACCCCCTCGGGCGTCTGTACCAGCCCGCAGCACAGCTGCGCGGCGGCGGCGTCCGGGATGTCCTCGTGCTCGGCAATCAACAACACCTCCTCGTCGGTGAGATCGCAGTAGTCCAGGCAGTCGCGAATGGATAGCATGCCGTTTCCTCCAGGTCCGGGCCGTCTGATGCGGCCTCGTTGTCAATTCAAGGATAGTGGACCAGTCCGGTTTTACAAGTTCGATAGAAATTCGAAGCGCAGAACAAGTCATTGATTAAGAAAGCCGATTTTGCGATGCGCGCGGTCGCGCGGTGCAACAGCGCCGTGGATTCAGTCGCCTGCGACGGTTTTCCGAGAATCCGCATCAATTTTTGCCGATGGTTTTTCAGGAAGGTTTCCGATGCTCGATATCCAGCTTCTCCGTACCCAACTCGATCATGTCGCCGCACGCCTCGCCACCCGCGGGCTGCAACTCGACACCTTGGCCTTCCAGGCCCTCGAGGACGAGCGCAAGCAGTTGCAGACCCGTACCCAGGAGCTGCAGGCCCGCCGCAACGCGCTCTCCAAGCAGATCGGCATGCTCAAGGGCAAGGGCGAGGACGCCTCGGCGGTGATGGCCGAGGTCGCCCAACTCGGCGACGAGCTCAAGGCCTGCGAGCAGGCGCTGCCGACGCTGCTCGAGCGTATGAACGCCTTCCTCGCCACGCTCCCCAACCTGCCGCAGGAGGGGGTGCCGGTGGGCGCGGACGAGACCGGCAACGTCGAGGTCCGGCGCTGGGGCTCGCCGCGCAGCTACGACTTCGAGGTCCGCGACCATGTCGACCTCGGTGCGCCGCTCGGGCTCGACTTCGAGACCGGCGCCAAGCTCTCGGGCTCGCGCTTCGCCTTCCTGCGCGGCCCGGTGGCCCGCCTGCACCGCGCGCTCGCCCAGTTCATGCTCGACACCCACACCCGCGAGCACGGCTACACCGAGTGCTACACGCCCTACATCGTCAATGGCTCGGCGCTCTACGGCACCGGCCAGCTGCCCAAGTTCAAGGAAGACCTGTTCTGGGTGCTGCGCGGCGGCGACGAGGAGGGGCTGGAGCAATATCTGATCCCGACCGCCGAGATCACCCTCACCAACAGCGTGCGCGAGGAGGTGCTCTCGCTCGAGGCCTTGCCGATCCGTCTCACCGCGCACAGCCCCTGCTTCCGCTCCGAGGCGGGCAGCGGCGGGCGCGACGTGCGCGGCATGATCCGCCAGCACCAGTTCGACAAGGTCGAGATGGTGCAGATCGTCGAGCCGGCGAACAGCAACGAGGCGCTGGAGCAGATGGTGGGCCACGCCGAGGCCATCCTGCAGAAGCTCGAACTGCCCTACCGGGTGATCACGCTGTGCACCGGCGACATGGGCTTCTCGGCTGCGAAGACCTACGACCTCGAGGTCTGGCTGCCGGCGCAGAACACCTACCGCGAGATCTCCAGCTGCTCGAACTGCGAGTCCTTCCAGGCGCGCCGCATGCAGGCCCGCTTCAAGAACGCGCAGGGCAAGAACGAGCTCGTGCACACGCTCAACGGCTCCGGCCTCGCCGTGGGCCGCACCTTGGTCGCGGTGCTGGAGAACCACCAGCAGGCCGACGGCTCGATCGTGATCCCGAAGGCGCTGGTGCCCTACATGGGCGGCGTCGAGCGCATCGAAGCGCCGCTCTGAGCGGCGCGTCCGCGCGCCGCTTGCGCCTCCCGCCTCAGCCCGCCGCGCTCTCCCGCGGTGCGCCCGCCGTCCAGGCGCGCAGGCTCTCCAGCAGCGAGAGCAGGGCGGGGACGAAGAACAGCACCAGCAGCACCGAGAAGCCCAGCCCGAAGGCGATCGAGGCTGCCATCGGGATCAGGAACTGGGCCTGCAGCGAGCGCTCGAAGAGCAGCGGGGTGAGGCCGCCGACCGTGGTCAGCGAGGTCAGCAGCACCGCGCGAAGGCGGCCGCAGGAGGCGCCGACCAGGGCCTCCTGCAGGCCGGCGCCCTTGTGCTGGAGCTCCTTGAACAGGCTCACCAGGATGATCGAGTTGTTCACCACGATGCCGGCGAGGCCGAAGAGGCCGAACATCGACAGGATGGTGAGGTCGATGCCGAGTAGCCAGTGGCCGAAGATCGCGCCGGCGAGCCCGAGCGGGATCGCCGACATCACAACCAGCGGCCAGCTCCACGACGAGAACGACCACACCAGCACCAGGTAGATCAGGCCGAGGCCGAGCACGAGCCCGGACTTCATGTCGGCCAGGGTCTCGCGCTGGTCGGCCGAGCGCCCCTCGAAGCTGAACTCGAAGCCGTACTTGTGCGCGAGCCGGGGCAGGGTGTCGCGCTCGAGCTCGGCCTGCACCACGTTGGCGTTGCTGACGTGGGAATCCACCGCGGCCGAGACCTCGACCGCGAGCCGGCCCTGGGCGTGGCGCAAGGCCTCGAAGCCGCGCCGCGACTCCCAGCTCGCCACGCTGGCGAGCGGCACGAAGCGGCCGTCCGGCAGGCTCACGTTGATGCGCTCGAAGACGTCGAGCCGGCTGCGCTCCTCGCGTGGCAGCATCACCCGTACCTCGAGCTCATCGCGACCGACCTGCACCAGCTGGGCGAGCGCGCCGTCGAAGGCGGCGCGCAGCTGGCGGCCCAGACTCTCGGTGGTGAGCCCGAGCGCCTCGCCGGCCGGGGTCAGGCGATACACCAGCTGTTCGCGACCGTAGGGCATGTCGTCCTCGGGTTCGCTGACGCCGGGGATGCTCTTCAGGGTCTCGGCGAGCTCGAGCGCGGCGGCCTTGAGCGCGTCGGCGTCGTCGCCGGTGAGGCGGATGTTGATGTCGCGCCCCGGCGGCCCCGACTGGCGCGCGGTGAAGGTGAGCAGCTCCAGTCCCGCCACCGCCGGCAGCTTCTCGCGCCACACCGCGAGGAAGCGCTCGTTGCGCACCTCGCGGGTGTCGGGCGGGACGAGCTCGACCATGATGCCGGCGAGCTGGTCACCGCGCGCGCTGCCGCTGCTGCCGCCGCTGATCGTGCCGCCCAGGCGCGCCACCGCGGTCTGCACCAGGCCGCCGCCGAGCTCCTCCTCGGCGGCGAACAGGGCACGCTCGAGCTCGCCGAGGAAGGCCTCGGTTTGCGCGCGCGGCGTGCCGGCGACGAAGGTTGCGTTGGCGTAGATCACCTGGCCCTCGGGGGTGGGGAAGAACACGAAGCCGATGCGCCCGCCTGCGATCAGGCCGACCGCGAGCACCATCAGGCCGAAGGTGAAGGCCACCGTGGCGCCGCGCCAGGCGAGTGCGCGCTCCACCAGGCGGCGGAAGGGGCCATCGCGAAAGCGCGCGAAGCCCGCGTCGATGCGGGTGCGCAGCGCCGAGTGCTCGAGCGCAGCGGCACCGGCGAGCGCGCCGCGCAGGTGGGCGGGCAGGATCAGGAAGCACTCGAGCAGCGAGGCGGTGATCACCGCCACCATCACGAAGGGGATGTCGCCGAGGATGTTGCCGATGATGCCGCCGACCATCATCAGCGGCAGAAAGGCCGCCACCGTGGTGAGCGAGGAGGCGACCACCGGCCACAGCATCCGGCGCGCGCCGCCGAGCGCGGCCTGGGCCGGGCCTTCGCCCAGGTGGCGGTGGGTGTCGGCATCCTCGCTGACCACGATGGCGTCGTCGACGATGATCCCCAGCGCCATGATCAGCGCGAACAGGCTCATCATGTTGATCGTGCCGCCGAGCATGTACATCAGCGCCAGGGTGGCGAGGAAGGCGGTGGGCACGCCGACCATCACCCAGAATGCCACCCGCCCGGGCAGGAAGAAGTACAGCACCGCGACCACCAGCAGCAGGCCGGAGAGGCCGTTGCTCACCAGCAGCTCGATGCGCTCGCTGATGAGCTGCCACTGCGCGTCGAAAACCTCGAGGCGGATGCTCGGCGGCAGCGTCGGGCGGGTCTTCTCCAGCCAGTCCTCGAGCACGCTGGCGGCCTGCAGCGAGTGGCCGCTCTCGCTTCGCTGCAGCTGCAGCTCGACGACGGCGTCGCCGCGTTCGAACAGCGCGAGCTCGTTGTTGCGCGGCTCGCGGGTGAGGCGGGCGATCTCGCCGAGGCGGACCACGCCGAGCGCGTCGCTCACCACCGGAAGCGGCGCGAAGGCGTCGGCGCTGCGGCGCTGCTCGAGGCCGCGGATCTCGCGCGCGCCGTCGGCCTCGCCGGCGATGCCGGCGGGAAAGTCGCGCGCGAGCTGGCCGACGCGTTCACCCACCTGCACCAGCGACAGCCCGAGCGTCTCCAGCGCCGCGGCAGGAATCTCGACCGCGATGCGCTCCTCGGGCAGGCCGGTGAGGGTGATGCGGTCGATTCCGGCGGCGAGCAGCTCGCTCTCGAAGCGGCGCACCCAGGGGCGCAGCTCCTCGACGCTGCCGCCGCGCACGAGCAGGCGCGCGATCGGCTCGTAGCGCGACACCCGGCTGACCTCCGGGGTCTCGGCGTCGCGCGGCAGGTTGCGGAACTCGTCGACGCGCTGGCGCACCTGGTCGAGCGCGAGCAGGGCGTCGGTGTCCTCGTGCAGCTCGAGCGTGATGCTGGCGACCCCCTGAGCCGAGGTCGAGCTCATCTTCTTGAGCCCGTCCACGGTCTTCAGGCGCTCCTCGAGCGGGGCGGTGATGCCGAGCTCGACGTCCTCGGCCGAGGCGCCGGTCCACACCACCCGCACCGAGATCACGTCGAGCTCGAAGGTGGGGAAGAACTGGACGTTCATGCGTGTGATGCCGATCGTGCCGAGCACGAAGGCGAGCAGCATTAGCACGTTGGCGGCGACCTTGTGGCCGGCCAGGCGCTCCAGCAGGCTGGCGTGCCTCATCGCGTCGCCCCGGCGGCTGCGCCTCCAGCCCCCCCGCCACCGACCACCTCGACAGCGAGGCCGTCGATCGCGTGCGGCAGGTGGGTGCGCGAGACCAGCATGCCGTCACGCAGCGGCGCGGCCTCGTCGCGGGCGCGCACCAGCATCGCCAGGCGCTCGCCGTCGCGGCGTTCGCCGGCGCGCAGCACCGGCACCGCCTTCAGGCGGCCGTCCTCGATACGGTAGATGCGGTCACCGCCGTGCAGCGCCGAGGGCGGCACGGCGAACACGGCCTCCAGCCGCGGGCGCTCCAGCACCGCACTGAGGAAGGCGCCCACTGGGAGCTTTGCTGCGTCGTCCATGCGCAGCAGCACGTCCACGCCGCGCGCGTCGGCCTCGCCGCCGATACGCTCCAGGCGCGCGGCTAGGCGGCTGGTGCCGAACTCGGCGTGCGCGCGCAGGGTCTCTCCGCGGCCGATGGCGGCGCGCAGCTCCTCGGCATAGATTGCCGGCACGCGCGCGCGCAGGAAGAGCGCGTCCGAAGGGTAGAGGTTCAGGAGCGCCTGCCCTGGCTGGACCTGGTCACCGGCGGCAACCTCGACCTTGCCGATGCGCGCGGCGAAGGGCGCAACGACCTCGCCGCGCTCGGCGTCGCGGCGGGCCTCGGCGAGGCGGGCCTGGAGCTGGGCGAGGCGGGCGGGATGCTCGGCGATCGCCTGGCGGCGCTGGGTGAGCGAGAGGCGCACGCGGGCGACGTCCTCGCGCGCCTGGTCGAAGGCGCTCTCGGCGCCGAGGCGGGCGTTCTTGAGGCGCTCGAAGCGGGCGAGCTTGGCCTCGGCGAGCTCGAGCAGGGTGCGCTCCTGCGCGATCGCCTCCTGGTCGTGGCGGTGGCGGATGCGCTCGCGCTCGAGCTCGGCGGCGGCCTGCTCGATGCGTGGCTTCAGGTCGCGCGGATCCATGCGTGCGAGCACCGTGCCGGCTTCCACGCGGTCGCCGTCGCGCACCGTCACCTCGAGCACGCGACCGGCCACAGGTGCTGCGGCGCGCACGCGGTCCGGCGCCTCGATGCGGCCGTAGAGCACCAGCGTGGGATTCACCGCGATCGCGGCGAGCGGCTCGGCTTCGATCCGCCACACCCGCTCCCGAGTCTCCACTGCCGGCGGGGCGGGGCGGGTGGCGCGCAGGGCGAGGAATCCGGCTGCGGCCAGCACGAGGATGAGGACGGGAAGCAGACGACGCATGGGGCAGGGCCTCGGATACCCGGGCAGGGCACGTTTATCAGCAAACGCTTATTGTATTGCGGGAGCGGCTTCAGCGCTCGTCCAGCCACACCGACTCCCAGCGCGCGAGCTCGGGGAAGTGGTGTTCGGCGCGCGCGGCGAGCGCACGGTCGAGCTCGTCGATGAGCCCGTGCAGCGAGCGCTCTGGGGCGTGCGGGAGCTCGGGCTCGAACTCGACGACGAGGTCGCCGCGCGGGCGGCGGCCGTGCGCCGGGAAGCCCGCGCCGGGCACGCGCAGGCTACGCGGATGGGCGAGGCCGGGCTCGAGCTCGAGGCTGCGCACGCCCTCGGGATGGGGCACGCGCAGGGTGCCGCCGATCAAGAGCCGCAGCGCGCTGACCGGGCGGCGCAGCACCAGGTCTCGGCCTTCGCGGCGAAACAGCGGGTGGCTGGCGAGGCGGATGCGCAGGCGCAGGTCGCCGGCACGATGGCGCGGGTCGGCATGCGGCTCGCCCTCGCCGGTCAGGCGCAGCTCGTCCTCATCCACCACCCCGGGCGGGATGCGCACCTCGAGGTGCCGGGTGTGCAGTTGCTCGCCGCTGCCGCCACAGCCGCCGCAGGGGCCGGTGTTGCGGTAGCCGCGACCCTCGCAGTCGGGGCAGCGCTCCAGGCCGGCGGGCCCGCGCACACGGCCCGAGCCGCGGCAGGGCGTGCATAGCCGGCTCACGCTGAGCTTCTCGATGCCGCTGCCGCCGCACTGCGTACAGGGGCTGCGGCGCTCGACCTCGACCGTGCGCAGCGCGCCGGAGACGCTCTCCTCGATACTGATCTCCAGCGTCTGCCAACGGTCCGCACCACGCTGCGGTGGAGCGTGGGCAGCAGTCTTGTCCTCGTAAGTCGCGTCCGCTGCGTCGCCGAGCAGGGTGGCGAGCAGGCGGTCGTGCGCATCGCGCAGCCGCCTGAACTGCTCGGCGGCGGCGGGGTCGGGGTTGCGGTCGGGATGCCATTGCATGGCGAGCTTGCGGAAGGCGCGCTTGATCTGCTGCGCGCTCGCGCCGGCTGGCAGGCCGAGAAGGGCATGGGGGTCGGACATGGACGAAGGGCTGTGGACTGCGAGGGCATCAGCTTAACCGAGCTTGCCGGCGGATGTTGCGCGGGCTTGACCAATCCGTAAAGGATGCAAGAATGTCATGCCGTGCTCAATACGGAATCGTATGGTTCTCGATGCCGGCGTAATGCGCCCGGCCGCGAACGAGCAGGCGCGAAAATACATGGAGACGAAGAACCGATGAGCCGACCCCGAGCTTCCGACATCCTGCCCCGCGACCTGTGGGTGGATCATCCGCAGGGCCGCATCTTCGCCAGGGAGTGGAGTCTGCCGGGGGTGGGCGCGCACCGCCCGGCGAGTCCGATCGTGCTGTTCCACGACTCGCTCGGCTGCGTCGAGCTGTGGCGCGACTTCCCGGCGGAGCTGAGCGCGGCCAGCGGGCGCCGGGTGATCGCCTACGACCGCCTCGGTTTCGGCCGCTCGGATGCGCGCGAGGTGCTTCCCGAGCTCGACTTCATCGCCGAGGAGGCGCGGGTGTATTTCCCCGCGGTGCGCGAGCAGCTCGGCCTGGAGCGTTTCGTGGTGTTCGGCCACAGCGTGGGCGGCGGCATGGCGGTGAATTGTGCTGCCGCGTTTGCCGGCGCCTGCGACGCCTTGATCACCGAATCGGCGCAGGTCTTTCCAGAGGACCTGACCCTGAGCAGCATCGCCGAGGCCAAGGGGCAGTTCGTCGATGAGTCGCAGCTGCAGCGCCTGGCGCGCTATCACGGCGACAAGGCGCGCTGGGTGCTCGACGCGTGGACCGAGAGCTGGCTGCATCCGGGCTTCGCCGCCTGGTCGTTGAAGTCGGTGCTGCCGCAGGTGCGTTGCCCGGTGCTGGCCATCCATGGCATGCACGACGAGTACGGCACCCGCGTGCATCCCGAGATGATCGGCGAGCTCTCCGCTGGCCCGGCGCAGGTGGCCATCCTGCCGGACACCTTCCACGTGCCGCATCGCGAGCGCCCCGAGGCGGTCATCGAGCTCGTCTGCGGTTTCCTCGAGCCGGTGCGGCAGGGTGGGGCCGTGTGCGCACCCTGATGCGCGCGCGGGTGCTTCCTTGGGGTAGGGATGCGTGCCCCACGGACGGGGCGGGGCGTCGCACGATGCGACGAGGGACGGACGAATGAAAAACGCCGACTCGGTGAGGAGTCGGCGTTTTTCGAATCTGGCGCGCCCGGAAGGATTCGAACCTCCTACCCCCTGGTTCGTAGCCAGGTACTCTATCCAGATGAGCTACGGGCGCGTTGCCGAAATCGTTTAGAGCCCGAGATCGGAAGGCTTTGTTTGGCGCGCCCGGAAGGATTCGAACCTCCTACCCCCTGGTTCGTAGCCAGGTACTCTATCCAGATGAGCTACGGGCGCTTCTTGCTGCACTGCGAAGGAGCGGGATTATAACCACTGCTCGCACAACTTCAAGTTTTATTTGGCGGAGAGGGTGTCCCCCTCAGCGAAGGTGCGCAATGTATCACGGGGTTTCACCGCGATGCAACACCCCGCGTGAAATATAGCGTTCATCGGTTTTCGGTCGTTTCTTCTTCCCTTAGCTCGTATCATCCAATATCATGCAGTATGTTGGGTAGGATGTGGGGTAGGAGAAATGCCGAAGATCGCCAAGGAACTGACCGCGCTCGAGGTGGGGCGCCTGAAGACTGAGGGCCTGTACGCCGTCGGCGGGGTCGCCGGCCTGCACCTGCAGGTCACGTCGACGGGCGCACGCTCGTGGATCCTGCGTGCCAAGATTGGCGCCAAGCGTCGCGACATCGGCCTGGGTGCATATCCCGGCGTGACGCTGGCACAGGCGCGCGAGAAGGCGCGTGACGCCCGCCAAGCCATCGCCGAGGGGCGTGACCCTGTCGCCGAGCGGGCTGCCGCCCGTAGCGCATTGGCGGCGCAGCGCGGAGCGGAAATCACGTTCGACGAGTGCGTCGTGAAATTCATCGACGCCAAGTCGGCTGAGTGGCGGAATCCGAAGAGCGCGGCCCAGTGGTCGGCATCGCTGACGACCTACGCCTCGCCGACGATCGGGGCGCTGCAAGTGCGTGACGTCGAACTGGCGCACGTATTGAAGATTCTCGAACCTATCTGGACCACGAAGACCGAGACGGCCACTCGTGTCCGCGGCCGACTGGAGAACGTGCTCGACTGGGCCACGGTGCGGGGTTTCCGCAAGGGCGACAATCCAGCGCGATGGCGTGGGCACCTCGACAAGCTGTTGGCGAAGCCCTCGAAGGTCGCCAAGGTCGAGCACCACACCGCGCTGCCGATTGACGCCATGGGGGCGTTCATGGAGTCGCTGCAGAAGCGGGAAGGCCTGGCGGCGCGTGCGCTTGAGTTCCTGATCCTGACCGCGGTCCGCTCGGGCGAGGTGCGCGGCGCGACCTGGGACGAGGTTGATCTGCAGAACCGTGTCTGGACGATCCCGGCCGAGCGCATGAAGGGCGGGAAGGAACACCGTGTGCCGCTGTCCGATCGCGCGCTTGAGCTCCTCAAGGTGCTGCCTCGCCTGGCTGACTCCAACCTTGTCTTCCCGGCGCCGCGGGGTGGCCAGATGTCCGACATGACCCTGCTGGCGGTCATGCGCCGCATGAACGTCGACGCCGTGCCTCATGGCTTCCGCTCGACCTTCCGAGACTGGGCAGCGGAGCGGACCAACTACCCGCGCGACGTGGCGGAGATGGCCCTCGCGCACACCATCGGCGACAAAGTAGAAGCCGCCTATCGCCGCGGTGACCTCTTCGAGAAGCGCGCCCGACTCATGGCCGACTGGGCGAAATTCTGCGCCCTAAAGTCGCCCGAAGGGGCCGTCGTTCCCCTGCATCCAGAAATTATTTCCGGAAAACAGGAAAAGATTTCCGGAAAACAGGAAAAGATTTCCGCATGAGAAACAATAGCTTGCATGGGAATGAACCCGGCTGATACAGTGCTGACAGGTGGCGTTTTCTTGCGGTTGCCACCTGTCGCGCATCGACATTTTTGACATTCGCCAATCGACAACTGAGCCAAAGCGACCCGCGGACCTGATCCGCTGGCCCAGCTTCCTACTCGCTACCTGGCCGGCGGATCCCGATCGAGGATCTGTCGATGTCGTACAACAAGCAGAACAAGCCCGCCCCTGGCGCCGTTGCGGCCGCCATCACCCAGCCGGCGCCCGCGTCCATCCCGATGGCGCTCGCTAACTTCGAACACCTGCCTGATACCGCCTTCGTGCGCGAAAACGTTGTGCGGGGCCTGTACGGCATCAGTCACGCCACGGTGTGGCGCTGGGTGAAGGCGGGCTTCATCCCGAAGCCGGTGAAGCTCTCCGCGCAGTCGACGGGGTGGCGCGTTGCTGACCTGCGCGCTGCGCTGCGTGCCAAGGCTGAAGAGGTGGCCGCATGATGCCCGCTCGTCTTTATCTGACTTGCGTCCATGAGGCGGCACACGCGGTCTTCTTTGCACTGGCTGGCATTCCCGTCGACAGCGTCCATGTCTCCGAGGCCGGTGGTAGCTGCGTTATTACCGATGTCTGGAGCTCGGCTGACGCCGCGCAACCGCGGCGGGCTCGCGCCTATGTGCAGCAAGGCGGCGGCTTCGTTTCCCGAGATAAGTCCCCTCTTTGGGCCAAAACCTGGCATCGCAGGGTGCGGGGGGCGGTTGTGGCGACTTTGGCGGGCGAGGCGGCAGTGTGCCAAAGCGCGAGTTCGTACCCTGCGAAGCCGCGTTACTCGATACGTGCCGATGGGCAGGACGATCTCTCCTCGGCAGTTGCTTCGGTGCGTCTGTTCTCAGAAGACACAGCCGCTGAAATTGAACATGCGATCTACGTCGTTCAGATCGCGCTTGATGACCCCTACATCCGCGCTCGAGTTGAGCAGCTGGCCGTGGCCCTAATGGAACGGCGCGTCCTAGATGCTAAAGCGCTCAAGGCGTTCTTGCCGAAGGCTGTGAGTTACTGGCCGCCCGCGCCTGGGGCGAGTTACGACGCGATCCGGAAGCTCTGCTATCGCGCATCAGGTCGCGCTGCTTCCGATCGTGCATGGAACGCTGCTGGTGAGGAGGTCGCGTCATGCTGATTCGACCCACCAATGAAAACGGCTGCACCGGGGGGAGACCGGTGCAGCCGCAAAGCCCACAAGTGAGCACAATTCACGCCGGAATCCTAGCACACGCTGCAGCCTGGGGCGTGAGTTCGGATGGCCTGATTTTCCCGCGGCCCTGGACTTGCGCGGGCCAGCTGCTCGGCCAGCTCCTCGTCGAAGCTGGTGTGACGCATCGGCGCTTCGACGGGTTGGCGCGCTCGATGCGCGCGTCCGTCTACATCAAGCGCTTGAGGGATGCCGGGTGGCTGATCGAAACCGAACTCGTTGCGGGTGCGAACAAGTTCGAACGGGTCAGATATGCCGTCTATCGGCTCGCCGACTCGGTGACGATCGGCGAGGCGGAGGAAGAGTTCGTGATTGCGTGCGGGCTCGCCGCCGAGGGGGTGCTGCCATGACCGCCCCGCAGAATTACGCATCCCTCGGCCCGAAGCTCCTCGCCCAAGGCTTCGAGCCTATCCCCGTCGCCGGCAAAGCGCCGGTCGTCGATCGCTGGTCCGACGTTACTCTGCACAGAGACCAGGTTGCGATCTGGGCGCGCAACGGGAAAGGCCACCTGAACGTCGGCCTGCGCACCGCCGGCCTCGCCCCGATTGACGTCGACATCTACGACGCCGAGGTTTCCGCCCGGGTGGTGGCCGCGGCTCGCGCTCGATTCGGCGATGCGCCCGAGCGCGTCGGAATGCCCCCCAAGGCGCTGCTGCTCTACGCGGCCGTCGAACCCGGCACCAAGATCACCAGCCCGATCTGGGTGAGCCCGGACGGCAAGGAGCACCGCGTCGAAGTGCTCGGCATCGGTCAGCAGTTCGTCGCCGCCGGCATTCACCCGGACACCCACAAGCCCTACGCCTGGAAGGGCGACAACATCGCCGACCTGGAGCTGTGGATGCTGCCGGCTGTTCGGCGCGAGGAGGTCGCCGCCTGGATCGACACCGAGTTGCCGGCGCTGATGCCGTCGGACTGGGTGCAGAAGGGCTCCGGTTCGGCTGGCGCACTTGCTGGGTCTGATGACGACATGCCGTGGTTCCAGACCGAAACGGATCTGACGATCGAGGAGTGCATCAAGGCCCTGGAACTGCTGCCCGCGCATCGATACTCGGAACGTGACGGCTGGCTCAGAGGCATCTTCGCCATGCACCACCAGTTCTCGCACACAGAGCTGAACCTCGAGGCGCGAGAGGCAACGGCGAAATGGGCGATGCAGTGGGGTCCGTTCGTCAACGGTGAGACTGAGGCGATCTGGGACAACGCCAATCGCGACAGGCCTACAGGCGTCATTACGATGCGGACGGTCCTGGGCTGGCTAAAGGACGATGGCAAGGACAGCGAGTGGAAGGCCTACCAGGCGCAGCGCAAGGCAGCAGCCAGCGCAGCAGTGGTGCAGGAGCGCGATTGGTTCGCCCGCATCGCCTCGGCCGACCAGGTCGAGATCGAAGGGCCTATCTCTGCAGAGATCCGGGCCGCCGATGTGTCGAGCACGCAGCGCGAGCAGCTTGCACAAGCGATCAGCCGGCGCTTTGCGAACCTCGGCCGGCCGACTGGGATTGCGGCGGCGCGGCGCCTCGTGGCCGCCCCCCGTGCTGTGTTGGCGCGTCCGGGTGACGTGGATCTGAAGGAGTTCATTCCGTATGGGTTTCCCGTGCCGGCGTTGAGTCCGGCGACGTTTCCGCACCACACGATGACGGAGAACACGATCAGCCTGAAAAACACGATGGAGAACACGCAGCGGCTGCTCGAGGCCTACGGGGTTACGGTGTTCTACGACGTGATCCGCAAAAAGGCCTTGCTCAATCTTCCGGGCCTGAAGGTGTGCCCAGACCAGGCCGACAATGCCGCGCTGTCCTGGGTGACATCCCTCGCCGCGCTCAACGACCTGAACGGGGAGAAGGCCGCCGAGTACGCGGTGACCACGGCGTTCCAGCGGCCGCGCAACACGGTCGCCGACTGGATCAAGTCGAAGCCTTGGGATGGTAAGGACCGAGTCGCGCAGCTGTGCAATACGCTAACCGTGCGTCCGGGCTTTCCGCAGTCGCTGCGGGATCTGGTTGTGCGTCGCTGGTTGATCAGCGCGGTGGCTGCGGCAATGAAGTCCGCCGGCTTCTACTCCAAGGGCGTGCTGGTGCTTCAGGGTCCGCAGTCCATCGGAAAAACGCCTTGGGTGGCCAACCTCCTGCCGGACACCTTCGCCGACTACGTCCACCTCGGCATGCACCTGGACCCGAGCAATCGCGACAGCGTGAAGACGGCCGTCAGTCACTGGATCGTCGAGCTGGGCGAGGTGGACTCGACCATGAACCGCGCCGATGTGGCGATGCTCAAGGCCTTCATCAGCCAGCGCACCGACAAGGTCCGGTTGCCCTACGCACGGGTCGATTCCGAGTTCCCGCGGCGCACCGTGTTCTTCGCGTCGGTGAACCCCGAGGAATTCCTGCGCGACGACACAGGTAACGTGCGCTGGTGGACGGTGCCGGTCACCGCGGTCGACTACGAGCATGGTCTCGACCTGCAGCAGCTGTGGGCACAGGTCGCGGCTGCGTACGAGGAGGGTGAGCGCTGGTGGTTGGTCCGTGAGGAGGAGGCGCAGCTCGAGGCCTGCAACGCCGGCCATGTCGTGCGGAGCGCGATCCATGACATGCTCTCTTCGATGTTGGACTTCGACGCGCCCAAGACGGAGTGGAAGCGCCTGTCGGCGAGTGGGGTGCTTCACCTGCTCAACGTGAAGACGCCGACCAACGCACAATCCAAGGATGCCGGCGCGGCGCTGCGAGCTCTGGTGGGTGCTTCCTGCGGCAAGACCAATGGCTCCCCTTGCTGGTGGGTGCCGCCGCTCAAGTTCGAGAAGCGCGGCAGCGACCTCCTCGAGGAGTGAGGCCTGACAGTCTGCAGGCCATGAGCCGGACGCCTGGAAACGGGTGTCCGGCTTTTTTCTTCGACGGGGTAGCGGGCTGCCCTCTTCTGCTCTACTGCTCTACTCTTTCCTCTACTCCTCTCAATCCCTTTATCTATAAGGGTTTGAAGAAGAAAGTAGAGGAAAGTAGAGGAGAAAAGAGAGAAAGAGGAGGAAGGAGGAAAAAAGAAGGTAGAGGGGGATTGGGCGGTCAGGATTTTCCTCGACTGACCTTTTCTCAAAAACTGCTTCACTGCTTCACTCAAACCTCTGAAACCCGCATGGTTGCTGGGTTTGAGGCCGGTAGAGCACTCGAAAAACTGCTCTACTTGGCCGTTCTGCTCTACTCTCCGGCCGTCCGGCTGCCCCCATCGAAAGCACACCGCACCGCGCCGAAATTCCTTTTCACCGAATTTCGCGCCACCCGCGACCCCGCTCGAGCACACCATGCTGCAACCACGGCACGCGCTCACCTTCATCGACTGACACCGAGCCCAGCACCACACCCCTGAACACGATCACCAGGCGCACCGCAGCACCCTAGAAATACCCCCACCAATCCCGCACAAAGTCCCGTGTTGATCCAGTGGCGTCCGACCGCATCGGCAACACGCGCCAGGGGCTGGTAATTTGAATTACAGCGAGCGACTGACAATAAGGCGTTGCCCCACGGGCCTTCGATACTTATTATGATGGCATCAAACAGAATTCGGGGACACGCAAATGGCCGCAGTGTGGGTGAAACCTGGGGACCTCTCGCAGAACGCGGTCAAGCGTGCAGGGAAGCGAATTGCGGACGGGAGCCAAAGCGAAGAGGACGAGAAAATTGTGCAGCGTTGGCGCGATTCACACGCCTATGTGCTGAACACTTTTCAGAGCACCCTCCGAAGATGGATTCAGAACGACGACGTGACGCTTGTCCAACGACTTAAGCGTCTGTCAACGATTCGAGACAAGCTCGTCACAGGCCGCGCGGCTGACCTCTCAACCATGCACGACCTCGCTGGCTGCAGGCTAATCTTTCCGGATATCGATACCCTTACTAGCTTTCGCAGTCGTTTTCACTCGAAGACCACTGCGAGGCATGAACGAGTAAGCCAAGGTAAATATGACTACCTCAACGCCCCTAAATCCACAGGTTACCGGGGCATTCATGATGTTTATCGATATCGAGTGGCCGCCAACAGCAGCGGAGCGTCGTGGAATGGACTGCGCGTTGAGATTCAGTATCGAACACAGGCGCAGCACGCTTGGGCGACTGCCGTCGAGATTTCTGATGTGTTGGACAACGCCCGGATAAAGTTCGATCGGGGAGTGAACGAAAGGCGAGAAAGACTCTTTGCTCTGTGTAGCGAGGTCATCGCGCGGACCCACGAGCAGCGGTACGGCCCGCTGCAGCAACTGACGGATGTGGAGGTGTTGGACGAACTCAACGCAATAGAGGCCGAGCTCGGGGTAATTGCTCGGTTGAAGCGCTTGGCGGCAAGCGCCGTCGAGGTGCCCAAGTCAAAGAACCTCGTCTTGGTGTTTGCAGAGGAGCTGGAGGTAAAGGGCTTCCGCTCGATGAAGCAGGCTCTCGATTACCGAAATCAGGTTGAGTTCTTGAATCCAGCGTGGGACTCGGTTTTTGTCCGTGCGGAGAAGCCCGCGGAGGTTGCCGGGGCGTTCCGCAACTATTTCCGTGACGCAGAGCAGTTCGTCAGGTTGCTTGCTGCGGCTGGTATCCCTCAGCAAGAGCTTGGCGGCTCAACCACGTAGACGCTTTTCCGGATCATGCCCATCGCGCGCGAGCCGACCACACAGGCCTGCACCCAAGTTTTCCGGCCGTCCGGCAGGCGGCGCACATGACCGCGCCTCAGGTGTTCGCGCGGTCCGTTCCGATCACCGACTGGCGCGCCGATCGCGTGCACCACGTCGCCGACCTTCACGACCAGAACGTGCGTTTGGTACATCGGCAATTTGCCTTGTCGCCGGCGGCGCGCATTCACCGCCGGATCCACTCGCTCGACGATTTCCGATGCAACGTTGTTGCAGCTGAGGGCTTCGATCAGCTCGAGCACGCTGCGCCCGGCCGCCATGACTGCCTCGTGCATCGGCGCGCGGTCCAGCCGACTCCCGATCGCGTCGAAGCACACCCACGCGACCGAGCCGTCGTCGTGGCGATTCTTCGGCTGGGCGGTGCAGGGGTAGAAGCCCCAGCCTTGCCCGTCGCCCGTGTCCACCGCGACCTGCACCGCGATGGTGATCCGCTCTGCCTCCTGCAGCTCCTGGGCGACAACGAGTGTCCGCCGCGCCCCATCGGCGAACGAAAGCGTGATGGCTGGGAAGGGCAGGCGGATCGTGTGCAGGTCCGTGTCGAGCCCGCGCAGGCCATCGTCGAAGAGCCGGCCACCTGCTGGCAGCGTGAAGTGTTGGCTGGCGGGAATCGCGCGCACGATCGCATGGGCGAACGCAGCACCCGGGTTGCCGGTGGCGGTGAGCTCCTCGGCGGCGGTGCCGAGCGCGCGCTCGACCTGGGCAGCAAAGCAGAGTGTGTGCATGAGGTCAGCTCCTCGAGGTGATGAACCGCGCCGCCGCGCGCACGGCCGCCTGTAGCGCCAGGAATTTCGCGGGCGGCAAGGTGCGGTTGCTGTTGCGATAGTGCGGCAGCGAGGGCGCCGAGATCCCGAGCAGGGCGACAACGCCATCGACGCCCAAGAAGCGGCACGCCAGGATCACCGAAAAGGCTGAAGCGGCCGGATCCACGTCCGACCTGGAGCCGTAGCGCGACAAGCCGGACGGCGTGGGCAGCCGGCCGACGACCTCGCCGTCTTCCTCGATGAAGATCACGTCGGGGTGGCGGCAGCGGTGCGCGCGTTGCATGCGCGCTTGGAAGTCGGGCAGGCAATCCACGCACGGGGCGAGGTGCTCGCCTGCTTCTGCGCGCCAAGCGGCGAGGTGCCAGGCACTGGGGAAGCACGCCCACTCGGCCGGCTGATCGAGGAGCGCGCGGTCGATGGTCTCGGCGCGGGATTTGCGGAACGCTGGGGCGCGCGGGTGCGGGTGCCGACGTGTCGACGTGTCGACGGTGGCGAAGAACAGCATCGGCGCCTCGATCACGGCAGCGTTACATCATCGACCGCGCGAACGACTCTGCCTCCTCGCGCTCGGGCCAGTCCTCGACCTCGACCTCGACCTTTTCCTCGCATAAGGTGGCGGCGAGCGCGCTGGCCACGCGGTTTCGCACGTTGGCCTGCACACGGTCGAACCGCTCCTGGGCGGCCGTGTGCGATATGGCGGCCGACTCCGCAGCCCCATGCAGGTTGTTCAAGGTGTGCGCGCGTCGCACGCCGGCAAGCGCATCGGTGCGCGCGTCGCACGCCGGCAAGCGCATCGGTGCGCGCGTCGATCTCCCACAGGATCCGCTGCAGCTCAGCGCGCGCATCCACGGCGGCGGTGAACTTGGTGTCCGTCGCCTCGATCGCTTGCATCGCCAGGGCCGGCAGGCGGGCCTTCAGCTCCGCGTGTTCTGACCGAAGGCGCTCGATGCTGCGCTCGAGCTGCGCGGCGATCTGGTTCGACTTGGCGCAGGCAGCCGTCGCGCGCTCGTAGCGGGCGGCGACCTCGTCGAAGGCTGAGCGCGCGTTCGCGTAGGTCGGGTGCCCTTCGATCAGGCGCTCGGGCAAGGCCTCGTGAATTTTCGATTTGAGGCCGAAATAGTCGGTGGTCATGGCGTGATTCTCCGGGGTAGGGGGTTATTCGATGACGGCAAAGCGGCCGAACTCGCGCAATTCATCGCGGCGGCGGGATAGGTTGATGCCCTGCGCGGTCTGCAACTGCGCGCGGCGGTGCGCCATCCACGATGCCTTGAGGTGCTGCGGCCCGATCGCGAAGGGGCGGTTCTTGTCGTTGAAGCGGCGGATGCTGGCGACAGCATCGGCCAGGCCTGCGCTATCGCCCGCGTCGCGTGCTTCCCGCCAGGCGCGCATCAGATCCTCGCGGCGGCGTTGCAGCTTGGCCTCGCGGGTCTTCACGACCGAGCGGCCGGCGTACATTTCCGACAGGGCGGTCGGCTGGAAGCCCATCGCGGTGCCGATGATGTCGGCGTTGCTGAGCGTCACGCCGAGGTCGTCACCGCGCCAGGATCGAACGCCCTCGGTCTCGTAGCGCACGGCCTTGATTGCCGAGCTGATAAACTTCGGCATCATCGCCTCAACGCCTCGCATGGGCTGCCCCTCCTCGAAGGCCTGCATCGCGGTGCCCATCTGTCCGGCATAGCCCGCGATCGGGCCGAGCAAGGTCAGCATCCACTGCTCGACCGCGTCCCGGCCTTCCCTTTCTTTCAGCGGCGCACGCACCCACAGATCGCCGAGGCCGACGCGCGATGCCAGGTCGACGTCGAGCAGCAGGCGGACAGGCCCTTTCGCGATGGCCTCGCCAGTCTCGCGGCCGAACGTGTCGGCCAGCCACAGGCGGTATTCATCCTGCCAATCCAGCGGCGGATCATCCTCATCACCCGTGCCCATCGCGAGCAGCGACAGCAGGGGCGAGATTCCGAACACACCCAGCGGCAGGCCCAGCGATCCGGCGGCGGCAAAGTGCATCGACATGACGCCGAACAGCATCCGGCGCGCCTCACTCTTCACCTCTGCGGACTCACCTTTCAGGGCGAGGTAGGCGTTTCTCCACAACATATATGTCATTTGCTGACTATATTGTTTGAACATAGTCACAACGCGTATGAAGTTGCCATGCATGTAACGGGCGCGGTTCGATGCGGAGTAGTCGAAGTGTGAGCGCACGATGCCGTCACGCGCGGTCTCGATGGCCTCCTCGTGGGTCTGGCCAGCCTCGCGCGCCAGGCGGTAGGCGGTGAGGGCCGAAACCTGCCTGTTATACGTTTCGGGTAAATGAAAAGTCCATGAAATGACCTTCATCGCGCGATTGAGCGCAAAGGCGCGGCGGCTGACCGTGCTGTCGGCATTCGCAGCGCCGGCCAGGTCGTGGGCCAAGGTCAAATTGATGATCCCGGACGCCTCGAGGCGCTTGAGGGCGTCGCGCTCTTCAGGGGCGATGTTCGGGTTTTCGCTGAGCACGAACCCGCTCCACCTGTCCCACTTGCCGCCGAGGTAATCTCGCGTCGCCTTGGTCAGTGCCGCAGCCGCCTTGTCGAAGCCGAAGCGGCTGCCCGCCCACGGGAAGAAAACCAACGGCGTTTGGCTCAAGTTCACCAAGCCCGATGCGATCGATCCGCCCAGACTCATCACGAAACCGACCTGTCCGGCCGCGGCTGCCACCGGGTGGGTATTCGGATTCAGGATCTGCTCGAGACGACGCGTCAATTCGTTCGCGACGTGCTGCCACTCGGTGACGTCACCCTCTGCCGTCTCCTGGATCTCGGTCTGCAGCTCATCGAGTGCCGTCACCAAGCGGTCAGCGTGGCGGATGCGGGCAATGTGGTGCGCTGCGTGCTGCTGCGCCTGGGCAAAGCCGCGCATCGCGTCACGCGAGAATCCAGGCGTGCCCTTGCGATGCTTGAAGTGCCGGCGGTAGCTGGCATCCGGCAGCATGCTGATCGCGAGCTGGTTGAGCGTGTCGAACAGCTGCGACTTCTGCGCCGGGTCGATGTCGAGCCCCTCGAGGTGCTGCATGACCTCTTGTGTGAAGGCTCCTGCAGCCCCGTCGCGCATCGCTGAGTATTGCGACTTGCTGGTCATCTTCACGCGCCACCCGTCGGCGCGCAGTTGGCGGGCGCGGGCTTCGCGCTGGGTGCCACTCTCGAACGCCTCGACAGTCCGCTCGCCGTCGCGGTCCGCGATCAGCAGCAGATCGCCGAAGCGCGACAGCGGGAAATACACCCCATGGGAGAGGAATTTGTCGAAGTCGAGCCGGATGCGGTCCGCGATCTGGCGGCCCATCGATCCAGTACGCTCGGCACGATCGGCCAGCCCGTTGCGGATTGCCAGGAGCGTAGCGCGGTGCGTGTCGCGCGCCTCGCGATACACCGCCTGCGCCTCGTCGGAGAGTGCGTTCCAGTCGGCCAGGATCTGGTCGTGTTCGGGCTGGGTGGCGTTCATGGTGTCCGGATCGAACCCGGCCAGCGTGGCGGCGTGCATGATGTCGGCTAGGGCATCCGCCTGCTTGCTCGGCAACTTGCGCCAGCGCTCGACAATCTCGTCGGCGGCCTGCGCGATGGATGCGCGGTCTGCGTCCATCGCCTGCACCGTGCGGTCGAAATCGACGATCTGCGGCAGGTCGCGGCCCCAAATATCGACGATCTGGTCGCGGGTAAGTGCGCCCAGCATCCACGGGCGATTCGCGGCGATGGCACCGCGTGCCCAGTCGGCCGCGGTGCGGCGGGTGGGCGTGAAGTCCTCGATCTCGACCGCTCCGTTCTGCTGCGGCTCGGCGGCGCGGCTGCGGCGCGTGCCGGGCTCCGCGGCGTCGTAGCCACCAGCGCTGACCTCGTACAGCAGGCGGGCGCTGCGGCCGGCGTTGCGCGCGATCTGGTCCAGCGGCACGAGGTCAGGGTTTCCAGCACGCTTGCGCACGGTGGCGAGCATCGATGTGCCGTTCTCCGACACGACGTCTTGAAAGACGCCGAACCTGATCAACCATGGATCCAACTTCACACCCTTCGGCGTCACGAGGAAACGCGACTCGCCGCCGGTTGCGCGGGCGATCCGGCGAACCATGGCCATGATCTTCGCGCGGCCCAGCTTCGTTTTCGTGTCGAGCAGCGGGGCGACAGGCACGTCGAGCAAGGCCTGCACCTTGCCTTCGCTGATCGTGACCAGCGCGGCATGCCCGCCCGGAACTTGCAGAGCCTTGCCGATCTTCGCCAGGTTCGCCGCGTCGCCAATCGGCAAGCCGAGGAGGCGGTGCTCGAGCTCGGGCGCACTGTTGAAATCGACCGATGCCAGGCCCGGGGCAGAGGTCACCATAGCGCCGTACTCGGCCAGGTCGCGCGGACCCAAGTCCTCGAAACCCTCGCGCGGCGGCACACCATCGCCGGTCAGCACCGCGAATTCCCGCGTGTCGATGATGATCTCGCCGCGCCAGTTCGGAACCTCGCGGCGCAGGCGTGCCGCCATGTGCATGTCACCTTCAGAGGGTCGTGCCGTTCCGTTCGGGTGGTTGTGCATCGTGTAGATGGCGTCCGCGCCGTACTTCTCCGACTGAGTCTTGATCCACTGATCGATGCCGCGCGGCAGCAGCACCGAGGAGGGCAGACGGCTACTGTATGCGTGCTCGCCCACGATCTTCCCATCCTTCGCGAAGAAAATGCGCCAGGTCTCGAATCTCGGATCGCGATAGACCTGCGCCAGCACCGCCAAGTCGGACGCGTCGCGCACCTCTTGGCCGATGAGCTGCGCGCCGCCGGTAGTGGCGAGGTCGGCGGCCAGGCGCGAGCCCAGCACCGCCGCGCCGATCTTCTGACCGCGCAAGCTGAGGATGCGGCGCTGCACGTCGGCCAGGGCGGCGCGGCCGGCGTCAAGCTGGGCGGCGCTCGTGTTCGGGCGGATTTCGATGGCGTTGTACGGGTCGGCGGCGTCCTCGCGCACGATCGACGGATCGGCCGGATCGAAGGTGCCAGCGTTGCCGGTGGCGCTCTTGATCTGCTCGGGTGCGAACACTGCGAAGGTGGTCGCGCCCTGTTCCTGCATCTTGATCCCATCGAACCCGGCTTCCTGCAGCACCCCGATCAAGCCCGGGTTATCGAGGATGTCGGCAAGCCGGTTGTACCGGGCCATGTACTGCTCGGTCAGGGTCGCGACCGGATCTGCTGCCGATGGGTTCGTGCCTGCGTATCCGGTTTCGAGGTTGCGGCGGGCGATTTCTGCGACCGCGTCGTAATTCGCGGGCAGGCCGGCGGCCTTCAGCACGTACGAATAGGGGCTGTTGTCCTGGGGCGATGCGTCGCCGAGGTCGAGCGGGTTCTGCACCGACAGGAACACCGGATAGACCGCCGAGCCTTTGCGGTTACCCTCGGCCATGCGCTGGCGGCCGCCGGCGACGAACATGTTCGCGAGGGTGGGGTCGGTGGCGAACCAGATTGCCCCGCCACCGCGGCCGGCTTTGAACGCGGTGATGTCCTTGTTGGTGCCGTGGTACATCACCAGCGGCTCGCCGTTCTCGTCGATGGCTTTGCTGTTGCCGAACCAGCGACGGAAGGCGGCGGTGTCGGTCTGGACGCGGGGCAGTCGGTACGGGCTCTCATCCTCGCCGACCTTCATCACCTTCGCGTCGCGCCCATCGAGGAAGTCACCGCCCCACGGCGTGCCGTTCATCCGCATGCTGTCGCCGCCGGCAGTGACCACATCCGACACCACGCCGAAGCGGATCAGCTCACCCATCGCGAAATTCGTTTGAGCACCAGCCGGCAGCACGATGAAGCGATGGCCGCCACTGCCCGACTCGCGCGCCAGGGCACGCATGACCGCCTTCACCTTGCCGCGCGCTTCAGGCGACGAATCGTCGAGCATGGCGGCCGGCAGGTCGAGCAGGAGCGACACACGCCCATCGGAGCCAGTCAGCACGAGCGTTGCGTGACCGCCGGGAATCTGCAACGCCTTCGCGATCGACACCACGTCATCGGGTCCGCCGATCTCGGTGTTCAGTAGTTGGTGCTGCAGCTCGGGTTTGCTCTTGAAGTCGATGCCGGCCAGCTCGGGCGCATCGACGCGTTGTACCTGTCCGCCACTCTGTATGACGCTGTACTCGTTGAAGTCGATCACGACGTGCCCGAGCATGCCGGGGGCTTTCTGGTCGACGTCGTTGGTCAGGCGCAGATCCGCGACCGAGGGTTCAGAACGTCCGCTCGGATGGTTGTGCAGCAGGTAATAGCCGTCCGCGCCGAAGGCCTGCATGTCGTCGCGGATCTGCTCGGGGATGTTGTCCGGTACGCGCACGACCGCCGGCAGGCGACTCGAATAACCGTTCTCACCGACGATGCGGCCGTTCTTGACGAAGAAGGCGCGGAAGGTCTCGAATCTCGGATCGCGATAGACCTGCGCCAGGGCGGCGAGGTCCGCCGGGCTGCTTACTTCCTGCCCGAGGAGTTGGTTTGCTTCTCCGGCGGCAAAGCCATCGTAGAGTCGGGCGCCGAGTAGGGAGAACGCGCCTCGATCAGCACTACCGTATCGCCGACCTTGGCTATTTTCGAGCCGTCGGAGTAGGTCTCGGAGTCCGCTCCGTCCAGCATCTCGCTGAGCTTCGGTGGTGCCGGGTCGGGTTTCGAGGTTGCCATAGACTTCATCCGGTTGAACGGTCACCGTCCATCGGCCGACGGGTGCCTTCTTCAGCTTCTGCGCGAACGCCTCGAGATTCTCGGGCGTGTTCAGCACCTTGTAACGCGCGGTGCCGGCCTTCAGCTCGACAAACCCGATCTCGTTGCGCAGCCGCTCGAGCTCGCGATCCTGATTGTCGGCCCAGCTCGTGAGGCGCTCGGCCTCGGTGCGCTTGGTGGCCTTCAGGCTGGCGCGGCGGCGGGCGTCGGCGATGCGGGCCTTGAGGTCATTGTAGTCCTGCACGAGGTCGGCGGGCGCGGTGCGCTGCTTCAGCTGCTCGACCTGCGCCAGGAGCACGTCACGGCCCTTAGCCTGCTGCCCGGGAACGATGGTGCGGGTGGTGGTGGTCGGCTTGTCCTGCTGCGTGTCCGCCTGGGGTGCCTGCTGCGGCGTGGTGGTCGTCGATGCATCGCCGATCACACCCAGCGTCCGCGCCGCCTGTGCCAGTGCGTCACCGCTTACGAAGGCGTCAGTCGGGGTCTGCTGCTTCGCGAGGTCGATCACCGCCTGGGCGAAATTCGCCGGCACGCCTGCACGCTCGAGCTCGGCACGTACGCGCCCCTCGAAGCGCCGTCCGCCGTCGACGGTCCAGCGCTCGCGCTTGATCGTGCTCTGGGCGTTGCCGATGGCAGAGGTGAAGGTGTTGTTGTCGATCTGGGGCAGGGCCGGTGCAGCGCGCTGGGCCTCTGTGTCGAGACCCTGCGCGCCTTCCGGGACTGCGGGTGCTGCTGGTGCTGCTTGCGGCGTGGCGCCGGTCACCGTGGCGAGTTCGGGGGCAGCTTCGGGCATCCCTTGCGGGGTAGCGGTCTGACTGGTCGTGTTCGCCGAGGGGGTCGGCACTGCCGTTGCCGTCGGTGCGGCCGACGGGCCTGGAACGCGGCGGGCCGCACCGCGCCGCGCTCCGGGTTGAAAGCCTGCCCACTGCTGGAGCTGGGTGGGCGAAAGTTGAGCTACAGGGACCACGCCGAAGCCGTCACCCGTCGGGGCGGGAACAACAGCGTGCTCGACGCCACCAGCCATCGACATCATGCCGGCCAAGTTGCGGGCGTTCTTCAGCGGGATCGGTGCCTGGGTCTGGAAGAGAGTGTTGACGTCGAGCCCTTCAGCCTGGGCAGTCGGCGCGGCCAGCGGCGAGTCGGCCGGCACCACAGCGAAGCGATCGGGAACAGTCGGGTGCGGAATCACGATCTGCTCGATGCCGGTCCGCTTGGCGACCACTTCAGCGCGGCGTGCGGCGGCGGCCTCGTCCTTCATCGGGACAAGGCGCAGCTGCTCCTGCTGCTGGTCGTTCGGTGCCGCGGGGCTAGTGCTGGTTGTTGCGATGGGGTTGGTTTGTTCGTACTGTCCGAGCCAGGCGGGCACGGCACTCGACGGATCGAAGCGATTCGAATTACCTGCGCTCTCGGGCGGCGCGTCCTGCTCGGTCGGAGCAGCCGCGGCAGCCTGCTGAAGCGTGCCAGGCACGACCGCTGCACGTTGCGCCTGCGCCTGAATTGCAGCGCGGCTGATCGGGCCAGCGTTCGGATCCAGGTACGGCGTCATCAGACCGCCGACTGCGCCCGGACCGGTGCTGGCGAGGCCTTCGGTCACACCTTGGCCGACCACACCGGTCCAGATCTCGCCGCCGAAGCCTTCACGCTGCGCAGCGACGTTGGCCGCGAGGCGTTCCTGGCCACCTTGCACGGCTTCGGGCACTGCTTCCGCTGCCGTCCCAGCTGCCACGCGACCCACGATGTTCTTGATCGCCGAAGTGCCGCCACCGAACACACGCTCGAGGCCGGTGCCACCTGCAGCGAGGCCGAGACCCGCGCCCAGCGCGATCTGGTCGGCGCTTTCCCCGGTGTATGCCTGTGCCGCGCTGGCCGTAGCTGCGGCTTGCTCGGGCGTCTGACCGGCTTTCAGTGCTTCCTGTTCGATGCGCTCATAGATCGACTGCTTGACCGCACCGGCACCGATGCCTCCGCCGGTCACTGCGGCAGCGGGCAGACCTCCGAGCATTGCAGCAGCCATCGTGGGCACGGCACTACCAACAGCCGACGCGGTGAACGCGCCCGGCGTCTCGAGGAAGTTCTGCCCGGCAGCCTTCGCTTCCTCCCACATGCTGCCGGTGGCCTCGGCCGCCCGCATGCGCTCGGCTTGGCCTTGCCGCTCGGCCTGGCGCTGCTGTGACTGGAGCTCGGCGGCATACTTGGCAATCTCGCCGGCGCCCGTGGTCACGGCGTTGTCCGCACCGAAAGCAGCCGCGCCAGCGCCCACCACGCCCATACCACCCTGCGCGAAGTCCAACAGCAGGTCTGCCCCATGGCGCAGCAGGCCCCGCTCTTCGGGCGGCGCGGGTGTGGCGGTTGCCGGGTTGAAGGCTGGGCGCGCGATGGTGTTGCCTTCGGGGCGGGCGCTGGTCGGATCGAATGCCATTACTCGACCTCCACCCACTGGCCACCGACGAATCGAGCACGATTACCGCTCGCATCGAGGTAGGTCTGCCCCTCGACGAACTGTTGCGGGGGCGGCAGGGTTGAACCCTGCCCGCCCAACGCCATCTGTAGGATCGGTCCGGCTTCTTGTAACATTGTTGCGAGAGGCATGCCGTTGCCCACCCCGCTCGCCGAGCCCTGCGCCCATGCCTTGAGGATCTCGAGGAGCGCCTCCGACTGAGGCGTCTTCGGGCTCTTGCCCTGCAGCGCCTGCAGCTGCTTGAGCGCCTCCTGATCACCGCCGATCGCCTTGCGGGTCAGGTCCATCATCATCTGGGCCTGTTGGTTCTGGAGCTGCTGCCCCGCAGCCCCCGGTTGCCCCTGCATCAGCTTGGCCTGCTCGATGCCCAGCTTGGCCTGATCGATGCCCAGCCGTTGCTGGCTCTCCTCGCCCTTTTGGGCAAGATCCTGTTGTGCAAAGCGGGCGGCATCTGTTCGTTCGTTCTGCTTAGCCAGCGCTGCATACTGGGCAATCGCACCTTGCGCCGCCTCTGCTTCTCGCTTGCCAGGTTTACCGATGCCCAACTTGAAGAGCGCGCTATCCGCCCCCCACCTCGCGAACATCTCGTTGCGTTGTTGAGCTTCTGCTACACCCGGATTACCGATGGTGCCCCCTCGCGGACCGGCTTGCGCGTCACCGGGGGAATAGTGGTTTCGCACCGCGTCCCAGTCTCCGCGCGCCGCAGCCGCCTGTAGCGCTGCGCTCACCGCTCGGGAATCCGAAGGTGTCCGGGTTTGAAAAGCTGAAGCAGGGATCGTACTGATGGTGCCTCCTTGCCCTGCGGGCGCGACAGGGGTGGTCGGGGCCACTTGGTCTCCTTGCCCAAACTGCTGATACAGCTCCTGGGGGGAGATCAAATTCGGACCCTGCGGCTGGATACCCATGTTCGGCGACTGGCGCCGCGCAAATTCTTGCAACACGTCGGGCGGGATCACCGGCTCCGCGTAGGTGCGCGGGGCGGGACTCGGCACCGCACTGGGGATGCTCTGCACCTGGTTCGAACTGGCAGCGTAATTGGCTGCGGCGGCTTGGCTCATCCGCGTGATCGGGCCGGCGGCAGCCGGCGCGGCAGGTGCTGCAACCTTGGGTAGGCCCAGCGGCGACGGCATCCCGCGCAACTGCTGGTCCACCGCGTTGGTGGTCTGGCGCGAAGCTGCCGAGGGTGTCGTCTGAAAAGGGGCCGCGAAGTTGCTGATCGCAGCGGAGTAGATCCCCGGACGAGAGGGGCGCACCGCTTTGTCCTTAGTGCCAAGCATCATTATCATGTTCCTCGAATACGCGCGCTGCGATGGCGCTGTAAGTTGCGGCGGTCGGCAGGCAGCGGCGGGTGGCCTGACTGCGGTATTGCGGATCGCTGAAGTAAAAATCCACCCGCTCCAGCGCGAGGCGATCCGCGCCAGTCGCCTTCACGCGGATCTCATCGAGACCTTCGCGGAATTGCTCGAACCAGCGCTCGGCCTCGTCCGCGTCGATGTCGTCGAGCCAGCAGATCGCCCAGTACGTCACGACCTTGCCGTCGATCATCTCCATGTCGCTCACCTCGATCGGCACATGCGCGGCGATGAGTTGGGCGACCGCCTCGTCGTCCGTCGTCATGCCCTGGGCGCGGTCTTGGTCCTCGACGATCATTTGCGCCAGCGCGAGGCGGTCGGGTCGAACGGATCCGGGTAGCGGAACGGTCCCGTGTGAGTGATACTCACGCCTGCAATGTCCAGTTGCTTTGCATCTACGCTCACCTTGGCGGCCAGGCCTCGGTGGGCGTTTCCTTTTTCAGGGTTCATGTCATGCCTCGCTCGGTGGAATGGCGTCTAGTGCTGCCTCGACCTCTGCCAACTTCCATCGCGTGTTTCGGCCGAGGCGGATCGGCTTCGGCAGCAGGCCGCGCTGCACGAGGCGGTGCCATTGCCGCTCGCTGATGTCGAGCAGCTCCGCGCCTGTCTTGGCGGAGATCAACGCCTGCGGCAGGTCTGCGCCGTTGAACACTTCGGCGAATTCGGTAGAGGGGTCGGTCATGTCGGGACAGCGGTTGTGGGGCTGCGCCGATGATGCAGAGGCGAGTGCGTTCTGTCAGGGAACGGCTGTTCAGGGGCTTGCCATGCCGTGACAATGCAAGTAAACGGGTTCTCGCCGGTCGCCTTTCCGCTTGCTCGTCGCCGTGGTACCGTCTTCCTCACGTCATAGACTTGGAGGGCGTATGGCTCGCGAACCTAACGACTACGCGCTGCGGCGCATCCACGCTGATCGGGTCGTGAAGCGGCAGATCGACGAGTTGGTCGGCCTCGCCAAGGGGGCGTTGCTGGATGGGAAGGTGGAGCAGCACGAGGCCGACGGCATCCTCGCGTGGTTGCATGCGAACGTGGAGTGCCTCGATACCTGGCCTGCCAGCGTGCTTTACGACCGGCTGCGCGCCATGCTGGCCGACGGGGTGCTCGACCCGGACGAAGCCGGGGAACTGCTCGGCCTGCTGATGCAGATTGCTGCCCCTGCTGGCGTGGGGGCTGCGCCGGCGCCCAGCACCTTGCCGCTGACCGCGCCGGCGCCGGAGATTCTCTATCCGGGCCGCAGCTTCTGCTTCACAGGTGTGTTCGAGTTCGGTTCTCGGGCGGATTGCCACGAGGCTGTGCTCGCGCGCGGCGGCGAGGCGGCTAAGGGCGTCACGAAGAAACTTAACTATCTGGTCATCGGCTCTGTTGGCTCGGACTTCTGGCGCCATTCGAGCTTCGGCACCAAGATCGCGAAGGCGGCGCAGTACCGCGAGGACGGCGCGGGGATCGCGATCGTGTCCGAGGCATATTGGGTGACCCGCCTGGCGTGAGCGAGCCGCAGCCGACGGGGCTGTTCGCCTGAGGCTCGATCAGCGGGTTATCCCCGGCGGCCGTGGGAAACGCTGTGAATAACCCGTGGAGCGGGGCGGTAAGTGGATGAAGGGCAAGGCCCCGCAGAAAGCGCTCAAAGTTTGGGCACTCGCAGCGCGCAGCACTGGCGACAAAAGTGTCGCCAGCCCATCAAATCAGAGGTAGTAGCCCACGGTCACGCGCAGTTGGTCGGCGAAGTTGTAGATGTCGTCGACCGATTCGATCGGGTTCCGAGTCTCGTTCTTCTCTTGGTCGAAGGTCCCCAGATACTTCTGCCCGCGGTTGAAGTGCAGGCGGCAGATCGGCTTGCGGTTGTTGTCGTCGAGGAGCACGCCGCAGTAGCTCTGTGTATCGCGCATGGCGATCCGCTTCACATCAACGGCCGACCGGACGATCGCCTTCACGATGTGGAAGCCCTCCATTTCCTCGATGGTGGTGGTGACCTTGTCCTCGGGCTCGTCCTTGGCCGCCTCGCTGCCCTCCTCGGCGGGGCCGTCGACAGCCGGCACGGCGATTGGCTTCGTGCCGCTGATCGCAGACTTCAGGCGCTCGTTCACTTGGTCGCTCAGGTACTGCGCGGTCGCCTTCTTGGAAAGTTCAGCGAACTGCTCGCGCACCCTCTGCGTGATCGTGCCCTCGTAGACATGCGTTGCGATGAAACGCACGAAGTCGTCGCTGGGCGTAGCGAACTCGCTGGCGATGAGCCGCTTGATTTGGCCGATGAACTTCAGTTCACCAGCGGCACTGATGATCGACTCGACGTCGAACGCGACCTTCGTCAGCTTCGCCAGCTCGGGCACGACGTGCTCGTCAATGTCCAGTAGGTCCAGCTCGAGGAACGGCTTTTCGTCCATCTTGTTCGGCTTGTCGAGGTCGGTGAAGAACTTGTACACCTGTCCGTTCGTGAGGATCGCGATGCGGGCGCTCGTGACGTGGAAGTAGCGGAAGAGCTGGCCTGCGTGGTTGATATTCAGCGGCTCGCCGAGCTTCTTGCACTCGAAGAGGATCTGTACCTCGCTCGCCTTCAGGATCGCGTAGTCGATCTTCTCGCCCTTCTTGGTGCCGACGTCGCAGACGAACTCCGGAATCACCTCAGTTGGGTCGAAAACGTCGTACCCGAGCACGGTCGCGATGAACGGCATGATGAAGGCGTTCTTAGTCGCTTCCTCGGTCTGGATCGCGGCGCCCTGCTGGCGAATCTTCGACGCGAGGTTGTTTAGCTTCTCGATTAGTTCCATGCCGTCCTCTTATCTATACCGAATTTTCGTATGCTATGGCGGATCACCAGTTTCGGGCAACAAACGCGCGCCTTACTGGCTTCGTTGCTGCTTGCTCATGACCGCTTTCGCCAGTCCCACGGAGCGGTGGGGTTTGGATCGACCCATAGGCCGCGCTCGTTGTCTTGCTCAATCGCCGCGCGGATCCACGCCGCCCGGCATTTCGCCTTACCCCCGAATTCGAACAACTGATGTCTTTCCGCTAGAATTCGCGCGGGGAGAAACTAGAAATGCTGCGTGCTGTGTCGCTGTTTTCGGGGTGTGGGGGGTCGGATGCACAAGGTCGCACATGAAGATCGAAGCGGTTGATCTTTTCTGCGGCGTCGGTGGGCTGACCTGCGGCCTGCGAGCGGCAGGAGTGGACGTACGGGCGGGATACGACATTGATACCGCGTGCGCCTTCCCTTACGAGGCGAACAACGCGGCTCCTTTCGAGTGCAAGAGCGTCGACCAGGTGTCGGGCGAAGAACTGGCGCATTGGTATTCGCCTGGGGCTGTCCGCCTTCTTGCGGGTTGCGCTCCGTGCCAGCCGTTTTCCACCCTGGCGAACACACGGGACGAAACCGACGAAAAGAAGTGGGGGCTGCTGTACGAGTTCGCGCGCCTCGTGCGCGAGCTACAGCCCGAGCTGGTGACGATGGAGAATGTGCCCCGAGTTGCCAACCATGCGCCCTATGGAGAATTCGTCGCTACCCTGCGGGAGCTGGGTTATCACGTTGATGCCCGCCGGGTGCGTTGTGCGGACTATGGCATCCCGCAGGAGCGGCGACGTTTCGTCCTGGTCGCATCCCGGCTAGGAGCGATCCGGCTCCCCGCGCCGCACGGAACGGCACCAATCACCGTACGCGACGCCATCGGCCACCTGCCTGCGCTCGCCGCAGGCGAAACGGATCCCCACGACCCGCTGCACAAGGCCCGTAGCCTGACGCCGTTGAATCTGGAGCGTATCCGCGCTTCCAGCCCAGGGGGTACCTGGGAAGACTGGCCGCTAGCGTTGCGCGCGCCCTGCCATAGGGCGCAAAGCGGCGCATCCTTCCGCAGTGTTTATGCCCGCATGGAGTGGGGCGCACCGGCGCCGACTATCACCACCCAATCACACAACTTCGGCACGGGCCGGTTCGGGCATCCGACGCAGGACAGGGCCATCAGTCTGCGCGAAGCTGCTATCCTCCAGTCATTTCCGCACGACTACCGCTTCGTCGCGGAAGGCCAAGAGATCCATTTTTCCTCGGTGGGTCGGATGATCGGCAACGCCGTCCCCCCTAAGCTCGGGGAGCTGGTCGGAAAGACCTTCATTGACCACATCGGGGCATTGCACGAGGCTGGTCAATGTCCGACGCTCTTAAATTCCGTGTCGAACTGAATGTACTCAAGCACCTCGGGATAGGGCTCTACAGCTCCACTCCCGCGGTCATGACCGAGATCATCGCCAACAGTTGGGATGCGGATGCCGCTCGGGTCGACATCACGATTGACCCGGAGAGCGACCTCATTCAGGTTCAGGACGACGGGCACGGCATGAGCCGTCAGGACGTGCAGGACAAGTTCCTGAAGATCGGCTATAGCCGCCGCACCCGCGAAGCCACCAAGGCAATGAGCCGCAGCGGACTCCGTCATGTGATGGGCCGCAAGGGCATCGGCAAGCTCGCCATGTTTTCACTTGCCAACCGCATCAATGTCGTCACGCGCGCAGCGGGGGGCGATACGGTCGCGTTCGCCATTGATGTCCAGGCCTTGTGGAAGCAGGCGGAGCAGGATGCCGAAACGGTCGAATACCCGGTTGAGCCGGTTGCCGTGCCCGCCGACTTCGACCTGGAGCATGGAACGCGGATCACCCTCACGGAACTCAACACGCGGATCCACCGGACAGAGGATTTTCTGCGCCCGCGACTCGCGCGAAGGTTCGGCGTCTTCTCCGACACGTTCGCGGTGCGCATGAACGGGCGCCCCCTGCAGCGCTCAGACGCGGGCTTCTACCACGACATCCAGTTCCTGTGGTACTTCGACGAGGCGGCGCGCGCCGAGGTCGCCAAGGCTGCGTCGGCGCTCGCCACGTTCAAGGACGACGACGGCACCGAACGTCCGTGCATCGAGTCCATCCCCACGATGATCGCGGGGGATCCCCCCGAACTGACGGTGAAGGGGTTCATCGCCAGCGTCGACACGCCGGCCAAGCTGGGCAAGGGTGAGGAAAGCGTCAACAAGGTTTCCGTATTTGCCAACGGTCGGCTGTTCCAAGACGACATCCTCGCCGAGCTGGGTGACGCGCGGTACTTCAACAGCTATCTGGTCGGCGAAGTGCATGCCGACTTCCTGGACCAGGACGACATTGACCGCGCCACCGCGAGTCGCGAGGCCATCAGGCACGACGACGAGAAGTTCCAGGCTCTGCGTCGCCACCTGCGAAGCGTGCTGGCGACGATCCGCGACCGCTGGGACGACTGGCGTACGCTGCAGGGGTACGAGAACGCCCCCGAAAAGAACGCCGAGGTCGAAGCCTGGGTCAAGGGATTCCCCGACAAGCGCGACCGCAAAGCGGCCGACCGGCTGATGACGTCAATCTCGAAGCTCGTCTTGAACAACGACGAGGAGCGCAACAAGGAGGCGCGCAATCTGCTCTACCGCAGCGCGATCGTCGGCTTCGAAAAACTGCGCGCCCGGCAGCAGCTCGACGCGCTCGAAGGGATTGACGACGTGCTGAGCCCGGAATTCCAGGCCATCTTCGCCTCGCTCGACGATATCGAGGAAAGTTACTACCTCGATATCGTGAAAGCCCGACTGGAGGTGATCCGTAAGTTCGACGAAGAGATCGTGGATGAGAAAAAGCAGGAGAAAGTGGCGCAGAACTACCTGTTCGGCCACCTTTGGCTGCTTGATCCGTCATGGGATAGGGTCACCGGCAGCGAGCAAATGGAAATCACGCTCTCGGCCGAGCTGAAGCGAGCCTGCCCGGACGCTGAAGAGGGGGCCCGGCTTGATATCGCGTATTGCACGACAGCCGGTCGCCACGTGATCATCGAACTGAAGCGCCCGGGGCTGTATGTGCCGGCCGCCAAACTGGAACAGCAGGGGCGGAAGTATGTCGAGGCCGTCGAGCAGTGGTATCGGGAACATCCGGATGCCTATGGCTACGGTGGGCGGCTTCCTCCAATCGACGTCTATTTTCTCGTCGAGCGGGCGCCAGACCTCAACGACCGCGAATCGAGAACCTGGGAGGCTTATAACCTGCGGTCGCTCAGCTACAAGGGGCTGATCGCCAACGCACGGCAGGCTTATCAAGCCTATCTGGACGTGAAGCGCGAAGTCGGTCGCGTCGCCGCGGTGCTCGAAAAGATCTGAGGTGCGCAGCGATAGATAGGCTGACGCCGCAATCGCGCAGCCGTCTCATGAGCCGGGTGCGCCGAAGCGGGACGGCGCCCGAGCTTGCGCTGCGCAGGGCGTTGTGGGCCGCCGGTCTGCGCTACCGGCTGAACATGAGGCATCGTCTGCCGGGTAGCCCGGACATTCTGTTCGTCGGTGCCAGGTTGGCCGTCTTCGTCGACGGCTGCTTCTGGCACGGCTGTCCGGAACACGGCACGCAGCCCAAGACCCGGGCTGATTTCTGGGCGCAAAAGATTGCCCGTAACCGCGCGCGCGATGTCGAGGACGACGCCAGGCTGCGGGCTGAAGGGTGGCGCGTGCTCAGGGTGTGGGAACACGAGGTGACAGCCGACCCGTCGGCGATCGTCGAGCGCGTCACGGTGCTGCTGGCGGAAGTCACTCGTTGACGCCGGGCGTCCCGCGCGTAATGGTCGAGGCAGCGAGCACTAAACTATTACATCGCCTGTTGCGCGTTTTGACGCGGCTGAAGTGTCCAGAAGGCCCGCCACTACAGGAACGCTGGGTGTCGGCCGGCAACTCGGTCATGCCTTACTCAGCGTCCACCGCGCCATCACCTTTACGCACTCTGTGATGGCTTCGGTGGCGCGGGCGAGCGGGTAACGATCCTAGTCGGGGAATTCTGCGGCGTTGTCGCTGCGGTTGTGGCGGGGCATCAACGATGCCGCAACGGTGCCTCGCTCCTGCTGGATCGCGGGAAGCGCTGGAGGATGCCATCAGCCGGTGTTGGCTCTGATGGCAGAGCGCCACTCCCAAGGCGCGATAGGCGTGGGCTCAGCCCATAGACCACGGCCGGCACTGCGCGCCTCATCCTGAAGGCGATACAACGTCTTGTCCTTCGCGTAGCGGTCATACACCCAAGCCATTCCGCGACGCACCTGGGCAGCGTTCGCATCCACGCCGTCGCAGGACACGCGGCCCACGATGCGCTTATAGCGGTTGATGTCTATCACGCGCACCTCGGCGCGCTTTTCGTGGCAGATCTCGCCGAGTGACTGCCGGGAGCGGGAGCCAAAGGGCTGCTTCTTCTCGGGGGCGTCGATTTCGGCCAGGCGGACCTTGATCTGCTGGAAGTCCTCGTTAAGCACGGTGAGGGTGTCGCCGTCGGCGATGGCCACGACAAGGCCGACAATGAGGGCTGCGCTGCCCGCCACTACTTGGCCTCGCCCTTAGCGGCCTTGGCCTTCTTCTTCGGGGTCCCGTGCGCGCGCAGTTCATTGAAGATCGCCGTGGCCTTGGCGTCCGTGCCGAAGGCGATGTTAAGAAGTGCTTGGACGGGGTCGGGAATCTCGCGGCCCGACTCGTATCGGCTGCCGCCGCTCTGGTGCGTCTGGAAGGGTTTCCAGAAGTCGGACTGGTTCAGTTGCAGCTTTTGGTGAGTGTGGTCACCCGATTTGATGCTCCGATGATCACGTAGCGTGATGGCCTGCAGAGGTGCGCCATCGAATGGAAACGCCGCCCGGTGATGCTCAGGGGCGGCGTTTGCGCTTGAGGACGGTTCAG
>Ga0268298_10000840_pt1 | contig 38346 bp, 47 predicted proteins | sample WWTPWeurt_MetaG_FD_194462 | JGI IMG/M metagenome (GOLD analysis project Ga0268298, IMG submission 194462) | Activated sludge microbial communities from WWTP in Nijmegen, Gelderland, Netherland - WWTP Weurt | ecosystem: Engineered > WWTP > Aerobic digester > Activated sludge | place...
TGTCGATGATCCACTGGTACTGTCCGCCTGCGCTTTCCTTTGCGTCACCTGCTGCGCGTACCTGTTCGTTGTATCGATTGGAGGCTGCTTTGAGTTGAGCTTTCTCTGCATCCTTTGCCGCATCCTCCTGACTATTACCGGCATCATTGATGGCTTTCGTGAGAGAGTCGTTGGCAGGTGCGGCTGATCGAGAAGATCCACCCGTTGAGTTTTTCTGGGTATTAACTACTGACGACTTTGCTGGGCTGTAATTGGGTGCTGGAGTGAAGTTTTGCTCAGAGGAAGATTGAGGCTGTTCTGCTGCACTAGCCTTCGGAACTTTAACTTGGTCACCCAAAAAACCACCAGCTGTCTTGGCACCTTGAACAACTCGCTTCGCAACATTGACAGGAGCTTTAAATGTAAGCAGTTTTTTAGTTGTTTCCCCGGCACCAGCAGGACCGAATATCCTTTGCTTGAGACTTTCGCCTTTTCGTCCTAAGATTGGCATAGACTTGACTTATTATGTTACTTATTGTATTATATAAATATGCAACAATTTATTATAAAAAACTTTCGATTGTCTTGGGTCACCTTAGTGGTTCTACTTTCTCTATCTTACCTCACGGGATACTCTCTAACAGTACTGACTTGGGTTCTGGTATTTTTTATGATTCAGCTCTTCTTCCTTGGAGTTTCGACACTTTTTTCTATTGTGCAACGAATCGCTAGATAGTATTCAATCTCGAAAACTCTCCGTGGTATATCTTCGCCGCCTCATTATAGGCTTTTGCTGCTTCGACTTTGTCAGAAAAGTATCCGATGTAGTGTATCTTTCCTTTTATTCTTATTTGCGTTTTCCACTTCCTTCCTTGTAGAAAAACTCCCTTATACCCACTCGTGTTGCTCTTACTTTTTTTCTGGTTGAATGTGTTCTCACCTTGCGAACAAACTCTTAGATTCTCCCTTCGATTGTCAATGCCGTTTCCGTTGATGTGGTCAGTCACTTTCCCTTTTACTAGCTCTCCGAGAATAAGTCGGTGCATTGAGAGAAACTTCATTCTGCCTTCCGCCTTGTTCCAGTTTGTCACTGCATATCCGTTGTGGTGGTAGCTCCACTTATACGCGTCTACCATCTCGTAGTCTTCATCATCTACTAGAGCCACCTTACCCTGCGTCAACTGGATTGTCTTCATATGCTTCTTTTCTCCCTGCGCTATGCCCAACTTGGGAGAAAGGCATAACGCAGGGAGCCCAAGTTAATTTTTTACTCTCCTGCTTCGATTATCAGTCGAATTGCGGAATAAGTCTACTGATGGCTGCGCATATGTATCGCAAGGCCTTTCGCATTCTTTAATTTTTCTCCACACACAGTGCAGGTCGGGTCAGTGCTGGCGGCTGCATCAGTGACTTCGGTGCGAGCACCTTCTCGAGATTCAGCTGCTTTGCTCTTACCGATGACTGCCTCATCCGTACTATCGAACATCGATCCGTAATCCTCATGACTCTTGAGAGCCTCGATGATTTCCTCGTCGCTGGTCTCATAGAATCCATTCTCGAACTCTACAGACACGCCGTGAGGATGGTTCTTAAATCGATTCGTGAGAGAGGTGGTGACCAACTGTCCCATTACCTCTTTCTTCGCCTTTGGATCAAGCACGATTCGCAACATTTTGAAACGGAGTGATCGGAATACTACTTTTTTACTCATAGAGCTTGGATTTAATTCTTTTTTACGACTTACTACTCCCTATTTTCTTCGGCTTCTTCGGCAGTCATCGGGACTGCTTCTTCTTCGAGCCGTTTCCGGCGATTGCGAGGGTGTTCTTCAACTCCCTCAGGAAGTTCCACTGTCTCTTCGACTGGAGCCTCCTCAACCTTCTTTTTGCTACCCATAGGATTGCTCGTTATGCGAATTAACGGGTTCTAGCCAGCCCCCCGAAGGAGGCTGGCTAGAGTGACTGCTAGCTGTACGAGGTGACATTGTACAAGAGGGCAGACTTCTTTTCGTTGTTGAATTGGAGTCCACATTCCGTCAAGTACTCATCCTCTTGACCGTCAGCGTCGTTCGCCTGAATGTTGGTCTTGAGTTTCGTATCAGAGTTGTCGAGGTAGCGGTACGCGAGACCTTCCACATCGATCAGGTAGGCGTAGCCAGAGTAGAGCGTGACCTCAGTGAAGAGGTTCATGTTCACAATGTTCACGACACCGAACGGTGTGAGGTACTCCATCGTGGAGATACCGAAGGTCTTCTCGTTCACCGACACCTGCAGTTTCTGGGAAGCCCAGTAGCTGATCGCTTCGACAACGATCGGTGCGGCGAAGAGCCACTTCTTCTTGGAACCATAGCGGAACCCGGTGCGGAGGAAGGTGTTGAACTCGATCTGAGTCAAGGCACCACCAGCATCGGTCGCGTTCGTGCTGATCCAGTAGTCTACACCACCAGTTGCACGGCGAGGATGGGTACCTGTGAGGTCTTCCTTCGGCTCACCGAACCAGAACGCCCGTTCGATTTCCTTCTGGTGCTCAATAAGCTGCATCATGCGGATATGAGCGAGGTCTTTTCCACCGTACATTTCCGTGTTAGCGGCAGTACGAGAGATACCGAATGGAGTGCGGAAAATCTGGGTATAGTTCGTGCGAGCTGTCTGGTCGCCAATGAGCATGTTCCGCTTGGTAGCATGTTCTTGGTTGGCATTACCGACGATGATGATAGGATCATTGTCGACAATTGCGGCAGCGGCGGTCGAACCCCATCCACGAATGATGGTCAGGTCGTTCGTTGCAACGGCAGTGACGAGCACCTGCTCACCAGTGCGAGGAATCTTCACGACATCACCAGCGCGGAAACGAGTACCGTTGTCAACGGCCATAGTCGTATCACCAGAGGTCATACCAGTACCATCGTTGACTGCGTCGGTCTTTGTGAGGCTTTCTTCTTCCATCCACTTGAACTCAGGGTTGACAGCAACGCGCTTGTCAATCTTCTTGGTCAAGAGGGTGAGCGGAGCGGAGTCCGGCTCGAGAACATCGATCTTCTTCGCAATGTCGACAACCTTGCGGACTGCCAGACCATTGTTGGTCGATCGGATTGTTGATGTAGGCATATGCCGAGTATCAAAATTCGTTAATTATGTGGCAATTTTGATTCTCTCTTTTTTTTGCTGGTTACCCAGCCACCCCACCGAACTTCTCCTGACGAGATTTGAACGATCCTATGATGGAGTCCACCTCGTCGGCGTTACCCGATGGAAGCCCTGCACCGCGCTCCGATATGGAGCCAGCGTCTTGTTTTGCCTCTTGCTGCGCCGCCTTCATCTTCCCTGCCTGCTCGAGAATAGTCTCGTTCCAGCGGAGGAAGTTCTTCATCGAGGAGCGGAGGTTCTGGTAGTTCCCAGACTTCTTCTCTCCAAGGATAAAGGTTGCAAAGGCGTTTCGGAACTCGTTTTCCTGACCTTCCACATAGCGGAGATTAGGTATCTCGGACTCGAGTTCGGAGAGTTCGCGCTGGGCTGCTTCGCGCTGTTGAAGCACTGGCAGTACGCGATCTACGATCTCAGCCTCCGAGGGCACTCTCTGCTGTGGCTGACCTTCTCGCAAGATTCCGACGAGCGCACGCCCGAGGTCTCTCGCATTTTCAACTTTAGCCCAGTCTACCTTGTCTAGGAGAGCCTCGACTTCCGCCTGAGGGTTATCTCCTTGACCCGGGGTGGGTTCAGTGACAACTTTACTGAGTCTCGCCAATTCACCCTGTTCATTCTGTATCCGTCTCCATTCCGCTTGGCGAACCTCATACGCTTCCTCAAGAGCTTCGGGGGTAGTGTACTTGGCTGGATTCCCACCGAGATTGACGAAGGCTTTTTGCAGCTCCTCGACTGAGTGATACTTGTTGGCGTAGACTCGGCCTTCTTCTTCGGCCTCTTCGCCGTTTTCCTTTTCAGGTTCGACGACCTCTACACCTTCCTCACCGCCTTCTTCGACGACTTCCGTCTCGACTGCGGTTTCTTCAGCACCACCTTCCTCGACTGTCTCTTCTGCAGCTGCTCCCCCTTCGGGGATTTCCGGGGTGAATACCGACTCTTCGACATCCACACGACCGAGAGCATTGATCTCTTCTGGCATATTTTTCTTTATTAGGTAGGCTCGCTTTTTAGGCGAGGGCTAATTATGTTGTAATAATAACTCACTGCACACATAACCGTCAACAGTTTTGCTCCGATTGTCAAGGCTTCTGATTCACTGGCACTCCTCGCAGGAAGAGGATTCCGTCTTCGAGCTTATAGTGCGTGAGCAGTTTCGCCTCGAGCACGCCTCCGTGTCTGATGGCGCACGAGGTGCACACGATCGTCCGCTTCCTCAGGTCTTCTATCTCGTAATGGTGCTTTCCGCTTGAGAGGTTGTACTCGACGATATCATGGGTTTGGATGTCTCCGTCCCAGAGTCCGAGGCGTTTCCGCTCCCGGATGACCGCCCAGATGTCGAGTGCCTGCTCGCCCTTATTTTCCGTTTCCAGATTGGGCGTTACTGGCTCGTTCTCGTTCCGCTTGCTGTTGCTTGAACTTCTCGGCCGATTGTATGGATACCCTGACATAGGTCTTGATTTTAGTGTACGCCCGGTTCTCGAAGAGGAGCATCAGGTATTTGGCGTAGGTGCTGAATAGACTGGCTATGGTGAAGGTCGACACCGCCGTCACCTCTTTCTCCATGTAGGCATGAGTGCCCACGCGGTTCGTCTCTATGAAGTGCTCGATGTGTTTCCACCCGGGCATCTTCACCAAGGCCGCGAGCTGTTCTCCGCGCTTGATAGCGTCGTTGATCTGCTCGGGACTAGGCTTGTTCTTGGACAGCACCCTCTGCATTAGGTTGCGTGACTGGCTGAGCATCTGGTTGTGCCTCCTCTACAGCTGTTTCCTGCCCTGCTGGTGCGACTGGTGGCACTACGCCCTCTGTCGCTCCGGCCTCTGTGGGAACCGCTGGAGCTGAGTTTCTAATGATTATTTTCTCTGGGTTTCGTTCTCCGAGGGATGTCAGGAGTCGGGTCGCTACATAGTCTTGGGACTCCTGCGTCAGGTTGTTGAATGGTGCTTTGTTGGCTCCGATCTGGTCGGTGATAAATCGCCACTTCTGCAGTTCCTTGTTTTGCATACCTGCTTCGGTCGACCCCGTGTCTACCTTGAAGTGGATGGCTCCTCGGATCATGCGGACTTGGTCGGGGGAGATGAGCATCTTGCCGTCTTCTGTGTTCACCCATTGCGGTTCATCGAAGAATACGAGGTTGCGCTGGACATACATCGTTCCCATGGCCTTGAGGCACATCTGCTCGAAGATTTGGAGTCTCGTGGCGAAGCGTGCGTTGGCGGCTGCCTGCAGTGCTTCGATACCGCTTGCGGTGTCTGTCATGCCCGGGTCATTCTGGCCTGTGGCGTAGTCGGTCGCGCCCGTGGTCTTTTGGATGATCTCGTCCCACTCGGTGTACTCCTTGTAGGCAGTCGCGCTCGTTGACCCCGTGTCCACCGTCTGCAATCCTGTGAGGTCGTTCATCTGGATGATGGCTCCCGGCTCTGGGTAGAACTCTTCGCCTTCGAGGAGCTTCGTCGGGTCGAGCTTCCACATGCGGAGGAGGTCATAGAATACCGAGTCCATGCGCATGTTGGTCTGGTCTGTCACTGCATCTTCGATTTTCTTGATCGGGTCGACTTCACCCCATCCGTAGAGCTGTCCGGGAACTGGGATGTCGGTGCAGAGGAAAAGACCAATTTTTCCGTCGCCGTTCGGGTTGTCCGTGTCGCGGATGGTGAGCTTCTCATTGATGGTGATGACGAGCTTGTACGGCTCGCGCATCGTGAGCACTTTGTAGAGCTTGGTCTCGGTGCTTTCCGTCGATACATCGCTTGCGCCGAAGATAGCCGACACTTCTTGGTCGTAGTTCGTTCCCGTCGCGGTCGTTCCTTCACTCCATGGCTTCATGGTCTTGAGCACTTCGATGTTCTGGTACTTGTTCGGGCTTACCTTCACAATATCCATGATCTGCTCCATGGTCAGGAAGTCCTCGAGGACGACCCATCCAAGCTCTCCTGCGCTCTTGCGGTTCGGCTCTGGAAAGACATGGAAAACGGAGCGGTGCTGGAACACTGGCGCGTCGATGAGTTTCTTCTTGGCTTTGACCAATTGCCAGTCTGGTTTCAGTTCGTACTTCTCGAGTATTGAAAGGTTCTCCCATGACGGCTTGAGTCCTAATTGCATGCTGTATGGCTGGTATTCGTTCACCATGGCCTCCTTGTAGACCCATGGCACTTCTCCCCACATGTTTCCTGTGATGAAGAGTTCCTTGGCTCCTCGGAAGAGGCGCATGAAGACTGGGTCATCGATGAGATAAGGGTGTTCTATCTGGTACTTGATAAGCTCGCGGAACGCTGTCTCAGCATCCTCGTCGTTTTGCATGTCGGTCGACAGGGTAAAGCTCGGGATGCGTGAAAAAACACGCGGCAGGAGCGTCTCCACGGTCTGGAACGATATCGGGATGGTGAGCGTTGAGTAGAACGGGTAGGCCTGCGGATCAGCTTCAATCGCCTCGTCAATGGATCGGAGGAAATAGTGCTTGTAGTTGTCGAGGAAGCGGTCGAAGTACGGCTGGGTATACTTCTTCGAGGCTTCGTAGCGACGCTGTACGAGCTTGCAGACATCGTCGTTGTACTCTTGTTTTCGTGCCATATTTTTATTCGTTTATGATTGAGATAAATCCACCTCCGCCTGCTGGGGCATCCCCAGTAAACTCAGTGCCGTTTGCTCCGTATTGTACGCCCGTGACCACATCTATCTCCGCTGGTTGCACGAGGTTTCCTGTATAGTCTGCTCCACTAGGACCAAAATCGACACCAACTTCTACATCGTCTGGGCTTGGGAACACTTGGCCTACTCCGAGCCTCGGGGTAAGAAACTCGCTCACCCTCGATACCATATCGAGCACGGTTCCAATATCTCCCCGTTCCATGGTGAGGACTGGTGTATGTCCGTGTGAAGTGATGATGTCGAGGAGTGCCATATTATACTTGTGTTATTTCAGCTCTTACTTGGATTCCATCGGCGAGTGCGGCCGGGGTGTATCGGATATAGGTGGTGTCGTTTGCCCGATCGGTAGAGTTATAGGCTCCGTAGGTGACTCCATCGGTTGACTTCTCCCATGTCCCTGCCTGAGCAACACTGTCGTCAGTATCAAGAAGACCACCTGTTACGGCGTTGTAGAGACGGATGTAGAGCTTCGGTACGGTTCCTCCGAAGGCTGTGGCAAACCAGAAGGCGAACTGTTTTGATGCGAGGCTTGATTCAGCTACCGAGAGAGCGAAGTGGCTGTCAGAGGTATTGTCCTCGTAGGAAAGGTTCAGACCGAGGATACGAGCCGGGAGACAGCTTTCTCCTATGGTCTTGAACTCGATAGCAAACTGGATGCTTGCCGCGCCGGCGAAGCCAGAGAGATCATTTGTTTCATCAATAAGCGTCCATCCGCTCGTGGCATCCGTTTGGATGTTGGCGGTGCGAGCATACATTCTGAATGCCTCAGTCGTCTTTCCGAGTGCTGTACTCCCGAGGTGCATGATCTGATTGGCAAATACTCGGTAGTACTTGAGAGCATTCGGAGTTGATATTTCTGGCGAGATGAGACGACCAGAAGAAGCGGCCGAATAGTCCCAGTCAGAGCCGAACGCCATGACATAGATATGGTTGGTCGAAATGGTCGTGCCCTGCTTCACCGCGAAGATACGATTGGCTCCGGCATCGGTATACGAGAAGACGGTGAGTTGGCTTGAGAAGATAGTCGGATGGCCATTGTCCTTGAGGGATTGCTCAAGGTATTTGTAGTCCCGACCGAACATCTTTTGAAACTGTGCTCCCGAAGCAACATACTGCGTCACATAGGAGAAGAGTCCAGTGGCGTGAGTGGTACCAACAATGAAAGCATCGATACTCGGCATATACTCCACAGTCGAGAGAACGGCAGTCGCCGCAAAGGTTGAGGTTCCTCCGGTCGGCGTTTCCACGATAGCGTCGGACATCCACGCTACGTTGCCAGAGGTGATATTCGCCACTGCCGCTCGCATAAACCGGGTCGTCGAAACAAAGTAGAGCGATTTCACTCCGGAGCCGAGTCCATGTCCGGCGGTGGCTATGCAGAGGTTCGCGTTCTGGCTTCCTGTTCCGGTGAAGGCTTGGTTTCCGGTCGTGAGCACCCACGCCGAGACGGAGTTTCCGGAGGCGACGGTGAGCGCCGCGCGGATGTTGTACTTGTACACCTTGTAGTTTCCGGCCGAAACGAGATCGAGGACGTACATATTGAGCGATGTCGGCGTTGCCGTATCACGTTCGAGCGAAGCACCAGCGGAGACGAGGTTTGTCTGGGTCGCGGCGTCTTTCAGCCAGTACATCGCCTTCACGTCGTCAACAGTCGTCGCAAGAGCGATAGTCGTACCACCGGGGACGAAATCCTCTATGGACACTCCCTTCCCGTAGTGCGTTCCCCCGTTTGTCGTGGTGGCGTTGGTTGCGGTATAGACAGGGCGAAATTCCTGAATGACATACGGAGTACCGGCAGGGATGGTTCCGGCGGAAGTAGCAAGCGTTGCGCCTGTATCCGAGGCTTTGGCCGATATACGGTACCACGTCGTGATCTGCGACGGATCGGTTGAGCCGAAGCCGATACGCGCTCCGATAGCGACCTTGTTCGTATTGAAAAGCGTCCCGACACCAGTGACGGCCGTTCCGGAGACGCCGACAGTCCCGGTCGATTCCTCTTTCACATCCATCGTGAAGTTTCGGCATGTATGGGCAGTCGCGGTTGCGAGGGTCATTGTGATGAAACCTTTCCACGAGCGTGCTCCCGTTTTCCGGTTCAGTTCCCAAAGATGGACACGTCGGGTTGCAGTGGCTCCGGTTGAGTTCTCTACGCCGAAAACGTAACAGATTGTCGGCGAGAGATTGTAGGCAAAAATCTGAACGACAGCGAAAGCAGTCGATTCTTCCATGGGTCGGATAGCCTGAAAGTCAGGAGCGGCGTACTTGTCAATGGCCGTCCCTCCATTGTTGAAAATGATTCCCTTCCCGAGATTCCATTTCGTGTAATCATAAGCACTCTCAGACAGGTAGTTGAGAGTGGCTGGCGTGGTGACGAGTTGTTCGATTGATAGTCTCGACATGTTTTTATAGGTCAGCGTATTCGACCGAGACATGAACCATCTGCGCTGCCGAGAGTGCGACGATGATGTCATCGCCAGCCGATCCTGAGATGTAGCTTCTCCCTGCGAAAATGTTCCGTGCCCAGATTGCCCCTGCTTTGAGGGATACCTTGTATTTTTCTGATGACCCTATTCGTACCGTCACTGTGACATCAGCTGCGTTCGCTCCGTCTGCCGAAAGGCACACATAGTACAGCCGTGCGGTGTTTGTGATAGCTACGATGGTGGTGTCTCCGATGGTGTTCGCGTCGACTACCTTTGCCAGTAATAGCTTTCCGTCAATGCTTTGAAGAGTGGCCTCGGTTGCAAGCCCACTCGATACGCCTTCGTTGTCGGCTCCACCTTGTTCTAGCATAGTCTAAAACGCTTTTACTGCATCACTTACTTTCTCGAATAGGTCATTGACTCGCTTTTGCTTCTCGGCCACTTCCTTTGCGGTCACGGCGAGAGCTGCTGCTTTCTTGGCGAGGTTCTTCTCCTCGATGGCGAGGTTCTCTTCGCGCTGATCGTTCCATGCTTTCCGTTGCATGATTTCTCCGTCCAGTGCGGCTACCTCAAGCGTCTTGGCCTCCTTCTTCTTTGAGAGTTCGTGAATATCCAAACGACACTCATTCGCTTGGACGAGTGTCTTTTCTACCTCTTGCTTCAATTCTTCAATCTCACGCTCGAGCTGGGCTTTCTGCTTCACGCTTTCACGGATGGCATACTCCTCAGCGGCACGAGTCTTTCGGAGGTTCGCAATGTGCGCCTCGTCCACTGTGATCTGGTGTTTCACTGCCTCGACTCGTCTTTTGAGTTCGGCAGGGAGAACGATGTCGGGTGCGTTGTTCTCGATCATAGTGTTTTGTGTTTATACGATTTCGGTGACGACCACCTTTGGGTTTGTCCCAGCAATGTAGACGGAACCTTGGAAGACGACCGCTCCTTCCTGTCCGAATGATCCACCGTTTCCGTCAGAGTCCGCGCTTCCCCCTTTCAAGATGGCATGGAACTGCGTTGGTGATGCTGGATATCCCATGCATACGAAGATGGGGTTTGTGCCGACATTCTGAATGGTAAAAGCGCGACGCACCTTTGCCCCGTTGATGATGCCTGCCGCTACGGTGCGACGGGCTGCGAGCACTTCCCCTTCATAGTTGACAATGAACGGCGCATTGCCGATGACGGCTGGGTGGACTGGGTCTCCCATAAGTTTGTATTAAAAAGATGGATTACGAGCAATCGTATTATACCACTTTTCTTTTCATTGCAACAGTCTAGCGTCTCCGTTTGAGTCCCTTGGTACGCAGTTCGCGCAGTCTGGTACCCTTCTTGTTCACTACGGTCGACTGTTTTTTGTTGATTGGTTCAACAAAAGGGTACTGTCGGAGCAGGTAGTACGCGCCACACACGGAAATGACCCGGTCGTCCTTCTTTCCCTTCGTCGCCCCCATGGAGCCGTCTGGCTTCTTGATGTAGGTGATCATTTCCCCCACGGTGTCTTCGTCGATGTAGGGCACTTGCCGGGTACGGACGAGGTCTTGCATGTTCCCGATGATGAGGCTCTTGGTCTTGGTGTCAGTCCACCACCCGTACTCGTTCGTCACGGTCTCCTCGATCTGGTTGAACCGTTCGCGCTGGTAGATATTCGGGTAGGAAAGCTCCACGAGGCGGTCAGTCGTGCTCTGCCCCATGTTGTTGGCTTCCGGGGCTATCATGGCCTTGTTGTAAAAATACCCCAGCTTGTTGAGTTCCGTACCGAAGTGGTTCGCCTTGATTTGCGCGTTGTATACGGCCGCTATCTCCCATGTCTTGCGGTCGAGGATGTGCGCGGAGCAGTGGTCGGAGAACTGGCCGACATCGGAGAAGATGAGATACTGCCCGTCAGCCTTCGGCATCTTGTATATTTTGAGGTATCCGGCCTTTGTCTCGTCGAGGGTCTCATATGGTGCTATCCCGTTCAAATTGCCCACCCAGATGGGTTTTCGGGCTGTTTCCGTGTATTCCTGCATGGCTTCGACCGGGAACACTGGGTTACCCGTGAAGAGGAAGGCTTCCACATCGTCGGACGGGAACTCCTGCTTGAACATCTGCTCTGGTGTCCATCCGCTCTCCGAGTTGAGGCTTCCGATCATCTTTCTGCGCCATTGGAGCTTCTCGAGCGTCATGAAGTCTGGGAAGCGTCTCATGAGGGCTTCCTCGTCGAGTGTCAGCATCATCGGGCTGGTTACCTCCATGGCGTACTCCTTGTGCTGGAACCATGGGAAGAAGTGCGCGGTAAACTCGCTCTCCCGTCGCTTGGCGCGTTCGTACTCCGTATGGTGGTAGGTTCCTACACCGTTGGCCGTGGTTTCCTTCACGATCCATGTATGAGGATCGCCTACTGGCACCGCGCGGATGATACCCGTGGCAATGGCTCCCGAGTCCTTCCAGCGTGAGACTTCTGAAAGGTGGCCGTAGTGGATGGTATCGCCGCGTCCGAAGGCTATGGCTCCTGCGGTTCCGATATAGAACCTGCTGTTCATCACGCCGTTCACGAGGTTCTTCTTGCTGTCCACGCTCGGCTTGTAGAACGGTTTGAGCCACACTGGGAGGTTGTCGAGGAAGAATTGCACCTTCTCGAAGAGACGGGCAGTGGCTTCGGCTTCATGGCTGATACACACGCACCACGCGTTCGGCACGAGGAGGAACTTGATGGTGAGGATGGCGAGGATCATGGTGCTCATGCCAATCTGTCCCGGCTTCAAGAGGTCATCGCGGATCGTCCTCTCGTCGTAGAAGGCGTTTTGGATATCGTTGAAGATGAACGGCACCACCTGCTTGTCCTTGTTGATCACCATAAAGCCTGCCTCGATGAGATACCGAGGGTCTTCATGCGCGAGGCGCATCAGGTCTTCTTTTTTGGAGAGGTCGTATTTGAGCACACTATTTCCGCTTCTTCTTGATTACCTTCTTCGCCTTGGCCGCTACCTTCTTCTTGGTCTTGGCTTTGGCTTTCACCTGCACGGCCTTGCGACGCTTCTGGCTCTTGGAATCCTTGTTCTCTTCTGCGATACGCGCTTCCATAGCCGTGTGACGCTTCTCGAGTTCGGTCAGCTCCCACTGTCTCTCGTCGGTGAACTCTTTGAATCCTTTCTCTTTAGCAAAGCGAAGGTATTCCATCCGTTCGATCTCGTCCTTGGTCATGAAGTCTATCGGACGCTCGAGTTTTACTTCTGTCATAACTCACCACCACCTTTCCTTTCTTCGTTCTCCGCGATGATGGCATCCACCTCGTCTCTGATCTGTGGTTTCTTCCCTACTGTGTCATCGGTCAGGATTTGCTTCCAAAAAAACAAGAAGAAAACCCTCTGTAAGAATTTCATTCGCTGTAGGTATTGGAGTGCCGAATCGTACCCCTCTATCCACGCCGCATATTCTCCCATTGTTTTTTCTTTCATACTCAGTCCTTTAGCCCTCTTGCCTTACGATCGTTCATGATGGCAATTTGGAGATTGTCGAAGTTAAAAGTGTTTCCCTCTCCGCCCTTCTTCTTTGGCTCGAAGTGCTCCATGCGTTCCATGAAGCTCTCCCAGTCGCCGTAGCTTCCCTCCATCATTTTCTTGAGTCCAATCTTGATGAGGTCAGCGTACCCATATCCCTCTGCATCGGACACTGTGGCCGCGAGATTTTTGAGTTTTTTTGTGTTCTCGTGTCCTATGCGACCTGCCGATTGGTAGTCCTCCGTATCATATACCGCTAGAGCACATCTCGTTGCATTGCCGTATGTCTCTGGCTTGCTCTTATCAAAAAATAGCACTGTCCAATCTTTGAATTTCTGGCTCACTCGGATATCAGGCTCTCCCTCCTTGGTCTCTACGATTTGGTTTGTTGGAGTATCGACAATCTGAGCCACGACCTTACTCTCGGCCGCTTTCTGTTTCTCTACTGTCATGGCGGTTACTTTTGGTTTTCGTGGCATAGGTCTTTGTTGGGGGCTGATGGGGAGAGGGTATCAGGCCGACAGCAGTGCTAGAGGGTCGATTCCCTAGTGACCTGATTTAGTCTGCAGTCCGATACCTCATCCTCCCATCAGCCCCCATTCGTTACGGTTAGAGTAGTGGGGTGACTCCTGTGATCTTCTGATCCATCTTCTTCACCTCGTCGAGGATGTCGGCGAGTGGCTTGTCTGTGATGATGGTGTGCTTGGCCGTCAGCTGGAGCGTTGAGTTCTCTTCCTCGTAGCTGATGGTGATGGTGATTTTCTTGGCTTTCATATCATTGTTTCTTTGTTGGATAAATACCTCTCTCTTTCCCTGCTTGGATCGCCAGTTCCGCGAAGTCGGATATCTTCTTTCTCCCGGCTTCGTCCATTGGCTTCCCTGCTTTCTCGCAGGCTCTTCGGTAGGCACTAGCTCTTCTGGCTCTCAGGAATGCTGGAGCCTTCTTCATATCCTTCATACTCTCCTTGTGGCTCGGTTCGTCCCAGCGCGGCATCTATGCTGGAGACTCTCGGCCTGTTATGGAAATGAGTTGACCCTTCTGGTTCCTCGAACTTCACATTGAGTCGGCTCTTCTGCTTGGCACCTACTGCGCGGAGGATGGTGCGGATGGCTCCGGCATTGCTCCCGGCTCGGCCGATCACTATGCCCATGTCTTCCCGGTGGACTCGTACCGTGAGGAGGACTCCTAGCTCATCGGTCTTGCGGTCTACCACTACATCTTCTGGGTGGTTCACGATCTCTTTCACGAGGTCGGCCACGAATTGCTGGTCTCTTTCCATATGTGTGTGCTACGGTTTTTGGTTTAGTTGACGCTGGAACTGCTTATGCTGTTTCTTCTCGAGCCTGTGCACTTGAGCCATGGCCTGCCGTCGAGCGGCGCGGTTCCCGTGCTTGAGTGCGTACCCGATGGTTCCCTTCTCCGGGAATATCTCACGCACCTTGTTTTTGATTGCTTCTAGCATACGGGTGTTTCTTCTTCCCACTTAGTCTCCTTACCCACAAACTTCGCGTATCTCCTTCGGATGACATCGCAGAAGGCTGGGCTGAACTCCATGGCGTAGGCGTATCGTCCAAGTTGCTGGCAGGCGATTATCGTACTGCCGCTTCCTGCGAAGAGATCGACCACTACTTCCTCGACTGCGCTGGAGTTTTTGATGAGGGGTGTCAGGATGCCGACTGGCTTCTGGGTTGGGTGCTGGTACTTCATGGAGTCCTTTCTCACTCGGATGACGGTGCTCTGTAGGTCGGAGAGTATCTCGAGGAGCTTCTCCTTCGGGAGTTTGGCGATGTCGCCTACCGTATCGAGGACTGTCTTGTTCGTCCGGTCTCCATGAAAAATAGGACGCTCCTTGCCGTGCCCCAAGTAGAGGATCGGTTCGTGCGCCCAGTGGTAGTCTGAGTTCCCTATGACCATGTGCTTCGCCCAGATGAGTTGTTGGCGGACTTTGAATCCTGCCGCCTCGAGTGCGTCTTGGAACTCCTTGTGTGTCGATGATGCGTAGAAGACATACGCTGGCATGTTCTTCACGCCGTGGAGAGCGATGTTGGTGAAGCTCTTTTGCAGGAGTTCTATCAATGCCCCCCCCCCTTAGCTCATCGTTCTTGATCATCTCGTACTCTTGGCCGTTCGGGTTTCCCTTGTAGCTCACGCCGTATGGAGGGTCGGTCACGACAAGGTTGGCCTGCTCTTCGTTCATCAGTCGCTTCACGCTCTGTGGATCGGTAGCATCGCCGCACATGAGACGGTGACTTCCGAGCTGGTACACCTCACCGAACTTGCTGACTGGTTCAGCCGGAAGGGTAGCGTCGAAGTCGTCCTCTTCGGTCTGGCCGAATCTGGCGAGGACGGTCTTGAGTTCCGTTCCTTTCCCGAGGTCGATGTGGTACTCCGAGAGGTCGATGCGGTCTTTGTACTCAGTCAGGAGTTTCCCGAGGTCTTGCTGCACCCACTGAGCGTACTTCTCGTTGTGGAGAATCACCAGCTCGAGGGCTTCTGCGTCGTCCTTCGGGGTTCGGTACTCTACCGTGGCCTTCTCGAGTCCGAGAGCTTTCATGGCCTCGAACACATGGTTGCCTCCGAGGATGGTCTTGTTGTCGCGACCGTCAATCAGAAGTGCACCAAGCTGACCCCATCGGGATATCTTTCGTTTCAGTTCCTCTGCCTTGTCCTCCGATATGGTTCGGGGGTTCTTGGCGTATGGGACTAGGTCGGTGAGTTTTCTGAGTTCGGTTTTCATTTCTTTTCTGTCTCCTCCTTGACGGGCGGATTTTTTATTTCTTCGATAGGCTTCGGTGTCTTCTCTTCTTCGGCGATCATCTTCTCAAGGATGTCGATGGCTGTCCGTCTCTGGCTGGCCTGTGCCAGTTTGAGGTTCACTTCCTTGCTGATGTCGTAGGCGAGTTTCGCGCTGTCCTCCGATCCTTTAATGGCTTCGACCATCCGTTCTCCGTGGACGATCTCCACATCCAGCATGACGAGGTTTTCAAGGCTCGCGGTGTGGATGTCCTTCATCATCTCTAGTCTTGTTTTTAACATAAATGTGTTGTATTTAACTACTCTAGCGTGCTTTTTTGAATTACATCTTTGGCAAAGTGGTTGGATGTTCTCGATGTTGTCTGATCCGCCTTTTGAGAGTGGTATGATGTGATCCTCTGTTAGCTTGACTTCCGACTCTTTTCTTTTACAACATGGGCATGTCCAGTTGTACTGAGCCTTCAGCGTTTCCCACTCTCCGTAGGTGTGTCTGCCAACCTTTGGCATCCTGTTTCTCTTATTCTTCAGCCAGCTAAGATACTTTTTATCACTTGATATACCGCCTTTCCACATTCCGTTTTTCTCTCCAAAGTGGTTACTGTTTTCACCTATCTTTTTTCGAGACTCAACTGTATGTTTCCTTCCCTTGAAAGATGGCTTCAGTGGCTCTCCGCTTTTTAAGTAACCTTTCGGCATCACTCTTTTTTCTTCTTAGATTTTTTAGGTTTCTTCTGCCCCAGCTCATTCGAGTCGACCCTGAGCTTCTCCGCACCTGTTTCCTCGATGATGATATCGAGGAGGGTGGTGTTGTACTTGTAGAGAAGCGCGATGGCGATGTTCGAGTTCAGCAGGTCGATGAAGTCCATGATCTGGTCTCTCGGGAATGTCTCGAGAGCGCGGATGTGCTCTGGGTAGTTCGAGAGGTCAGCGAAAATCTCCCCCTTCCATCGGTGGAGGAAATACTCGAGCATTTGGTCACTGGTTTTCTTTTTCTCCGGCATAGGGGTTTGGTGTAAAAATTAGCCGATAGCGAGTGTCTCCGTAGTAGAGGTATATCTCATCTTCGAGTGCCCACCTTGGGGCGAATACTTGGATGACGAGGTTCGGGAACACCAGAGCGAGAGTCTTATCCTCGTCCATGATGAGGAACTGCAACAGCGTCCTGTTTTCGATTCTTACCATACGCTTCCTTTTTCTTTTTCAGGTTGGCAAGACGAACGGCCACACCGCGCATCGATATCTCACGCATGTAGTCTTTGCCGTACTTCCGAGCGGTCTTTTTGCCGCCCTTCCGTCCGATCTCTTCGTGCTTGGTAGACTTTTCTTTGTGCATAGTCTAAATCTAGCACTTTCTCGCTCGGTTGTCAAATATTCTTCAGCTCGAGGACATGGGTGGCGTAAGCCTCCGCATGTGGCTCTGTAAAGCTCTTTCTTGGCTTCCCCCCCATGTTCCCAGCCTCCACCTGCTCCTGCATCATCACATAGTCTTCGATTGGGATGTAGTAGGCGGTTTTTTTCTTGTTCGGTTCGTAAAACACTGCCACGATGTAGGCTGGTATATCCTTGAGGTTGAAGCAGTCGAACGGCCGTGGAGCATTGAACCGCGTCTTCATGCCGGGAAATATCGGCGGATCGATGAGCTTGTGGTACAGTCCGTTATTGCTGATCGCGAGGAGCGACTTGATCTGATGCGCCGCGACCGCCTCGAACGATATGCTCTTTCCTTTGGTGAACTTCAGCTCGAACGCTCCGAAGAGCCTGTTTTGTTTCCCGAACAGCCTCTGGACATCTGACTCTTTCATACTCTCGTTCCCTTTCTAGTTGTTTTAGTATTTTTGGCATCTTCTTCCTGATCAGCTTCCGTTCCTTCGATGTCGTAAGCTTGGAGACGAACCGACTGAACTTCCCCTCGTTCTTCCCGAGGTATTGATGACGGCCTAATGGCATAACGCAATGTTTTAAAGACGGATTCCGTAAGCCCCCTGTCGTCCTCGATCTTGTTGTGGCACGGGATGCAGGCGAGGATGACTTCCCAAAAGTCTCCGAGCAGATGCTCTTTGCCTCGGGTTTTGTAAAAGTCCCGTTTGTGGCGGTGGGCGAAGCTGAGCGCGTTGTCGCGCCAGCATCCGTTGAAGCGTAGCTCGCAGGTGGTTATGCCCTTGTCCTCAAACTCCACCTTTAGCTTTCGTCGCTCCTTCTCCCACTGTTTCGTCCAGTTCATGATGTTAGTTTCCCTTCTTCTTTAAAAACTCCCGTGTAGGAGCTGAACATCATATCGACTACTCCGGATCGACCTTGCCGGTTCTTCTTCAGGTTGAGCTTCACTCGTACTGGTATTCCCTTTGACTTATTCTGGTTGAAGACATCCATGTCCTTCTCTCCAGGCCAGAGTTCGATTCCGTAGTCGGCTGCCTGCGCAAGGTTTCCAGCTCCCTTGAACCCTGAGACTATGCTTTTTGGTGACTTCACCGCTTCGTTCGAGAGCTGTGAGAGCATCACTAGCGGACTCTTGAGCTGTCCCATCAGAGCTTGGAGTTCTGTTGCTGCTGCCCTCATGTCTTTGTATTCGTCACCAGTTCTCGTTACCAGCTGAACATAGTCTATAAAATAAACTCCAACTGGTTCTTTCATACTTTCCTCTATCATCGAGAACTTCAGCTCGTCGAGGTTGTGCATGTCTGAGTAGATTGTCAGATTGCATTGCGCGAGGAATGCTTTGGCTATGTCGTATCGAAACTTCTCATCTTCCGTCATAATTCCTCTGAGAATGTACTGTGGTGGCATCTCAGTAAGGATCGCCATGAGACGACCTATGATGTCTACCTTGCTCATTTCGAGGCTGTAGAAGACGATCCTCTTGTCTTGCTCGAGGAGCCAGCGCACAAGGTTCAGCGCGAAGTATGTTTTTCCTACGCTGGTGTATCCTCCGATGAGCCAGAGGTGGTGTTCTCGGAATCCCTGCGTCATTTCGTCTAGTCGAAAGAATCCAGTCGTATCGCCCAAGATGCTTTTTCCATTCCTCGCGGCATCGGCGTACTGCTCCTGTAAATCCTCGTATTCGTTCAGAATCTCGCCCACAGCATGGCTTTCGGTGTCTTTCTTGGCATGTATGTCGAGAATGGTCTTGCTGGCCTCTGCAATGCCCTCTTTTTCTTCTGGGATTGCTTGGCCCAGTTCGATGATCTTATGCCCAGCTATTATCAGCTGTCTGGCGGTTGAGTGCTTTTTGACTATCTTTGCGTAGTGCACCACGCTACTTGCGCTTGGGACACTGTTCATCATCTGAGCGAGGTATCCTGATCCTCCTATCGAATCTATCTTTTGCTCATCATCGAGCTTATTCGCTAGTGTCAGGAGGTCTACCACTCCCATTCCAGCTTGGATTTCCAGCATGGCTTTGAAGATGGTCTTGTGCGCTTCCCAGTAGAAGTCGTCTACATTCACTATTCTAGCTACACTTGTCAGAGCTTTTTTATCGAGCAGCACCGATCCAAGTACCGCCCACTCCGCTTCTTGATTGCTAGGTGGTACTTTTGTGTGATCCATAGGATTGCTGGTTATTTTCTTTTTTAGCTTTTCGATTCCTCTCCATGAAGTCGTCCACCGCACTCGCCTCGTATTTTGGCGGTTCGATTACCTTCTCTGAGCTTGAGATGGTACTCAGTGTCAGGATTTCTCCATTGCTTTTTCTTACGATCGCACCAACCTTGTCTTTCACTGCCTGTTGGAGCTTTGAGTGTTCGTCGTCTTCCATTTCGATGTCTCGCCCCCCCATCATATGTACGATGTATGTCATATTTCTCTCACCTCCCTTCCTTTCGCCTTCGTCGGCTGTTGATCAATTACATCCTTGTTCTCGTACTCTCGGAAGGCTCTGTTTGTGAAGCAGGCCTCAGGTTCGTAGTTGCACCACGCTCCCCCTCCATTAAGCCACCAGTCTACAAAAAGTCTAGTCTCCTCTTGGAATCGGCTGTATGCCGAGTCGATCTGCTTCCGTACTTTGGCGTTGCGATCCTCTTCTCGGTGCAGGTAGGAGAGGTTGTGGAGCCGTTTCACCTCGTCTCGGAAGTAGTCCATGAGGAGGAGGATTGGGATGGCGGCCTTTTGCTTCGGCGTTCGCTCGCGCTTTGGCTTTGCGTCTTGGACATCTCTTGGTGAGACTCCATCAGGCTGGTATTCGCTTCCCAGTACTATTCCCGGTATCTCCAAGAGTCGCGAGCTTTGCTCGCGTATATCCTTACTCTTACCTTCCCTTACCTTACCTAACCTTACCTGTGTATCCAAGTTGTATCCATTCTGTATCCATTCTGTGTACGCCCCGTTTTCTTTGGTTGTTAGAGCCTTTTTTTCCTCAGTGTACTTCGTTGGGGTGTATCGGTCGCTTTGGATGTAGTTATTGATCTTCCAGTGCTTGATGACCACTATTCCGCTTGGGAACATCAGGAGGAACCTCTTCGCTAGGAGGATTTTGATGTCATCCTCGCTCGAGCTGAGCATTCGGGCTATGCTTTTGGCGTTGCTGATGAAGCCGTCGTCGTCCGCCTCCATTCCGAGGTGGAAGTAGAGAAGTTGTGAGCTGACTGGCATGTCTAGGAACGCATCCGATTTCACGATATCTACGCTGAACATTCTTCTCTTTGCCATAGTTGTTTTTTTGTTACATGAAAAAATGCGCTCAATGTTCTACACCTTGCCTTGGAAGCGACACCAGAGGGAGGTGTCATTTGCAAGGCGCAGAACGCTGAGCGCATGTCCCTCTGAGTCTATTGCCACTTCCACATGGCGTTTGTCTTTTGATTGTATCATGGTTTTTCGCTATAGTCACTAGCCTCGTTTGGCAGGGGAACATTGACCCCGTGCTCGGTCGCCGCCCACCTTCTGATCTCCTCCATCAACTCCTCGAACTCAGCCGTGCTTTTTGTGGCTGTGCTTTCGATGGTTGGGAGTACGCCGACATACAGTCCGTCGAGGTATGGGCTAAGGAAGGTCACGAGGTGTGCCTGTCCTTCCCATGGCACCTTCGCCTTCTTCATCTCGACTATCAGTGCTTCCATGACGGGCACCTTTCCCTCTACCTTCTTTTTGAGGAATTGCCACTTGACGGCATCGTGCATCTCGTCCTTGGTATATCCGAAGAAGTCGCGGAGTACCTCGACGACGACTCCCCAGTAGTACCGATTCTCTCGATCCGTGCGGTTTTTATACCACTTCTTCACGATGAGCTGACACTCGCCTTCGATGGTCGTCAGGTACTTCAGGAACTCCTCCTTGGCGTGGAAGAGCATGCGCCCGTCCTTGACCACCACTCGCCAGATTGGAATTACCTTTTTCATACTCATCTAAGGTTTGATTGGGGTTAGTGTTGATGGTGGAGAGGAGCCAGCTTATCCTCCTCAAACTGGATTCCATCCTCTTCATATTTTTTTATAGCATCACTGAGGAATGGATATTTCTTTCGACAGATATTACAAATACAGAATTGATTCCCGCCAGGCTCTCGTGCTGTCATGTTGTTGAGGATGGAATACCCGTTCATCAGAGTGAGTTTCATATCGTTTTAAAATATTGCTCAACCTCATACCGTAACTCTTCTCCTTCTATTTCGTCGGCTATTCTGAGTAGGTCTGACTTTATACGATTTCGCTCCTGGAATTTGGCTTTGATGATTTCTTTTTGAATGTCTTCTATCATTTCATCAATCATTCGAGTCGAGATTGCACAGCCGTCTTTACATCCAAAGCAGATGTTCGCTCCTAGCCATTTTCTACGAAACTCTTCCATACTCTTACGGTTTCATTTCTTCCTCGATTATCGTCAGTCGCTTCTTCGCGCAGAGCAGTCCCTTGAAGGCCTCGAAGTCCACCTCGTGGTTCTCGGCCGGGATGCAGTATGGCTCGAAGTCACCGATCTTCTTGTCGAAGCGCAGGATGTACTTATCGCCCCATGGGAGCACCTCTTTGGCCTTCATCTTCTTGGCCTTGACGAGGAAGGCTTCCTCTTCCTTCTCAGCCTCTTCGTAGGCTGTCACTTGGAAGATCATCTCTGGGTACACTCCGCTTGAGGTCTTGAAGTCCCCAAGGTGGCGGATCGCATGCTTCTCTGCCTTCATCGTGAAGACGGAGTCGAGCGTCCCGATGTAGTCATTCTCCTTTGAGTACACTATCTTTTCCGAGGCGAGGAACTTCACATCGTTCTCGCGTACCCATCCGAGGAATGCCATGAAGCCGTTGTAGACTTCCGGGTCTTGTGGCATGACCATCTCCTTGCGTTCCTTCGGGGTGCTCTTGATCCATTGCTCAGCGAGGTTGTGCACCATCGTCCCTTTGTCGGCTGCTTCCTGTTTCCTCTGCGCGTGGAGCTTGGCGGCTTCGATGACATGCATCTCTGTGATCGCCAGACCATTCTGCAGGGTGTTGAGGAGGGAGTCCCGGGTCAGGTTCGTTGCCCAGTAGATGAGGGCGCGGCTCTTGTCGATGAGGCCTGTGACCGTGGTCACTCCCATCTTCTTTTCCCCGTTCACGAGGTAGCGGTGGTACTGGTCGTAGTAGTCGACCTTGATGGTTCCGCCGTAGATTTCTACTGTCTTGTCTGGTGCTCTTTTTGTGTAGGCCATAGGTTTATATTGTGAGGTCTTTTAGGATGTCTCGCGCCATGTCTTCTGTCATTTCGTCGAAGCTCTGGAGCACTCCGCCAGTCTTCTTCTCGATCAGCTTGAAGGCCTGCTCTGGGGTCTTGGCTCCCAGCTTGTAGAGGCGAATCTTCAGGCGTTCGAGGTAGTTGGTCGTTTCCACTTTCGGCTTCGGTGGCTCGAGTGGCTGTTCCTTCTCGTTCATCTCTTCGGCTGTGACTCGCGCGGTCTCTCCGATCTTGCGCTTGGTTTCCTCCGAGAGCTTCATCTCCTCCATGACCGCGAGTGCTTTCTCGTAGGTCTCTGCGACGAGCGCGTCGAAGAGCGCACGGTTCTTGGCGCGTGTCTCTGCCATCATGTTGAGGGTCTGCTTGACCGCCGTCAGCTTGATGCTGGCCTCGGTTGCTTCCCCGATCGCACTGGCTACTTCCTTGCCTTCCTTGTCGAGCACCTTGGCCTCGACGATGGCGTACTTCTCGAGTGGGGTGGCGTGGTGTACCCAGAGGGTCTTCACGACTGATCCTTTGAGGAGTTGATTCTGCTTGATCTTCCACCCAACCTTGTTGATGTAGGGGGCGTTCCCGAGGACTGTGATGCCTTGGGGTGGTAGCTCGAACACTTTGCAGGCGACCATGATGAGGTCGTATGCGCCCTGTGCTGCGAGGTCTTCCCGTCCATTGTTCATTATGGACTGCATGTTCTCGAACGCTGGCTTCTTCTCTACCTTCTTCACCAGAGCCATCGGCTTCCGTGGTGCTGCGACGACTGCCGTCGCTGTTTTCTTCTTCGTCATAAAACTTGAGCAGTTTAGTTTGGTTATCTATTTGACTCTCCAGTTTGCTTCAAAAGCCCTCATGCTCTGATACGGTATGCTGTGCCACAATCCGCGCACCTGCACCCAGAGGATGATCCTTGCTCTTGTAAAAAATCTGCGTATCAGTCCGGCGTGTTCTAGTCCGATGTTATATTCTCCGTCCTTGATGATCCTGTGCTGTAGCGTCCACGGGTCGCTATCGTCCCCGATAAATCGTGCCCTCATATTTCCACCCCCTTTCTGGTCAGCTCGTAAAATCTCACGAGGTTGGCAAAGTAAAGCGCGCGACGATCTCCCTTCCACGCGTGGAAATTGGCCTGTATCCGAGCTTTTTTCAATTCGTAGGAGCATTCGTCATGGAGTTCTTTCCTGATGTCTATTCTCCCTTGGAATCCAAGGCCACAAAATTGGCACACCGTATCCCTTCGCTCTGCGTTCAGCGGAATGCCAGCCATATTCCTTGCTTGCACCGCGTATGTTGCCCACCGACAGTTCCTCTTTGCGTAGTGGTCATCTGAGTCGATGCGATCTATCGTGGTGTTTTTCTCTCCGTGTTTCTTCGCGTGAGCGAGGTATGATTTTCCCATGTCAACAAAAAACTCATCGAATGTTTCCCACTCGACTTTGATGCCCTTTCCAGCATAATTCGGGTGAGTCTTACACCTCGCCTTCATCGCACTGAATATTCTCCTCATTCGTGTTTGGTATTCCATAGCTCTATTATCGGGTACTTGGTTACTTTTGTCAAGTGATTGCTACTTTTTGGCTTGTTCATGCTCTTCTTCGTACTGTATTCTTTCCCATTCGCAGAGGTCACAAAACGACCCTTTTTCTCCCGGGTACCAGCCTCGCCACTGCATCGGCTTCTGGTGCTTCACGCAGAATCCCGGGTCAGCGGTCTTCTCGTCTCCGTGGCTGATGATCCAGAAAAAGACAGCGGCGATGACCGCTATCTGAATCCACCCTGCTGCGTCTGCCTCGTTTATAGGCCTGCCTTTTTACGCAGGCAGTACTGGCATCGAAACACCTTTCCTGCTGCCTCGAATATAGCTTTGTTCTCTGCGTCCATCTTGGCGCGTTGCTCTGCCGTTCGACAGTTGGCACACAGCTTGATTGCTGTACCGCTCTGATCTCCGCAGTGCTCACACAACCACACACCGTTGCTATAGCTCTTCTTTTTCTCGGCCATAAAATTGTTCTTACTGGTTATCTTTTAGTGCGATCGCCCTGAGCTGGTTCTTCGGCATCCGATGGAACCTGCTCGTCTTGTAGCCCTTCGCTTTCGCGGCGCGGAGGACATCTCTTTTGATGACAGCTTTCGACCCGTAGTCTGGTTGATCTACGCCCATCATCTTGTCGTACTCTTCTTTCGTTTCTGGTATCATAGTTTTTTCAAATATAGAGGGTGCATGAGTCAGAGCAAGGTGGGCAAATGCTGTCTCAGTACGCAAACCCCTAGTCCTGAGACTTTCGATGTGGTCGTTTTCGATACTTGCGTGTTCACCCTAAGGTTACTCGGCGTTCTCTACTTGCCAGTCGGCATTGTGTGACTGTGGCCTCTGACCCGTCCATTGGTCGAATCAGTCTGACTCCTGCACTCTCGATACTTGTTTTTAAGGAGGTCATGGCTTTAGGGGATCAGTCCTCACTTAGCTCCTTTGCTTCCTGTGGAGCACCATGTCCTGTTACAGCTTCTTGTAGTTCTCGAGGTACTCGCAGTTGTCCGATGGGGTTCCTGTGTTGTAGCGGCAGAGTGCTTGCGCCAGTGTCCGCTCCTTCAGGTCTCGCTCGAACCACTTGGTCACGAGGCTCTTCACTTCATCGTGGCTGTCGTAGCAGATCCAGCTCGATTTGTTCTGCGCGTATCCGTATCCGTTGATTTTGCCTTTTTCGAGGCATCCGTCTTTGATACCGCCCGAGCTTTCGAGTCGGCGCACCTTGGCGACGATCGTCGCGATCTCTTCTGTCGGCTCTTCCTTCTTCTCAGCTACCACCTCCTTGGCTTGCGCCGGGGCGATGGTGTGTTGCTGTACGAAGGTCAGTGTCTTCGGAGCCATCAGCTCTGCGATGTCTACCTGCTTCACCTGTCCGATGAGTGCTCCCATCAGCATGATGCAGAGGATGCTGTCCTTGATCATCTGCCAGCCTGTTGGGTATTCTCCCCAGAGGAGGAAGCTGTCGCGCTTCTTATCGTATCGTCCGTTCTTCTTTCTCCCTTGTTCAAGTACCTTTTTTCTTTCTGCAGCGATTTTGTCCATGACAGACATATTTGTTTTTGGGCTTCACCCTAGCCGTGTTACTGGTTAGATAGCTCACCCGTTTTTTTCCTTCCCCGTAGAAGTGCCGCTAGAGTGTTAGGGCTTTTCGAGGTTGGTAGTTCCAGTATACTCCTTCGCTCGGTTGTTGTCAAGTGGGTACTTGGTCATTTTTTCCAAGTCTTAATCATCAAATGGCTCTACAAAGCAAAAAACACCGCAAGTATGGCGCGGTGTTTTGCTTGTGTTTTTAATGTACTCCCTTACTGGTGAGTCCTCCTCGGGTTTCATCCGTCGGTGATCGCCAGAGCTTACTCAGCACCCCAGTCGGGGCTTAAGGTTCTACACGGCTGTCTGCAGTTCGTCTACCATCATCTGGATGTTCATGTCGTCGGCTACTGGGGCGACGGCGGTGATGTCGTACACCTTCACCTTCATGCCTGCGGAAAGAGTGAACTTCGGCATTGGTGTCATGAGGTAGGCTGTGTTTCGGAACGCGGTCAAGTCTGGCAGGTGTTCCGCGAGGAGGTAGTTGCGCGTGAGCGAGGCTGCCTGCACGATTCCTACTGGAATGGCTGCGAGGACGGTGTTGTCCGCTTTCAGGATTTCGATTTGAAGCTGGCGGTTACCGACGGTCGCGGTAGTGATGAGTGTCACATAGAGCCACTCGATTTCCCAGATTTTCCCGGCTGGTACGGTGAACGACTTGTTCGAGCTGTCGACAGTGACATTCGTTTGGAGTCCCGGGTCGGTTCCGATTGGCTTGACTCCTGCGCTGGTATTTACGAGAACTTTTGACATAGGTGTTTTATTATCGCCCCTTTACAAACTCTTTGACCGCGTTCATGAGGATAGACGCGAGAGCGACGATGATTGGGGTCGATTCTCCGAAGTCCATCGTGAGGACTGCTTCCAGTCCATAGACGGCTGCGGCACCCAATCCTGCGATGATGGCACCCTTCCCAATCTTCTTGAGCGTCACGCTATCAAACGAGAACGACTCCTGCACTTGATACTCTGGCTGCATAGCTTTATTGTTACTGATTAAAAATGAAATCTCCGTGAATGACTTTTGCCGCTTCTTTGTATCTGAGGACTGCCTCCTCTATACTGTTGAATCTTCCGAGCCAGTGCGTCTTCATATTCGCTCTGATACTGACTCTCCACCTCTGCGTTCTTCCATCCCAAGACACCCCCTTAAACCCTGACTTGTTGTTCACTCTCATTTTTGAGTTGATGGCATTCTCTGATCTTGAACACGGCCTTATGTTTTCTCTCCTGTTGTCTAGCCCGTTTCCGTTTCTGTGGTCAATTATGCTAGCCTCGTCTCCCATTAGATATCTGTGCATCAGAACCAATTTCCCAGAAATTAGTGTTACTGCATACCTGTTGTTGTGTGACAGCGACCATTTCAATGCCGATACTTTTTCAAAGTCGGAATCGTCGACTATAGCGACTAGATCGGTATTTTTCTTTCTAGTGTTGAGTCGTACTTCTTTCATAGGCAGTGGAGTGGACATTTGTGATTGCACTGCTCCTCTGGCTTCCCGTACTTCCGAAGCGTACTCATATCCATGTCGCAGGTGTTCAGGTCGATGTTTCCGATCAGTCCCGGGACGCTCCCCTTCGAGCAGTACTGCCAGATGGCGAAGAACGGCCACGATCCTGTGGCTGGGCGGAACAGGTTGTTCGGGTTCTGCTGTTGCAGGCCGTACCGCGCTGCCCACAGGCCATAGTTCGCGCTTGATACCTTCGTCCAGTCGTACTTCTTCAAAAACTCATGGTAGGTGTAGAGCATGGGCTTGAAACCGAGCTCCGTCTCTACATGGAGAAGGAAGTCGTGGCACCATTCGACTGGGTTCTTCAGGACATGTGTCTCGAAGTCGAGAACGACGATTTCTCCCGGCAAGAGGTCGCCGACATTCTCGAGAAACTTCCGCGCTTCCTTGATCGGGTCTTGCGGATAGTTCTGATTGTCCTTGGGGTTGTAATTCCCGGCGAAGTGGTACGCCCCGAAGAGCATTCCTGCTTCACGCGCCATCTTCTTGTTCTTCTCGTAGAACGGGTCTTTGTAGGTCGTCCCTTGGGTGCACTTCACAAAGCAAAACTCGTACCCTGCGGCGCGTGCGGTCTTCAGGTCGACCTTCCCTTTATCGTTTTGATGATGCGATATGTCTATTCCTTTCATATGGTCTTTGTTCTTCATACATTATACCACAATTCCAGCCCTCAAGGGCGGCAGTAACGAGAAAGAAAAAGGAGATTGCTCAGCTCCAAAAAAACTCATTACTGCCCTTGAAGGCTTGATGTGGAGGAAGGATATGCAGCACCCAACCTCCACAACACTCATTATCAAACGATAACATGTCTAATCGTCATCATCATCTCCTTCGATGAGTGTTTTCGACCCTGCTGATTTGACATATTCGCAGGTGCGCGAGCAGGTAACACCGTCACGCCAGGTACCATATCCGAGAGTCGGACGGCCGCAGACGCAGCATGGTTTCTCAGGGATATTCTGCTCCGGAGCTTTCGCTTGATTCGCTTTCATGGCTTTCTCCTCTTTGAAAGAACCCGCGAACGTCTAGTACGGCGACTAGCCGCTCTCGGCTTCCATCATTTTGAGATATTAGCCAGGAGAGATTTCTTAAGGATCTTGATGACGAGTCCCATCCCCTCCACCCCGAGGAATCCTCCCGCCCCCGCGAGCGCGAGTGTGAGATAGGATCCTTCAGAGAAGAAATGGAGGCCAAGGAAAGCAAACATCACGCCAGAAAAAGACGAGATCACCGTGAGTGTAAGGATATCGAGGAGACTCTTCGTATCTCCGTGTCGGTGTGCATTGAGTGCATGGACGAGAGCGCCGAAAAAAGCGACTACACCGTGTTTTGCGACCGCTGCTGACGTGATTTCTACTACTGGCATATATTTATTTTTTACACTTGCATTTCACTCTCTTACAGCGTTCGCATTTTTCTTGGTTCATATTAGATTGGTTCTATAGGTGGTTAGATTTCGTATGTCACGTGTCCTTCCTGAATACGTTTTCCTCCAGAGGAAACAAATGTGGAACCACCTGCCGTAAGGAGTGTCAAGGAATTACTAGTTGCAGCAACAACCGCTCCACCATCGGCAGATGCAGAGTTATTTACTACACGAAAATAACCACCAGCCCCTATTCCAGCGGCAGTAAATGGTAGAGTTTCTGTAAAGCCAGCAGCGTTACTTGTTCCGTTGCTACCTTCAAGAAAAGCTGCTATAACAGTTGTCAATGATACTTTGTAACGATAAACTCCTGCGGTTGGGTTAGCTGAAAATCCAGTAAAAGTAGGAGTCCAGGTTAGCCAGCGACTCTCATAAATCGGTCTTTGAATAAGGTTGATAGCTGTGAAAGTCGGAACGCTCCAGGTATACCCAGCACCAGCAGAGAGAGTAGCGGCGAAACGACCAATGACTTCGTAGTAGTCAGTCGAAGCGGCGGTTGTGATTGTCGAGATAGCGCAGTACTTTTCATTGGTGGTCGTTACAGAGAAGTCAGAGTACTGAGCGGCCGAAGGTATACGAGAAAAACCAATCACTACTCCGTCGGTAGCGTTGTAACCGAGGTACACGAAGTAATCTACTTCCTTTGTCGCCAGTTCGGCACTACCAGAGTTGAACCAGTTTGTAGCATCGTTTTTTGTAACCGAGAGCGCGGCTGTAATTGAGCGGACAGTATCTCCGATTCGACAGTACACAGGGTCAGAGGCACTCGGATCAGCACCGGCTAACGTCTTTATAGCCACGGTCAAGTCAGAGGCGGCAACCGAAGGAACAATTTTTCCATTTGTGAGAAATCCTTGAGGAGCATTGAGCGCAGCCGCCGGTATAGTGCTCACAAGCTGAAAGTTCGTCCCGTCGTAAATCACCTTCACGAGCTGTCCCGCGAGGATGTCTCCGGTCGCGAGATCGGAAGAGACGTTCTTCTTGATAGTCTTCGCTCCGAGTCCGTTCACATTCAAAGTAGCAGCACCAGTGTTGATCGTGTTCGCCTTGAAGAGGAAGAGTTGCCCGGTCACATATGCTGTGATTGCAGGAGCCAAAGTGATAGCATAGGCATCCGATCCGCCCGAGTCGGCGGCGTAGATGTAGCTTGCATTCTGAATGTCGCTGGTGAGCGCGACGAGGTTCGTGGCTGCCTTTGGCATGATCCCAATCTCGACATGCGTCAGAACGGCTGGTACGGTTCCGTAGTTCGTCACGACCGTCGTCAGTCCCGATCCGCCCGAGTAGGAAGATGAGGCCACGATGCCGATTTTTGTGTTGTCTTGGTTGTAACGGAGGATGCGTCCTTGGGTGTAAAAAGCGGTCACATCGCCGAGAACGGTGAAGGAGGTGGCTCCTACATAGGCGATTGTGGATTGTTCTTGCTGGTATCCCTCAAGAATAGCATCCACGATGTTGTTCAGGTATTCGGATGCCTGCAGGGTCTCCCATGACGACCCGTTCGTATGCTCGAATCCTGTGCCACCGTTGAGGTTTGTGTAGTCGCGCGTCAGTCCTGAAATGGTTCCTGCACCCGAGTCCTTGGTCTTGTAGTAGATGTGCTCCTCGAAGGCTGTCCCGGGACGGAGAACAATGACACCCGGCGCGTAGTTCGGAGTTGGAGTCACGGATGCAGAGTTTACGGTCGCTGCAAGAAGCGTTGCGGAGAGCACGCCCGATTCTCTGTTTTTAGCTTTGAAGATTTTTGAATCCATAATTATATTATACAATTTTTACGACCTTATTACCAGAATCAAATCACATTTTCCGAGTCAAACACTGGCTCGGGCAGGAGAGCTGCTTGTCCGCGCATCGACACCAGCACGAAGTCGTCTTGTGCTCCACTCTTTGAAACTTCAAATCCTAGGGAGTTCGCTATCTCGTAGATTTCTTTTCGGTAGGTCTTGTCGATATCTGAAACGCTGGCCGCTTCACCCGTTGAGACACCCCACTGCACCTCTCCCCACTGTGCCACGCCGAATCCCGTGTTTGAGACGCTAGAAAATGACCGCTCGTCGAGCGTTGTGGCACCGTTGAGCACGGTCTTGATGGTCACGGTTCCTTGAGTACGGAAGAATCGGAAGTCAGCCCACTTGTAGAGCTTCTGTTGACCGCTATTCCCCATGTCCTCGTTTCTGGTTCGGATGAGTGCGGCCACGGCTGTCCCGTCTTGGTTGGTGAGGATTCCCTCCACACCGAACTCGAACACATACCCCGTGTCGCTCGATCCTGCGTAGAGACGCTGTTTCTTGTCGCGCCCGTCCCACACGAGCCAGCTCTTCACATGACAGTCTGCTCCGTCCCATACTCCAAGGAATGCGAGGTATCGGCGGTCGTAGGCGATCACCTTTTCATTGCTGGTCGCGCCGACAGGGGTGTACGCCAAGAGGTATCGTCCTTGGTGGTAGACGGCTTCGCAGTTTTGGATGTAGTTCGGGTCGATGTCGTCGAAGAGAGCTTGCGATCGTCCCTCTGAGAGTGAGCTGGTACGGATCGCGGCCGAGAAGTTCGGCTCATAGCCAAGCACCCGGAGCTTGCGTTCTGAGTCGATGAAGGCCACATCGTTTTCCATGACGATCATGGAGCCGGGTGCGCCGCAGCCTACATAGGTGATCAGCTCTTGGATGACCGCGTCACCTGTAGTCGCGCTGAATTGGAAGTTGTGGATGGATTGCTCCTTCGCCACGATAATCTTGCTCTCGAATGGCGCGAGGCCGTTGATGCCCTTATCGTTGTCGCCGGGACGCACATCTACCCACCCTCCGTTGTGGGCTGGGCTGAATGATTCGTATCGGTCGCCAGTTCCTGAAAAGAAGAAGCGGTGAGGCTGGTTCGGGTCTCCTGCACCGACGAGAGAACCACGGAGTTGCTCCCACATTGAGAGTACCGGACCATCAGTGGAATCGCCGTCTGGTGGAAGCCAGATTTGAGGTGCTACTGTCCCGTCATCATCCCATGTCATGGTCGCGCCAGAGGATGCTTGGTCGATGTAGTGCATGAGCGTCACGCCGAGTCCTGAGGTCTTCCGGCCGTAGACATTGTAGCCGACCACTTGCGAGTCCGTGCGTCGGTTGAAAGTGATGCGGTTCTTATTGGTAACGGTCAGAGTCTCGTTTCCGTTGGTGATAGACACATTCGTCGCAGGAAGCGATTCTCCCTTGTCTGTGACCGTTGTGACGGTGTACTGGTAGTTGGTGCTCCCTGTCACGCCCTGAGGCACCACAGTGAGGCCTGTGGGGGCTGCTACGGCGGTAAAGGTTGAGACGATCGTCCCGTTATAGCGTTTGAAGTCATCCGTGCCGTTCCCGAAGTAGGTATTGCTCCGAAGCTTCACGCCACGGGTGCGGAGGCCTGAGGTGAATGTTCCGCCCGTGATCGCGTCCCATGCCCCTGTTCCCGAGTTGTAGGCCTTGAGCAACCCTGCAGAAATAGCGAGGATTTTGTTGGTCGCGGCCTCTTTGTACTGGAACAGTCCGTCGATGGATGTCCCCCCTACGGCGTTCCCCAGACGCTCCCCTCCCCTTCTGGGGCGGATGCTCCTTTTCCCTGTAAGCTCGATGTTTCGGCCTTCCGCGAGTTCGTTCCCCTTCAGCTCAGTCGCCAATGCAAAGTTGTTGACTCCAAGGTTGAAGCCATCGAATAGCCAGCTGCGCGTTGGTAGGCTTGCGCCTCCTGTGAGGGGAGCTAGTGGTCTCATGCCCGTCGTGATTGGTTAGGATAAGTACGGCGAAAACCGAGGAACTGGAGAGGATTTCCCATTCTTCGGATGTTGCCACGGTTCCGTTCATTTTGCTGTTCTTCGGCGTTCGCCACCATGCGCTCGTAGAGTGTCCATTTGGCGTTTCCTTCTGATCCCAAGTATCGTGCCCACTGGACGAAGGCGGCGGCGGCCAAGGCCACCTCTTTGCGGAATCGGTCGGGGAGTGGGAAGCCTGTCACATCGGCTATGTCCTCAATGCGTGCAGGGATGTGCCAGTAGCGGATCGTGATGGTGTCGCCTGTCGTGGTGATGTCTCCGAGGAATACCACATCGTTCGTTTCCTCGTCGATGTAGAAATACTTTTGACCGACGACCGAGGCTGAGAATCTGTCCTCGTAGTTCACTGGCACCCATGGGAGATTGCTGCTCGAGTCGGTTCCGATGAAGATTTCTTTGATACCGCCCGGGGTACGCATATCGGTGAATCCGTTCAGCGTGTACCGTTGCGTTCCGTTCGTGGTCGTGAGTGCCGTGTACCGCTTCAATGCAAAGTTCCACTTCTTTCTTTTGAAAAAGTCAATCACCGCGTCATTGTAGTGCTTGATGCGGTTCGTGGTTTGGTTGACCGTTGTTTCTCCGAGTTCTTTCGAGAGGTCGGAGAGTCCCGTGTTGAGTAGTACGGACATATGTTTTTGGTTACGCTATCTCCCTCCTCGGAAGAAGCTTTGGCTTAATTTTACAGGAGTGCGAGCCGTGCTACCACCTCCGCGCACCGATTCGACTAGTCGGCGTGCTTCAGCGACATTCGAGCCTGTGCTCGGGACACTTGCTCTTCGGATGATATCTTGGGCACTCGGGGCTACGATCTCTCTCTCGCTCACGGACTGGATGTCGGTGTTCACCGTTGACTTCGCCAGTTTGATTGGCTTCACCGCTTGGCTTTTTTCGGAGGCTGTCTTGGTTTTTGGGACATCAGGACCGGCCATGATTTCCTTGATGAGACTGTTGAGTGCCGCGCTCGATTTCTTCTTTCCGCTACCGCTTCCCGAGCCTGCTTTTGAGACGAGCTGGCCGTCCCGTCCGAGCTTCAGCTTTTTGAGGGATTTCTTCTCTGCGTCGGTTATGATGCCTGCATGGTACAAATCATCCAGTACGCCGTCAGAGGCCAGCATTCGGCCACCTATGCTCTCCACACGGCCTCCTGCGAGGGCTTGGAGCACTGAGGCATGGTCAAGATTGGCTGACTGCATCTGCTCGATCAGGTATTGCCCCTTGGCATCGTCTGGCTGGTAGGCAATTGCGTCGTATTCCACATCTTCCGCTTTCAGTCCCATAGCTTGGTAAATGGCCGCCTTTTCCTCCTCTGGGATGTCTTCGTACTTCGACGCGCCATCGTAAATCTGACGGGCTACAGCCGCCTTGTCCTTGTCGAAGGTAAACTTCTTGATACCTGTCTGGTCGTTCGCCCTGGTGTACTTTTCGAGGTCATAGAGATAGATGCTCTTTGCCACATCGTCAGGCACCCCCGTCAGTGCTCCTCCGCCTGCACTCGTTCCGAGGAGTATCTCCTTGGCTCCCTTGCTGATCTTCTTCGGGTCTTGGCCGAAGAGTTCCACCTTGGCGGCGGTATTGATGTCAGAGAGAATGTTCCCCATGCGCTTGGCTTTCTCCTCGTCTGAGAGGAGTCCGAACCCCTTGTCCTCGGCAAGGCGTGAGAAGGCTTCTTTGGTCTTCTCGCCGACGAATGTCTGATAGTCGGTCACCTGTCCTGCTTCGAGTTCGAGGGTCTCTCCGTTTATTTTTAGCTTCTTGTCGACCATGCGCGGAGCCTGCTGTGTCTCTCCCGATCGGTTGAAAATATCGAGTACGAGACCTGCTTCTGGCTTGTCAACATATCGGCTCATGAAGGCTGGGTTGAGGAACACATTGAAGACATTGTTGCCCCCGAGCTTGTACATCTGTTGCTCGTCGCCCCACACATCGACGCGCGGTTCGAGGGTGTTGCGGAGTCCCGGGATTCTCGCCATCACTTTGTTTCCTGCTTCCTTGAGTGCGCTTGGATCGTATGGGTTGCGCGATGTGTTATCGAAAAGCTGCCCTACTTGGTTGAGGAGGGATGGAATGAACGAGGATGGAGCACTGGTGGCTACTCCTGTCAGGGCTGGAATGATTCCACCGCCCGGCTTGGCGTAGTCGTAGGCGAAGTCGGCGATGCCTTTGACCACTGGTTGCTGGGTGATAGTGTCGACACTCGACTGCATACTTGCCAACGCCGTGTTCAGCTGTCCCGTGATGAGGTCTTTCTTGTTGGCCTTTGGGTTCAGGGCGGCGTTTGCTCCCATGGAGATACCGATGGCTGTCGGCTGTAGCCAGTCGTAGTTGCTGATGATGTCTCCCTCGAGTGGCTTGACTGCGTTTTCATTGAATCCCGAGAGGACATACCGCTTGAGTCCCGAGAGGTTGATCGTGAATGGACTCTGGCCTGCTGTCCGTTGAGTAGCTCCTATCTCGAAGTCTTTCTCTGGCGATGCGGTCATGATGCCGAGTTTGGCAAGGACGAATGAGGAGGCGATGATACCGCTCCCCACGAGTGCACGAGAGAGTTCCTGCACCATGAGGCGTTGGTCAAAGTCTCCGCGTCCCATCATCGGCTTGGTGACCGTGAGGAGTGCCTTGGCGAATCCTAACGGTGAGTAGTCGATGCCACGAGACACGAGGTTTCCCGGGGTCTTCGGGTACTTGATGATGAAATCACCGAGGCCGAACTCTTTCCCAAGGTTCAGCACCTTCTTGGTACCGCTCAGGAACTTTGCGAGAACTGAGTCATCTTGAAAGGTTCGGTACATGGCCTCGTAGTGGGCGCGTTCCAGCATCTCTGGCTTTGGCGCGTCTACCCCTGCGGCTCTCATTTGGTTGTCGAGTGATCCCTTGAATGCTGCAGTATAAAATCCACGGTCTGTGGCGCGGAGTTCGATGTTCAGGGCTTTCTCGAGTGTACCGAGGAACCCGTCACGGAATGTCTTGTTTGGAATGTCGAACTGCGTCCCCATGTTTCCAGTGTCGATGCCGAGGATTGCGTCCTCGAGTCCCATCTTGAATCCCTCCTTGCCACCTTGGAGCTGGACTTTGAGGTCTGGGAGCACTACCGATCGCTGTCCTGTCTTCGTTGCTACCGCCTTGTCCACGCCTGCGCCTACCACATCGGAAACTTGCTCGAGCGCGGCGAATAGACCGTTTCCGAGAATGTTTCGGATAGCGGTCTTTGGGTTCAAGAGCTGTGCCATGGTCTGAATGGTCGCTAGTTTCTGGCCTAGGCTTGGAGGCACTACGGAGGCGATGCTATCCATCATCTTGGCTACGGCTACCGCGTACTCGCGCGTCCCTTCTTGGAGTCCTTTGATACCTTCCGCGAGCTTGCTGATCTCTCCGATATTGTCTTGGGTGAGGTAGATTTGCTTTCCCTTGGAGAGCTTCTTGTTGGCCTCGTCCACGACGCGCTGGGCGAACTTGATGGCACCTGTCGGGGTCAGTCGTCCGTAGAGGGAGAGGATTTGCACCTTCTGTCCTTGGTCAGTGAATCGTGGTGATACCTCTTCGATGAGCTGTCGTGCTTCCTCGAATCGCTCGTTCTTGAGGAACTTGTCAATCATCAGCATGGCGGCGGCGTTACCTTCGGTTGAGTCGCCTGTTCGGGCGAGTCTCAGTGCCTCTCCTTCGTTATCCGTCACGATCGGCATGAGTTTGTCTACCACCTCTTTGTTCGACAGTGGATCGTAGAATGCTGCCTTGCTCTTGTCCACGCCAAAGGCTACCTCAGGTGGTGTTCCGAGCGTTTCCTTGACCGTAGTCTGAAAACCTCGCAATTTCTGGCCGTCATCTGGTAGGTCGGCGGTCGTCATGACCTTTGGATGGTCTTTTTTCTTGAAAATCTGCCCCAAGGCAGGGGATTCGGCTGTTTTTGGTGCTGCGGCATCACCCATGACCTCCTGCGCTGTTTTGGGCTTGGTATCGACTGCCTCCGCGCCTTCATCAGTCACCTTCTTTCCTGCGTTGATTGGAACATCTTCAAAGAGCCGAACCTCGGCATCTCCGTCGATCTCGTTTCGTGGCTTTATTTTGATGGCATCGTACCCCTTGCTTTTCAGGTACTTGTAACCATCTTCAGTCGTGACAAAATCAACCCCGTAATCCTTTTCTCGTCCCTTGTCGTTCACAGCGTGGTATCCCTTTGCATCTTCGCTATCGACGGTCAGGTCGAGTATTTTTTTTGGCGAAGCGTATACATCGTATACATTCCCTTTTTCACCAGCGTACTTCCTCGGCATGACATCGGTTTCCGATAGAGAAACTGATGGCTGTATCTTTATACCAGCGGTCATCTCCAGTGCCGGGACTGGCTTCTTCATCCTAATGATTCCATCCTTGATCTCATTCTCTGTTCCATGGAATAGTCTATCTTCTTGGAGGAGATGGTCAGAGTATCCAGGCTTTCCACCACCAACAGTTTTTAGGTTGAGTCCGCCTTTACCTTTTAAAGACTGAATCCCCTTTCCAGTGAAACTTTTTGGTACGAACGGTTCCTTTATGGTGTCAACGAATATTTCCTTCATTGATCGATCTCCGTACTTGTCAAGATCGCTTCTTGATGCACCTTTCAGTACCTTCATTACTTCACGACTCACGGCGTTCTTACTCATCGGTACCTTCTCTCCGTCGCGCAGGATGAAGTCATCCGCGCTCACGATCTTCTTTGAGTACGGATTGATCAGTCGTCTGGCATCGTCAACGAGGTTTTTTGATTCGATGACTCCTGCCTTAGTTGCGAGACCGGCCGCTGATGTCCCGGCTCCAAGACCTGCTCCGAATACCAGACCGCTTGCCGATCCTTGTAGCGCACGCTTGATGATGTTCTTGGCCTGCTCTGATACATTGTCACCCTCTTGCGCCCCTTCTGCCGCACCGTATGCGGCACCGTAGGCGACACCTTGCTTGGCACCAGTCTTGGCACCCTGCTTGATGACATTCCGCGCGAGGATCTTTCCTCCCTGCTGGAATGCTTTAGTGGCTACTTCCTTGGCTACTTTTCCACCACCGAAGAGCGATCCTATATCAAGTCCGACGCTTGCGGCTTGCCCTGCTTTCTTCACGAGGAATGATGGAGTAGCCTTCGCGCCATAATCACTAAAAGCGCCACGAGCGAAGTTTGACGGTATGTTCGCAATCGACTGTGGTATTGAGAGAGCGAACCTTGATACTGGGTTCTTCGCCTTCTCCGCGAATGAGAACTTTGGAGTGTTCTCGGCCGCCTTGGAAAACTCACGCAGGTTCTGATCTGCCTTCTGCATCCACTGAGGAGCAGGCGCGTTCAAAGCGAGCTTGAGCTTGTCGCCCTTCTTCTTCGCGTAGCTTTTGATGTTGTTGCCCAGTGATAGAGCTTTTGACAGCAGATCCATAGCCTTTTTACCTCGTGGGTGGCTATGCCATCATAGCCATCGCGAGTGGGTCTTTTTTAAACGGGTCGTTGGTGGTAGAAGCGGTTGCGAGTGCTGAGCGTTGCTGTTCAGCTTCGGCAGCGTCAATCTCACCATTCTCGAGGGCGTTTTGGAGTTCCTCAATGGTGTTGTACTTCTTCGATGTCTTCTGGAAGACTCCCACCTTGTTTTCGAGAATGGTTGGGTCGTTCATGTCGAGTTCGGTGCGTCCTGATGCCTTCTGTATTTCGTTCGTGGCGGACACCTTCTCATTGAGGCCAGCGTTCAGCTTGCCGTTTGAGTCGGTCATGTCGAGCACGAAGTTGTCGAGACTCTCCTTCATGGTTGCCTGCGCCTGCTCAGCTTGGAGCTTGAGGCCTGCTTCCCACTGCTTTATGCTTGCAACCTTCTCAGAGAGATCTGCTTCGGCCTGTGCGAATGCTTCTGCCTTCTGGTTCTTGGAAGAGTAGATGTTTTGATCGATGGCCTTGATCTGGTCGTCGTACTCGAGAGCCGCCTTGTCGAGCTTGCTCTTGGTCTCAGTCTCGATGACATTCTTCTGGTCGAGCACCTTGTTCTTGAAGGATGTCAGTGCCGATCCGATGAGGGCGAGGGAGTCTGCTTCGTTCTTGGAGATTCCCGAGAGGTCTTTCCCGAGGAGTCCGTTCAAGCGGAGGGTGGCTTCCTGTGATCGTGAGGACTGTGAGGTACCTGATCCGCGGAGAATCTTCTCCTGATTGCGGTTCAGGTCACGGTATGTGTTCAAGATTTCCTGCCGGGCAGAGTCGTACTTCCCGGTAGTGCTAGACTCCTGCGTTTCAAAGTTTTTGATGCCTTCCTCTTCGCTCAGTGCGATCTTGGTGAGGAGGTCTTTCTTGTTCGAGCCGAGGGTGTCGATGATCCACTGGTACTGTCCGCCTGCGCTTTCCTTTGCGTCACCTGCTGCGCGTACCTGTTCGTTGTATCGATTGGAGGCTGCTTTGAGTTGAGCTTTCTCTGCATCCTTTGCCGCATCCTTTGCCGCATCCTCCT
>Ga0268298_10000841_pt1 | contig 38340 bp, 47 predicted proteins | sample WWTPWeurt_MetaG_FD_194462 | JGI IMG/M metagenome (GOLD analysis project Ga0268298, IMG submission 194462) | Activated sludge microbial communities from WWTP in Nijmegen, Gelderland, Netherland - WWTP Weurt | ecosystem: Engineered > WWTP > Aerobic digester > Activated sludge | place...
AAAAGGTAAAACAACGGTGCAGTAACGGTAAAAAAAGGTAGAACAACGCTGCAGCGCCGGGCAGGATATGTGAAGTAGGCCCACCCGCAAGCGGGTCGTCCTTCTTCACGAAGCCCTTATTCGCACTTCGTGCTCAACGGGATCTGATCGGCAAGCTGATGCCGCGCTTGGCGCGCGCGCAGCGCGGCATTGGCTGGCACGGCCTGCTGCTCGCCGCCGGCATGTTCGGCAGCGGACACTCTCACTGAACATCGGAGAGCGATCATGAAGGCTTAAAGCGCATCAAGGGGTCGTCTCAGAAAACGGAAAATAAAGCACGGCAAGCCATCTGGCAGAGGCCTCTATTGTAGTCGCAATGTGACTACAATAGAGGCTCTGAAACCGCTTTGAGGGAAGCCGCTATGAGCACCGCCGATACCTATGTCCGCGCTCGCATCGACAGCAAGACCAAGGAACGCGCCGCTGATGCGCTCGACGCAATGGGCTTGTCCATTTCTGACGCTATCCGCTTGCTGATGCTGCGCATAGCCGATGAGCGCCGTTTGCCCTTTGATGTGAAGGTTCCCAACGCCACCACGCGCAAGGCCATTGCCGAGCTTGAGCTCGGGAAGGGCAAGCGGTTCGCCAGCGTTGACGACCTGATGGCAGACCTGCATGCGGACGATTGACCGCGCATCATCCTTCAAACGCGACTACAAGCGCGAAGCCAAGGGACAGCACCGGGCCACGCTCGATAGCGAGTTGAAGCCCGTTCTGGTGGCGCTGGCGACTGACCAGCCGCTTGATGCCAAATGCCGCGACCATGACCTGAGCGGCGATTGGGCAGGCTACCGTGAATGCCACGTCAAGCGCCTCCCGGTACGGTGGAGGTGCTGAACCGCCCCAGCCCCATCTCCACCAGCCCCTCGGGGCGGCGCAACAGAAACAACGCTTCCAACCCCATGCACTGCGCCATGGCAAGGCCTTTGCCGGGGCCGGCCACCAGCAAGGCGGTGGCCCAGGCGTCCGCGTGCATGCCGGTACGCGCCAGCACGGTGACCGATGCCACGGCGTTGTTCACAGGCGCGCAGCTGCGCGCGTCCATGGTGTGGGCGAGTCGCGCATTGCCCACTTCCAGATAGCGTCGGTAATCGCCCGAGGTGGCCACGGCCAGATCCTCCAGCTCGATGACCCCGTGCACCGCGCGGCGCCCAGTCTCGGGGCATTCGAGCGCCACAGCCCAGGGCACGCCGCTGGCCTGGCAACCCACGGCGCGCAGCTCACCATCGAGCGCTGCCAGCGCATGCCGCACGCCGTGCCGCTTCAGCACGGTGGCCATGCAGTCCACCGCGTAGCCCTTGGCAATGCCGCACAGATCCAGCTGCAGGGGGACACGCTTGCGGGCGCGGCCTGCCGGGCGGTCGAGCTCCAGGCTCTCGTGCATTGGGCATGGCGCTGCCTGGCGCGCGGTGTTAATCGCCACAGCGTCGGGCGCATCGCGCACCGCGCCAAAGCCCCAGGCATCGACCAACGCCCCAACGCACGGATCAAACGCACCAGCGCTCAGGCGGTGGATATCGAATGCGCTGCTTAGCACCTCCAGCATTTCAGCGGGCAGGGCCACCCAAGCATCGGTGGGCGCGCGGTTCAGGCGCACCAGGTCGCTGTCTGGTTTCCAGGGTGACATCTGCGCGTCCACCTGCTGCACGGCGGCCGCGAGGTCCTGGCGCAGAGCAGGCAAATCCAGGGATGTATCGGCGTCCACACTGGCGGACCAGCGCGTGCCCATAGTCGGACCGTGCAGGGTGGTGCGCGTGCGGGGAGCATTGGACTCAGAAGACGTCTTCGGCATAACGCTCCTTCGCTTTGAGCTGCGCTACGCTCAGCTGCAGCGGCGCGAGCACGGCGTCCAGCGCCTCGGCCACGCCGCGCGCCATGGCGCGGCTACCGCAGACACGCACGATGGCGCCCTGTTCCACCAGACCGCGCAGGCGCTCGGTATTACGGCGCAGGGCGTCCTGCACATAGCCGCCGCCGTCTGGCACGCGGGAGAAAACAGTCTGCAGAGTCGCCAAGCGCCCTTCGCCGAGCCAGCGCTGAATTTCAGGCCCAAAGTAGAAATCCCGCGCCGGGTCGCGCCCACCAAAGTACAGGTGCATGGGAATGCGCCTGTCGTTGCGGCGGATGAAACCGGCCAGCGGTGCTACGCCCGTGCCCGCCCCGATCAGCAGCACGGGCCGCCGCGTGCGTGGCAATGCAAAACCGGGGTTCGATCGGATAAAGGCTGCGACAAAGTCCCCCGGCTGCAGGCCCAGCAGGTGCGTAGAGCACAGGCCGCCGGGCATTTGGCGCACGCAGATTTCCAGAAACCCATCTTCCCTGCCCGACGCCAGCGAGTAGTAGCGCGGCACGGCCGAGCCCGGCGGCACGATGCCCACCAGATCGCCCGCCGCAAAGCGTGCCAGACCGTGCCCGCGCAGGCGCGCGCCCAGGCCCTGCGCGGGCCACGAAAAGCGCAGGATCGCCGCAGCCTGCGAGGCGGATCCGGGCGGCCCCGCGAAGTCCTGGCATGACACGAGGCTGAGCACGGTGGTGGGTGGCACGCGCGGCACATGGTCCAGCACCAGGGGCTCGCCCAGCGCCTGCGCTAGGGCTTCGCCCCAGCGCGTGAACTGCTGGCTCGATTGCTGGTGGATGCGCTCCAGTGGCAGCAGCGTGGGCCAGCCCTGCGTACGCAAGGTTTGCTCCAGCGCCTCAGCAAAAGCGCAGAAAACCCCGAACTGCCGGTCCCCAAAGCCCAGCACCGTCACGGGCACGGCGCCGGGGCTGAGCTTGGCGATGTGCGCCAGGGCGTGGCTGGCGTGGGCCGGGGCCTGGCCATCGCCATAGGTTGCGGCGAGCACAAACACCTGACGCGTGGCGGCCGTGGTCTTAAAATTCTCCAGAGCGCTGGTGTGCACGCGGTGGCCGCCTTGGCTCAGTGCGTCTTGCAGCGTCTGGGCAAAGCCCCAGGTGCTGCCGCCCTCACTGGCGACGAAGATGAGCACGTCGGCCTCTGCCAGGGGGCTGTTGCCTGTGATGTGCGGCGCTTGGCGGCGTGCCTGCCACCACATTACGACGCCCGACAGCCAGAACAGCAGCACGCAGGCGCCGACCAGCCCGAGCACCACCGCCCAGGGCCAGGCGCCTTCACCGGTGTGCAGCACCAAAGCCCAATCGTAGATCCGCTGCGCCGGGGTACTGTCCAGCCAGGCCAGCGTCTGCCCCGAGTAGCGGTCGATCCAGCCTTCGCCCTGGCCGGTGGTCACCTTCCAGGTGTCCTCAGGGTCAGCTTGGGCCGGGAAGTTCAGCCTGCGCAAATCCTGCACGCGGAGGCTTTGCAGCATGGCAAGCTGCGCGACGGGCACGGCCTGGCCGGTGGCCACAGACAGCACCGCGGGCTCGGTCCAAGCGTCCAGCGCTACCAGCCCGAGGGTGGAGGCGCTCATGGTCAGCGCCGTGAGCGAGGTCAGGGTCAGCACCGCCAGCACCACCCGGCCCACGAGCACGTGGATGCGCTGCGCCAACGAGCCACGCACCCGCGCCGCCAGCTGCTGCCAGCCGCCCATGCGACGCAGTAGCAGCACGAGGGCGGAGACGCATATCAAGCCCATAGCCAGCGCAATGCCCGCTGCACCCCAGCGCCCGGCATCGCCCCATAGCAGCGAGCGGTGCAGGTTCTTCACCCAGCGCGGCAGCGCCGAGGGTTGCCAGGCGTCCAGCACCCGACCATCGGCCGGATCCACGTAGGACGCCTGCGGCTGGTCGCCGTCAAAGCTGAACACCACGATGGCACCCGAGGGCAGGTGGCGTATTTCCTCCGCGCCGAGGACGGTGCGTGTCACACGCTCCACCAGCGTGGCCACCGGCAGGTCGCCCGGCGCGGCGGGTGCCTGCCACGCCTGCCGCACCGGATCGAACGCCAGGATGGCGCCGGTTATGCCCAGCACCACGGTCAGGGTGCCAATCGTCAGGCCTAGCCAGCGGTGGATTTCCTTCCAGCCCATGCGTGCGCCCTTTACTGGAGTTGGAAGGTCAGCGACTGGATGTACTGCTTGCCGCCCTGAGGCTTGCCGGCGTTGGCGCCGGACAGCGGCACGCGGACCTCCGACGGACTGTCGCGCATGTCTTCTGCGGCGGCATCGATGCGGATCTCGTAGCCCGCATCGATCAGTGCGTCGGCCAAGTCGGCCGTGACCTTGAGTGTGCGCCCCGCGCCCACGCTGGCGCCGGTCACGCCAGAGAGGCGTTTGGTGTCACCGGCCGACAGGCGGTTCCAGTCGGACAGGTGCTTGTAGTACTTGGCCTTGCCGCCGGCCACCCACAAGGTGCGCACATAGGCGCCTTTGGCGTCGGTCAGGTAGGCAGCCAGGTAGGCGCCGTCACCGCCGTAGCTCTTGAGCTGGGCGGTCAGCGTGACCTGGCGGCTGTGCGCCAGGGTGGGAAGGGCCAGCGCGCAGGCAGCGGCCAAAGCGGTCAAAGGCAGTTTGGGCATAGTGATGCTCCAGTAGGGTTGGGATTACTCAATCTGGCCACGCGGCGCGGTGCCAGGGGTGAACGGGGGCGATGCTGCTACGGCGCCGTCCGGTTGCGGCGGTCGGGCCTGCTGCTCGGCGCCCTAGTCATCACGATCGCGTTCCCGGGAACGCTGGCGATCGCGTTGCTTCATCTTCAACACCTTCAGTGTTTCCGGGTCGATCTTGGCCTTGAAGGCGCGGCCCTGGGCGTCCGTGCCGCGAATTTCGTAGCAGCCGTCGTCGATCTTTAGCCGCTGGATCTGCCAGCCCTGTTGGGCTGCCATCTGGCGTACGGCTTCGCGCGACTGCCAGCGCTCGACCGGCGCATCGCAATCGTCGTCGGCCCACACAGGCAGGGCGGCCAGGCCCAGTGACAGAACCAGCAAACCATGGCGCAAAGAGGCGGGTTGTTTCATGGGAGACTCCTTTAAAACGGGCTAGCGCAGAACAAACAGTTCGAGGTACTGGCTGCGCGAGCGTACGACCCAACGCGCCAGTGATCACAACGTGTGGATAACCCGCCCCAGATCAGACGGTGCGACGGCCGCAAGTGTCAGGGTTGGAGCCCAGCAGCCAAATTCCAAGTTCAACTTTGATACGCATGAGGTGTCTGCTTTCTTGCTCAATGGCATTGTGGAAAAGCCACCTTGTATGCATGAAGCGCGGGCCGACGGCGTCAAAGGTTGTGACAACCACGGACTGGGCGTTGGTGAAACCGTATGGCTGACCCTGCCTGCCTCAGCAAAACCAGTCTGTTCGTCTCCGTACATAGCAGCCCGCTTGGGGTCTGATTCGGAGGAGATCACCGCAATGCCGTCATTCACCAGGGTCCGCTCCTGGCCGGCTGCCGACGGACGCCATCCTGCGCCAACCGGCTGCTTCCCGCAGAGTAGCGGTCAGGCAGGTGTATCTGAAGAGAAGGCGATCGTTGCACCCAACCCTGGCTCTAGTCAGAACCTGGGTCGGTCAAGCTCTTGGTCGTCCATTGACACGGGGTCCTCCAACGGCTCCAGGTGGGTCGTGACGTGCGCACGTGGCAAGAACTGTTGAATCTCCACCTCGATGCGCTCCGCCCAGGCGTGCCCTTCCTGCACCGTCCAGTGCCCCGGTACCAGTACGTGCAAGACCACGAAGGTACGGCTGCCTGACTGACGAGTGCGCAGAGCATGGAAATCCAGCCCCTGCTGGCGATACCCCGCAAGCAGCGCTTCGATCTGCTCAAGCTTTTCTACCGGCACGGAAACGTCCATCAGACCGGCGGCCGAACGCCGCATCAGTTGCAGACCGGTCCAGATGATGTTTGCCGCAACCAGCAAGGCGATGACCGGATCAAGCCAAAGCCAACCGGTCAGCCAGACCAAGCCGACGCCGGAAATGACCCCCGCCGAGGTCCACACATCGGTCATCAGGTGATGTGCATCGGCTTCCAGAGTGATCGAATTGTGTTCTCGACCCACACCCATCAAGATCCTCGCGGTCGCGAAATTGATCACGGAAGCCACCACAGAAACCAGCAGTCCGATCCCCACTGCTTCGAGCGACTGAGGATTCATCAGGCGGACAATGGCCGTATAGCCGATGCTGACAGCCGCCAACAGGATCAGGAAACCCTCAAACGCACTGGAGAAATATTCAGCCTTGCTGTAGCCGTAGGCGTGATTGTCGTCCGCTGGACGCGCCGCCAGGGTCAGCATCCAGAGCGCCATCAACGCCCCCGCGAGGTTCACGAAGGACTCGATGGCGTCGGACAGCAGCCCGACCGAACCGGTCAGCCACCACGCCACACCCTTCAACAGAATGGTGGCAATGGCCGCCGCGATGGACAGCCAGGCGTAGCGTGTCAGCGACGGGGGAAGTGTGGCAGCGCTTTCCATTACTCGGATACCTTCACAATGATGGTGACGACCGGCGGGCTGGGCAGCGGGGGCCGCGCAAAACCTGCCTTACCGAAGGCCAGGAAGGCCTGCAAGGAGAGAGAAGCGCGACCGTGCGAATGGCCTGTTTGCGATCCGGCTTCGTGGCGCCCCCCCGTCAGTCGCCTGGACGACGCACGGATGGCCAGGTCCGTCATCGCCGTCGTGGTCCTTTCGACCACGTGCCCCTGGAGCTTCCCTTCCCGTTCTCCGTGGCGGTCCTTGATGTCATCCTCGTCGTCGCTGCGGTGACACTGAACGCAATTGTCGAAATCACGGATACCTCCTCGGCACGCTCGCAGTGAATGTTTGCCAGCGAGAGCTCGTGGCAGCCAGAGCAGGCGTAGCCACTGTAGTCGTTGCTGACATGACCTGTAACACAGCGCGCGTTGTGGTCGCGGTCGAGGACAAAGGCCTTGTCGACAGCAGCGAAAGATCACCGCTGCAATGGTGATCTTGCCAGAGGCACGATGGGTAATACGCACGGTACGCGGATCAATCCTGGTTCGGAAGCATCCGCCGTAGCGTGTTATCTCGAAGGACGTAGTGGTGAAACAACGCAGCAGCGGTGTGGAAGCCGATGAGGAAATAACCCACGGTTCCGCCGACCTCATGTATCTCCTTGATCAGCGTTGCCAGGCTTTTGCTCTCGCCGACGAGCGCTGGCAGCTCCAGACCGAAGAACGGGATCGGCTTTCCTGCTGCGCTGAGAAGAAGCCATCCTCCAAGCGGCATACCAATCATCAAGAAGTACAGCGCAAAGTGCATAAGCTTGGCCGATAACTTCTGCCACTTCGGAGGATCCGGCTCAGTCAGGGGAGCGGGTCCAGCCATGCGCGCCGCCAGCAGGCGCAGCCAGACAAGAACAAAAACAGATAAGCCCAGCATGAAATGCCAAGTTTTCAGTGCCTCACGAGGATCGCTACCCTTCGGGTATAACTCCCGTAGTTCAATACACGCGTACACCGCCACGAAAAGTAACAGCATTAACCAGTGAAGCCCAATAGAAACCGATCCGTAGTGGTATTTGGTATTACGCCAGCTCATTCTTATGCTCCCAAGGAAAGAAAACGTAAACGCTCTGCTCCGCATTGGCATCATGCTAATGCCGCCACCGATCACAGCACTACCGGTGCGTCGCTACGATCGATATGAAAATGTCCAGCGGGTGCCCGTACCTGGAGGAGACTTCCGACAGCTGCATGGTCATGGAAAAAAACCGGACGAACGCCGTGCTGGAAGTTGGCTGGCCTCTGGCAGCGGTAGCCGTTTGACCGAGACGCGATAGCTTTCCGGGCGAGGCGCATCCAACAGCGAATAGCAACGGACGATCTGTTCGGTACCCCCAATTGTCGGCAGATCAAAGGCGGAAGGTCAGGAACCGAAAAGGGCGGCCGCGCTTGCCCATCTTCCGGCATGAGGTAACCAGAGCAAACCGACCGCGCAGCATCTCCAGCGACCCTCCGTTCGATCCTGAATGTCCGGAACCCTGGCCAGGACGGAGTGGCCAAGTCGCACAGCTGTTCGAGCAACAGGCCGACACCCTGAACACCGCCTTCGCCGCTCACCCGAGGCGATTCAAGGGCAACTGCCCGCAACCTCCCAAGCTGCCCATCGCCGCCTGGATCAACCCACCCAAGCAGGAGAACACGCCAACGAAGACACCCGATCAACACTCACTAAATTAATGTGCATCGGTGTCTCAAAGTCATTGACACGTTCCGGCCGCCCATGCGCCTAGTTTTCAGAAACATCTTGATTCCATTCCCATGTTGATTACAGTGAGTTTAGCAGCCGCAGGTGAACAGAGCCTGAACGAATGCCTCACCAGAGCAAGCGGTGCATGCTTGCTGGTTTTTTGTGGTCGGCGAGGTGATGTCTCCACCGAGAAGAGTGCTTGGCCTCAGCACCCGGAAGCGCACCATCTGCGCACTTGTCGTTTTGCAGGATCAGGCCTATCCACTGAACAGGGGTGCGGTGGATAGGCTCATCCGCTCCAGCCAACCCAGCACAGGAGTAAGTCATGAAACGGAAAGCGTTGGTTCTATCTGCGTTGGTAAGCGCTTTGTCACTGTCTGCCGGGTACGCATTGGCAGTCGATCCGCAAGCGGCCAAGGAAAACGCTCAAGTTCAGAAGCAGGAGCAAGTCTATGGCAGCCAACTCATGACGCAAGAAGAACAGATGGCGTATCGCGCCAAAATGCGGGCCGCGAAGACTACGGAGGAACGAGAGCAGCTCCGCAAGGAACATCATGAGCAGATGCAGGAGCGCGCCAAGGCGCGTGGTGTGACTCTGCCCGCCGAACCCCCGGCCAGCGGTGGCGGCATGGGTCCCGGCGGCGGCATGGGCTCAGGTGGCGGTGGCATTGGGCTTGGTGGTGGTCGTGGTTTCTAACTGGGCAGTACGCATCGCGTAACAACTGCCACACCCACCGGCGATGCCGTGGTCGGGCAAGCTTGTTCTCAAACGCACACGATCGATCCGGTAGCGGGGCCGGTGACCCTGCGCGACACGATGCTGGTCAACGTGTCCGCTGGTCTCAACCGCCGGTGGCTCGCGATCGGTTGCGGAAGCTCCGGGTTTGTGGACAACAGACTCCTGCGGCCGGCAGCTTTATGATCAGCAAGCCGACATGGCACTTGTAGACGTCATCAGGTGGGATTGGGTCGTCAAGAGACCGTCGCGAAACATGGCAAACGCCTAACGTGCGATTATTTCCGAATTCTGTGATCACCCCTGGCAGCCAGGCCAGCCCAGAGCGGGGCTGCTTCCGGCGCGTCTTGGCAACCAGCCAGACCCATCGACATCAGAGCTCCGGTCGCGGCGTATTGACTGAACTCGGGGGCAGAATGGGATAGGTGACTTGTGGCTGCTCGCCGGTCAGGGTCAATAGGAATGCTTCAATATTGGCGACCTCCTCTGCGGCCAGTTCCTGGCCTAACTGGCTGCTTGCCATAACAGCGATGGCTTGCTTGAGGTCCCAGGACTTGCCGGAGTGAAAGTACGGGGGCGTCAGCTGGATATTGCGCAGTGTGGGTACCTTGAAGACATATTCGTCACTGGGTGTGCTGGTGACCTGGAAACGACCCTTGTCCTCGGGTGGCAGAAAATCCGCGCCGGGTTTCTCGACCACGCCAAAGGGCGCATACATCCCACCGCCGACATTGATGCCGTTGTGGCAGGAGGCACAGCCTTTGTCCATGAACAGCTTGAGCCCGGTCTTTTGCGCCGCGGTCAGCGCATTTTCATCGCCCCGCAAGTAGCGGTCAAAAGGTGCTTTTGGGGTCAGCAGCGTGGCCTCGAATGCGGCTATCGAGGCGCCGATATTGGCCAGCGTCACTGGCTGAGATTGCCCGGGGAATGCCGCTGAGAATATGGTTTGGTAACCGGGTATCGCCGACAGCTGGGCCACCGCATGCTCGGGGCTGATCGCCATTTCAATGGTGTTTTGTATCGGCCCTACTGCCTGCTCACTCAGGTCGGCAGCGCGCCCGTCCCAGAATTGTGCGGTGTTGAAGACAGCGTTGAGGACAGTGGGCGCATTGCGTCCGCCCTTTTGCCAGTTGTGGCCTATCGATGTCGGAAGCATATCGACCCCACCCAAGCCTATCTGGTGGCAGGTGTTACAGCTGATATTGTGGCTCTTCGATAGTCGCGGGTCGAAATAAAGTGCCTTGCCCAGCGCGACCATAGCCGGTGTCTTTGCCACACCGGGTGTTGCCGGGGCGGATTCCGGAATCGGCTTGAACAGCGCCTGTGCCTGGCCCAATAGCGTGCTTTGGGCAAATCCTGGCAGCGATAGCGAAGCCACGGATGTGGCGAGTGTGATAAGAGCTAAGCTGGAGGTTTTCATTGCGCTATCCCGTGATAGTGAAGGGTAACAAAACGACAATGGCCGGCTACTTGGTGCAGGCTCACGACCGAAGTATCGCCCGTCACAGTCATTTGGTACCATCCGTCACCTGACCTACTGGCCGCCAAATTCTCTTTTAATTCACCCTTATACGTCGGATGACGCATTGAATAACCGCATCACCCATACCACGATCATCGCCTTTTGCAGCATCTTCGCCCTAGTTATCTTGGACCTGGCTTGGGATTACTCCAAAGGCGTCCCCTGGGTTCACATAGGGACCGAACTGACCGTTTTGCTGATCGCCGGCATCGCGGCGGGCCAGCTCTTTCGCTCGCTGCTGCGTGAACGCGCGGCCATCGGCCAGCTGAAATCAGACCTCGTCGCCGCACGGCAAGAATCGCGGCACTGGCGCGACCAGAGCCGTGAACTCGTCGCCGGCCTGGGGGCAGCAATAGAGGCGAAGTTCCACGAGTGGCGTTTGAGCGAGGCGGAGTGCGAAGTCGGGCTGTTGTTGCTCAAGGGCTTCAGCCACCGGGAAATCGCCGAATTGCGGGAAACCAGTGAGCGCACCGTTCGGGAGCAGGCGCGCGCACTCTACCGAAAAGCAAGCCTTAAGGGGCGGGCGTCCCTGTCCGCCTATTTCCTGGAGGATCTGCTCGTGCCCCTGCCCTAAGTGGGGGTCACCCGATTTGATGGTGCGATGGTCACGTTTGTTGATGGTCGTTGGTAGCGCTCTTGCCACTCACCCTTCAGCATCGCGCCAAGGCTACCCTCCACTCCGGCAGCATCAAGGCCAGGCCCTTCGGGTGCGGGCTTCGCCCGCAGCCTTGACCCTGCCTGCGTTCCCGGTGTTTTGTCGCCACGCCGAATGGCTCGTTGTGTGCCGCACGCGCACCATGCAACAAGCACAACTCGTGCCGGACGCGGCGTCGTATCTCACTGATTTCACGCACAGTTTCTTGGTCAAGTTTGATGATGGCAAGTCACCCCTTCACATCAACGTACGTGATCAAGAACAGCCCGTTTGCCATCGAGAATGCTGACCGTGCTCATCGGAACACATCTGCTTGGCAACGTGCTCGACAAGGCCGCTGTACTATTGATAACATATTTTATCAATAGTAAAGTGCGGTTTACGAAGGAGGCCGACCCGCGCTGGATGTATTGTCAAAGATTGACAAGAATTGACAGTGCTGATATTTCTGATGCCACCTGACCACGGGAGGCACCCATGACAATGAACATCAACCTGACCCCACAGTTGGAACAGCTGGTGCGCTCGAAAGTAACCTCTGGGCTGTATAACTCCGCCAGCGAGGTGGTGCGCGAGGCTTTGCGGCTGATGGAGCGCGAAGACCAGTTGCGCGCGGCGGCGCTGGCGCAGCTTCGGCAAGACATCCAGGCCGGTCTTGATAGCGGACCTGCGACGCCGCTCGATATGGAAGAGATCAAGGCCGAAGGCCGCCGTTTGCGCGCGGCGCGGTTTGCGAGCACCGGCGAGCAGACCTGACGATGCCCCGTGTCCTCAAACGGCCGCTTGCCTATTCCGACCTAGCTGAAATCTGGTCGTTCATCGCAGATGACAGCGCGGACGCCGCTGACCACTTTCTCGCAGTCCTGGAGCAAAAGTTCAGGCTGCTGGCCACGCAGCCGCAGATAGGGCGGTCGCGGCCGGAACTTATGCCAGAGCTGCGGAGCTTTCCGGTCGGTCGCTATGTTGCTTTCTACTTGGCCATGGCGGACGGCATTGACTTGTTGCGTGTTCTGCACGGCGCGCGCGACATAGGGGTGCATGACTTTGAAGACGACAACCTCGAATGAAGTGACCAACCCGCTGCCAGCGCCGGCGACCCCCGCCGGACGGCTGCTGACCGCCGACCAGTTTCAACGCCTGGCCGACGTTCCCCCCGAAATCGAATGGTTCACCAATCTCGGCAACAAGGCCACCCGCCGCGCCTACGAAAACGCCCTCGGGGATTTCATGAAGTTCACCGGCATCGCGAAGCCCGAGGAATTTCGCACCGTCACCCGCGCCCATGTCATCGCCTGGCGCGACGACCTGGTGCAGCGCACCTTGAGCGGCATGACCGTCCGCCATCGCCTGGCGGCGCTGTCGTCGCTGTTCGAGTACCTGTGCGAGAAGAACGCCGTGACCCATAACCCGGTCAAGGGCGTCAAGCGTCCGTCGGTGGAAAGCTACGAAGGCAAGACCCCGGCCCTCGGTGACCACCAGGCGCGCAAGCTGCTGGACGCGCCCGACGGCGCGTCGCTCAAGGGCAAGCGCGACCGCGCCATGCTCGCCACCCTGCTCTATCACGCCCTGCGGCGTGACGAACTGTGCCGGTTGACGGTCAAGGACTTCAAGCATGAGCGGCGTGGGGTGCCGCACCTGAAGGTGTTCGGCAAAGGCGGCAAGATCCGCTATGTGCCACTGCATCCCGCTGCCAGCGGTTTGATTGGCGACTATCTTGAGGTCGCAGGGCATGGCGTGGACGATGCGGGCGCTCTATTCCGACCCATCCGCAACAACTGCACTACTGGCGGACTGGAAAGAGCGATCACGCCCGATGGGGTATACAAGCTGGTGCGGCAATACTCAGCAGCGTTGGGTTTCGCGATCGGGGCGCACGCGCTGCGGGCGACCGCCGCGACCAACGCGCTTGACCATCAGGCCGACATCGCCAAGGTGCAAGAGTGGCTGGGTCATGCCAATATCGCCACCACACGCATTTACGACCACCGCAAGACCCGGCCGGAGGACAGTCCGACCTTCAAAGTCGCCTACTAGCGAATGCTCGCGTGCTTTATCAGTCAGGACTGGCCACTGGGTTTTTGCCCTTGATTTCCGCCGCGACATCCCACCAACGTGGCTTGAGCTGAGGGGTGGCGTTCAACATCCGGAGGGCGTCGAAGTTGCCATGTGTCATCGATGCTGTCGCGCCTGGCGTTGTGTGGTTTGCCACCGCTCCCGAGCGGAAGTGCCGCGTAAAATTCGCCTATGATCCGCTCCGAACTCATCAACCGACTCGCTGCCCACTTCCCGCAGTTCACAACCAAAGATACTGAACTTGCGGTCAAGGCCATTCTTGAAGCGCTGAGCAACACGCTGGTGAAGGGGGAGCGCATTGAAATACGTGGTTTCGGAAGCTTCGGGCTCAACTACCGGCCGCCCCGTACTGGGCGCAACCCAAAAACCGGTGAGGCCGTGCGGGTTCCGGGAAAAGCTGTGCCCCACTTTCAGGCGGGGAAAGAACTGCGTACCAAGGTCGACTCGGGCAGATAACGGCCACCTGCCGCCGCTCGTCGTTTCCCCAAACCAGCCACCTGGGCGACCGCAGCCCTCTGCAACCTGCCAGCGACGCCCCCGCGCCTTTCTGGCCCGGCATCATTTGCAAGCCAGAACGAGCCGCAAGGCAAATTGCTGGGGGCGTCAACGCTGCCTTGGAGCGCTTCTTCCTGAATCTCAAGATGGAGCGCGTCTGGCCGAAAATCCAACCATGCCGAGACCACTCGTGATGTGACCGACTACATCGTTGGCTTCTACTTCTACAGCAGCCTCCGCGTCTGGCTACCCTGCAACCCCGAACGCCACAGCTTCCGCATTGGCAGGGCTTTCATCCCAGGTTTCCACCGGGATCGCCCCTTCGGTGCAGCGTGGAACTCGGCCATCGTTGCAACCTCGAAAAGCTTGAGCCGAGGAGTCTGGATTAGTGCCGGACGTACCACCAATCTGGCACACCCCAAAAGCTCAGCTCTCGATTTCCCTGAATCCTTTTGATAGTTCGTCCGTCTTCAAAGGAAGAAGCGCCCGGGTGACGCAACTGACGTACGGGAAAGCACATGGAGCAGAAGCAATGACTGGACTGGTGGCACGCTGGCCGCAACAAAGCCCGCGAATCTTTCTAATCGCCGCAGCGGCGATCTGGTGGGGTTTGTACCAAACCCTCATTCCGTTCTCCGAAGCCTTGGTCGCACTGTTTCCGGTCGCCCGCGATAGTCATCTCGGCGGCGCGCTGCAATTCTTCTTCTACGACACACCCAAGGTGTTGATGCTATTGACCGGCGTAGTGTTTGCCATGGGCATGATCAACAGCTACTTCACACCCGAACGAACGCGTGCGTTGCTTGCGGGTAGAGCTGAAGGTGTAGCCAACGTGATGGCCGCCACGCTGGGCATCGTGACGCCATTTTGCTCCTGTTCCGCCGTGCCGCTGTTCATTGGGTTCGTCCAGGCCGGTGTGCCTCTAGGGGTGACCTTCTCGTTTCTCATTTCTGCGCCGATGGTTAACGAGGTGGCCTTGACCTTGTTGTTTGGCATGTTTGGCTGGAAAGTGGCGATGCTCTACCTCGGGCTAGGTCTGAGCGTGGCCATCGTGGCGGGCTGGATCATCGGCCGGCTAAAGATGGAAGACTATCTGGAAGACTGGGTGCGCGACATGCCCAAGGCTTCGGCCCGATTCGAGGATTCTGGCGTGACGTTGGCAGAGCGAATTGAAGGTGGCTTTGTGGCGGTACGAGAGATTGTCGGCAAAGTCTGGCCATACATCCTTGTCGGCATCGGCCTTGGAGCCTTGATTCACGGCTATGTGCCGGAAGAATTCATGGCTTCCTTCATGGGCAAAGAAGCGTGGTGGTCGGTGCCGTTGGCGGTAGTTATCGGTGTACCCATGTACACCAATGCTGCCGGCGTGATTCCGATCGTCCAGGCACTGCTGACCAAGGGAGCCGCCTTGGGAACTGTCTTGGCCTTCATGATGAGCGTGATTGCATTGTCGTTACCGGAAGCGATCATCCTGCGCAAAGTACTCAAGATTCGCTTGATCGTTACCTTCATCGGCGTCGTCGCTAGCGGCATTCTGCTGGTGGGCTATGTCTTCAACTGGTTGTTATAGGGTAGATTGAGATGAAAGAAATTAAGGTATTGGGTACAGGTTGTGCCAAATGCAAGAACACCATTGCGCTGATCCAACAGGTGGCAGAAGCTACTGGCGTAGCGGTCGATATTCAAAAAATCGAAGAACTACGCGACATCACAAATTACGGCGTCATGAGTACGCCAGCTGTCGTGCTTGATGGAAAGGTCGTGCATACGGGGGGTATTCCCAGCCGCGACAAGATCGAGCAATGGCTGAACCATTGATGCGACGTCGAAATGTTCAAGGAACAAGCGGCTACGCCTTTCCTTCTCCGTGAGATTGCACCATGGGGCAAGAGAAGCACCGGAGCCGATTCCAGTTCAAGGAGGATTGCCATGAGAGGCGCCGATGCCTATGTGCGTGCTCGAATTGACACCGATACCAAGGAGCGCGCCATTGTCGCGCTGAAAGCAATGGACCTGTCCATTTCTGATGCTATTCGCCTGTTGATGGCGCACGTAGCGGATGAGCGCTGCTTACCGTTTGAGGTCAAGATGAAGAGCGTGAAGAAGCGCAACTGGAAGCATGGAAAAGCCAGCGTCTCGACAGCGCAACCCACTGTAAGAGACTAGCGGAACGCTGCCACAAGCAATCGAAATCTAACGCCCTGCTCAGTCTTTTCCTGGTCAGGTTCCATGCCCGGAAACAGAAGCGCCGTTTCAGCGCCAAGGTTTCGCGCTAGCCGAGAAGAAGACTACGGGGCAAGTGACACTGCTTTTTTTTGGGCGCTACGTCTTCGAGCAGGCGAAGGGAGAAAGCTCGTATCAGCGGCGAACAAACTGAATGGGCTGTAACTCCCCAGCCGGGCTTTCAGGCTGAAAGGTGACATGATCGATCCCCTGGTCGCTGGCCACCGCTCTGAGTAAGTGCAGGGTTTGCGGCCAAGAGGCGAGATTGGCGACCAGAACATGGGCCGACAGGGCCAGTCGCTCGGAGGCGATCGGCCAGACATGTAGATCGTGTACTTCGCTGACCCCAGGTACTTCTGCGAGCGCTTGTCCGACCAGCTCGATATTCATCGTAAAGGGCACGCCATCAAGGGTGGCATGCAAGGCTTCGCGCAGCAGACCGACGCTGGAGGCGAGAATCAGTCCACCAATCAGGATCGATAATAAGGGGTCAATTGGTGTCCAGCCGGTAAGCCAGATCACGACTCCTGCGGCGATGGCGGCCACCGATCCCAGTGCATCGCCCATGACGTGCAGCATTGCGGCGCGAACGTTCAGATTGCGCTCACCCCGTGAAAGTACCCACGCGACGACGAGATTGATCAGCAACCCGAGTACGGCGACGATGCTGACTGTCGCACCATTGATACTTCCCGGGTGCTGCAGACGTTGCCACGCTTCGCTGCCGATGACGAAGACCACGGCCACCATGGAAACTGCATTGATCAATGCTGCCAGGAATTCGACCCGACCCAAACCATAGGTATGCCGGCGGCTGGGAGGGCGGGCGGCCAACCAGGCAGCCAAGGCGGATATACCGAGCGACGCGCCATCGGTAACCATGTGGCCGGCATCTGCCAGCAAGGCCAAGGATCCCGAGTGCCAACCAGCAATCAGCTCGACTACCGAGAAACTAAGCGTAAGAGCAAGGGCGAACAGCAGGTTCTTACCTGTAGCACTGCTGTGCGCATGTGCATGATCACGTTCGCTCATAACAATCCCTCGGCGGTCTCAGAGCAGGCGCCCCCAACAAAGCGACGACCCGCGGGGCTATACCGTCAAATACGCTACAACGGTGGGCGCGGCGTAAAGCAGCAGACACGACCGTCCTCATCGAAGCGGACATGACACGCTTTTATCATTCGCTCTTTCAGGCGTTTTCGAGCACGCTGAATGCGTGACTTGGCGCCCGCCAGCGTTATGCCGAGGCGATCGGCGAGTTCTTGTTGCGACAGTCCTTCGATGTCGCACAAGGTGATTGCCAGCCGATCGGCTTCGGCAAGTTCCGAGAGCACCCGGGGCAGACACCGGTTCAGGTCGTCGACTGCCGGGAGAAGTTCGTTCTGTGGGGCGGGTAAATCGTCCGGCAGTGGGAGGTTTTCACGCACTGCTCGTAGACGGTCGACCAGCGCATTGCGCGCCACGCGGAAAAGCCATGCCCGAGGGTTGTCGACTGCGCAGAACAGTTTTCCTTGCATCAAGGCCTTGATGAAGACCTCTTGAAGCACTTCGTCCGCATCATCGCGACCGATTTGATGGCGCAGATAGCCACGTAACTGTGACTCGCACATCGACCAGGCTGTAAGCAGGCACGGAGTACTCATGCCTATCTGCAGTTTTCTTTGTCGAGATCGTCCCCGCCGGTGGCCGGAGCAGAGCGGTACCAGTGCTCGGTGCGATTGACGAGTGCCACCAAGGACAGCATTACCGGCACCTCAACCAGCACGCCGACCACGGTGGCCAGCGCCGCACCAGAGTTCAGGCCAAACAGCGAGATCGCCACTGCCACCGCCAACTCGAAGAAGTTCGAGGTCCCGATCAGACAGGCGGGGCCGGCAACGTTGTGCGGTAGCTTCAGCATGCGAGCGCCAATCATGCCGATGGCGAAAATGCCATAGGTTTGCACAATCAGCGGCACCGCGATCATCGCGATCACCAATGGCCGGTCCACGATAGTCCTGGCCTGGAAGCCGAACAGCAGCACCACGGTGGCAATCAGTCCGACGACGGACCACGGCTTGAGCTTCGCCACGAAGTTGGCCACCGCGTGTGAACTGCGGCGCTCCAGCGCGTACCGTGTGGCCATGCCGGCGGCCAGAGGAAGCACCACGTACAAGACGGTCGACAGCACCAGGGTTTCCCATGGCACGCTGATGTTGGTAACGCCCAGCAGAAAGGCGGCGATCGGTGCGAACGCGAACACCATGATGAGGTCGTTCACCGACACCTGCACCAATGTGTAGTTGGCGTCGCCCTTCACCAATTGGCTCCATACGAACACCATCGCGGTGCAAGGCGCCACGCCGAGCAGGATCATGCCGGCAATGTATTCGTTGGCCGACTGTGGATCGACCCAGGGTGCGAACAGGTGCTTAAAGAACAGCACGCCGAGCGCGGCCATCGTAAACGGCTTGATCAGCCAGTTCACGACCAGTGTCAGCAGCAGGCCCCGCGGCTTCTTGCCGACGTCCTTCACCGCATGCCAGTCGATCTGGATCATCATCGGGTAGATCATTACCCAAATGAACACTGCCACCACCAGGTTCACATGGGCGATCTCCAGCCCGGCGATGATCTGGAAGGCATCGGGCGCTGCCAGGCCCAGCGCGACGCCCGCAAGGATGCCCAGCGCGACCCAGACGGTTAGATAACGTTCAAACAGTCCCATGTCAGACCCCGGTTGTCGTTTTCAAAGGCACTTCACCTGCCAGTTCGAGCAGGCGCCCGACGCCGACTGGTTCCGCTTCCAACAACGGAACCACCGCGTGACACACGGCATGGTGGGTGGCAAGCCAGCGCACTGGCCCGAGCAAGCGATCACGGTAAGCCTGTGCCGCAGCCTGCGGGTCGATTTCGAATGCATCCAGACCAGGCACCGCGGGGATCGGCGTGATGCGATTACCGGTCGCCATGTTGAACACCTGCGAAACATTTGAGGCCGGGTCGGTGCTGACCAGCAGCACTCGGCGTTCGGTTACCGCCAGGCACACCTCCGCGGGGCAGGCGATCGAGGTCTTGCCGACGCCACCCTTGCCGGTGCACAGAAAAAGAAGATTCATGGCATGTCTTGGGCGAGTACGCAACATCAGTGATGAGGCGAAACGAGATTAGTTCCATAGTTCTAATAATATAGTAATATATGAGCGTCGCACAAGCTGAGATCGCTTCCCGCGCTCAGGTTTTTGGCTCACTGGCAGGTTTGCCGAGCACTACTCACCCTTTCGGAGGAACGAAAAATGACTATCAAGGTTGGCATCAACGGTTTCGGTCGCATGGGCAGGTTGGCGTTGCGCGCGGCATGGGACTATCCGGAACTCGAGGTCGTCCACATCAACGAAGCCAACGGGCCAGTGGAATCTGCGGCGCACCTGCTCGAATTCGATTCCGTGCAGGGCCGCTGGCGGCGCGATATTTCGGTCAGCAACGGGCACATGCTGGTGGACGGCAAGTCGATCAGCTACAGCAGCGCCAAAGACGTGGCCGGTGGTCCGTGGAGCGAAGCTGGGGTGGACATCGTTCTCGAGGCCAGTGGCAAGTGGCGTACGGTCGGGCAACTGTCGCCCTATCTGGCAGCGGGAGTAAAGAAGGTCATTGTCTCCGCGCCGGTCAAGGACGGGGATGTCTTGAACGTCGTCATGGGGGTCAACGACCATCTCTACGATCCGGCGCGCGACCAGATCGTCACCGCCGCCTCGTGCACCACCAATTGCCTGGCACCGGTGGTCAAGGTCGTCCATGAAGCAATCGGCATTACACGCGGGATGATCACCACGATCCACAGCTCGACCAATACGCAGAGCGTGCACGATCAAATGCACAAAGACCTGCGTCGCGCCCGGGCAGCTAGTTTGTCACTGGTACCGACGACCACCGGTTCGGCGACCGCCATCGCACTGATCTTCCCGGAATTGAAGGGCAAACTCGATGGCCATGCGGTACGCGTACCACTGCTCAACGCTTCGCTGACTGATTGTGTTTTCGAGATGAAGCGCCCAACGACGGCCGCCGAAGTCAATGGCCTGTTCAAGGCAGCTGCTGAAGGCCCGCTGAAGGGAATCCTCGGCTACGAGGAGCGGCCGCTGGTTTCCATGGACTATCTGGGCGATCCGCGGTCGTCGATTGTTGACGCTGCGCACACGCTGGTGGTCGACGACACGATGCTCAAGATCTACGCCTGGTACGACAACGAGTGGGGTTACGCCAATCGTTACGTCGAGTTGGCGCGCAAGCTGGCGACCTCGCTCTAGGTAGGCACTTCGTAGCATCGCGCCGGGGTTACTGCAGCCAATTTAGCGGACAAGAGCCCTGGTGCGCCGGCACCCCTTTGGAGGAAAGCAATGAGCGAGCCATCACAAGCCAAAACCGACACATCGCGCGCTGGGCTGCGCAACTACGTATTGGTTACGGCCGCCTACTGGTCGGATACGGTGACCGATGGCGCTACGCGCATGCTGGTGCTGTTCTATTTCTACAACCTTGGCTACTCGCCTTTTGCCGTCGCTTCCCTGTTCATCTTCTACGAAGTCTTCGGCATTCTGACCAACCTCTTCGGTGGCTACATCGGTGCACGATTTGGCCTCAAGACGACGCTGTTCATCGGCCTCGGCACACAGCTGGTAGCGCTGTCGATGCTCGCCTTCGCGCCGCAGTCCTTGCTGGTCGTTGCCTGGGTGATGGCCTCGCAGGCCTTGAGCGGGATCGCCAAGGACATGACCAAGATGAGTTCGAAGAGCGCGGTCAAGCTGATCGTCCCGGAGAACGCTTCCGACACGTTGTACCGCTGGGTGGCCATCCTGACCGGTTCGAAGAATGCGCTGAAGGGCGTTGGCTTCTTCCTTGGCGGGCTGCTGCTGACCATGCTCGATTTCCAGACAGCGCTCAAACTACTCGTCGTGCTGGTTGGCGTCACCCTGATCCTCGCAGCCCTGCTGATGCGTGGCGGCTTGGGTCAGGCCAACAAGAAGGCCAAGTTTTCGCACGTCTTCTCGCACAATGCATCAGTCAACAAGCTGGCCGCAGCGCGCATCTTCCTCTTTGGTGCCCGCGACGTCTGGTTCGTGGTCGGCCTGCCGGTGTTCCTTCGCAGCGTACTGGATTGGTCCTTTTGGCAGGCGGGTGGTTTCCTCGCAGTCTGGGTGATCGGCTACAGCATCGTCCAGGCGGCGACTCCGCGGCTGCTGCGTAGCCGGGTCGATGAGCAACACGAACCCGATGGGCGCACCGCGACCGTCCTCGCCTTCGTTCTCGCCGCACTGCCGGCCGGCATCGCCCTGGCGCTGAGTGCGGGCGTGGCGCCGGCGATCGTCGTCGTTGCCGGCTTGATCGTCTTCGGGGTGGTTTTCGCGCTCAACTCGGCGGTGCACTTCTACCTGATCCTGGCCTATACAGACAGCGACAAGGTGGCAATGAACGTTGGCTTTTATTACATGGCCAATGCCGCAGGGCGTCTGGCCGGCACGGTCCTCTCGGGTGCTCTCTATCAATGGGGTCTGCAGAGTGGCCCGAGCAACGGTCTGGTCGCCTGCCTATGGGCTTCCTCAGCGTTTGTTCTTGTTGCCGGCTTGCTGTCACTGCTCTTGCCACGCAATCCCGGTCCGCGTAGTAAGCCGATCAAAATGGGCGACCTGGGCGACTAGCTCGTCGGAGGGAAGAGCCATGTCCATCGGCGGTGCCACGCCGGAACGACAAACCCTACTGGGGTTTGGGCGTACACCCCCTAACCCGGTTTTCTGCACTGCACCTCAAACCCCTGAGCCGGGGCGGCCGCAACTGCAATGACCGTTAGTAACGAATATAGCACCATTTTTTTGTAGGTCGCGCTCGCGCGCTGACTGCTGCGACAGGCCTGGAGTAAAACAAACAAGGGAGGGAGAGGTGGACAAATTCTTCAGCAAACTGCGCATTGGCGAAAAGATCGGCCTCGGCTTCACCCTCGTCGGCCTGCTCTTTGTCGGTGTCGTCTGGCACTATCATCAGACCCTCGCTACGGTGCTCGGCGACTACCGACAGCTGCAGGTTTTCGAAGTCCGAAAGTCGCTGGCGCTGGAGATCCAGATCGAGCTGGCGGCCGTACGTGATGCCGAGAAAGGCTTCCTCATCGAGCACCAGGAAGCCTTCGCCGAAGAAACCGACAAGCGCTTGCGGACCCTGAACGATAAGGTCGCCGCACTGGCCGCGGTCGACCAGGACTCCCGGCAAACTGCGGCAGCCCTGCAGGGCCTGTTGGGCACCTATGAGGCCCGTTTCCAGGCCGTCGCCGACGCCTGGCGGGTCATGGGGCTCGACGAAGATTCGGGGCTGCAAGGGGCTTTCCGCGATAAAGTCCATCGCCTGCAGGCGCTTGCGGCCAACTACAACGTCGACCGCCTATACACCCAGCTGCTGCAGATTCGCCGCAGCGAGAAGGATCTGGCCTTGCGCCAGGACCCAGCCTACCGCGACCGGGTTCGCCGGCTGATCATCGAATTTCGCCAGCTGCTGGAGACGTCCGAACTCCAGGACGCGGTCAGCCAGGAATTGCTGGCCGAGCTGACGATATACGCGACGAGCTTCGAGCCCTACGCCGAAGGAGCGCTCAAGGGCGGTAACATCAGTGATGGCAAGGGCCCCTTCCGTGACGCGGCGCACCGTATCGAAGCGCTACTGAATGCCTATCACGTCGCCGAGCTGGAAGCCAGCGTCCTGCAACTCAGGCGGCGAGAGAAGGACTTTCTGCTGCGCGGCGATGAGTCCTACCCGCCAATGGTCGTCGAAATCGCCGACGCCATTCGCACACAGATCGCCGGCTCCCTGATCGCCGATGCCGACAAGTCGCTGCTGCTCGGCCTGCTGCAGGACTATCAGAAGGATTTTCTGGCCCTCGTCGCGCAAAGCAACCACATCGGCACGCTGAGCCGCGAGATGAGTGCCGCCGCCGACCTGGTAGCACCGCTGGTAAAACAGAACGTGGACCAGGCCAATCAGATGATGGCCAGCCGCGTTGCTGAAATCACCGAATCGTCTGACGCCAGCACCCGGCTCAGTCTGATCGTCGTCGGCTGCGCGATCGCTCTCGGCGCCCTCCTTGCAGTGCTGATCACCCAGCGTATCGTACGCCGGGTTCGGCTGATGGCCGGACTGCTCGACGATCTGGCCTACGGCAGTCCCACCACCCGAGTCCCAACGTTGAGCGGTGGACGCGATGAAATCAACGCCATGGGGGAATCGCTGAACTCACTGGTCGACCACCGGGCAATCTTCATGCGCTGGTGGAAGGAATCGATGGCCGAGGTCAACGCGCGGCACGAACTGGCCAGCGCCAGCAGCGACGAGGAACAGGATGAAGCGATGCTCGATCTGCGTACCGCGAGCATCGCCAAACTGCAATTGCTCAACGGCATCCGCGCCCGCTTGCTGAAGCACGGCGAGCACGTTCTCGACATCTCGCAACGCCTCCAGGCAGCCCCTGGCAGCGTCACCGAGCAGGATGCGAAAGCCCTTGAGCATGCAGCCAAGGGCATGGCGACCCTGTTCGAGGTGCTGAACAACGACGACCAAGCGCCCGCAAGCAGCCCAGAGCGTTAACCCGATCGACAGGTCAACGCAAAGGCAGCGTGGCCAATCCCAGCATGAGTCAGATCAGGCCGGCGTTCGAAGGAGTCCTCTCAGAAAACGGAAAATAAAGCACGCTAAGCTTCAGTTGCCGTTTCGTGACGATGCTTTGCCAACAGCCGAACCACGGTGGAAGGATGTACCCGAAACAACCTGGCGGCGTCGGCGCCGGTCTTGCGGCCTGACGTGACCAGGTCGATCACTTCCTTTTGTTGTTGAGAGGTGAGCTTCGCGCGGCGCCCCCCAATCCGGCCTTGCTGCCGTGCGGCGTCGAGGCCCGTGCGGGTGCGCTCGCGCAACATGGCGCGCTCGAACTCGGCGAACGAACCGACAATCTGCATCATCATTCGTCCGGCGGGCGTGGAGGTATCAATCGCTTCGGTCAGGCTCTGGAAGTCGGCCCCTGCCCCATCAATCTTCTCGAGAGTCACGAGCAGGTCTTTGAGCGAACGGGAAAGCCGGTCGAGCTTCCACACGACGACGTCGTCGCCCTTGCGTAGATGCCCGAGCAGACGATGCAGCTCCGGGCGGTCCCAGCGGCCCCCAGACGCTTTCTCCTGAAAGACCCTTTCGCAGCCGGCGGCCTCAAGTGCACCGATCTGAAGTGCGGTGTCCTGATCCTGGGCAGAAACGCGGGCGTAGCCGATGCGCATGATTGCAAATTCCTGTTGCCATTCGTTTCTGTTTTGCAATACGTTTTTGCAACCCGCAAGGCCTGGCGTTGGGGTGATTGGCTTGGCGTTGCGCAAAGGAACGTTTGCGCAACCACCCCTGCCCTTCGTGACGGCGGAAGCGGATGGCGATTGACACTCGTTCGGCGAACGTATAGAAATAGTAGTTACTAACTATTAGTTTGAGGTCTGCTATGCCAACCAGTGTCGCGCTCGGTTCCCACTTCGAGGAGTTTGTGAAGTCGCAACTCTCGTCGGGGCGGTACAACAACGCCAGCGAGGTCGTCCGCGAAGGGCTGCGGATGCTCGAAGACCAAGAAAAGCTGCGAGCCCTCAAGTTTGAGGCGCTACGCGCAGAAGTGCAGAGAGGCATGGAAGGTGGGCCGGGAATTCCTGCCGAGCAGGTTTTCGAGAACCTGCGGCGGCGGATCGACGAGATTGCCGCCGGTGAGGCGGAGTGATGCGCCTGGAGTTCTCGCCAGAAAGCCAGCTCGACCTGATGGAAATTGCCGCCTTCATTGCACAGGACAATCCGGCTCGTGCAAAATCGTTCGTGGATGAGCTTGAAGCGGACTGCGGCAGGCTCATCACTCAGCCGAGTATCGGTGCGCCACGCCCCGAGCTAGGCGACGGTGTGCGAGTGCTGCCGCACGGGCGTTACCTTATTTTCTACCGGCCAAATGAGGACGTTGTTCGGGTTGCGCGTGTCCTGCACAGCGCTCGTGACGTGGGGACAGCGTTTCACCATTGACGTTGCGGTGCCGGACGGCGGTAGTCGTTCGATGGAGGGCCGTTTCACCGTCTTCTGCTTTTCAATGATGGCCTGCAATGCAGCGTGGAGGAGAGGCAACGATGCGCGTTCGCTGGGAGACAAGTACCAGGTACTACGAGGTCCGTCTGATGCGTGACCTGCTTCAGCATTGGGTGCTCGTCGTTTCCAGGGGCGGAAAGACCAATCGTCTTGGTGCGCTCCGGACTCTTTTCGTATCAAGCGAAGAGGAAGGCATGAAGATGATCGAGACCGTGGAGAAGGTTCGAACTCGCCGCGGATACGTTCGGGTGCCTGTTTAGCTGTTGCACCTACGCGTGAGCGCAAGCCTTGCCACCTCGTCTTCCACCCCGGCGGCCGTGCGATCCCAGTTGTCCACACAAATCGGGGATAACCCTGTGCGTCCTGCCCGGCAAGCCAACGCCAGAGTGTCTCGAAGCAATCTGCCCGGAACTTGAGCAATCCATTGCTTGCTGAGGGGACGAGACCTGCCCGGGCGTGGGCCGGTATTTTTTTGGCCGTGCTCGACACGGTGGATGGCTTATCATTTTTGGTGACGCTTGCGCTTGGGCTCGTCGGCCTGCATGCTAATTTGACCAAGAGTTGCGGGTCTCCCGCGGGGAGTGTTCATGTCTTCTGCCCTACCCTCGTTTAGTGATCCGTCCGCTCCGATCGCCGTGCGCGAAGAGATGGTTACGCTTCGCGCAGCACTGGACGCAGCGGTGCCACGCAAACGCTCGCTCGATCGCAACTTGCTGGTGGCGACGTGGAATCTCAAGGATTTCGGGTCACTGACGCGCAAGTGGGAAGCCGGAGCGGCGGACAGCCCCAAGCGCGACTACCGCGCGTTATGGGCGATTGCAGAGATCGTTTCGCGCTTCGACGTGGTGGCTTTGCAAGAGGTGGGTGGCGATTTGGCGGCGTTGCGCACTCTGATGAAGACGCTGGGGCCAAGCTGGCGTTTCCTGATGACGGACGTGACTCGGGGTGCTGCAGGCGGGGGCGAGCGTATGGTCTTCGTGTTCGATGGCGCGCGAACAGAATTGTCGGGACTGGCCGGGGAACTCGTCGTGCCACCGGACTGGTTGGCCGAAATCGCGCCAGACGCGCTGAAGCGACAGTTCGCGCGCACGCCGTACGCAGTGAGCTTCCAGGCCGGGGTTGTAAGCCGGAACCGCCGAAAATTCCGTCATCCCAACTCCAGCCCCGCCACGAGCGCATCCAGGTCGATCACCTTGCCATTACTGAGGAAGGTGTAGTGCCCGTTCAGCAGGATGTGCCGCCAGGCTGCCGGCGAAATCTGCGTGATCAGCGCCAGTGTCTTGGTGTTGCCGCTTGCCTCGAACTTTGTCAGCAGCCGCGACAGGATGGCTGAGTTGTAGTAGATGATGGCGTTGGCGATCAGGCGTGCGCACTGGTTGCTGATCTCGATTTCGATGTCGGTGCGCCCGGTCAATTCCTTCTTTCCGCCGACCTGTGCGATGGTCGAGCGTAGCTGGTGGTAGGACTCGATGCGATTCTGCGAGCGGTGCACGTTACGTTCCAGTTGCGGATCGCGCAGGTAGCGCAGCGTGTAGATGCTGCGGATCAGCTTGTCGAACTCGAAGATCGCGCGCCGCGTCGGATTCGGCGCGGTGTAGGTGCATAGCTTGCGGATCAACGTACCCTGGGTCATCTCTTTCAGGCCCAACGTGGCGACGATCTGGTCGATATTCGGCTTCTCGCCGATGATGAGTTGCCGGTCGATCTGACCGACCGGCCGGATCAGGCACTTCTCGTATTGTGCCGGATCGTCGGCACAATACAGCTCCGCCAGTTGATCTTCCAAATCGGTGAAACGCGGCTCGAAGCGTAGGCCGAACCAGTGCAGGATTGCGAAGTTGGCCTTGTTCGCGCTGTGCATGTCGCCGGTGATCGCGGTCGGCACGATATCCGAGGTGTTGCGATACCAGATATCGAACACATGGTGGCCTTCGTACTCGTGCGCGCCGATGAGGTAGCCGTTGAGCGGCACATGGTTGCACAGCAGCGTGTAGGCGACCACGCCCTTGCCACGCCCAAAATATTTGCGCGAGTAGCGCGCCTTCACGGTCGGCCGCTCGACGCCAAACTTCTGGCCATCGACAGCACCGTACAGGGTCTCAAGGTCGAACGAGTAATAAGGGAAGATCGGCAGCGCGGCGATGGCGTTACTCACGCGGTCGTTGGCGGCATGCAGTGAAGCCTGGCGCAGATACTGTTGGTAAGTGGTTTCCAGCACGTGGTACGGGATGTCACTGGTGCGCGCCATGACCTGATTGCCGTGGTTCATCGCCTGCGCGATGATCACCGCCATCAGGGTGTCGGTGTCGGTCACCTTTTTCGCATAGCGCGGCTGCAACGGCGTCAGGGCCGACAGGAACTGGCACTGGCCGTTGACGAAACGCAACACGTCGGCCACGTCGCAGAACGGCAGTTGCTCGTAGACCACCAGCTCGTGCGCCTTGTTGTTCTCGGCCTTGGGTTTGCGCCAGGTCAGCGTCTGCGTGTTCTTGTCGTACTCCAGGTGCGTCAGCTTGCCCTGTTTCAGCTCGCGGTTGAAGGCCAGCCACTGTGCGTGCAGATCGGCTGTCAGCGTATCGAGCTGCGCCTCGATCGGTTGGCGCAGAAAAGGGATATCGATCTGCGCGAGCGCGTCGGCCATTTCCTCCATCGAGACCAGTTCGTCGGAGAAATGGCGGTGTTGCAGGCTGTCATCCAAATAGAGTTCGCCCGACTTCAGGCGCTTCCTGATTTGCCGGTACAACCAGAACTCGTAGCGGTCGGCATGCAGGCCGGCTGGCTTGCCATCGGCATCGGAGATCTCCAGATACGGTCGCAACCGCTTGGGTAGTGTGCTTGCCGGGCATTCGGTAAGCGGCCGTTGCGACAGACGTTGCCGGTTGGCAAACACGCTCTTTGCCCAGGCCAGTGCCGCGAGCCACGGACTGTCCGGGTCGATGCCGGCGAAGTCGAGCGCGACATACAGAGGTCGCAGATGGCGGCGAATGCGTTCGGCCAGGCCGTCAACCGCCTGCCAGTGCAGGGCCAGCTTGCTCGCCGGCTTGACACTCATACGCTGGCCGGTGATTTGAAGCGTGTCTTTCGGCATGATCTTGTACGCGCGCTGCCGCACCTTGCCGAACGGCGTGGCATCGGCTACCGCGTCATCGACATAGAGCAATAGCAAGCGTCCGACCTGCGGCGTTTCCTGATGACGTCGTACCTGCTCGGCGATGAACGATTTCTGCGCGCCTGCACTGCTCTCTTCCTCCAGCTGCTTCATGTGGTAAGCCATCGCATCGACCAGGTTGTCGGTGAGCTGCCGGTAGCGTTGCCAGGCGTAGCACAGCAGATAGAGATGGGTCTGGTCCGCCTTGATGTTGCGCAGGTCGTGGACGGTATAGAAGTTCGCCAGACTCGCGTAGAAGAGCAGGTTCTGCTGCGAGATGCCCAGCGTGGGCAGCAACGCCTTGGCGATTCTGTGCAGCGGCTCCAGCATGGCGCGCTTCTCACGCTCGCGAGCCATCTGACGCCAGCCGAAATCCTTGGCGTCCTGTCGCAGCACGGCCAGTTCGGACAGCGTGCTGTCTCGCATCAGGAGTTGAGCCAGCGCGGCCTTGGCAGCGTCGTCCAGCGCTTGCGCCAGGAGGCCACCCAAGCGCCGGCGTTCGGCAGACAGTGTTTCGCTGATCAGTTCTTGCACGGTGGTGTAGCCCGGCCGAATGATCTTGTGTTCGTTAAGCCAAACGATCAGCTCGGCGGCCACGAATCCCGGCGTCACGTCGCGCCGCACGATCTGCGTGGCCTGCTGGGCGAGCTGCGGCAGGAAGTCGCCAATCCACAGCCGGTAGCCGAACAGCTCGGCGATCCGCCCGCGCTGGGTGTAGTACTCATGATTGGTGATTGGCTTGCGCTCGAACGTCTCGCCGGCGAAATAGCGGCTCAACACGAAGGCGCAATCGTCCTCGACATCGATCCAATCGAAGCGGAAAAAGGCGTGCTTGGCCTTGAAGTAGCTGATCTGTAGAACACAGTAGACTTGGACGTAAAGTCCGGGGCGGCTGGTCGCAAGGGTCAATTCGGTTTCGGACAGCACCAGGTACTCCAGCCGCTGTGCATCGTCGAAGTCCGGCAGACCGTACAGCGCATGCTGCTCGGCCTCGGACAGGACAGCCAATCGCTCACTCTTGGCTGTCATCGAGATGACGCACCTCGTGATCCAGTCCAGCCGACCCGCTCCAGGGTTTCGATCAAGGTGGTGCGCTTGACACCGAAGTTGCGGCACACGGCTGCCTTGGACATGCCACCATTCAGAGCGACGATGATGGTGTCCAGCTTCTCTCCGACGATGACGGCTGGTCGCCCACCAACCCGGCCGCGCCGCCGGGCGGCAGCCAGGCCCGCGACAACACGCTCCTGGATCAGGGCGCGTTCGTATTGTGCCAACGCGCCAAACACATGAAACAGCAGCTCGCCCGACGCCGTGGTGGTGTCCATGCCTTCAGTGAGCGAGCGGAAAGCCACCCGCTTGTCCTTGAGTGCGTTCACGATGGTGAGTAGATGCGACAACGAGCGGCCCAGACGATCCAGCTTCCAGACAACCAGCACATCACCGGGGCGCACGAATTCCAGGGCCATAGCCAAGCCAGACCGATCATCCTTGGCACCGGAGGCACGATCCTCGTACAGATGGCGGGCATCAACGCCTGCCGCCAGCAGAGCATCGCGCTGCAAGTCAGTGCTTTGCCGATCTGAGTCAGACGAAACACGCATGTAGCCAACCAACATAAGCGGATAACCTCGGAATGGAGTTTCCGTATAGTAGAGGATAGCGACAGTGTTTGCCGTACTCTTTTAGCGGCGGTGTAGGGGTGGTTTTGGTGGTTGCTACTGACCTGTCGCAAAACAGATGTTTTCCGACATCCGGCCAACACGCAAGGGATGCGTCCTGGCGTCTCGTGGGCTACAATGTAGCTCAATAACTTGGAGGATCAGATCATGTCCGCAAATGCTGTTGTCCGTGCCAGAATCAACGAGCACATAAAGGAAGAGGCGACCGCCGTGCTTGCGGCGATGGGGCTGACCGTGTCGGACGCCTTCCGCATCATGCTTACCCGCGTCGCACACGAGAAGGCACTGCCGTTCGAGCCCCTGGTTCCGAACGTCGATACCATCGAGGCGATGAAGGAAGCGCGTCGTGGTGGCCTGAAGTCGTTCGCCACCGTCGAAGACCTGATTGCGGACCTGAATGCGGAAGATTGAACACACTGGCCAGTTCAAGCGTGACTACAAGCGCGAAACCAAGGGACCGCACCGGCAAACGCTGCAAAACGATTTCGGCACCGTCGTCACGGCCTTGGCCAATGATCAGCCATTGGCTGAGAAGCACCACGATCATTCGCTCAGTGGTGATTGGAAGGACCACCGGGATTGTCACGTCAAGCCCGACTTGGTCTTGATCTACAGAAAACCGGACGACTACGTACTTCAGCTCGTCCGTCTCGGTTCGCACAGCGAACTTGGCCTGTGAGCAGTAGGACTCCGTGACAAGGAAATGCAGGATGTGGCGAGCGGAATCACCGATGTGGAACGGGCACTACACGTTCCAAAGCGACGCCAAGGTGATCGACCTGGACCTGGATGCGCTCGTGGCAGGGCCGGCGTGGGGATGACGGAATTTTCGGCGGTTCCGGCTTACAACCCCAGGCCGGAGAAACCACGGTAATCCTGGTGACGTTGCATGTCCTCTACGGCAAGGCCGCTGTCGATCGGGAACCGGAGCTTGCGGCCATTGCACGTTGGCTGGCCGACTGGGCACGCCAGGAGAACCGCTGGCATCATAATTTGGTGGTGCTCGGTGACTTCAACATCGACCGCCGAGGCGATGCCCTCTGGCGGGCCTTTACGTCAACGGGGTTGGTGGTACCGCCTGCGTTGCATGAGGTACGCCGCTCGATCTTCGCGGACCCGGGCGAACCCACGCTTGGCAAGTTCTACGACCAAATTGCCTGGTTCGGCAGCGGCAAAAGTCAGTTGTTGGGTCTGGACCTGCTGAACGCGGGTGGGTTCGACTTCGTGCCACTGTTGTATCGCGATGTCGGTATGAGCCGGGCGCAGATGCAATATCGCTTATCGGATCACTATCCACTATGGGTTGAGTTCGGTTGCAATTGAGCACGGTTGTGCGGCGCGGCGGACGTTAAAGGCTTTGCTCACGCAATGGAAAGTACCCTACGCGCGAAATGGCGCGCAGCGATCTATTCCAGTACATCGACTACAGATGTCCGCTATGCGCCGTGTTTTCCCTTGCTTCCGGCGGTCGGATGTCCGACTTATTGCTCGACGATCTTGACGGTGATAGCTCTCCCCAAGAGCGGTGACCGCCTGCAGATCCTCTGCTTGTTCTACCCCAGATTGACGGAATTTTCTGGGGTTCCGGCTTACAACCCCGGATACGGAACTTGACCCCTGCGCGTCTGGTGACGCGACGGATTTCCTCGAGTTCTTGCTCGCAGGAAAGCAAGGTGAATTCCCCCGCCCGCCACGCCTGGTAGGCGCGATCCGGCGGGGTATTTTGGGCCGGTAGCGGACGAGGGGCTCAAATGGCGGCTGGTGACAAAAGTGTTGGGGCTACCCCTTGAAGCTGCGTTAAATGGCGAGCTTCGAGAAGGTCAGGCAGCTTCAAGCACCCGCATTTCGATGTGAAGCCCGGCAGCCGTCGCCATGTTCACCAGTGCATCGAGGCCGAACAGGTTGATCTTGCCGCGCATCAGGTCAGAGACACGCGGCTGAGTCACACCAAAGAGTTTGGCCGCCTGCGTCTGGCTCATTTCGGTCCGGGTAAGGTGGTTCTTCAGCGCCGTCATAAGGACAGAACGCAGCTTCATGTTTTCCGCTGCTTCCGGGGTGTCCTCGATGGCATCCCAGACGCTGGCAAATCGTTCGTTGCTCATTGGTTTAGCTCCTTCAACAAATCGCGGTAACGCTTGGCGGCCAAGTCCAGATCGGCCTTGCTGGTCTTCGAGGTCTTCTTCTGGAAGCAGTGAAGCACGTAGACGGCATCAGCGAACTTGGCGACGTAGATGATCCGAAACGCCCCGGTTGCATCCCGAATCCGAATCTCCTTTACCCCCTGGCCCACGGTGCTCATAGGCTTCCAGTCGTCCGGTTCCTGGCCGTTCTGTACCTGGTCGAGTTGATGGCCTGCCTCGCGCTTGGCCGCGAGTGGGAAGGCGCGAAGGTCATCAAGGGAGGATCCACGGAATTCGACTGGCTTGAGATTGATCATGCCTAGACTATACAAAATCTTGTATTTATTGACAAGCTGGATTGGAACAACGGCACAGGCAACGCTGCTTGGAGCAGAACGAGCAGTCGTGTCACCGGCCGCCATTTCGCCACGACGGGTCGCATCGCCAACCACAGGGGACGCAATCCGCAGGAACGCGCTTCCCTGAAAAAGTGCCTGCTGCCCAAGTGGATGAGCAAATGAAGCTCCGGCTTACTCCAAGGTGGCGGCAGGTGACTGTACCCCGAGATTTGTCACAAGGCTTGTGACAAATTGGGCGCGGCTTTTCTGTGCGCCGATCTCGGCATCACGCCGGAAGTCCGGGCGGATCATGCCGTTTACCTGGCGCTCTGGGTGGAGGTGCGCAAGGCCGTTGACCGAACCGAATCAGTTGACGGTCTACGCGAATACCTCTAGTCTTTCCGACTTCTATAATCCTATAGGTGTATACATGCAGACAATTGCTGTAATCGCGCAAAAGGGCGGAGCCGGAAAAACCACGCTTGCGCTTGGCTTGGCTGTTGCCGCCATGCAGGACAAAAAAACAGCCGCCGTCATCGACACCGACCCCCAAGCCACCGCCACCAACTGGACTGACCGCCGCGACGCCGAAACACCTTGGGTTGTCGCCTCGCCCGTCGCCCGCATCAAACAAGCGATCGCCGCAGCGTTATCTCAAGGCGTCGAACTTCTGTTGATCGACACACCGCCGCACGCCTCGCAAGAGGCCGCTGAGGCCGCGCGCGTGGCCGACCTAGTCTTGATACCCGTTCGCCCGCATCTCTTCGATATCGAGACGCTCAAGACCGTGCGCGACCTTCTCAAACTGGCAGGTGAACCCCCTTCCCTGGTCGTCATCAATCAGGCTCCCGTGCAGGGCTCCGCAGCCCAACAGACCGCCGCCGCCATTCGGAACATGGGCTTCACCGTTGCGCCAACGGTGCTTCATCAGCGCGCCGCCCATATGCACGCCACCAATGTAGGCCAAGGTCCCACCGAATTCGACCCTTCCGGTAAAGCTGCCGCCGAAGTTATACAGTTATACAAGTTTACGCGTAAGCTTATAGACAAATTGAAGAAGGAGGCAAACCATGGCCAAACCGAACCCACTAGCGCGCGGGCTTGAAAAATTCACCGCGCCCGGCACTCCGCCACCAGCTGCGCTGTCCGCGCCGGCCGTCAAGGGGCGTGGGCAGAACCGCCCCGGTGCCCGCAAGGGGCAGGTGCTGATCGGAGGTTTCTTCGCCCCGGAAGTGCACAAGCAATTGAAGATGATCGCCGTCGAAGGGGACATCACCTTGCAAGAATTACTCGCCGACGCGCTGAACACCATTTTTGCCAGGGCAGGGAAGCCGGAGATTGCTAGACTCGGCCGGGTTCTTCAAGCGGGTGACAACTAAGCATTCATATTCATATACGTGTATACACGCATGCAGAACGACACGCAGACAGCACCAGGCATCCCCCCGAACAGTCGGGCGGGGCAGGGGGGTAAAAAGTGACCACCAAAAAGCTCGAAACTAGTCTTGAGCTCATGCGGCAGACGCTCGATAAGCGCGAAGCCGCGAAGATGCATCAGCTCGCCTTGTGGCCCGACAAAGACATGGGTGTTCCAAACGAATTGAGCCGTTCGGCCCTGTTCGCCGCGATCGATGACAAATACCCCCGTAAGACCTTCGACAATGCGGTCATTCCGTCGCAAGCCGGCTTTGACATTACCTACACCGGGCACCAACTCGACCAAGGTCACATTGATATTTTTGAAGGCATCATGCACTTCGCGCGCGGCGTGCACGAAGGCAATCTGGTCCGCTTTAGTCGACACCGTCTTTTGAAGCTCATCGGCCGCTCGACCGGCGGCAATGAGCATAAGTGGCTGCTCTCCCGCCTGAATCACTTAACAGCGACATCGGTCTGCATCAATCAAGGAGACAAGCGCGTTTTCTGGGGCTCCTTGCTGCCCCGTGGCGCCACCGACAACGAGACCGGGGAGTACATCGTCGAAATCTCCCGCGACCTTGCAAAACTTTTCGGCCGTGGCTTCACACGCGTTGAATGGGAACAACGTTACCAGCTCAAACGCAGCCCCCTAGCACAATGGCTACAGCTCTATTACTCCAGTCACGCGCAGCCCATGCCCGTCAGCGTTTCATGGCTGCACGAGGTGACAGGAAGCGGCACGCAGGAATTACGGAAATTCCGCCAAAGCCTCCGGGCCGCCCTGCGCAAGCTTGAGGCCATCGCGGCAATCACAGGTTGGAGCATCGATCCCAAATCAGATTTGGTTCATGTCATGCGAACGCCCTCACAAGCGCAAGCTCGCTATCTGGCAAATCGTGACGAAAAGACACGTGTTTAGAGGTACATTGACACGTGTTTAGAAGTACGGTGGCACGTGTTTAGAGGTACGCCTAACGTGTTTAGAAGTACGGTTCACACGTGTTTAGAGGTACGGGCGGCACGTGTTTAGAGGTACATTTTTACCTGTGGACAACGTTAAATAACCACTTATATCAACCACATACACATCCATAGCCATTTGCCCTAATCTTCTTTTAATATTTCTTTAATCTAAAAGAAAGAGCTGCAAAATGGCACGTGTTTAGAGGTACATTGGCGCAAACGACCCCATCGAGCGCGCTTCGCGCGGAGGGAATCGTGCAGCCCGTTAGGGCCGCACGCACGTCAGAGCAGGGGCTCCGCCCCTCTTTGCCACTCCGCGCCAAATTCACCCCGACACCGAACGGCTTGACGACCGCACGACCTCAAAGTGATCGGCCTTCGGCCTCAGAATACAAACAACACAGGCGCGATCAGGCGGGCCGCGCAAGCAAACGCCCGCTCACGCGGACACAATTTTTCAACTAAGAGCCAGTCCCAGTGCCGGTGACTTTCCGGAAAGGTTCGAGGACAGGAAAGGCAAATAGAAGCCACGGCGGGGGGCAGGGTACGTTGATCAACGGGAACGGGTCTGCCGACGCAGGCGAACCGATCGCTGAAGCGCTGCGCCTGCTCGACTTGTTTGCCAGTGTGGGGGCCGAGGCTTTCGATATCACCCACACCAACCTCCAGCAGGAGAAACGGGGCTTTCGCCCGGCGCAGAGCTTAGCCCAGGCCCAGCAGTCCATGCCTTACCTGGTGCCCAGCGCTGCGCGGCGGCAGAACAATCTGATCGTTCGACCTCGCGCCGGCAACGGCGTCACCCTGGTGCAGCTCGACGATCTCGCGCCAGATGCCCTGGCCCACATCGCTCCGGCCGCATTCCTGATCCTGCGCACCAGTCCCAGGGGACAGCAGGCCTGGGTGGCCGTCACCAACGCTCCTCGGGGCTTCGCCGCGCGGCTGAAGGAAGGAACCGGCGCCGACAAGGAGGCGTCCGGCGCCACTCGTGTCGCCGGCACCGCCAATTTCAAACCCGCCTACGCCCCGAACTTCCCTCGGATCCTGATCGACGCTGCCCAGCCTGGGCTCCGCGTCACTACGCAGACCCTCGACGCGATGGGGGTGGTCGCGCCGGCCCGGCCGGTCCCGATGGCGTCGTCATCTGCCGTGGCGTCCTCCGGCGGGCTACGGACCCGTAAATGGCCCAGCTACGCGCGCTGCCTCGAAGGGGCGCCACTCGGCCCCGGCGGCAATCCCAAGCGCACCAGTGCGGATTTTATCTGGTGCAAGATTGCGCTCTCCTGGGGCCACAGCATCGAAGCGACTGCCGCTCGGCTGCTGGAAGAAAGCAGCAAGGCTCGCGAGAACGGCGAAGCCTATGCCCTGCAGACCGCCGAGCATGCCGACTACGCCGCCCGGCAACGCAACGCCCTGCCACCGGGGCGACCGGCCCGGGGGTGAGGAGGTAGCCCCAACACGCGTGTCACCAGTCGCCACTTCGATCACAGCAATGCCCGCCGGGGCGGGGGCGTCTTCAGTCTTCGGAATCGTCTTGCAGGATCGTTTCGTAGTCTTGGCCGCCGTAGAAAACGCCAATGATGGATACCTGCTCGGCGTCCACGTCGAAGGCGATCACGGCGCGTTTTTTGTAGTGGGTGATGCGTAGGCCGGGACGAACGTCATCGCGCATGGTGCCGCGATGAGGGAAGGTACGCAGGCTCTCGCAGTAGCTCACGATCGCCTCGGTGTAGCGTGCGGCAATGTCGGGAGACGCCTCAGCGGCGATGTAGCCGTACAGGGCCGCAAGCTGTTCCTCTGCCTCGGGGGAGAAGACAACGCGATAGCTCATCGTGCCTTGGCGTGTTCGGCGGCAAGGCGGGCGCGCACCTGGTCAATAGTGACCGCGCGGGAAGGCTCTGCCTTGAGCGCATCGTAGGCCGGGCCTACCTGGTGATGCAGCCAGCTTTCGATGGCTCGATCACGCGCCAGGAGTGCACGTAAGCCGTCGCGGATGACTTCGCTTTCGGTGGCGTACTCGCCAGTCTGCACCTTGGCTTTCACCGCGGCCGCCATGTCGTTAGGCAGGGTGATGCTCAGTTGTTGCGTGGTTCGCATAGCGACCTCCAAAACGCATGAGTAGGATTTAATCCTACTCTATTAGTCCCCAGTAGACTAGTTTCAGATCTCTCGAAACTCGCCGTTGCGCGTCGCTCCAAGCGAGAACGGTTTTTGAGAGCGCATCGAGCACATCACCGCAGAGTCGCGCGGCCTTCTCGGCAAGGCTTCTCGCAGACCTTCGTCGGTGAGAAGGCAGCGGCCGTCCTTATCGTGCGATTCTTTCCTTGTCTGAGACGACTCCTGCCACGGGGGCGACTGGCCCGGGGTGAGGAAGAGGGCACTGCGGGGCCAATCCGTCGCTCGGAGTGCCCCGGGAATCGGCCACAGCGGGCCGTGAGCGCGTTTTTTCCGGCTGGGCCAGCCCTCTCTATCTAAAACACTCCTGGGGCGCTTCACGGGCTTCTTCTGGCGTGCCCTTGGACTCTCCCGGGTTTCTGTGGACAAGCCCTTGCATAACCCGGTGCGTTACCCACGCGCTCCGCCTGGTGGCTCACGATCGGGCGTCCGCCCATTTTTGCGGCGGCGGGCCGTTCGGTGCCCCGTTGCATTGGCTTTTCTGAGGCGGATTTCTTGCTAAATTATCGTTATTACCGTAATATGTTTATCGTAATAACGATAATTGCAGAACGCTATTTCAAGGACATCCGATCATGGCTAAGGCATTGGTGACGCAAGAGCGTGTTTTCGAGGTGGCGCAGGCCCTGACGGATCAGGGCACGGCGCCGACCATCTTGAACGTGCAGGAAGGGATCGGCGGGGGCAGTTATACGACGGTCAAGCGCTATCTGGACCAGTGGCGGGAGGCGGCGCCGAAGCAGCGGCAGCCGGTAGAACTGCCGGAACCCGCGGTCGCCCGGCTGATGAGCCTCGGCCGGGAGTTCTGGGGCCTGCTCGACGAACAGGCCGGACAGCAGGTGGAGGCGCTGCGGGCGGCGACGCGGGAAGAGGTCGCGGCGATCCAGACACAGCTCGACCAGGCGGAGCAGGCGATCGGCCGGCTGGAGGCCGAGAGAGAGCAGGCCGACAACCATGCCGCCGCGCAGGAACAAGCACTCCGCGAAGCCGTGGCAGCACGGGCGACGCAGACCGAACGGATGGCCGCTGCCGAGGCCAAGGCCGGCGAACTGGCGGCACGGGTCGAGGACCTCAAGGGCGAACTGGAGCGAGCCCATGCGCGACAGACGGCGGAACGCGAAGCGGTGACGGCGGCACGCGCCGAAGCCCAGGCCGCTGCGGTGGAAGCTGCCCGGTTGCAGGGCGAGCTGACGGCACTTAAAAAACCGCGTTCAAGCGCTTGAACGCGGGCGAAGGGGGCGCGGCAACGGGCAGCTTTCTTCGAGAAATCGTCGTTGCGCAGAGGTTGGTTGGGTGGCCGCAAGACGGCCATGGCGGCGACAAAGCGTGGTTACAGCGCTTTGTCGCCGTTGTTTGTCCGGGCTGGCGTTGTCAAAACAACGGTGCAGTAACGGTAAAACAACGGTAGAAAAAAGGTAAAACAACGGTGCAGTAACGGTAAAAAAAGGTAGAACAACGCTGCAGCGCCGGGCAGGATATGTGAAGTAGGCCCACCCGCAAGCGGGTCGTCCTTCTTCACGAAGCCCTTATTCGCACT
>Ga0268298_10000842_pt1 | contig 38339 bp, 39 predicted proteins | sample WWTPWeurt_MetaG_FD_194462 | JGI IMG/M metagenome (GOLD analysis project Ga0268298, IMG submission 194462) | Activated sludge microbial communities from WWTP in Nijmegen, Gelderland, Netherland - WWTP Weurt | ecosystem: Engineered > WWTP > Aerobic digester > Activated sludge | place...
TTCACGCCTTCGGGCATTTGATCGATGAGAGACGCCATGCGAACGACCCCTTCGATTGCGAAGATCTGCGCCGCCGTGTTGCCCTGCGTGCTTTCGCTGGGGCTCGTCAACGTCAGTGTCGCCCGCGCTCAGGGCGCGTCGCCCGAAAGCGCGAACGCCGAGCAGAAGAAGACCGCGCAGAAGGCCTTCGAAGCGGGACTGAAGGCCGCCAAAGCCAAGAAGCACGACGACGCACTCAAGTCTTTCAAGGAGTCGTACGGTGCAGTCGCGAGCCCGAACTCGCACCTGATGGTGGCCCGCGAGCTCGTCGAGCTCGGGCGCTTCGACGAAGCGTGGGTCGAGTACGAGAAGACACTGGCCGAAGCCGAAGCCGCCGCGCAGAAGGATCCGAAATACGCCGACGCGGCCACCAGCGCTCGCAACGAGCAGAACGACCTCAAGCCCAAGGTCGCGTTCGTCAAGCTCTCGGTGTCCGGCGCGGGCCCGGGCAGTCGCGTCACGGTGCGCGGCAAAGAAGTCGCGGAGTCGGACTGGGGCAAACCCATCGCCGTTCCTCCGGGCTCGACCCGCGTGGAGCTCGTCGGCAGCGACGGCAAAGAGACCGTGCAGGAAGTGAATGCGGTGGCGGGCAGCGAAACGCCGGTCACGCTGTCGCCGACGGCTGCGGCGGAGCCCCCACCACAGACCAACGCCAACGCTTCGGCCAAGGTCGAAGCGACGACCAGCGGAGGCAAGCCCGATCTCCGCACTTGGGCCTACGTCGCAGGTGGCGTGGGCGTGGCCGGGCTCGTGACGTTCGGCGTGTTCGGCGCGTTGAACAACGCCAAGCACAGTAAGCTCGAAGACAAGTGCACCAACGGCTCGTGCCCGTCGAGCCTCTCGTCCGATCGCGACACCGGCAAGACCTACCAAACCATCGCCAACGTCGGCTTGGTGGTGGGCGTGGTCGGACTCGGCACGGGCACCGTGCTCTACCTGATGAGCGGCAAGAAGGCGGAGAAGACGGCCACGCTTCCCCAAAAACCCGTCGCGCGCCGCGGGCCGCGCGTGGAGTCGGTGAGCGTCGGCTACCAGTCGGTCTTCGTCGCGGGCTCCTTCTGATGAAGCGGCAGCTCTGGATGGTGGCGCTCGTCGCCACCGCCGCGTGTGGAGCGCCGTCCACCCCCGCTCCGGTTCCAGCGCCGAGCCCGGGCTCGGGAAACGATGCCAATTGCAAGGGTCCGAGTCCCGGCGCCGGCTACGAGTGCGTGAGGGACTGCGGTCCGCCCGTGGCGCGAGAGGATGATCCGCCGCCAGGGTTCAGCTGGCTCTCGCCGGAGGACGCCAAGAACCGCAAGCAGTACGCTTGTCCCATCTGCCTGCCGCCCGACGCGCACGTCGCGACGCCGAGTGGCGCACGCAGCATCCACGAGCTCGCCGTCGGCGATGCCATCTGGTCGCTCGGCGACGACGGCAAACCGGTCGAGGCCCGCGTGCTGTACGTGGGCTCGACGCCCGCCGGCACGAAGCACCAGCTCGTGCGCGTGCGTCTCGCAGATGGACGCAGCGTCGCAGCATCACCGGGTCATCCGACCCGAGACGGGCGCCACCTCGGCGCCCTGCGCCCGGGAGATGCGCTCTCCGGCAGTCGAGTCGTCGCGACCGAACGAGTCTTCATGGAAGGCACGCGCACGTTCGACGTTCTGCCCTCGAGCCCATCGGCCACGTATTGGGTGGACGGCGTGCTGCTTTCGTCCAGCTTTCACCGCTGAGCGGCGCCCCGTCGTTTGCACCTCTTGACGACCCCAGGTACGAGACGCACCCTGTCTCGTCCCTCGGGGTCGCGGAATTCGATGGCAGCCCGCAAAGCGAAAGCGAAAAAACCACCAGCTCCCAAGGGCGAACCGGCTGACTCCGAAGAAGTCGAAGCCGACGAAGAAGAAGCGGAAGCGGAGTCGGACGGCGAGGAGCCTGGCGAGGGCGAAGAGGAGCTCTCTACCGAGCTTGCCGACGACGAGTTCGTGGACACGACCGCCGAATCCGCCGACGAAGCGCCCGCCACGACGAGCGACGAGGCGCGGGGCACGTCCCTGGCCCGGCTCGACCCGATGGCCATCTACATGCGCGAAGTGCAGCGGCACCCGCTGCTCACGCCGGAAGAGGCCCACGAGCTCGCGGTCCGCTACGCCGAGACCCAAGACGTCGACGCTGCGGCGCGGCTGGTCACGTCGAACCTGCGCTTGGTGGTGAAGATCGCCTACGAATATCGGCGCGCGTACCGCAACATGATGGACCTCGTCCAAGAGGGCAACATCGGCCTGATGCAAGCGGTGAAGCGCTACGACCCGTATCGCGGCGTGAAGCTCTCGAGCTACGCCGCGTGGTGGATCCGAGCATACATCTTGCGCTTCATCCTCAACAACTGGCGCATGGTCAAGATCGGGACCACGCAGGCGCAGCGCAAGTTGTTCTTCAACCTGAGCAAAGAGAAGCAGCGCCTGAGCGCCATGGGGATCGAGCCGACCCACGCCGAGATCGCCAAGCGTCTCAACGTCGAAGAGCAAGAGGTGATCGAGATGGATCGGCGCCTGTCGCGCTCCGATGCCTCCCTCGACGCCAGCGTGGGCGACAGCGAGGGCAAGCCCACGACGCGCATGGATCTCCTGCCGGCCACCTCCGCCGGCCCGGACGAGTCGGCGGAATCCAGCGAAATGCAGGAGCTCTTGAAGCAGCACCTCGCGGAGTTCCGGCGCACGTTGAAGGACAAGGACATCGCCATCTTCGACAAACGAATCGTCGCGGACGAGCCGCTCACGTTGCAGGAGCTCGGTGACGAGTTCGGCGTTTCCCGCGAGCGCGTGCGGCAGCTCGAAGCGCGCCTCACCGGCAAGCTCCGCGCATTCCTGCGCGAGCGGCTCGGCGACGCAGTCGGCGTCGGCGGCGCTTGAGCCTGCGGATCACATGGGCGATTCGAGCGGCGGCCGGCTGGTGCTTCTCGGCACGCCCATCGGCAATCTCGGCGATCTCACGCTGCGCGCCATCGAAACGCTGAAGGCATGCGACCGTGTCGCAGCCGAGGACACCCGCCGCACGCGCACGCTGCTCACGCACCTCGGCATCGCGAAGAAGTCGCTCACCAGGCTGGACGCCCACGCGAGCCCTCGCGCCGTCGACGACCTGCTCGACCACGTTGCGGCCGGCGAGCTCGTGGTGTTCGTGACCGACGCGGGGATGCCAGGCAGCAGCGACCCGGGAAGCCACTTGGTGCGCCGCGCCGCCGAGCGCGAGCTCGCGCTCACCGTCGTGCCCGGGCCTTCGGCCGTCACGAGCGCAGTCGCGCTCGCTGGCTTCGGCGATGCGGGACACGCCTTCCACGGATTTTTGCCGAGGCAGGGCGAGAAGCGCCATGCGGCGCTCCGGCGTGTCGTGGAGTCGGCGTTGCCGGTAGTGCTGTTCGAGGCCGCGAATCGCACTGCACGCACGCTCCAAGAGCTCGCCGAGCTCGCGCCCGAAAGGGGTGCTGTCGTGTGTCGGGAGCTGACCAAGCTTCACGAAGAGACCGTGCGCGGATCCCTGCGTGAGCTCGCCGCCCACGAGCCGGACTGGCGAGGCGAGATCGCCATCGTGGTGGCCGCGCAGAGCGACGCGGACGCCACCCCGGGTCCGAGTGACGAAGAGATCGATCGCCGCATCCGCGCCGAGCTCGCCCGCGGGCAGTCCGCCAAGGACGTCGCGAGCGAAGTGGCGGCGTGGAGCAAGCTGCCGCGGCGGGAGGTCTACGGCCGCGTGACGCGGCTCCGCGGCGGCGGCTGAGGGCGGCTTTTCCCCAGTGAATTCCGGGAGGACGCGCCCCCTCCGTCCGGGCGACAAGCTGTGCTAAGACGCTCGTCCCACCGTGTTCGAAGCGCTGACCAAAGGCTTTCGAGAGGCCAAAAATCGCCTGTCCGGGCTCGCCGAGCTGGACGAGTCCAACATCAAGCCCGCGCTGAACGAAGTGCGGCTCTCGCTGCTCGAAGCCGACGTCGAGATCGGTGTCGTGAAGCGGTTCTTGGCGCGTGTCGAGCAGAAGGCCGTCGGGCAGACGGTCCAGACTCGCGTCAAACACGGCGGCGAGACCCACCGGGTCAGCGCGGAAGATCAGTTCGTCAAGATCTGCAACGACGAGCTGATCGAGATGATGAAGAGCGACGCCGAGCCCACGGTGTTCGCCGACAAGGGCAAGCGCACCGGCGTCATGATGGTGGGCCTCCAGGGGTCGGGCAAGACCACCACCGCCGCCAAGCTCGCACGCTGGTTCGAGAAGCAAGACAAGAAGCCCATGCTCGTCGCCGCGGACATGCAGCGTCCAGCCGCCGTCGAACAGCTCAAGGTGCTCGGCGAGCAGATCGGCATCCCGGTCTTCAACGTCGCCGGCGCTGCTCCCCTCGACATCTGCAAGCAGGCCGACGAAGAAGCCAAGAAGCTCGGCCGCGACGTCATCATCTACGACACGGCAGGCCGCCTCGCCATCGACGAACCGCTGATGCAGGAGCTCGCGGCGATCAAGGGCGCGATCCAGCCCGCCAACATCTACCTGGTGATCGACTCGATGATCGGCCAAGACGCGGTGCAGACCGCCAAGGCCTTCAACGAGCGACTCGGCATCACCGGCGTCGTACTGACCAAGCTCGATGGCGACGCCCGCGGCGGCGCCGCGCTCAGCGTGCGCGAAGTGACGGGCGCCCCCATCGTGTTTTCGGGCGTGGGCGAGACGCTGGACAAGCTCGAGCCCTTCCGGCCCGAAGGCATGGCGAGCCGCGTGCTCGGCATGGGCGACGTAGTCGGTCTGATCCAGGACTTCGAGCAGGTCGTCGACCAGAAAAAGGCCGAAGAAGACGCCCTGCGCATGATGTCGGGGGAGTTCACGCTGGAGGACTTCCTGAACCAGGTTCGGATGATCCAGCAGATGGGCTCGCTCAAGGATCTGGTGGAGAAGATCCCCGGCATGGGCGGCATGATCCCGCCCGGCGTCAACCTCGACGACAAAGAGCTGGTGCGCATCCAGGCGATGATCCAGTCGATGACCGTCTCCGAGCGCAAAGACCCGCACTCGCTCATCCGCGAGCCGGGGCGCGTGAAGCGCATCGCCAAGGGCTCCGCTCAGCCGGAGCAAGGCGTGGTCGAGCTGATCCAGAAGTTTCTCTTCATGAAACAGATGATGGGGAGCATGGGCGGCATGGGCGACCTCGGTCTGCTCGGCAAGATCCCCGGCATGAAGAACATCGCCGCGGCACGGCAAGTGCGAAAGGCGATGAAGGGCGGAGGCATGCCCGGCATGGGGATGCCCGGCATGGGGATGCCCGGCATGGGCATGCCCGGGATGCCCGGCATGGGCATGCCAGGCATGGGCTTCCCCGGGATGGGAATGCCCGGCATGGGGATGCCAGGCGCTGCCGAGCCTCCCAAGATGCGCCAGCTCAGCAAAGCCGAGAAGAACGCCAAGAAAGCCGACCGCAAGCGCGAGCGCGCAGCTCGCAAGAAGCAAAAAGGGAAGAAGTGATGCGTTTGCAGCGAACCGCTCTCGCCGTGAGCCTTCTGCTCGGCCTCGCGGGCTGTGCCGCCGAAGGTCCGAAAAAAGAGGAGCCGGTGGTCGACCTGGCGCTTGCCCAATACGTGCTCGACGAAGTGCCGAGCGACGTGAAGAACCCGACGTTCATCGACTTCGAAGGCAAGGTGGCGCTGGTCGGCTGGGACTTCGAGCCAGAAGCCGGCGCTGGGCCCGGGCAAGCCATGAAGCTCAAGCTCTACTGGAAGTGCAACCAGAAGCTCGGCCCGGGCTGGAGCTTGTTCACGCACTTGGTCGCCCCGAGCGGCACGCGGCTCGATGGAGCGAAGAACGGCGTGCCGTTCGACGACATCGGCCCTCTGCGTGCGAGGTCCGGTCCGAACTCGCCGCAGGCGCTCCCGCCGAGCGCGTGGGTCCCCGGCAAGGTGTACGTCGACGTGCAGGAGCTCGAGATGCCGATGAACGTCAACACGCCGGAAGTCAGCATCCTGGTGGGCGTTTGGAAAGCCCAGAACCGCCTGGATGTGATCAGCGGTCCATCGGACCGCGAGCGTCGCGGCATCGTCACTCACGTGCGCACGGGAGTCACGCCGGCTACCGCCGCGCAGCGCCCACCGGAGCCGACTCGCCAGCCAGTCATTGCGCCCGAGCCCGAACATTGAGAGCCAACCCGAACGGAACCGTCATGCGCCGTCCTTCTCGTCTTCGCGCCATCGCCTTCGCGGCCTCGAGCGCGCTTCTCCTCGCCTCCTGCGTCGGCGGATCGAGTGAAACCAGCGCCGAGGACAAAGAGCGCCTCAAGGCGTTCATCCTCGACAAGGCACCCGACGACCTGCCGATGAAGCTCAACATCAGCTACGACGGCAAGGTCACGCTGATCGGAGCCAAGATCGAGCCCGCGGGCACGGTCAAGCCGGGCACGCAGGTCAAGCTCACCATGTACTGGCGAGCCGACAAGAAGCTCGAGGCGGGCTGGAACCTGTTCACCCACGTGCTCGACGGGTCGGGCGAACGCGTCCTCAACATCGACAACGTCGGTCCCATCCGCGAGTGGAAAGGGGACAAGCAAGCGCTCTCACCCAGCCAGTGGGAGCAGGGCAAGGTCTACGCCGACGAGCAGGAGTTCACCGTTCCGAACAACCTGAAAAGCGACAAGCTCCAGGTGACGGTGGGCGTGTGGCGCGAGAACGACCGGCTGAAGATCGTCGCAGGCCCGGCCGACCGCGAAAACCGCGGCATCGTGGCCAATTTGAACACGGGCGCGCCCGCGCAACCCGCGCCCGCCGCCGAGGTCGTGAACCCCCGCGTGCCCACCCTGCGCGTCGACAAGCTCGAAAAGGGCGTGAAGCTCGTGATGGACGGGAAGCTCGACGAGCCCGCTTGGGCCACGGCGCCGAGCACCGGGCCCTTCGTCGACGTCCGCACGGGGCGCCCGAGCGCCGGCTTCCCCGTGAGCGGAACCGTCAAGCTCCTGTGGGACGAGGCGAACCTCTATCTCGCCTTCGACGTCAGAGATCCCGACATCGTCAGCGGCTTCGACAAGAAGGCGAAAGACCCGCACCTCTGGACCAAAGACACGGTCGAGATCATGGTCGACCCCGACGGGGACGGGGACAACAAGGACTACTACGAGATCCAGGTGAACCCCGAAGGCCTGGTCTTCGACTCGCAGTTCGACGAGTACAACTCGCCCAAGAAGGATCCGGACGGGCCTTTCGGCCACCAAGAGTGGGAGGCCAAGCTGAAGAGCGGCATCGTCGTGAACGGCACGCTCGACAAGCCAGGCGACAAAGACGAAGGCTACGTCGTCGAGCTCTCGATTCCGTGGAAGAGCTTCGGCAAGGCCAAGGCGGCGCCGCCCAAGGTCGGCGACATCTGGCGCATGAACTTCTACGCGATGCAGGAGAACAACGGCGTGGCGTGGAGCGCCATCCTCGGACAGGGGAACTTCCACAAAGCAACGCGGTTCGGTCGAGTGATGTTCGCCGAGAAGGGCTACACGCCGCCGGTTCCGTTCGGTCGCCCTCCGCCGCAGTATGCCGCTCCTCCCGAGCCTCCACCGAGTGGCTCTGCAGGCTCTCCGCTGCCGCTGAATGCGGTTCCGCGCTTGCGCATGGTGCCCGGTATGCCCGGCATGGTGAAGCCGCCGACTCAACCCGCACAGCCGACACCGCCCACGCCGCCGGCGCAGCCGACGCCGCCCTGACCTCTGCAGAGGCCTGCTTCCGCGAAACAGCCTCCTAGTCGAGGTAGCGCCCTTGGTCATCGCGAGCGCCCCCGGAGCGCTCGGGCTCGCGTGCGCCGTTGATGGGCTTGTCGTGCCAGAACTCCCAGACGTTCGCCGAATAGTGCCACGACGCCACGGTGAAGCGGGTGTCGGTGACGTGCACCACGGCGTAGCTGTGGCGGTCGTGTTTGGTCGAGCCCACGTTGTAGACGTCGATGCCCTCCCACTGGTAGCGCCCCGACGCGTGGTAGTGCCCGTGGAACAAGCCGACCACGTTGTATCCGAAGAGAGCGCGCGCGAGCCGTGCCTTGTAGTCGCCGTCGGCAAACCAATTGCCGGTCGAGAACGGACCGCGAAGCGCGAAGTGGAGATAGAGCACGATGGGTCGGTCCACGCCCACCGCTCGTAGCTCGCGCTCGAGGAACGCGAGGCCGTCGTCGTCGGGCGCCTCTCCCAGACTGATCACCCTGAGGTCGTCCCAATCGAAGGCGTAGCGATTGGCCCCATGTCGCTCGCGGATGCGATCGAGCACGAACCAGCTGTGGTGCTTGTCGTGGTTGCCGTGGATCTCGAACACCGGATAGTCGAGCGCACCGTCGCCCCCGCGGAGCCCGTAGAGCGCGACGAAGTCCTCCCACTGCCAGGGCTTGCCGTCTTCCGTCAGATCGCCCGCGACGAGCACACCTCGCGGGCGCGCGACGCTGCCCGTGAGCGGCGACGGGTAGGTCTTCTCGACCACTCGATTCATGCTGCGAACTTGTTCGAGGTTCACTCGATCACTCGCGCTCGGCTCACGCAGCGGGTCGCGCGGCCCTCCCCCCGCTCCCTTCTCTTCGGACGCGAACCCCACGTGGGTGTCCGCCGCCACCAAGAAGGTGACGTCAGTGCCGCCACGGCGCTCGCGTCGAACCTCGGGCGCCGCGGAGGCGGACGGCATCGGCGGCTCGGTGCTGCGCTCGGGCAGGTGGCGGCGGCAGCCACGTGCAGCGAACCCCACGAGCCCGACCCCGACCAGGATCGGGATGGCCAGAAGCCAGCGCGCGCGGGTCACGATCCCGACTTTTGTGCGGGCAGCGCTTCGCCGCCAGTCGACTCAGTCCAATTTGTAGCGAAGCCGGACTTTCGCCTCGCTTTCGGCGCAACGGCCGGCCTTCTCTTTGCCGCTCGCGACGTCGCGTTCGGCCGTCTCGAGCAATCGCGCCGCCGAGAGCGCGTCGCTCGCGCCAGCGTCGGAGGCCAGGGACTTCTTCACGGCTCGCACCGCATCGAGCCCTTTCACGTAGAGGTCGTAGGCCGCACCGCACTCCTCCTTCAGCGCGCACACGTCGGGCAATGTGCACTCGGTCGCGCGGAGAGCGGTCAGCCGCGGCCCTTTCTGCTCATTTTCGGCGTCTCGCAGCGCCTTCACGGCCAAGACGACGCGCTCGGCCTCGCTGCGACTCTTGGCGTCGACCTCGTCACAGCCGAACGCGGCGCCCACGAGCGCGAGCCGCGCGACGGGCCGGGCAAAGCATCGAAGCAATGGCCGATCAGTCTGCGGCTCGGGGGGCAGGACCCATCTGTACGCGCTCGCCGACGTACGATCCGATCAGCGTGAAGAACACGCCGAGCGCGCTCATGAGCACGTACATCCAATACGGCATGGTCTTCACGGTCTGACCCCGGAAGAGCAGGAACGCGGTGGGGATGGCCACCAAGAACGCAGCCACCACCGGTTCGATGAAGGTGCGTCCGGGTGAGATCAGGCCGATCAGAAGGCCACCGACGAACCAGACCGGGATCGCGATCAACATGCCGGCAGAGCCTTCGAAGTCGAAGGCCGGTACCACCATCGGCAGGCCCATCACGATGGCGGCGGTGAGCACGCCCTGGATCACCAAGGCGATGCCGAACCACACCAAGCTGAAACCTTCTTGCTGGTAGCGGCGCTCGAGCTCCTCCTGACGCGACATCACGCGCTTCAGGTCCTCGATCTTCGCGCCGCACGACACACAGCGGTTGTTGGGCAGCGGCGAGTTGTTCTTGAACCCGCAGGACGGGCAGATGATCTTCTTGCTGGCGACCATGGCGACGACGCCGGCCCGCTTCGGGGGCCGGGGGAACCAGCCTAGCCGCATTTTTCGGAGGCGGAAAACTCGGGGTCTCGCCGAGCGAGCGGCCCGGCCAAATCCGCGGTATATCGAAGGAGTCGAGCTCGGGAACACTCCGTCAGGAACCCGAGCCCCCCTCCTCTTGTCCTACCCCCGATGACCCGTCGCCCCGCCGCCGAGCTCTCCGAGCTCACGCTGCCCGCCGAGCCCGACCCCGAGCTCGAGGCGCTGCCCGCGCCACGCCGGCCGGGGCGCACGCTCACCCTGGTGACCATGGCGGTGACCGCGCTCTTCGCCGTGGCCATGGCGGTCGCACTGCGAGGAGAGGCGAGCTACGCGCTCACCCGAGGCGCTCCGACCTCCCTCGGCAACTTGACCGAGCTCGAACCCAAGCACGAGCTCGCCAACACGTGGGTGCAGGGCGAAGCGCTGCTCTCGTCCACACGCGCGGTCCGCTACGGTCGGCCGCTCGAAGGGGATACCTATCGGCTCGCGCCCATCGCCGGCAACGACAAGATCTGGGTCCAGGTTCGCGTGCCCGAAGGCATGGAAGGTCCCCGCTTCGTACCGCCGACTTCCTTCGTCGGCAGGCTGATTCCGTTCTCCACGGCCGGACTCCGACACTCGGGCGTCGCCAGCGCTGCGGCTTTGGCCGGCGGTGGCAAGAACCCGGAGGTTGGCTGGCTCCTGATCGACGGCGAGGCACCCCAGACCACGCGCTGGGCGCTCGGCCTCGTGCTCTTGTTCGCGGCCTTCGCGATCTTCAACGTGTGGGGCCTCGTCCGCCTGCTGCGCCCGGTCGAAGACGGCTGACGCTGCCGCCCGCTGCGTGTATGAGCCGGGCATGGCCGTCACCTACCGCGACGCCGGGGTCGACATCGATGCGGGCGACGAGCTCGTCGAGCGCATCAAGCCCCTCGCCAAGAGCACGCGCATCCCCGAGGTGGTCGACGGAGTCGGTGGGTTCGCCGGCCTCTGCGCCTTGCCGAGCGACATCGCCGACCCGCTGCTCGTGAGCGGAACCGATGGCGTCGGCACCAAGCTGAAGGTGGCGTTTGCCACGGGAAAACACCACACCATCGGCATCGATCTCGTGGCCATGTGCGTGAACGACGTGATCACGACCGGGGCACGCCCGCTGTTTTTTCTCGACTACTTCGCGTGCGGCAAGCTCGACGTGGGGGTCGCCGAGCGCGTCATCGCCGGCATCGCAGAGGGCTGCCGGCAGGCCGGCTGCGCGCTCATCGGCGGCGAGACGGCCGAGCTGCCCGGCATGTACGCCGAAGGCGAATACGACCTCGCGGGGTTCTCCGTGGGCGTCGTCTCGAAGCCGGCCGTGCTCGGTCCGGCGCGGGTCTCGGTGGGCGACTCGCTGATCGGAGTGGCCTCGAGCGGACTCCACTCGAATGGTTACTCCCTCGCGCGCCGCGTGCTCGAGCGCGAGATGGGGCTCCGCCTCGATGCGCGAGTCGCCGAGCTCGACGGCGTGCTCGGCGAAGTCTTGCTCACGCCAACCAAGATCTACGCGAGAGCCTGCGCCGGCTTGGGCGCTGCGCTCGGCAGCGACCTGCACGCGCTCTGTCACGTCACGGGGGGCGGCATCGAGGGCAACTTGCCGCGGGTCTTGCCCGAGGGCACGCGCGCCGAGGTCGCGCTCGATCACGAGCGACCCAAGATCTTCGACGTCATCGCGCGGGGGGGGCCCGTGGCCGAAGCCGAGATGCGCCGCACGTTCAACCTGGGCGTGGGGCTCGTGGCGGTGGTGGCGAAGGGCCGAGCCGAGTCGGCGCTCGAAGCCCTGCGCGTTGCCGGGGAAAAGGCCTGGATCATGGGAGAGGTCACCGCAGGCGAGGCAGGCGCCGAAGCGTCGGTGGTCATCTCGGGGAGCTGAGCCCGTGCTCGCGCTCGGCGTACTCGTCTCGGGCAACGGCACGAACCTGCAAGCCGTGCTCGACGCCATCCAGCGCCGCGAGCTCGACGCCGAAGTGCGCATGGTGATCTCCAACCAACCCGACGCCAAAGCTCTGGCCCGCGCCGAGAGCGCGGGGGTCCCGACGTGTTCGGTGCGCCACGGCGAGTTCGCGTCTCGCGAGGAGTTCGACCACGAGCTCGTGCGCCGCTTGCAGGCGGCGGGCGCGGAGTGGGTGCTCCTGGCGGGTTTCATGCGCGTGCTCACGCCGGTCTTCCTCGGCGCGTTCCGCGATCGAATCGTGAACATCCATCCGGCTCTGCTCCCGGCGTTTCCAGGAGTACGAGCGCAAGCTCAAGCGCTGGCCTACGGCGTCAAGGTGGCGGGGTGCACCGTACATTTCGTCGACGAGGGCGTCGACGCAGGTCCCGTCATCGCGCAGCGCGCGGTGGACGTCCTCGCCGACGACGGAGTCGAGAGCTTGAGCGCCCGCATCCTCGAGGCCGAACACCAGCTCGTCGTGGAAGCGCTCTCGTGGATCGCCCAAGGCCGCGTCGAGCTCGTCCAGGGCTCCGACGGCTCTCGTCGCGTGGCACGCGTGAGGGCTTCGTGACGGCGCGACACTTCGACGTCGTCGTGCTCGGACGCTCTCTCGGTGCGCTCACCGCGGCTGCCCTGCTCGCGCGCCGAGATTTCCGGGTGCTCCTCTTGGGTCAAGGCGAGCGGCCACCCAGCTACGAGTACGAGGGTTTTCGCTTGAAGCGACGGGCCTTCGCTCTGCTCTTCGGCGCCTCCCCCGTCTGGTCGCGCATCTTGCACGAGCTGGCACAGAGCCCGCGCTTTCGCCGCATGGTGAGGCCGCTCGATCCCATGTTCGTCGTCTCGAGCGAGGGGAGGCACATCGAAGTTCCGCCGGACATGGAGCTCTACGCTCGGGAAATCGATCGGGAGTTCCCCGAGGTGCGGCAGCTCGTGGACGAGCTCTACGCCACCATCGCCCAAGTCAACGCGGCAGTGGACACGGTGTTCGAGAAGGACGCCATCTGGCCTCCCGGAACGTTGTGGGAGCGCATCGAGACGCGGCGCGCGGCTGCCGGAATGCCCCTGGTGCGTGGCGGGGAGACCGATCTCTTGGGGAAGTTCCCCGTCGGGCACCCGTACCGTGAGATCGTCACCTTGCCTTCGCTCTTCGCGCAGAGCTCGTTTTCGGCGGGCGACTACTTGCCGCCGCTGGCGCTCGCGCGCTTGCACGGCTCGTGGACTCGCGGAATCCAGAGCCTCGAACGCGGCGAAGACGAGCTGGAAGAGTTCCTGCTCGAGCGCATCGAGGCCCACGGCGGCGAGTGCCGGTTGGCCCAGCGTGCCACGTCGGTCGTGGTGCGCATGGGACGCATCGTGGGTGTGCTCGAAGATGGCGAAGAAGAAATGACCGGCGCCGACGCGCTGGTGACCGATCTCTCCGGCGAAGCGGTGGCGGACCTGAGCCGGGGCGACGGCATCACGCCGGCCGCGCGCCGCGACTGGCCGCGGCTGACCGCAGCCGCAGGCCGCTTCGTCGTGAGCCTGGTGGTGCGCCGCACGGCTTTGCCCGACCCACTGGGCGAAGAGGCGTTCCTCGTGCCACGCATGGGGGCGCGCCCGGACCCGCGCCGGCCTCCAGTCCACCTGCAACGGCTCGACGGTCCGCCAGGGCTCACGACTCTGGTGGCGGAGATCGTCCTGCCGCTGCGTGGGCCGCTCACGTTGCTGGAAGCGCGCGAAGCCGTCATCGCCACGCTGCGCGAGCACCTGCCATTCTTGGACGAACACATCCAGGTCATCGACTCGCCCCACGACGGGTTGCCGCTGCTCGACGCGACTCGAGGGGCGCCACGCGAGATGGACCGCATCCACCTGACCAGCGGCACCGCGGGCGCCGAGCCGATGCAATGGCTCTGGAACGTCGAACCGCCGGGCTACCTGGAGCTCGGCGGCGAGCCGATTCGGGGTCCGATCCCGGGAAGCTACCTCGTCGGGACCACGGTGCTGCCCGCGCTCGGTCAAGAGGGCCAATTGCTCGCGGCTTGGGGGGCGGCGCGGCTCATCACCCGCAAAGACCGGGGGCGCCAGAGAATGCGCCGGCAGATGTGGTCGAAGATAGAAACGTAGTATCTTAGCCCCGATGCGACGCACGCTCCTTGCAGTGCTCCTGGCCCTCGGGCTCTGCCTCCTTTCGCTGCCTGCCGGCGCGCAGGGCAAGTCCAACGTCCAAGTCCTCGCCATCGGCAGTGAAGACGCCTTCGAGCAGGCTCAGGCTCTGACCATCGCGCTGAAGCGCGCCATCACCCGCACCGAGGGCTGGTCGCTGAGCAAGGGCGACTACTCCCTCGAGGTGATGACGGCTGCCTTGGGCTGCACGATTCCGCCCGATGCCGGCTGCCAGAAGAAGATCTCCGACAAGGTGAACGCCAGTCGATACATCTGGGGCACGCTCGCGAAGAACGGCAAGCGAGAGGTGATCGCAGTGCTCCGGCTCTGGGAGAACGGCGAGCAGAAGAAGGACACCCAGATCAAGTACGCGTCGAACCTCACCGATCCGAGCGACGACAGCTTGATGAGCATCGCGGCGGACGCGTTCGCCAAGCTCACCGGCGAGGCGACGGGCATCGTGGTCGTGAGCGCTGGCAACGTGAACGGCAAAGTGTTCGTCGACGGCAAAGAGGCGGGGACCGTGACCGACGGCCGCACCGAGCTCACGCTGCCGAGCGGCGAGCACAAGATCATGGTCCGCGCCGACGGGTTCAACGACGCGGTGGGCAACGTCACGGTGCGCGCGGGCTCGAGCGCCGAGGTCACTCTGAACCCGACGACCGCCGTCAGTGGAAAGCCCGGGAACGACAACGGCGACGCCACCGCGGACAAGGGTGGCGGCAGCAAGAAGCTCATCGGCTACGTCGGCATCGGGCTCGGTGGTGCCTTGATCTTGACGGGTTCGTACTTCGGCATCCGCACGCTGGGGCAGATCAGCGACAGCAAGTACGAGGACTACCGAAACAAGGAGGTCCCTTCGGGCCAGGACGCCTGCAAGTACGCCGAGTCCCAAGGTCGCGAGGACATCGTGGACTTCTGCGACAAGAACGGGCGAGAGCAGCTTTTGTTCTGGATCCTCACACCGGTCGGCGCCGTGCTCGCCGGGGTCGGCGGGTACCTCGTGGCGACGAGCAACGAGAAGCCCACTTCGTCCAAAGTTCGGCGTGCGCCGCGCGTCCAGCCCTTGGTCGGCCTCGGCCCCCGCGGCGGCGAGCTCAGGGTCAACGTCGCGTTCTGATGCGCGTTACCGGCGGGCGTCTCGGCGGTCGCACGCTGCGTGCACCGCGAGGTGACCGAACGCGACCCACCACCGATCGGGTACGAGAGAGTCTGTTCCAGATCCTGGGCGACCTCGACGGCCGCGTGGTCCTCGACCTCTTCGCCGGCACAGGTGCGCTCGGCATCGAAGCTCTATCGCGAGGCGCGGCGCGCGCGACCCTCGTGGAGCAGGACCGCTCGGCGCTGGCCGCGCTCCGCGAGAACCTCGAGGCCTTGGACCTCGGTGCCCGAGCCCGCGTCCTCGCCCTTCCGGTGGAGCGGGCCTTGGCCCGGGTCGCGGCTCTCGGACCCTACGACCTCGTGTTGCTCGACCCACCCTGGGTCGAGGCGCAACGGGTGCTCGAGTGGTTCTCGGCCAAGCTGTCCGCTCTCGCGGTGGCCCCAACTGCCCAGGTCGTGCTCGAGCATCGGGCGCGCGCCGAGCTGCGCGTGCCGGCCGGATCCGGGCTCGAGCTTTTCGACGAGCGGGTGTGGGGCGACACGGCGGTTTCCATGTTCAGCGTCTCAACGCCGGGAAAAGGCTGAGGATTTTTTTCGCCTAGGGCGCGACGGCTGGTCTATAGTCGGGGGCCTCAGGAGCGTTGGATGGCCCAATCGGTGGCACCCCCGCCCAAAGGGGGAAGTGGCGGTTTCATCGCCGCAGCGGTGGTGATGCTGTTGCTGATGGGCGGGCTGATCTTCTGGAAGCTGCGTGGGGACGGCGAAAAACAGGTGCCTTCCGCCGCTCCTCCCCCACCCGCGACCACGCCCGCTCAAATCTTCGAGGAGCCTCCGCCTCCCCCGCCCCCGCCGCCGCCCCCCGAAGAAGATGCGGGGAAGGAGCCGGTCGGCAAGATCGTCGGCACGGGTGGCGGAGCCTGCACCGGCGAGTGCAAGGGCACCGCAACGGCTGCGCTTCAGTCCGCGCTCGCCGCAAAAGCGGGTGCCGCGCGCGGCTGCTACGAGCGCGGGCTGCGCCAAAACGCGACGCTCCAGGGCAGACTGGTCATCAGCGTGCGGGTCGGCCCCGGTGGTCAGGTTTGCAGCGCAGGGGTTGCGAGCAACGGCCTGGGTGATCCGGGCGTGGCCTCCTGCGTGGTAGGCCTATTCCGGTCCGCGAGCTTCCCGAGTCCCGAGGGGGGTTGCGTCGACACCCAAGTTCCGATGAACTTCGTGCCGAAGGGCGGAGGCAAATGACGCGCGCTCATCAGTTTCAAGGACCTCTCACGCTGGCGGCGAGCCTCTTGCTCGGTCTCGGCGTGGCTTGGGGCTGCGGGGACGACGAAAGCAAGACGCCGAAGTGCCCCGACCTCCCGCTCTACGACGTGCACGACGCTTCGCCCGACGACATCGCAGCACGCGAGGCCGCCGCAGCAGCGGGTTGTGTCACCAAGCCCGGGACGGCGACGACAGCCGCCGCCGGAGCAGGTGGCGGCGGCACTGGTGGCAGCAGCGGTTCGGGCGGCAGCGGCGGTTCGGGCGGCAGCAGCGGTTCGGGCGGCACGGGCGGCGCGTCCGACTCGGGCACGGACTGATTCGCGCACGCTGCGCGCGATGAACTCGCGCTCTGCAGCTTCGAACCGCGCGACACGCCTCACTTCGTTGGAGGACTACTCGGGTGGTGACGTCGCGCGAGCCAGCGTTCGGAGTGCTGCTCACCGTCGCGTACGACGGCACACCGTTCTCTGGCTTCGCGCGCCAGCGTGAGGCGCGCACCATCGCGGGTGAGCTCGACGGCGCGGTTCGCGCCATCGACGAGCACGCATCGCTCGTGCGTGGCGTGAGCCGCACGGACGCCGGTGTTCACTCGCTGGGACAACGCGTGTCGTTCGACACGACCCGTGACATCGTGGGGCGCGGTTGGGCGCTCGCGCTCGCGCGTCACCTGCCCGAAGAGATCAGCATCACGCGCGCGGCTCGCGTCGCGGTGGGGTTCGACCCGCGCTCGGTCGCGCTTCGGAAGACGTACCGCTACGCGATCCTCGAGAGCCAGGTCCGCGATCCTTTCCTCGGGCGGACGAGCTGGCGCGTGAGCGAGAGGTTGAACCAGCCGCTCATGGCGGCGGAGGCGCAGGCGCTCGTCGGGGTCCACGACTTTCGGGCTTTCCGCGCCGCCGCCGACCCGCGGGAAAACACCGAGCGGCACATTCTGCGCGTCGAGCTCTGCCGCGCCCCTGACGACCCCCGGCTGCTTTGGCTCGAAGTCACCGGCAATCGCTTCCTCTACCGAATGATGCGGATCATCGCCGGGGCGCTGGTGGACGTCGGTCGGGGGCGGCTCGAGCCCGGCGCGGTCGGCCGCGCGCTCGGCAGCGGCTCCCGCGAGGATCTCGGCGTGACCGCCCCTCCCGAGGGGCTTTGCCTCATGGAAGTGGTGCTGAGCGAAGAGGGCGCGGACGCCTGGCCTGACCAGTTCTCGCGCGCAATTGACGAATCGAGGGTCGTAACGTAGTCACTGGCCGCCCCAGCGGCCTCGAGGGCGGGCCGATCGGGTGAGGAGCATCCCCCAATGGGACTGAAAGAAAAGATCTCGGAACGCGGCAAGAAGATCCTGCTCAGCCCCGGCGTGATGCGTTGGGTCTCCGACGATCGCGTGATGAAGGCCGCGGAAGGACTGATGGACGCGCCTTCGCGCATGAAGGCGGCGTGGCAGGTCCTCACCAACGGACACGATCTGCCTGCCATCGATCCCGCCATCGACGAGTCCATGGGGGAAGTGGGCGCGAGCGACGCGGCGCCGGCGCCCAAGCCGAGGACCAACGGCGCTTCCCACTCCGAGCCCCCGATCACCCGTCGCGGCTCCGGAGACATGAAGGAGTCGCTGAAGGAGCGCTCCACGCTCTCCGGCATCGGCGGACGGGACGTGTTCGAGAAGTGCAACCAGTTCAGCGCCGCCGACAACGCGCGCAAGATGGGCATCTACCCGTTCTTCCGCCCGCTCGATCTCAACGACGGTCCCGAAGCCGTCATCGACGGCAAGCGCGTGGTGATGTTCGGCTCGAACAACTACCTCGGACTCACCACCCACCCCAAGGTGCGTGAGGCCGCCAAGGCCGCCATCGATCGCTTCGGCACCAGCATGACCGGCTCGCGTCTGGTCAACGGGTCCATGAAGCTGCACGAAGAATTCGAAGCGAAGCTGGCAGCCTGGTTCGGCAAGGAGAGCGCGCTCGTCTTCACCACGGGCTACCAGGTGAACATCGCCACCTGCTCGGCCCTGCTCAGCAACAAGAAGAGCGTGGCGGTCATCGATCGCAACGTCCACGCTTCGCTCTACGACGGCGTGCGGCTGGGCCAGTCCGCGGGCGCGCGCCTCGTGCGCTATCGCCACAACGACGCCGAGAGCCTGGACAAGGCCTTGGAGAAGATCGAAGCGGGCGAAGGCGCATTGGTGGTCACCGACGGTGTGTTCAGCGCCGAAGGTGAGGTGGCGAAGCTCGATCAGCTCATCCCCGTCGTGAAGAAGCACGGCGCGCGCGTGTTCGTGGATGACGCCCACGCGCTCGGCGTGATTGGCCCCGGCGGGCGCGGCACGGCCCACCAGTTCGGGCTCGAAGGCGATGTCGACCTGATCGGCGGCACCTTCAGCAAGTCGCTGGCCAGCATCGGAGGTTGGCTCGTGGGAGAGCGCAAGGTGCTCGACTACATCCGGCACTTCGCCCCGAGCTTCCTGTTCGCCGCCGCCGCCGCGCCGCCCAACGTGGCCGCAGCCATGGCCGCCTTCGAACTGATGCAGGAAGAGAGCTGGCGCATCGACAAGTTGCGCGAGAACTTCACCTACATGCGCGATGGTCTGCGCAAGCTCGGCTTCGACCTCGGCCACACCGAGACGTCGGTCATCCCCATCTACATCCGGGAAGACTTGCGCACGATCATGATGTGGCGCGACCTGCTCGAAGAGTACGGCATCTACACGAACCCCTTCATCTCGCCCGGCGTGCCCCCGAAGCACGCAATGCTCCGCACGAGCTACATGGCGACGCACGAAAAGAGCCACCTCGATCGCGGTCTCGAGGCGTTCGAGAAGGTGGGCAAGAAGTACGGCGTGATCTGACGTCGCCGCCGGGGCCTACCATCATGTCGATGCCGAGGACCCTCATCGTACGCTCGGCCGGGGCCCTGATTTTCTGCACGGCTTCCGGCGCTCGAGCGGCCTGCCCCGTGGGGCTGACTCTGAGCGTCGACAACGACGCGCCCGCGAGCGGCTACTCGGAGGTGAAGCCCGAGAACTGGGTCAGCCACAACGTGGAAGCCTGCAAGGGCAACTACCGCTACCTGAGCGCCTACGTCGGCGACGGCACGCGGAAGGGTAAAGCGCTCTGGCAGCCGAAGATCACCGTGGCGGGCACGTATGCCGTGACCACCAGCTACCGCGCATCGACGAATCGCACGAACGATGCCGACTACACCCTGTTCGACGATCAAGGTGGCACGCAGAAGAAGAGCATCGACCAGACCAAGGGCAGCGGCTGCACCAAGGCCCTGATCGGGAAGGCATATTGCGCGGTCGGCGGGAGCTGCCGGCTGGTCCTCGACGGCGACGACGGGAAGAGCGACGCAGCCGACGTCACCACCTTCGTGCTCGAGAGCTGTGACGCGACGAGCGACGCCGGCGCTCCCGGTGCGTGCGACGGCATCAAGGCGGTCAGCGGCTACGAGGTCTGCGAAGAAACAGCGACGACGTGCGCAGGCTTGTACAGCAACAGCGCGGGCTGCACGGCGTACTGCGCGGCTGCAGGCATGGTGTGCACGGCGCGTTTCGGCGCAGGCACGGGTTGCTCCAGCAAAGAAGCTCAGAACCCCATCGCGTGCGGGGCCAACAACGGCCACGTCTCGAACTGGTGCGAGTGCGCCTATCCGCCAGGGTCGGGCGGCGCCGGCGGCGGTGGCGGGAGCGGGAGCGGTGGAGCGAGCAGCGGCGGCGGCGCGGGAACCGGCGGAGCTGCGGGCGCTCCAGACGCGGCCCAAGGTGGCGGAGCGGGCACGAGCGCGGGCGGAACTGCGGGCGGCTGGTCGGGCACGGGGGCGAGCATCGCGAAGACCGATGGCGGGCCGGGCAACGACGGGGGCACCGTCGCGAACGACGAGAGCGGCTGCGGCTGCCGAACCGCGGGCAGCGGGCGCTCGCTCGGCGCGCTCGGGCTCCTGCTTCTGGCGGCGATCCCGGCCGCACTCGGTCGCGCGCGGCGTCGGCGTTGACAGGAGCCAACGCAGCGCATTAGCTCCGACGCGCCATGTCGGTGGAAGTTCGCGAAACCCCCATCGGGGGCGACCTCAGGGATTTCTTGGATGTCGTCGATTACGTCTATCGCGACGACCCGAACTTCGTGCGTCCCCTCGACTTCGATCTGAAGCAGCGGCTGAACAAGAAGAACCCGTTCTTCGATCACGCCGAAGCCACGACCTTCACCGCCTACAAGAACGGATGGTGCGTGGGTCGCGCCACGGCGCAGATCGATCGTGGGCACCTCGAACGGTACAAGGACGACGTGGGGTTCTTCGGGTTCCTCGACACGGTGGACGACCCCGAGGTCGCCAAAGCCCTGCTCGATGCGGCAGCCAAGTGGCTGTCCCGACGCGGGATGAAGAAGATGCGCGGCCCGCTGTCGCTCAACATCAACGAAGAGATGGGCTGCTTGGTCGAGGGCTTCGACACACCGCCCATGATTCTCATGCCCCACCATCGGGACTACCAAGGTGGGCTCATCGAGAAAGCGGGGCTCGCCAAGATCAAGGACGTGTACGCCTGGCGCTACAGCATCGGTGACGTGCCGAAGCGGGCCGAGAAGGCCATGGCGGACGTCGAAGCGATGAGCGAGGTCAAGCTGCGCCACGTGGACAAGGCCCACGTGGAGCGCGACGTGCGCATCATCATGGATGTCTTCAACGACGCCTGGAGCGACAACTGGGGCTTCGTGGCGCTCACCGAGGCCGAGCTCGCGAAGATGGCGAGCGAGCTCAAGCCGATCCTGATGCCCGAGCTGACCTACATCGCCGAGATCGACGGCGAGCCGGCAGCGGTTTCCTTGGCCCTGCCCAACATCAACGAGCTCATTCCAGACTTGAACGGCAAGCTCTTCCCCCTGGGGCTGCCCAAGCTGCTCTATCGCTTGAAGGTGAAGGGCCCGACCTCGGCTCGACTCATCATCCTCGGGATTCGCAGGAAGTACCGCGGCGTGAAGAAGTACGGCGCGCTCAGCACGTGCCTCTACGCCAAAATGCACCATTCGGCCGAAAAGGTCGGCATCAAGTGGGGCGAGCTCTCCTGGACGCTCGAGGACAATGCCGCGGTCAACGTGGGCATCAAGTTCATGGGCGGAAAGATCTACAAGAAGTACCGCGTCTACGAGCGCGACCTCGACGCCTGACAGGCGCGGCAAGGGAGTCCCGGTGCCGCAGCGCTCGAGCCTTGCTATGTTCGGGGCGTTGCGCTTCGAACGCATTTTCGCTCTCGGCGGTTTGGCGCTCTTCGGGCTCGGCTGCAGTTCGAGTGAAGGTGGAGGCCCGCCTTCGAGCGGCAGCGGAGGGCACTCGGGCGCGAGCGGCTCCACGTCGTCGGGTGGCACGGCGTCCGGGGGTGCGCCGGGCAGCGGCGGCAGCGCCGGCGCAGGCGGCACCGGAGCCACCGGCGCGGGCGGGAGCGGCGGCGCGGGCGGGAGCGGCGGCGCAGGCGGGAGCGGCGGCACGGGCGGCGCGAGCGCGGACCTACCGACGCGCTACCCGGAGAGCGCCATCGTCTCTCCCATGAACGAGCACGTGGCGAAGCGTCTCCGGGCCATCGCCCAAAAGGACGCCTCGCGCAAGGCCGACGTGTTCGTGAAGGTCGGCGACTCGCACACCGTGAGCAAGAACTTGCTCTACTGTTTCGCGGGCGCCGCGCAGCCGGGCTACAAGCTCGATCTCGCTGGTCACGACGCGCTTCTGCCGAGCATCCAGTACTTCAGGAAGGGCAGCGCGGCGGGTACCACTCCCTTCGATCGCGCGTCGCTGGCCGCGGTCGTCGGCAAGACGGCGAGCTGGGCCATCACCGGCAATCCTTCTCCGCTGGACAGCGAGACGAATGCGCTCAATCCGCGCTTCGCCTTCGTGAGCTACGGCACCAACGACATGCAGATGGGAGTGACCCACGCGAGCGCGCTGTGGCCTTTCCACGAGAACCTCTCGAAGCTCCTCGATGAGCTCGAAACGGGGGGCATCGTGCCCATCGTCGCCGGTCTCTTGCCGCGCGGGGACGACGCGACCGCCGCGCTGTGGGCCCACGTGTACGACATCGTGACCCGCGGCATGGCCGAGACCCGACAGCTCCCGTACCTGAGCGTGTATCAGGCCACCAAGGACATGCCGAAGCAAGGCCTGGCGAACGACGCCACACACGGCAACGTCTACGTCTCGGGGGCGAGTCAGCCGTGCGTCTTCACGAGCGCCGCCCTCGCCTACAACTACAACGTACGAAACCTCCACAGCATGGAGCAGCTCGATGCCGTGAAGCGCATGGTCGTCGACTCCGCCGCAGCGCCCGATGCCACGGTGCCGGGGGCGAGCGGCGCGGGCACGAGCCAAGATCCCTTCCTCGTCGACGGCCTCCCGTTCACGCACGCGGCGAACACCACCCAGTCGCCGAGCTCGCTCATCGACGCCTACCCCGGCTGCAACTCGACCGCCGACGAGTCGGGGCCGGAGCTCTACTACACGCTCAGCGTGACTCAGTCGACGCCCATCCGCGCGATGCTCTTCGATCGCGATGGAGTGGACGTGGACCTACACCTCTTGTCCGGCGGCAAGACCGGCCAGAGCTGCAAGGCGCGTCACGACCGCATGATCGAACGCACGCTCGCTCCCGGTACGCACACCTTCGTGGTCGACAGCTTCGTCTCCGGGGGCAAGGCGCTGAGCGGAAGCTACATGCTCGTCATCATGCGCTGCGACGCGACCGACAGCGCATGCCAATAGCGCCGTGAAGCCCTCGCGTCTCGCGCGGTTCTGCCGTAGAGTCGCTGACATGCAGCGGCGGCTTTCCCGGCAAACGCTGGTCACGGCCCTCTTCCTCGCGGCCCTCGCCGCGTGCAGCAGCGACAAGAACAACGGCCCCCCGAGCGCGCCGTGCAACGATCAAACGAAGGGCGCAGCGCCCGTGTGCGGGAAGACCTGCGCCAACAAGTGCGGCTGCGGTACTTGCACCGACGGCGAGCAACGTTTCATCGACAGCGCGCTCTACGTCTGTGCGACGGGTTGCTTCGCCTACAAGAGTGGGGGGACGGGTGGCAGCAGCTCGGGTGGCGGAAGCGGCACGGGCGGCGCCGCGACGGGCGGTCAGAATAGCGGCGGCGCGGCCGGGCTCGACTGCAAGACCGTCGACTGCAACGCCGACCCACCGGTGTGCAACGGCTGCTCCACTTGCGCCTGCTGCACTTGCACGAACGGCGAGAGCAAAGACATCGGCGGCGTCGCTCACGTCTGCGGCAGCCTCGGCTGCTTCCAGCCGCTCAGCGGCGACGGGGGCTGAGCGACTCAGCGCGCGACTCGATAGAAGGTGGCGCCGGCGATCTCCAGCGGGGTCGGCGCGTTCTTCAAGCTGCGACCCAGGGCCTCGATGGCGTCGGTATCGACGTACAGTCCGACTCCCCAGCCCTGCGGAGCATCTGCCTCGTCGTAGTGGGCAGCGGTGTCAGCGTAGAGCGCGCGGCGCAGAGGTTCGCTCGGCGCGCGCGAAGCGGTGAGCGTGATCCCCTCGGGCAGCGGCGGCACGACGCTTTCGTCGACCCACCGACCGCCGAAGCTCACCACGCCCGCGGTTTCGAAGCCCCGCTCGAGGATGCGAGCCCGAACGAGCTTCAGCCACACGATGGGGTCTTCTTTCTGGTCGCCGTCGGCGAGCTCCAGATACACGGCGTGGCCGAGCTCGAGGAGGGTGACGCCGTCACCGAGGGCGAAGATGCCCAGGGCTTCGCGCCAGGCCGCGCGAAACTCGACGATCCGAGCCGCGAATTCGTCCGGCTCGAGCGTGTACTCCTCCTGCTCGACGTCAGCCCACGAGAGCAGCACCCCGAACGCATTTTCGTCGTTCATGATCAGCCCGGGCCGAAATTCACCCGAGGTGGTCCACGCGTCAACTCGGTTCCCGCCTCAGTCGAGCACGAGTGGCTCTCGGCCGCGGCGCCGTCGCAGCGAGTTCAGCGCGTCGAGCACGCGCGGGCGCGACACGAGCTTGCGTTCGAGCCGGCGCTTGCCCGGAAAATCGAGGAGCACCAGCGCCATCAGGATCGTGAGGATTCCCTGTCCCGGCAAGACCAGCATGGCGAGCCCCGCCAGCAGCAGGCATCCGCCGAGCACGTTCTTGCCGACGTGTGCGAGGCGCCGGAGCGACGGGTCGTGGATCACGCTCGGCGGTACGTCGGGCCGTTCTCGAAAATAGTCAGCGGGCAGGCGCGCGACGAACCAGGGCAGCGCGACGATGCTGGCGACGAACAAAACGAGCGAGAGCGCGCTCACCAGCGCCACTCCGCCGGGCGACGAGAGCCAATCGAGCGCTGGTCGTGCCCAGCTTGGAACGAGGCTCTCACGCGGCATGGGTGACCTCACTCCGAACGCGAGTCAGCGGGCCCGGCGCTCCGAACCGCGCGCGACCGCTGCCTGCTTGGCCGCGTGGATCGCAGAGAGCGCGGCCCGCGCCTTGTTGCGCGTTTCCTTGGCTTCGAGCTCGGGCACGCTGTCGGCGACCACGCCGGCGCCGGCGCTCACTTCGAAGCGCCCCTGCCGGAGCACCACGGTGCGGATGGCGATGGCGAAGTCGAGCTCGCCGCTCCGGGTCACGTAGCCGACGGCGCCGCCGTAGAGCCCCCGCGGGCGTCCTTCGAGCTCGCGGATGATCTGCATGGCGCGCACCTTCGGAGCGCCGGTGAGGGTGCCCGCCGGAAAGGTCGCTTCCAGCACCTGCGCGGGGCCCACCCCCGGGGAGAGCTCGCCCGCCACCTCGCTCACGATGTGCATCACGTGGCTGAAGCGCTCGACATCCATGCGTTTGACGAGTCGCACGCTGCCGGCACGGCTCACCTTCCCCACGTCGTTTCGGCAAAGGTCGATCAACATGACGTGCTCGGCGATCTCCTTCGGGTCTTCGAGCATTTCATGGGCGAGCGCCTGGTCTTCTTCGGGGCTCCGCCCTCGACGGCGCGTACCAGCGATGGGACGCACGGTGACCGTTCGCGCTTCGACGCGCACCAGGGTCTCCGGGCTTGCACCGGCGAGGCAGAGCTCGGGCAGATCGTCGTGCGCGGGGAACTCGAGGAGGTACATGTAGGGCGCCGGCGACAGCACGCGCAGCGCTCGATAGACGTCGAACGCATCCGCCTCGTCCTGCGGCACCGAGAACGTGCGCGCAGGCACGACCTGGAAAGCGTCGCCTGCCAGGATGTATTCCTTCACCCGCTCGACGTTCGCGGCGTAGGCCGAGTCGCTGGTGTCGACCGTCACGTCCGCCGGCAAGGCACCGGGATCCGGGGCCGGCAGCGGCGAGGGGCCCACGACGCCGGCGAGCGCCGCTTCGGCGCGCTCCACTTCGGCGGGGTCGGTGCTGGCGATGGTGGCGGAGTGTTCGAGGTTGTCGAACACGATGACGGTCGGCTCGTCCAAGAGGCGTACGCTCGGCTCCCCGGGCCGACCCGAGCCAGCCACGGGAAACGCCCCATGCACGCAGTCGTATGCCACGACGCCGAAGCTCGCCGTGGCGAGCTTTTGGGCAATGCTCTGCTCGGGGCTTTCCCTGATGTCGTCGAGCGCCAGCGCGCGAAACGGATTCGCCGAAGAACCTGCCCGCACCACCACCTCGCGTCGCGGCCGGACGCCCAGAATCGAATAGCGACCCCAACGCTCGCCGGGCACGACGCTCTCGAGCAGGAACGAGCCCAAACCGGCGTCGTTGCGAAGCGCGGCATATGCCCCGACCGGAGTGATGCCGTCCACCACCAGCGTCTTGTCGAAGACTCGCATGGCCTGACTCCTCATATCACGACGAAGGTTCACCGGCCCGTCGCCGGCGGTGTATGTTCGGGGCGGTTTGAAACGCTTCGACGCGCGCTGGTTCGGCCTGCTGATGGCACTCGCTTGTTTCGCGTGTCGTAGTCCCGCGGATCGCACGCTCCGGGACACGGAGGCGCGCAGCTGGAGCGCGCACTGTGATGCGCAAATGTCCTGCCAGCTCAAGCTCGTCGCCGGCGAACACGCGCCCGACAAGAAGGACTTCGCGCTGCACGTGACCGGCAACCTGGTCGGGATTTGCGACGTCGACGCGAACAAGAAGGTCGACGCCACCACCGACTGCCGGCCGCTGGTTTGCCAAGGGGACGACGATTGCCCACCGATGCACGGGCTCATGCACGGGACCTGCATCAACGGGCTGTGCCGCGAACCCGCAGGCACGCTCGGAGTGGATGACGCCGTGATGTTGTGCCTCGCCGGGACGGGTCTCGGAATCACCCACCCCGATCGGTTGCCGCTCGCGTTCAACTGCGGCTCGCCCTGCAAAGTCCCGTCGGCTTGCCGGCAGCCGTGATCCGGCTCGGGAAGCGACTTTCCTTCGCCGAGAGCGTGCCGTTCGCCGCCACGGTTCCATCGAGTCGAAAGACGCTCTAACCTCCGCGGCCCCATGCTCGAGCCCCGCTCCGTCCGCGCCAGCGTCGCCCTTGCTGCCTACGCCGAGCCGCTGCTCGAGGGGCGGCGCGTCATCGTGTTCGGAGATTCGTCGTCGGGGCTCGCCGAGCAGCTCGTCGAGCGCGGCGCGCGCATCGTCCACGTTTACGATCCGGACGCGTCGCGCGTGGCCGAGAGCGCCGTGAAGAACACCTCGCGCAGCGTTGCCATCGCGCCGTTGGGCGACGCCGGCCTCGCGCTGCGGGACGGGGCGTTCGATCTCGGACTGGTGGAAGACCTGACGCTCACGGGCCCGGCCCAATCCGTGCTGAAGAAGCTGCGCCGCGCGCTCTCGCCGCGCGGAGTCGCGTTGATCGCAGCGCCGAACCCCGAGGTCCGTACGCGCCTCCTACCTGGCGGGCCGAGCTTCGACTCCGTGCTCGATTACTACCAGCTCTACGACGCAGCAGCCGTCGAGTTCGAGCACGTGCGGATGTTGGGACAAACGCCGTTCGTGGGCTTTGCAGTCGTCGACTTCGCGTGTGAAGGAGCGCCCGAGCCGTCCCTCGACACGGCCTTCATGCCGGGCGGGGCCGAAGAGCCGGAGTGGTTCATCGCCCTCGCCAGCGACATCCCGCTTCGACTCGACGAATTCCAGATCGTGCAGCTGCCCCTCGGCGTGCTCGGTTCCCAACCGAAGAGCAGCAGCGCCTCCGCCGAGATGCACGCCTCACGCGAGACGGAGCGGCGCCAACGCGAGCGCATTGCAGATCTCGAAGCCGAGGTGGCGGATCTCGGCGGACAGCTCAAGACCGCGCGCACACGCGACCCCAATGCCGAGGAGCTGATCGCACTCCGAGCAGAGGTCGCGAAGCGCGAGCGCTGGGGCGCCGAACTGGAGGCCCGCGCTCAGGTGGCCGACGCCCGGGCCGACGAGGCCGAAGCCGAGTCCGAGGCGCTGCGCCGCGACCTCGAGCGCGAACGCGAAGCGCTCGGCGAACCGCTCCGCGCGCTCGAAGCCCAGGTCGCCGCGCTCCGCGACGAGCTCGGCCGGGTCAGCGGCGAAAAGCACGAGCTGCTGGAACGCCTGGCGCGGCAGGACCAACGCATCGCGGCACTGACGGCGGTGGAGTCCGAGAAGGAAGGCAGCGAGCTGGACTCGCTGGAAGCCCAGCTCAAAGCGCGTGGTCACGAGCTCCGCAGGCTCGAGGCCGAGCTTCGCGGCGCAGAGCGTGTGGGCCGCGAGCTGCTCGAGGAGTTGACCCGGGTTTCGGTGCTGAATGCCGAAGTCGCTGCGGACCTCGAGGCGGCCCGCTGGAGCCTCTCGCTCCAGGGCGGGAGCGAAGATGCCGAGGCGCAGCTCGAGCGCGCGCGGGCGGCCTTGCAGCAGCGGCTCGTGCTCGAAACCCAGGTCGGGCGAAGCCGCATCGAACCCCAGGCTTGATGGAAACCCGCGAAACGCCGCTTTTACGCGAAGGGCCCGTGTTGACAGGGTTTTTGCCGAACTTACTCTCTAGTTTCATCCTCCTTCCGACCGAGCCATGAGCGACAAGCGCGACTACTACGAGGTCCTCGAGGTCCCTCGGGAGGCCAGCGAAGACGAGATCCGCAAGGCATATCGAAAGGCTGCGCTGAAGTACCACCCGGACCGAAACCCGGGTGACGCCTCTGCCGAGGGCAAGTTCAAGGAGGCGACCGAGGCCTACAGCGTGCTCAGCGACCGCGAGAAGCGCGGCCAATACGACCGCTTCGGCCACGCGGGGTTGGGGTCGGCCGGCTTCGACTTCCAACACGCCGGGATGGGCGACATCCTGAGCCAGTTCCAGGACCTGTTCTCGGACTTCTTCGGCGGCTTCGGCGGTTTCGGTGGGCAACGGCGAAGGCAGCGCGGCCCGGAGCGCGGCCAAGACGTGCGCGTCGAGGCCCAGATCAGCCTGAAAGACGCCTACCTCGGCACGAAACACGAGGTGGGGATCCGGGGCAACGCCCCCTGCGACACCTGTTCGGGCACCGGCGCTGCCGCCGGCACCCGGCCCGAGCGTTGCGCGCAATGCGGGGGCAATGGCCAAGTGACGACGCAGCGCGGCTTCATCATGTTCAGCACGACCTGCCCGCGCTGTCGTGGCAGCGGTGAACAGATTGCGAAGCCCTGCGAGTCCTGCTCGGGCACCAAGTACGTCGAGAAGAAGCGGAAGGTGCTGGTGACCTTCCCCGCCGGCATCGACAGCGGGCAGACGCTGCGCGTGCCGGGTCAAGGCATGCCGGGCCCCGCCAACGGCGTCGCCGGAGATCTCTACGTCGACGTGGTTCTCGCGGACGACGAGCACTTCCAACGAGACGGCCACGACCTGATCGCTCGCCGTCAGGTCTCCTTCCCCGAAGCTGCGCTGGGCGGTGAGCTCGAAGTGGAACTCCCAGACGAGAGCAAGGTCGTCGCCGAGGTGCCGGCGGGCACGCAGCCGGGCACGGTGATCACGCTGCGCGGCAAAGGCATGCCTCGGCTCGACGGCCGCGGCACCGGCCACCTCCACGTGGTGGTCGACGTAGCGGTGCCGAAGAAGCTCAGCCGGCGCGCGAAGAAGCTGCTCGAAGAGTTGGAAGAAGAGCTGCGTGACGGCTCCGACAAAACCGCGCGCACGGCCTGACGCTCAGCCGTAGCGCGTGCTCAAACGTTCGAGCTGCTCGATGCTCGAATCCCACGCGCTGATGTCGGCCGGGCTCTGCCCGAGGAAGCGCTCGATGTCGGGCAAGGCCTGGATGGCGCGGTCGACTCGCGCGTCGGAACCCTTGGAGTAGGCGCCGAGGGTGATGAGGTCCCGCTTCTCCTCGTAGGTCGCAATGAGCGCCCGGAGCTTCCGAGCCGCGCCGACCTGGGAGCTCGGGACGACCGCATCCATGACGCGCGAGAGCGACTGGGTGACGTCGATGGCCGGATATTGACCGCGAGCGGCGATGCGGCGATCGAGGACGATGTGCCCGTCGAGGATGCCGCGCACCTCGTCGGCGATGGGCTCGTCCATGTCTCCGCCTTCGACGAGCACCGTGTAAAGAGCGGTGATCGATCCGGTTTCGCCCTGACCGCTGCGCTCGAGGAGGCGGGGCAGAAGCGCGAACACGCTGGGGGGGTAGCCGCGGCGCGCCGGCGGCTCGCCGGCGGCCAGGCCCACTTCGCGTTGAGCACGCGCCACGCGGGTGACCGAGTCCACCAAGAGCATCACACTCTTGCCAGCGTCACGGAAGCTCTCGGCGACGGCCGTTGCCACTTGTACCGCGCGCAGGCGCTCGAGCGCAGGCGCGTCGCTGGTCGCAACGACCACCACCGCCCGGCGCCGCCCGGCCTCGCCGAGCGAATGCTGTAGAAAGTCGCCGACCTCGCGACCGCGCTCACCGACGAGCGCCACCACCACCACGTCGGCAGTCGTACCGCGCGCGATGGCGCCGAGTAATGTGCTCTTGCCGACGCCCGAGCCGGCAAACAGTCCCACGCGTTGCCCCTCACCGAGGGTGAGGAGCGCATCGATGACGCGCACGCCGGTGGCCAGCGGTCGCGTCACCGGTCTCCGGCCAAGCGCCGCTGGGGGCGGGCGATCCACCGGGACTCGCTCGAGCCCCTCGGGCAAGGGCGCTCCATCCACGGGCCGCCCGAGACCATCGAGGACCCGGCCGAGCAGCGCCGACCCAGATGCGACCTCGAGGGGGGCCCCCGTCGACTCGACCGGATCGTCCACCCCGACGCCCGACAGCTCCCCGAGGGGGATGGCGACGGCTTCCCCTTGATCGAAACCCACGATCTCGGCTTGGAGCGGCTGCCCGCGACGCCGGAGCACCACCACGTCGCCCACCCGCGCCCCGGGCAACGCGAGGCGCACCGACAGGCCGGTGACCGCACGGACCCGGCCCTCCGCGCGAAGCGCGGGCGAAGCCGAAAGTCGTGCCCGAAGCGCGTCGTAGTCCACGCCCGTCGAGGGTACGGCCCCGCGGCGCCTGCCTCAAGGGCCCCAAGAGTTGCCCTCGCCCGGAGAGAGGTGCCACGCTTCTGCCGTGCGAGCTCTGCTGATTTCGGCCATGGCCCTCGCGTTCGTCGCCTCCGGCTGTCGGGTGAGCGCGAGCGCCAACGCCAACCTCAACACCGGCAAGAAGAGCGAGGAATTCGAGGACGAGCCGCCGGTCCAAGGGCAAGACCAGGCCGACCAGCTGCCGAACGAATACGCGCTCCTGGGCGCACGCCACGACCTCAGCCTGGCCGCTGACAAGCGCAGCGCCGTGTGCAGCTGCCTCGCAGTGGCGCTGGGCTCACCGGGCGACGCAGCGTTCAAGTGGGAAGGGCCAGCGCCGGCCATCGATGCCGAGACTCAGCTCGTGATCGCACTCACCTCGGAGGGCGTGGCCTGCGACAAGGCCAAGCCCGACCAGCTGGGCGCCTCGTATTGGGGTTACAAGCTGTCGGGTGACGACGTGATCGTCACCATCGAGAATGCGAAGAACGGTCGACCCGTCACCGCTGGCGCCATCATTCCGAAACCCGTAGGGAACGGTCAGGTGTACGTGCGTCCCGCGAGCAAGGCGGTGCCCTACGGTCGGCCGCTCCAGACCAGCGACAAGGTGTGCAAGGTCGGCAACCCGGGCCCCGCGCGCACCATCGCGAATCCGACACCCGAAACCGACGACGATTGGTGAGCGCCGTCAGCGCGGCGGGGGCAGCCCGAGGGCCTTGGCCAGAGCAGCGCGGCGCTCCTGGATCACGCCCCCGAGATTCGAGACCACGAAGCCCGCGAACTGGTCCTTGGGCACGGGCGAGCAAACCTCGGCGTAGGCGTATTGGATCGCGCGCCGCATGTCGGCCGCGGTCTGGAAGCGCTCCTGGGGCTCGCGGGCCATGGCTCGATGAACGATGTCCACCACCGGGCGCGGCGTGGCGGCTGGGAGCGGCGGCAGCGGCTCGCCGAACTTGATCTGGCGCACGATGGTGGCGATGTCGCCCTCGTAGGGCAAACGCCCTGAAATCAGCCGATAGAGCACGACACCCGCGGCCCAGACGTCGGTTCGACGATCGGGCGCGAGTCGCAGCACCTGCTCCGGCGCCATGTAGCTCACCTTGCCCTTCAAGACACCGGTGCGAGTCTGTTCGGCTAGGCGCTCGGACGCCTTCGCCACTCCGAAGTCGATGAGCTTCACGTCGCCCGACGAGCTCAACATGATGTTGGCGGGCGAGACGTCGCGGTGCACGAGGTTCAAGAGCTCGCCCCTTCGATCTCGAAGCTCGTGCGCGTTGTGGAGCCCCAGGCACGCTTCACCCACGATGCGAAGGCCGATGGAGAGGGGGACCTCTTTGCCCTTGGCGATGAGCGCGCGCAATAGCGCGCTCAACGAATCACCCTCGACCCATTCCAGTGCCACGAACGGGATGTCCCCGTGCATCCCGACGTCACGGATCGCCACCACGTTGGGGTGCCGGATCTCCGACAAGAGCCGCGCTTCGTCCAGGAACATGTGGACGAACGAGACGTCGGAAGACAGGCTCGGGAGCAGCGTCTTCAGCGCCACCACCTCGCGTTCGCCGTTGCGTCGCTGACGCGAGGCGAGCCACACGGCAGCCATGCCGCCCTTCGCGATCTGCGTGACGAGCTGATAGCGCCCCACCATCGCGTTGGTCTCGAGCGGCGTCGGCATGGCCGGCACGAGCGGCGGCTCGGACGTCATCTGGACGACGCGCGCCCATCGCTTCTGGAGCGGGCTCGTCTCGGTGAACGTGTCTTCCCCCCAGTCGCTCGCGGGCGGGCTGTCGGAAGGACGCTCAGGGGGATCGCCGTGGTTCATTCCGGTCGCCGAAGCTCAGGATACGCGCGCTCGCCCCGAGGGCAAAAAGCAGCCTCGGATACAGTACCGGGAACGCCCCCAGCCAGGCGCCAGCGGCGAAACCCGGCGTTCGTGCCCCTGAGCTGTGACACTCTAGTTCCGACGGCGAGAAGACTGGACGCGCGCCCAGTGGTAGGGGAGTGGTCCATGTCCGATCGCGGCTTCGATGACCACGCGCCCTTTCGTTTGAGCCTGGGAGGCTTGGTGCCCCGCCCCACATCCGAAACGCCGAGCTTCCGCGTCGCGAACCAGGACGCCATCGAGTGGCTGCGCTCCCTCGGCGACGGCAGCGTCGACCTGGTCGTGACCGACCCGGCCTACGAATCACTCGAGAAGCATCGCGCCATCGGCACCACCACTCGGCTGAAGCGCAGCAAGGCCAGCAGCAACGATTGGTTCAACATCTTTCCCAACGCGCGCTTCCCCGAGCTCATGCGCGAGCTCTACCGGGTGCTCCGCAAGCACTCGCACCTCTACATGTTCAGCGATCAAGAGACGCTGTTCGTCGCCAAACCCGCCGCGGAGAGCGCCGGCTTCAAGTTCTGGAAAGCGCTGATCTGGGACAAAGAGCGGCTCGGCATGGGCTACCACTATCGCTCCCGCCACGAGCTCATTCTGTTCTTCGAGAAGGGCAAGCGCCGCCTGAACGATCTCGGCATCGCCGACGTCATCCGTCACCCGCGCGTACACAAAGGCTACCCCGCAGAGAAGCCCTCCGCCGTGTCGGAGATCTTGATCCGACAGAGCTCGAGCACCGGTGATCTCGTGATCGACCCATTCACCGGTTCGGGCTCGGTAGGCGTCGCTGCCGTGGGACTCGGGCGCCACTTCCTCGGTACCGACGTGTGTGAAGAAGCGGTGCGCATCGCCGAATCGCGCCTGGCCGAAGCAGGTGCCCGGCGCGACGACAGCATGTACGATGCGGTCCGACGATGACCGGGAACCAATATCGCCGCCTCGTCGCGCAGTACCTGCTCTTTTCTCACGGCGCGCGCGGCCTGCAGATCTACGAAGAGGTGAGCCTTGGCACCAGCATCATCGGCAAGCAGCGCCGCGTCGATCTCTTGGTCCTCCTTCCGTCCACTGGCGAGGCGCTCGCGCTGGAGTGCAAGTACCAGGACTCTTCGGGCACCACCGACGAGAAGATCCCCTACGCGCTCGAGGACCTGAAGGCCCTGCGCATCCCGGCCGTCATCGCCTACGCGGGTAGCGGGTGGTCCGACGGAGTCTTGCACCTCTTGCAGAGCTCTTCCCTCGCCGCGTATTGCCTGCCCGAGGAACCCTTCGAACCGCGTCCGCGCAAACAGGGAGATCCCATCGACAGCGGCACGTGGCAGCTCGATCACGTGATCGCCCAGACCTTCCGCTGGTGGGACGTGGTCCTTCAGGGTCGCACGCCGCTCGCGCCGTGACGCCCACGCCGCGGTCACCCTCCCCGTTCCGCACCCCCTGGGTACGCCTCGCGCTCGTGCTCGTGTTCCTCGCGAGCCTACCTTTCCCGTGGAGCGAAGAGACCTACGTCGGTTGCAGCGGTCAGCCCACCAAGGTGGTGGTGAACCGCGGCAGCGACCTCTTCGCTCACGACCTGTCGTTGATCGCCGCTGTGGCGTTCGTCCTCCTCACGCCGCTCGGCGTGGCGCTTCTGGTCCGGCGCGCGCGTCCCGGTCTCCGCGTGCTCGGCGACGCCGCGGCAACCGTGTCGTTCGCGCTGGCGTTCTGCCTCGCGCTGTTCGTCGCAACCTTCACGTTCGGTCGGAGCCGCTTGCTCGCCGCCGCCATGGTGGGCCTCGCGGCGCTTGCCGTGGGCGCGTTGCATGGGCTCGCCGAGACCACGTACGGCGTGTCGAAACTCCTACGCGCCCGACGGTCGCCGCGGGATCTTGCGCCGAAGCACTCTCCGGGAAGCCCAGAGCGAGACGGCTAGTAGGAGCGCGCCCCACGGCGCCGGCTCCGCCGGGCCCAGCCGACAGCCGCAGTGCGAAGAGCTCCGGCGCGGCACACACACGGCGAGAGACTCACAGCTGCCGCGAGCACACTTGCCCGCTACGCACGCCGAGGAGACGTCGCGCGAGCGCGCCGTGCCTCCGCGGTGCGGCCCGCTGATCTCTTCCACGCAGAGCTGTCGAGTCTCGCAGGTCGAACCCGACTCGCACTTCTTCGCGTCGCACAGATCCGGGGCGCAGTGCGGGCCTTCGTGTCCCGTTTCGGGTCGCGCACCTGGCGGGCAGCTGGACGGCGCGGGCGGGACGACATCGGCGCGCGCGCTTCCACTGGCCATCACCAGCGCCAACGCGAGCACCACGGGGGAAACACGCATGGCGCGTTCCTACCACGGGTGGAGACCCCCCTCGATCCCGTGCGATACTGGTGCGATGCGGAAACTGAGCTTGACGTGGGGCATCGCGCTCTCGGGAACGCTCGCGTTCGCAGCGTGCGGCGGAGACGACGACTCGTCGGGCGGAAAGACCGGCGGCGCGGGCGGCACCAGCGGCGGCAGCGGCGGCTCGAGCGCGACTGGCGGTAGCGGCGGCTCGAGCGCGACCGGAGGCTCGGGTCTGACCGGCGGCAGCGGTGGCTCGAGCGCCGACGGTGGCACCGACGCGAGCGACGGGAGCCCCGACGCTGACGCGGGCGACGGCAGCGTGACGCCCCCTGCCTACGATTTGCACACGCTCGACCGCTTGCAGTGCAAGTTCGACAAGGGCGCGCTCACGACCGAAACGGTGGGACCGCAAGTCCCCCACGGCGACTCCATGCCGTTCCAGCACGTGGTCGTGCTGATGATGGAGAACCGCAGCTTCGATCACTACTTCTCCAAGCTCCCCGCCCATGGCGTGAAGGACGTCGACGTCGCGACGGATCTCGACTCGAACCCCGACCCGGCGAACGCCAACCAACCCGTCCAGCGCTTCCACGAGACGCGTTTCTGCATCCAAGACGTGGACCACGACTGGGAGCCCGTCCACGAGCAGTGGAACCTCGGCAAGAACGATGGCTTCGTGAAGACCAACAACCCAGGCGGCGCCCGCGCCATGGGCTACCACGATCAGAACGACTTCCCGTTCTACTACTGGATGGCAAAGACCTTCACCATCAGCGATCGCTTCTTCTGCTCGACGCTCGGTCCCACCTGGCCGAACCGCTTCTTCTTCTACGCGGGAACGAGCTGGGGCAACACCAAGACCGAGACCATCGACCCGGTCGCCGACCCCATCTACAAGACCGCGCCGCGCATCACCGATCTGATGAAGACCGCGGGGAAGAGCTTCAAGATCTACCGCGACGGCATCACGTCGTTCGCCACGGTGTTCGGCTTCAACGCCGAGAACCTGGGCGGAAAGATGAGCGACTTCTACGCCGACATCACCGCCGACGCGCTCCCGAACTTGGTCATCCTGGATCCGGCGTTCACCGGCCCCTACCAGAACGACGAGCACCCGCCGACGAACCCCCAGCTCGGGCAAAAGCTCGTGAGCGACGTCTACGCTGCGCTCAGCTCGAACCCGACGGTCTGGAAGAAGACGGTCTTCTTCCTGATCTACGACGAACACGGCGGCTACTACGACCACGTGTCGCCGCCCCAGGCCTGCGAGCCCGACAACTACCTGCCTCCGACGCACAGCTTCGGCCGCCTCGGCTTCCGCGTGCCCATTTTGGTGGCTTCGCCCTACGTCAAGGCCGGTTACGTGAGCCACTTCCAAGCCGACCTCACCAGCGTGACGCGCTTCATCGAAAACCGCTTCGACCTGCCGGCCCTGACCGCGCGGGACGCCAACGCCTGGCCGCTCCTCGACATGTTCGACTTCGCGAATCCGCCCTTCCTCACGCCGCCGACAGGCGCGCCGAGCGCGACACCGAACCCGGCGTACGTGCAGTGGTGCGCCACGAATCCGCCCGGCACCGGCAAGCCCTGAGGCGTGGACGGCGCGCGCTCTCGAGGCTACGCTCCCCTCGACCGCGCACGAGTGGCGGAACTGGCAGACGCACCGGATTTAGGTTCCGGTTTCCGAAAGGAAGTGAAGGTTCAAGTCCTTTCTCGTGCACCTAGTGAAGAACACGATCCTTTTCGGAGTCCTCGCACCGGATTGAATCGTCGGTTGCAGCGGTCACCGGCTTTTCAACCGGCGATTCGCCGTTCTCACTGGAATCGGACCCCATCGCTGCAAGCTCAGGGATAGCTTCGTGCAGGGGCGTGAACCACCCGAGGTTCAGCTCCATGATAGAGTCGGCGTCCCGTCGATACCTGGACAGCATGGCCGAGGTGGTGTGCCCCGTGCGCTGCATCACCCACGCCTCGGGACGTCCGTTCGCCAAGGCCAAGGTCACGAAGGTTGCACGAAGGTCGTGCGCACGGAGGCGGATGCGGTGCTTGGTGGTTTCGAAGAGCTTCTGCCGCTTCACCCCGCATTCCTGGAGCCACGCTCGAAGGTCGGCCCCGAGCTGCTGCACGTACATGGGCCGATCTGTGCGAGAGATTCGTCTCGCAGCGGGAACTGCTAAGGCCGGGAATACCCAGCGCTCGGACGGACAGAGGAGCCGCCAACGACGCAAAGCCTCGGCTGTCCCAGGATCGAGCTGCCACTTCCCGTCACGCCCGCTCTTCGTGCGATCGAGCAAGATGTAACCGGCACCGTCCTCGAAGTCGAGGAGAAGGTCCGACCACTCCAACACGACTAGGTTCCCCCGACGCGGCCCTTCGCGGTTCGACATGCCGATGTAGATCCTCTTCACGAGCGGGATCGTGGTGTGAGCCATCAAGGTCGCGTCCTCGGTCGGGAAGAGGTAGCTCCTTGCCCGCTCTGGGTTTGCCTCGGGCAGCCAAGCGGGAGGGAACGGCGACCGCTCCAACACGCGAGCCGGGTACACGGCCAGCTTGAAGATCCGGTGCATGAGCTGACCAACGTGCCGGAGCGAGCCGTCGGGGATGGTCGGTTGAGCGAGCACGTGATCGGCGTGATCCAGCGTGAACTCATCGAGCAACGTATCCCCGATCCTCTTGCCATCGAAGAATATCGGGTAGACGTGCTTCTCTAGTCGCCAGATGTTGTCGGCGTGCTCGATCTCCTTGACCCGTCGTCTGTACCGCCGAGCGAGCTGATTCGAGGTCCAAAGCTCGCCGAACTCCCGAACGGTAAGACGAGCACCCGTGCGAAGACCACCAGGCTCCACAGGGCGGGCGGGGGCTCGTTTCTCTGTGCCGGCGAGCAGCCCTTCGGCAAGCTGGATCACTGCTGGTAGACGCGACTCGTCAGCCTGGGCGATCTGGCGGCACACGGTCTCGACGACCTCGGTGTGCCCGGCCGCTCGAAGGCGAACTGCCAGAGCAGCAATCCGTTCACGACGTGCATCCGCCTGTGCTGAAGTTGAGCAACTCGGCAGGGGGAAGTGATGCTTCTTTCCCTGGATCGTGATCGCAGCGAACCACTTCCCGCCGCTCTGGTAGATCGATCCCGTCGCCGGTCGGGGCATCACCGGCCTCCGCGAGGAACCAGGCCCATGTCACGGCGGATCTGATCGAGGTCGTCGGTGGCTTGCGACTCGATGCGACTGCGCGGCTTTCGACGGCGGACAACCAGGGCCGCTTCGACATCGGACCACTTCGCCAGGATCTTCTTCCCGACCCTGGTCGTCGGGAACGCTTCTTCCCTTGCCAGACGCAGGTAGATACGTTTGGGAACTCGACCATCGTTCTGGTCGATGTAGGCGTCCGGAGGAAGCGCCGTCTGGCTTCGAGTGCTCTCGGGAGCCGCAGGATGCTCGGGGTGATGGTCTCGCCACCAC